>ENA-UAYF01000084-UAYF01000084.1-human-gut-metagenome-genome-assembly--contig:-NODE-84-length-50168-cov-10.545148_pt1 | contig 50168 bp, 44 predicted proteins | sample MGYA00244017_ERZ654600 | MGnify/ENA primary metagenome ERZ654600 (study PRJEB26926, sample SAMN06164490) | human gut metagenome | biome: ENVO:00009003; feature: ENVO:2100002; material: ENVO:00002003... | reverse complement strand
AAGAATACCGCAGCCATTTGGAAGAAAGGTATGGGGCTACCGTAGTAGTGATGAAGAAATCCAAGGGAGCGTTTGGCATTTTCCATTTCCGTCCGTAGAAGAAAGCAAAACCACAGCGGGCAGGACACGCCACCGCAATCGCTATATTGACGGAAACAAGCCAAGCCGCCCCCTGCGGATTGCCGCAAAGTCAGCCGTAGAGGAAAGCGGCAGTTTCTTAGAGCAAGATTCTACCACGGTGCCAAAATCCGCATATCTGCGGTTTTGCCCCTGCGGTAAATCTTGTTGGGGAGTGCCTTCCCCAAACCCTGCTATGCGGCTTGCGCCGCAAAAAATCTTCCGAAACCGTTTGGCAATTTTGCTTTTTTTGTGGTGTGGGTAGTAAAAGGGGCAGCTTGCCTTTTTCAGACCACCACGCCGGAATACCACGCACAGAAAGGAGTGATACCCATAGCCAAGAGATACAACACGCCCCACCGCAGCCATGTAGTCAAGACCCGCATGACCGAGGAAGAATACGCCGACTTCACCGGGCGGCTGGAGCATTACAACATCAGCCAAGCCGAGTTTATCCGGCAAGCCATAACACGGGCTACCATTCGCCCCGTTGTTACCATTTCCCCGGTCAATGATGAACTGCTTGCCGCCGTTGGGAAGTTGACCGCCGAATACGGGAAAATCGGCGGCAACCTCAACCAGATCGCCCGCGCCCTCAACGAGTACGGCACACCCTACAACGCACTATCCGGCGAGGTACGGGCAGCCATAGCCGACCTTGCCGCCTTGAAGTTTGAAGTCTTGCGAAAGGTAGGTGAAGCGGTTGGCAACATTCAAACATATCAGCTCTAAAAATGCCGACTACGGCGCAGCCGAGCAGTATTTGACCTTTGAGCATGACGAGTTTACCATGCGCCCCACCCTTGATGAAACCGGGCGACTTGTTCCCCGCGAGGACTATCGGCTTGCCACTTTGAACTGCGGCGGCGAGGATTTTGCCGTTGCCTGTATGCGCTCCAATCTCCGCTATGGCAAAAACCAAAAGCGGGAAGATGTGAAAAGCCACCACTATATCATTTCCTTTGACCCACGGGACGGGACAGACAACGGATTGACCGTTGACCGGGCGCAGGAGTTGGGCGAGAGATTTTGTAAAGCACACTTCCCCGGACACCAAGCCATTGTCTGCACCCACCCGGACGGACACAACCACAGCGGCAATATCCATGTGCATATCGTCATTAACAGTCTGCGGATTGAGGAAGTACCCTTGCTGCCCTACATGGACAGACCGGCAGATACAAAAGCCGGGTGCAAGCACCGCTGCACCGACGCAGCTATGGAGTATTTCAAAGCCGAAGTCATGGAGATGTGCCACTGGGAAAACCTCTATCAGATTGACCTCTTGCATGGGAGCAAAAACCGGGTGACGGAGCGTGAATACTGGGCGCAGCGGAAAGGGCAAGCCAAGCTGGACAGGCAGGCCGCAGCACAAGCCGCCGCTTTACCCGCCGGGGAGCAACCGCCCAAGCCCACCAAGTTTGAAACGGACAAGGAAAAGTTGCGGCAGACTATCCGAGCCGCCCTGTCCTCTGCTACCAGCTATGACGAGTTTTCCGCTTTACTTCTCCGGCAGGGCGTGACTGTCAAGGAGAGCCGGGGGCGATTGTCCTACCTCACGCCGGAGCGCACCAAGCCCATCACCGCCTGGAAGCTGGGGGACGGTTTTGACCGCACCGCCGTACTTGCCCTTTTGGAGCAGAACGCCCACAGAGCCGCCGAAAAAGCCGCAGCCATACCCGAATACACCCGCACTATCCGGGAGCGATTACAGCAGGGAAAAACAGCGAAAACCGCCCCGAAACAGGGCGGTATCCAGCGCATGGTTGACCGGGAAGCCAAGCGAGCCGAGGGGAAAGGCGTGGGCTATGACCGCTGGGCGGCTGTCCACAACCTCAAACAGATGGCGGCTACCGTTGCCGCCTATGAGCAGTACGGCTTTACTTCCCCGGAGCAGCTTGACGCAGCCATTACCGCCGCCTATGCGGATCTCCAGGACAGCACCGCAGAACTGAAAACCGTTGAAGCGGCGTTGCAGGGCAAAAAGGAATTGCAGGGCTATGTGCTGCAATTCGCCAAGACCAAAGATGTGCGGGACGGACTGAAAGCGCAGAAATCGGACAAAGCAAAAGCCGCCTACCGCCAGAAGCACGAAAGCGACTTTATCATAGCGGACGCAGCCGCCCGGTATTTCCGGGAGCATGGCATAAAGAAGCTGCCAACCTACAAAGCCCTGCAAGCCGAGATTGAGCAGCTTACCGCCCAGAAGAACGCCCGGTACAACGATTACCGGGAGAAAAAGGAGCGTGTGCGGGAGTTGCAGACGGTCAAGGGCAATATCGACCAGATACTACGGGGCGCACCGAGCCAGCAGAAAAGGCACGAACATGACCGTTAAACACCGCCCCGAAATGATACCGAAACCATACAGAAACAAGGGTATGCCCTGCGCCCTATCCGCAATACCACCCGACTTTGAAACGAGGCTTACAGGGCAGAAAATCCCCGAAAATGACACCGGGAATATACAGATTTACCGCCGATACCGCCACACCCGGCGAAACGGCAGAAAGGAGCGTCACCCATGCCACGAATGAGCAAGAAGCGGCGGCTTGAATGGTCTTTCTTCCTCAACCACCGCAACCGTATCACCTACAACGACCTATGCCGGGGCTGTACCCACGACTGCAAGCAGAGTTTCCGGGCTATCGTGGTACTCTGCCCCCGGTATTACTCCAAACGCTGGAAAAAGGAGGACACCGCCAATGGCAGATAACCGCAAATATTACTACCTCAAGCTGAAAGAGAACTATTTTGACGAGGACGCTATCGTGCTGCTGGAAAGTATGCAGGACGGTATCTTGTACTCCAATATCCTCTTGAAGCTGTACTTAAAATCGCTGAAGAACGGCGGGAAGTTGCAGCTTGACGAGAATATCCCCTACACCGCGCAGATGATAGCCACCATCACCCGGCAGCAAGTCGGCACAGTAGAACGGGCTTTGCAGATTTTCCTAAAGTTGGGGCTTGTCGAGCCGCTGCAAAACGGCGCACTCTACATGAGCAACATTGAACTGCTGATCGGGCAGTCCTCAACCGAGGGGGAGCGCAAGCGCAGGGCAAGGCTTGAACTGCAAAAAGCCCTGCCAAAGCATGGTGCGGACAAATGTCCACCATACCAAGCGGACATTTGTCCACCAGAGATAGAGAAAGAGATAGATATAGAGTTAGAGAAAGAGAGAGAGTTAGAAACGGGACACCCCGCCCCCGCTGCCTATGGCAGATACAGCAATGTTTTCCTGTCTGATACGGAATTATCCGAGTTACAAGCAGAACTGCCCGGCAAATGGGAGTTTTATATTGACCGTCTTTCCGGCTATATCGCTTCCACCGGGAAGAAATACCGAAACCACGCTGCCACAATCCGCAGATGGGCGGCAGACGATACCGCAAAGGCAGCCCCGAAACAGGGCATACCCGATTACACCTACAAGGAGGGACAGAGCTTATGACGAATGATTTTGAAAAGGTTTTCGATACCGCAGCCGAGCCGCAGGACTACACCGGGGAGGACGGGCTTTTGTACTGCGGCAGTTGCCGGACACCGAAAGAAGCATATTTCCCGGCAGATAAAGCCGCCCTGTTCGGGCGTGACCGCCACCCGGCAGAGTGTGACTGCCAGCGGGCGAAACGGTTAGAGCGTGAAGCCGCCGAGCAGCGCAGGAAACACCTTGACACCGTAGAGGACTTGAAACGCCGGGGATTTACCGACAGCAAAATGCGGGAATGGACTTTTGCCAATGACAACGGCAAATGCCCCCAAATGGGAATGGCGCACAGCTATGTGGAGCGTTGGGAGCAGATGAAAGAGGGCAACCACGGCTTGCTGCTATGGGGCAAGGTAGGCACAGGGAAAAGCTATTTTGCCGGGTGCATTGCAAACGCCCTTATGGAGCAGGAAATCCCCGTCCGCATGACAAACTTTGCCCTTATCCTCAATGACCTTGCCGCCAGCTTCGAGGGGCGCAACGAGTACATTGACCGCCTTTGCCGCTACCCCCTGCTTATCATTGACGATTTTGGAATGGAACGGGGGACGGAGTACGGGCTTGAGCAGGTTTTCAATGTGATAGACAGCCGCTACCGCAGCGGCAAGCCGCTGATCGTCACCACCAACCACACGCCGGATATGCTGGAAAACCCGCAGGACACCGCCCACGCCCGTATCTATGACCGACTGATAGAAATGTGTTCCCCTATCTGCTTCACAAGCAAGAACTTCCGCAGGGAAACCGCGCAAGCCAAGCTGGAACGACTGAAAGAATTATTGAAGTGAAAGGAGTTGCCTATGCCCGATAAGAAACAGACCAGCCCCACCACAGACCGCCGCCCGGATTGCGTGACGGAAACCCGCATGGGGAACACCGTCCTCATTGTTTCCGGCTTTTTCAAGAAAGACACCACCGCCACCGCAGCCGACAAGATGATGAAAGTGCTGGAAGCGGAAACCGCAGCCGCACCAAAGCCGCCCTATACTGCATGAGCCGGGGGTATGAGAAAAGCGGTCATGCCGGGGAGCATGACCGCTGGAATGGGAGTGATTATAACGCCGCTATTTCATCTGCTATCTGATTTGGCGAACTGTTAGAAACATCAATCCTTTTTGTATATAACAGTCGGTACTTCGGAAGATATGAAATGCTTTTTTCAATAATTGATGGCAAACGAACACCCTGCTCTATATCTTTGCGCAGTCTTTCGCTCAATACATCAGGGTCACAAACCAAGGAAACGCAATAAACCTTGCAATCTTTATGGTCTAACCTTGATAGAATGTCGTCAATTATACTCTGTTCGTGCATTACCCAACAAAAAATGATGTTGTCATATGCAGAACAATGAATGAAGTTGTTAAGCAAATGACTAATGTTATCTATAACCATAATTTTTGTTTCTTCTGTAACTTGAAATGGGTCAGAATCCCAGCACCAATCGCCATCAAGGAAAACGCTGTTTGATAATTTTGTTTTTAAGATTTGTGCTACTGTTGTTTTTCCAACACCCATTGCCCCGCCGATTAAATATATTTTCTTCATGTGGCTATTCTCCCGCTTAATAATTGCTTTGACAAAAGTATAGCACAGAAGTATGAACTTTTCTACCGCTTGTGTGACATGACAAGCCTTTTTTGAAAAATCGTCATTATGACAGGCGATAAAGAAGCAGAAACCACTATACAGACCGCCGCCCCGTATGGTACAATCTTTGTACGGAATAGCGGGGCGGCTGTCGGAAATGGAGGAAACCATGATTAGACAGACCACCCAATTAGCACCCGTTACCGCCCTTTACGCAAGATTGAGTAAAGATGATGAATTGCAGGGCGAGAGCAATTCCATATCCAACCAAAAGCGCATTTTGGAAACCTATGCCCGTGACAATGGATTTTTGAACTACCGTTTTTTCGTTGACGACGGATGGAGTGGGGCGAACTTCCAAAGACCCGGCTTTATGGAAATGATGGATTGCGTGGAGAATGGCGAGGTAAAATGCGTCATTACCAAAGACCTATCCCGCATGGGGAGGAACTACCTGCAAGTCGGAATGTTTACGGAAATCACTTTCCCCAAGAAAGGCGTCCGCTTTATCGCCATCAATGACGGAGTGGACAGCGCACAGGGCGACAACGACCTAACGCCGCTAAAAAATCTTTTTAACGAATGGATGGTGAGAGACACGAGCAGGAAAATCAAGGCAGTTTTCAGAAGCAAGGGCATGAGCGGCAAGCCCATTACCAGCCAGCCCGTCTATGGCTACTTAAAAGGCGAGGACGGACGCTTTATCATTGACGAGGAAGCCGCCCCGGTAGTCAAGCAGATATTCAGCTTGTGCCTTGCCGGGAACGGCCCGACCAAAATCGCCCGTATGCTCACCGAGCAGGAAATCCCCACGCCGGGGACGCTGGAATACCGCAGGACGGGCAGCACCCGCCGCTACTACCCCGATTACCCGTACAGATGGGCGACAAATACCGTTGTCCATATCCTTGAACGCAAGGAGTATCTGGGGCATACGGTAAACTTCAAGACCGAGAAAATCTCCTACAAAGTGAAGTCCAGCGTAGAAAACCCGGAGGAAAAGCAAGCGGTATTCGAGAACACCCATGAGCCGATTATCGACCTTGCCACATGGGAACGGGTGCAGGAGTTACGCAAGCAGCGCAAACGCCCCAACCGCTATGATGAAGTGGGCTTGTTCTCCGGCTTGCTGTTCTGCGCCGACTGCGGCAGCGTCCTCTACCAGCAGAGGTATGAGAACAAGACAAGGCGGCAAGACTGCTACATCTGCGGGAACTACAAGAAGCGTGTCAAGGACTGTACGGCGCACTTTATCCGCACCGACCTTTTGACAGCGGGAGTGACCGCCAATCTGCGGAAAGTGACCGACTATGCGGCAAGGCACGAAAAGCAGTTTATGAAGCTGCTGATCGAGCAGAACGAGGACGGGGGCAAGCGCAGAAATGCCGCCAAGAAAAAGGAACTGGACGCAGCCGAGAAGCGCATAGCCGAGTTGTCCGCTATCTTCAAGCGGCTTTATGAGGACAGCGTGACCGGGCGCATTTCTGATGAACGGTTTGCGGAGTTGTCGGCAGACTATGAAGCCGAGCAGCGGCAGCTTAAAGAGAGAGCCGCCGAACTGCAAGGGGAACTTGCAAAGGCGCAGGAAGCCACGGTAAACGCCGAGAAGTTTATGAACATTGTCCGCAAGTACACCAGCTTCGAGGAACTTACCCCTACCCTGCTTCGGGAGTTTATCGAGAAAATCATAGTGCATGAGTGCAGCTATGACGAGAACAAAAACCGCAGGCAGGAAATTGAAATCTACTACTCTTTTGTCGGCAAGGTGGACTTGCCCGAATAATGCCCGACCTGTCCGGCGCAGCCTATGAGTGCCGGACGGGAACGGCAAAAAATTTTACACTTTTATTGCTTCTTTATCTAACACAACCAAAATCCCAGGGCATGAAACAGCTCATGGCTGGCGGCGGCGTGGCACTCATCGGCGTTATCCTCGTACCCCTGCTCAAAGGTCTGTTCGGTTAATCGTCCGCAAGAATCCTTCGCGGCGTCCGCCCCTCTGGGCGGGCGCTGCGGGAAAGGAGGGTAAAGCCCATTGGATTTGATATGGCAGAAATTCACCGAATGGCTGAAGGAGCTGCTGGTCAGCGGCATCATGGACAACGTGAACGGACTGTTTGACAACGTGAACAGCCGCGTGGCTGGCATCGCCGGACAGGTGGGCGCTACGCCCCAGGGCTGGAACAGCGGCGTCTACGGCATGATTCGAACGCTGTCGGACAATGTGATTTTGCCCATCGCGGGCGTGATCCTGGCCTTTGTCATGACGCTGGAGCTGATTCAGCTCATTACGGAAAAGAACAATATGCACGACGTGGACACCTGGATGTTCTTCAAATGGATATTCAAGACCGCCTGCGCCGTGCTCATCGTCACCAACACATGGAACATCGTCATGGGCGTGTTCGAAGCGGCTCAGAGCGTTGTCAACAGCGCGTCGGGCATTATCATATCGGACACGTCTCTGACGTTTAACGAGCATATCGCGGGATTTGAAGCTGCGCTTGCGGAAATGGAGGTCTGGTCGCTGCTGGGGCTGTGGCTGGAGTCCGTGGTCGTGCATCTTTCCATGTGGGCGCTGACCATCTGCATTTTCATCATCTGCTACGGCAGGATGATCGAAATCTACTGCGTGACCTCCATCGCTCCCATCCCCATGGCGACCATGGCCAACCGGGAATGGGGGCAGATGGGCCAGAATTACCTCAGAAGCCTGCTGGCGCTGGGGTTTCAGGGCTTCCTCATCATCGTCTGCGTGGCGATTTACGCGGTGCTGATCCAGAACATCGTGGTGGAGAGCAGCGTCTCGGCAGCCATATGGACGTGCATGGGGTACACGGTGCTGCTGTGCTTCACGCTGTTTAAGACGAGCTCCCTTGCCAGGAGCCTGTTCCACGCCCACTGACGGAGGTGATGAAATTTGGCATACGTTCCCGTACCCAAGGACTTGAACGCGGTGAAAACCAAGGTCATGTTCAATTTAACAAAACGGCAGATTCTGTGCTTTGGCGGCGGCGCGCTCATCGGCGTACCGCTTTTCTTTCTGCTCAAGGGCCATATCGGCAGCAGCGCGGCGGCCCTTTGCATGATGCTGGTCATGCTGCCCTTCTTCCTGCTGGCCATGTACGAAAAGAACGGTCAGCCGCCGGAGAAGCTCATCCGCAACATCGTGCAGGTGTGCTTCCTGCGCCCCAAGCAGCGCCCGTACAGGACGAACAATTTCTACGACCTGCTGAACCGGCAGGATATTTTGGATAAGGAGGTCTACGCGATTGTCCACAAACAAAACCCCCGCAAGAAAGCTCACACGAGCCGAGCGAAAGCAGATCGACGCGGCGATTGCAAGAGCAAAGCGTCAGGATAAGCGAAAGAAGTCCGCCCAGGACAGCATCCCCTTTCAGCGGATGTACCCCGACGGCGTGTGCCGCGTGACGGACAATTACTACACGAAAACCGTGCAGTTTCAGGATATCAACTACCAGCTCAACCAGAACGAGGACAAGACCGCCATTTTCGACGGCTGGTGCGATTTCCTCAACTATTTTGATTCCTCCATCCGCTTCCAGCTCTCCTTCATCAACCTCTCCGCCACGCGGGATACCTACGCCCGGCGCATCGCCATCCCCTTGCAGGGCGACTGCTTCGACAAGCTACGCACCGAGTACACCGGGATGCTGCAAAGCCAGCTTGCCAGAGGCAACAACGGGCTTATTAAGACCAAATACCTGACCTTCGGCGTGGAGGCGGACAGCTTGAGGGCGGCAAAGCCCCGATTGGAGCGCATCGAGACGGATATCCTCAACAACTTCCGCCGTCTGGGCGCGACGGCGGAAGTTCTGAACGGGATGGAGCGCCTGCGCCTGCTGCACGGGATGCTCCACATGGACGAGCCGCAGCCCTTCCGCTTCTCCTGGGACTGGCTGGCTCCCTCCGGGCTGTCGGTGAAGGACTTCATCGCGCCCAGCGCCTTTGAGTTCAAGACCGGCAGCAGCTTCGGCGTGGGCAGCAAGACCGGCTGCGTATCCTTCTTGCAGATTTTAGCGCCGGAACTCAACGACCGGATGCTGGCGGATTTTCTCGATATGGAAAGCTCCCTTATCGTCAGTATGCACGTCCAGTCCGTGGATCAGGTAAAGGCAATCAAGACCATTAAGCGCAAGATCACCGACTTGCAGAAAATGACCATTGAGGAGCAGAAAAAAGCGGTGCGTTCCGGCTACGATATGGATATTATCCCCTCCGACCTCGCCACCTACGGCACGGAGGCGAAAAAGCTCTTGCAGGAGCTGCAAAGCCGCAACGAGCGTATGTTCCTTTTGACCTTCCTTGTGGTGAACGTGGCGGACAACAGGCAGCGCCTCGGAAACAACGTCTTTCAGGCGGGCTCCATCGCCCAGAAGTACAACTGCCAGCTCACACGGCTGGACTTTCAGCAGGAGGAGGGCTTCATGTCCGCGCTGCCGCTGGGATATAACCAGATCGAGATCCAGCGGGGGCTGACCACCTCCAGCGTGGCGATCTTCGTGCCGTTTACCACCCAGGAGCTGTTTCAGGACGGCAAGGAAGCCCTGTACTGCGGGCTGAACGCCCTTTCCAACAACCTCATCATGGTAGACAGAAAGCTGCTGAAAAACCCCAACGGGCTGATCTTGGGCACGCCCGGAAGCGGCAAGTCCTTCTCTGCCAAGCGGGAGATCGCCAACGTGTTCCTCGTCACCAATGACGACATCATCATCTGCGACCCGGAGGCGGAGTACGGCCCGCTGGTGGAGCACCTGCACGGGCAGGTGGTGAAGATCTCGCCCACCTCCACCGACTACCTGAATCCCATGGATTTGAACCTGAATTACAGCGACGATGAAAACCCGCTGAGTCTGAAATCCGACTTCATCCTGTCCCTGTGCGAGCTGATCGTGGGCGGCAAGGACGGCCTCATGCCGGTGGAAAAGACCATCATCGACCGATGTGTGCGCTCCGTTTACCGGGAATACCTGAGCGACCCCCGCCCGGAAAAGATGCCTATTTTAGAGGACTTGTACAACGAGCTTCGCAGGCAGGACGAAAAGGAAGCGCAGTATATCGCCACGGCGCTGGAAATCTACGTCACCGGCTCCCTCAACGTGTTCAACCACCGCAGCAACGTGAATATCGAAAACCGCGTGGTCAGCTTCGATATCAAGGAGCTGGGCAAGCAGCTCAAAAAGATCGGGATGCTGGTGGTGCAGGACGCGGTGTGGAACCGCGTCACGATCAACCGGGAACAGCGCAAGTCCACCCGCTACTATATCGACGAAATGCACCTTCTTTTGAAGGAGGAGCAGACCGCCGCGTATACGGTGGAGATATGGAAGCGCTTCCGCAAGTGGGGCGGCGTTCCCACGGGCATCACCCAGAACGTCAAAGACCTGCTCTCCTCCCGCGAGGTGGAGAACATCTTTGAAAACTCCGATTATGTGTATATGCTCAACCAGGCTTCCGGCGACCGGCAGATTCTTGCAAAGCAGCTCAACATCTCGCCCCATCAGCTCTCGTATGTGACCCAATCCGCCGAGGGCGAGGGGCTTTTGTTCTACGGCAGCGTGATCCTGCCCTTCGTAGACCGCTTTCCCAAGGATACGGAGCTGTACAAAATCATCACGACCAAGCTCTCGGAGCAGGTGCAGTCAGAATAGAGACGAGAAAGGATGTGCGAATATGAATAACAATCTGATGATCTTTGAAAACCCGGAGTTCGGAGCTGTACGCAGCATCCTGATCGACGGCGACCCGTGGTTTGTAGCAGCCGACGTGTGTAAAGCGCTGGAGCTTGAAAAAACAAACCGGGCTTTAAGCAGGCTCGATGACGACGAAAAGGGTGCTCATTCAGTGAGCACCCCCGGCGGCAGGCAGCGAATGTCTATCATCTCTGAATCTGGATTGTACTCACTTATTCTCGGCTCCCGCAAGCCGGAAGCGAGAGCCTTCAAGCGCTGGATCACCCATGAGGTCATTCCCTCCATCCGCAAGCACGGCGCGTATATGACGGACAGCCTGTTGGATGCGCTGGAGGCGCACCCCGAGGCCGTGCCGGAGTACCTGAACCGCCTGCGCAGCGAAAACGCCCGAAACCGGGAGCTGACCCGCCGTCTCCGGCTTGCCCTCCCCAAAGCGGAGTATTACGACGCCTTTGTTGACCCTGCGGACTGCACCAATATCCGCACCACCGCCAAGGAGCTGGGCGTTCCCGAAAAGCAGTTTACCCGGTATCTGGAGGAAAAGAAGTATCTGTTCCGGGACAAGAACCGCAAGCTCTTTCCCCGTGCGGTCAAAAAGAGCGCCGGTCTGTTTCTGGTGAGGGACTTCTACACCGAGCGCGGCAAGCTGGGACACTATACCCTCATCACCCCGGCGGGCAAGCGGCATTTTCTGGAGAGAACGGATGAAATTCTGTTTGAATAACGCTTTTAACCCATCAGCAGTCCCATCAGGAGGTGATGAATATGGCAAAACGCTCGCCGAGGCTGATTTTCACCGAGGAAGAACGCGCACTGCCGGAGCTGGAACGAGCTGTCCGCAAGGCGGACAGGGCGGCGGTTAAGCTGGAGAAGGCCGAAGCGAAAATCCCCAAGAAAACCGTTAAGGTCAAAAAGCGCGTTGTGGACAGTGAGAGCGGCAAGGTCACGACGCGCCTTTTCTTTGAGGAGGCGGACAAAAAGCGTCCGCCCTCCAAGCTGGCGCACGCCGCAAGGAAAGCGCCGCCGGATACCGTCCGCAGCGCAGTCCACCGCAAGCTCCGGGAGGAGGGCGATGACAACTCCGGCACGGAGGCGGCGAACACCCTGACCGAGACGGCGGAGCGCACCTGGCGCATTGCGGAATCGGCGCACCGCTCCCATGCGGAAAAGCCCTACCGCAAAGCGGACAAGGCGGAAGCCGCCGCAGACAAAGCCAATCTCAAGGCGCTGAACAAACAGTACGAGCAGGAATACGGCAGGGCTTCCAATCCCTATTCCCGCTGGCAGCAGAAGCAGGCCATTAAAAAGGAATACGCCGCCGCAAAAGCGGGGAACGGCGCGAGGAATACCGTCAAAGCGTCCGAGACCACCGCGAAGGCGGCAAAACGCGCCGCCGAGGGAAGCAAAAAGGCCGGCAGCTTTTTTGTCCGGCACAAGAAGGGCTTCCTCATCGCGGGCGGTGTCGCCGCCGCGATACTGCTGCTCATGACCTGCATTTCCTCCTGCTCCACGCTATTTCAGGGAGGAATATCCGGTGTTGCATCCTCCACCTATCCGCTGGAGGATGCGGATATGCTGGCAGCGGAAGCCGCCTACTGCGCCATGGAGGACGAACTGCGGGAATACCTGAACAGCTACGAAAGCACCCACGATTACGACGAGTACCACTTCGACCTGGACGAGATTGAGCACGACCCCTATGTGCTCATTTCCATGATTACCGCCCTCAAGGGCGGAGAATGGACGATTGACGAAATAGGCGGGGTTCTGGAGACGCTGTTTGAAAAGCAGTATATCTTAACGGAAAACGTCGCCACGGAAACCAGATACCGCACCGAAACGCATATTGGCTATTACACCGACGAAAACGGCAATCTGCAAAGCTACGAGTACGAGGCGGAGGTTCCATACACCTGGTATATCTGCCATGTGGAGCTGGAAAACTTCAACCTCTCCCATGTGCCGGTGCATATCATGTCCCACGATCAGCTCTCCATGTACGCCGTGTATATGAGCGTGCTGGGCAACCGCCCCGACCTGTTCCCCGGCTCCCCGTATGTGAACCGGTACTACCACACCCAGTATGAGAAGTACGAGATACCCCCGGAAGCGCTGGCGGATGAGCAGTTCGCCGCCATTATCAAGGAAGCGGAAAAGTATCTGGGCTACCCCTATATCTGGGGCGGCAGCACGCCCGCCACCTCCTTCGACTGCTCCGGCTTCGTTTCGTATGTCTACAACAACTGCGGCCTGCACTGGAGCTTCGGCAGGCTGGGCGCGGAGGGGCTGCGGGGCATGTGCGCCTATGTTTCCCCGGAGAGCGCCCGTCCCGGCGACCTGATATTCTTTGAAAAAACCTACGACACCGCAGGCGCGTCCCATGTGGGCATCTATGTGGGCAATAACAGGATGCTCCACTGCGGCGACCCCATTCACTACGCTTCCATCGACACGAGCTACTGGCGAAGCCATTTTCTCCAGTTTGGCAGATTACCTTAACAACAACCATATCAACGCAAAAAGGAGGATGTTATGAACCCGCGACTTGAAAAGCTGCGTCAGGAGCGCGAGAAGCTGGCGGAAAAGCTCGCATCGCTGACCGCACGACTCAAAGCCCTGGACGAGCAGATTCTGAAGCTGGAAAACACGGATATTGTGGGCATCGTCCGCGAGAACGGGCTGACCATCGAGCAGCTCGCGGCGCTGATGGCGATGCTGGAAAAGCGTCCCACGGCGGCGCTGCCCGACGAATACAGAAAAACGGAGGAATTTACGGATGAAGAATAAATGGAGATTTTTTGCCGTGATAATGGCCGTCGTGCTCTGCATGACGGTCTTTTCCGTTACGGCCTATGCAGGCGGCGATATGGTCGATTCGACAATGGGCGACCCGACCATGGAAACCCCAACTGCAACTACACAGCCGGAGAATACGAATACCGGTGAGCAGACCCCAAACGGACAGACCCTGACCGTGCTTGTGACCGAAAATGCGGACGGAAGCCATACCGTGACCATCGGGGATCGGAGCTGGACGCTTCCCGCCAAACGGGAACAGGCCGGAAAGGTGGTCAACGTCCGCACCTATTTGAACCTGCGCACCGGCCCCGGCACGGACTACACCGTGATCGGGCGTCTGCTCAACGGCGCGGAGGTGAAGGTGCTGGAGGAAAGCAACGGCTGGTACAAGGTGGTCGTGCCGGAGCAGACCGGCTATGTATACGGCAAATACCTTGAGGTTCTCAACACCTCTGCGGGAGGCGGTGAGAACGACACGGATACTGCGGGACTGCCGGATATACTGCTGCAATATTACGCCGCTGTCGGAGGTTCCGCGCCCCTGACCCCGGACGGCAACCTGACGCTCGTGGACGACATCGGCTCCGCTTTCGGCGCAGGCAAGCAGTTCATCACCGTGACGACCAAGGGCGGCAATACCTTTTATCTCATCATCGACCGGGACGATAAGGGCAATGAGAATGTCCATTTCCTGAATCTTGTGGACGAGGCCGACCTGCTGGCTTTGACCAAGGACGGCGAGAGCATCGTCCCCGCCTGCTCCTGCACGGACAAATGCGCCGTGGGCAAAATCAACACGGGCTGCAAGGTGTGCCGAACCAATATGAGTGAGTGCGCAGGCAAGGAGCAAACAGCAGAAATTACACCGCAGCCCACCGAGCCGGCGGAGGATGCGCCCAAAAAGAACGGCGGTGCGGGGCTCATTGTGATCGTCCTCCTGCTCCTGCTGGGAGGCGGCGGTGCGCTGTACTGGTTCAAGCTCCGCAAGCCCAAGGCCGACACCCGTGGGGCGGACGATCTGGACGATTACGACTACGGCGAGGATGAGGAAGATGAGGATTACGAGTTTGAAGATGAAAACACTGCTGACAGTGAGGAGGACAAAAACCAATGATGAATACGACCTGTTACCGGCTTGTTGTGTGTGAAAAGCCCTCCGTGGCAAGGAGCATCGCCGCCGTTCTTGGCGCAGGCAAACGCGAGGACGGCTTTCTTTCGGGCGGCGGCTATCTCGTCTCCTGGTGCTTCGGGCATCTTGCGGAGCTTTCGGACGCAGACGCCTACGACGAAAAATACGGCAAATGGCGAAGGGAGGACTTGCCCATTCTGCCGGATAGCTGGCAGTACACCGTGGCGCGGGACAAGCAGAAGCAGATGAACACACTGCGCACCCTCATGCACAGAGAGGACGTTTGCGAGGTCGTCAACGCCTGCGACGCCGGGCGCGAGGGCGAGCTGATCTTCCGCACGGCGTATAATCTCAACAACTGCCGCAAGCGCGTAAAGCGGCTCTGGATTTCCTCCATGGAGGATGCGGCGATCCTTCAGGGCTTTGACAATCTCCGCGACGGCGCGGAGTACGACAACCTCTACGCCTCCGCCCTCTGCCGCAGCAAGGCGGACTGGCTGGTGGGCATCAACGCCACCCGCCTGTTTTCCGTGATGTACCACCGCACACTGAACGTAGGGCGCGTGGTATCGCCCACGCTTGCGCTGCTGGTGCAGCGGGAAGCGGAGATCAACGCCTTTCAGCCGGAGACCTTTTACACCGTCCATCTGGACTTTGACGGCTTCTCCGCCGCAGGCGAACGCATGAAGGAGCAGGCGGAGGCGGAGCGACTTGCCGGGGACTGCAAGAACAAAAGCGCCGCTGTTACCTCCGTCGTGCAGACGGAAAAGGCAGAGAAAGCCCCGGCGCTCTACGACCTGACCACCCTCCAGCGGGATGCGAACCGCTTGCTTGGGTACACGGCGCAGCAGACGCTGGATTATCTGCAAAGCCTGTATGAAAAGAAGCTCTGCACCTACCCCCGCACCGACAGCCGCTACCTCACCGACGATATGGAGGGCGGCGTAAACGCGCTGGCGCTGTGCTGCGCTGGCGTCTGCGGCACGGAGCCGCCCGCAGCCGTCTGTTCGGGGCAGGTGTGCAGCAGCAAAAAGGTCAGCGACCACCATGCCGTCGTTCCCACGATGGCGGCGGGCGAAACGGATTTGGAAACCTTGCCCGCAGGCGAACGGGAGCTGCTGCGCCTTGTTTCCCGTCAGGTGCTTATGGCGGTCAGCGCGCCCTTCGTCTATCTGGAGACCGAGGCAAGGCTGGACTGCGGCGGAAATGCCTTTGCCGCCAAAGGGAAAACAATCCTTCATATGGGTTGGAGGGCATACACGGAAAAGGGCAAGCAGGACAGCACCCTCCCGGAGCTTTCCGAGGGACAGTCGCTTTCCGTTTCCTCCTGCGCGGTCAAAGAGGGCAGAACGACCCCGCCCAAGCACTTCACCGAGGATACGCTTTTGTCGGCCATGGAGACGGCGGGCAAAGAGGATATGCCGGAAGATGCCGAGAGAAAGGGATTGGGAACTCCCGCGACAAGGGCGGCGGTCATTGAAAAGCTGGTGACCACGGGCTTTGCGGAGCGCAGAAAGGCGAAGAAATCTGTACGCCTCGTTCCCACCGAAGCGGGCGTATCCCTCATTACCGTGCTGCCCGAACAGCTCCAGTCCCCGCTTTTGACCGCCGAATGGGAGCACCGCCTCAAGGAGATAGAGTGCGGCGAGCTGGGCGCGGACGAGTTCCTCGACGGCATTCAGAAAATGGTTTCCGGTCTTGTTCGGGACGCTGCGCCTGTGGACGGCGCGGAGGTGCTGTTCCCCTCCGGCAGACCCGTTGTGGGCAAATGCCCCCGCTGCGGCGCAGAGGTCACGGAGAGCAAAAACGGCTATTTCTGCGAGAGACGGAGCTGCAAGTTCGGGCTGTGGCGGGACAACCGCTTCCTTGCCGCCAAGAAGATCAGCCTGACAAAGAAGATGGCTTCCTCGCTCCTGACGCAGGGACGCGCCTACGCCAGCGGTATCTACTCCGAGAAAACCGGCAAGACCTACGACGCATTCATCGTGCTGGAGGACGACGGCGCGCGTTCCTCCTACAAGCTGGACTTCACCAAGTGACCCTCACAGGCTCCCGCACGGGCGTTTCGTTCCCCTGCGGGAGCCGCTGTTTTTACCATGACTCAAAGGAGGTATGCACCCAATGGCTGAAAAACAGACCAACAAGGAACGGCTCAAGGACATCACCGACAGCATCGAGACGGGCATAAAGGAGCTGTTTGAGAGCGACAGATACAGGCAGTACCTTGCCACCATGAGCCGCTTTCACAAGTACAGCGTCAACAACACCATGCTCATCTATATGCAGCGCCCCGACGCCACCCATGTGGCGGGCTTCAACAAATGGCGCGACCAGTTCGGAAGAAGCGTCAAAAAGGGCGAAAAGGGCATTAAGATCATCGCCCCCACGCCCTTCAAGAAGAAAATTGAAGAAGCAAAGCTCGACCCGGACACCAAGCTCCCCATGCTGGATGCTGACGGTAAAGCCATCATGGAAGAGAAAGAAATCAGGATTCCGATGTACAAGCCGGTTACGGTTTTTGATGTGAGCCAGACCGCGGGCAAGCCCCTGCCGAAGCTGGCGGCGAACCTTACGGGGGATGTGCAGAATTACGAGGTGTTTATGGAGGCTCTGCGCCGCAGCGCGCCCGTCCCTATCGCCTTTGAAAAGCTGGCGGAGAATATGGACGGCTACTTCTCCGTGGACAAACAGCGCATCGCTGTCCGCGAAGGCATGAGCGAGGTGCAGACGGTCTGCGCCGCCGTCCATGAGATCGCACACTCCAGGCTCCACAATAAGGACGGAATCGGAGAACAATATCAGGAGGTCGAGCTGTTCGGCAAGCCTGCGCTGTTTTCAAACGGACGCATCGACCGGGATAAGCTGCCGGAGGGCTTGTATGCGTATGACCTGCGCGGCTCAGATGACGATCCGGGGCTGCCCGTGACCATTCAGGAGCACGTTGTGGTGAACCATGCGGCAACCGTTATTGCCGCAGCGCCCATTGAGCTGCCGGAGCAGGGCTTTCTGTATCTGGGCGAGGACGGGCTGAACTTCACGGGCGGCGAGCAGACCGTGAAGGAGTTTTTGCACGCACAGTACCCGGAAAAGGCAAAGCTCTCCCGCGCCGCCGAGGAGATTCAGGCGGAGAGCATCTCCTTCGCCGTCTGCGCCTATTACGGCATTGAGACCGGCGAAAACAGCTTCGGGTATCTGGCGACCTGGGCAAAGGACAGGGAGCTGACCGAGCTTCGCGCATCGCTGGAGACCATCAACCGAACCTCATCCTCCCTGATTACGGATATCGACCGCCATTACGCGGAAATCTGCAAGGAGCGCGGGCTGGATAAGGAGACGGAGAGCCTTGCCGCCCAGCCGGTGCAGGAGATCGCCGTGCAGGAGCCGGAGCCGGTCGCAGCGCCGGACAACGGCTGCGTCCCCGACCCTGCGATTTCTGTGGAGAGCATGAACGCCTACGGCTACACCGATTCCAATATGCTGCCGCTGACAAAGGAGCGCGCGCTGGAGCTCATGGAACGGGACGTGAGCGTGTATATGCTTCACACGGACAACACCGAGGCCATGGCGTTCGATGCGGAGGATATCCGCAGCTTTGACGGCGTCTTCGGCGTGGAAGCCTCCGAATGGGAAACGGTCAAAGACCGCTTTACACCGCCGGACTATGAAAAGGCGTTCCTCGACAACCCCGCCGACAGCTTTGCCATCTATCAGCTTCGGGATAATGATAATACGGCGCAGCTCCGCTTTATGAACGCCGAGTATCTGGAGAAGAAGGGGCTTTCCATTGAAAAGGAAAATTACACCGCCGTCTACGCAGGCGGCCTCGACCGCAGGGGCGATACGCAGGACAGGTTGGACGCGCTGTATGAGACCTTCAACATCCGCCGCCCGGAGGATTTTCGCGGTCACAGCCTGTCTGTCAGCGACATCGTGGCGCTGAAGCAGAACGGCGTGGTATCCTGTCATTACGTTGATTCATGGGGGTTCAAGGAGCTACCGGGCTTCCTCAAACCGGAAAACTATCTCAAAAATGCAGAGATGGCCATGGAGGACGACTACGGCATGATTGACGGCGTTATCAACAACGGGCCGAAGCAGACCGTGGCAGAGCCGGAGGAACAGGCAAAGTCCGGCAAGCCCGTCTCCCTCATGGAGCTGGCGCAGGCGGCGCGCCGGGAACAGGCGCAAGCGTCACAACAGGAGAAGAAGCCCTCCGTGCTGGCAAAGCTCTGTCCTCCCGTCAACGAGCCGAAAAAGACAGCGTGTTCAAGGCGCGCGGAAAGAGAGCTGCTATGATGAATTTTACCAACGATGAAATGAACCTCATGTGCATCTACCAGAGCGACAGCCGCAGCGGGCTGATTGCCGCCCTCGCCGAAATGCGCGGATATTTGGACGAGGACGAAGCCGAGCTGCGGGAGCTGACCGACAGCGCCCTGAAAAAGCTGGGCGAAATCACCGACGAGGACTTCGCGGAGCTGGAGCTGGCGCCGGACTTTGACACGGACGAATAAGGCGGATGCGGCAGGAGCGGCCTTCGGGTTGCTCCTGTTTCCCTCTGCGATTCTATTTCCCAAAATCGAAAAAATATTGATTTTGGGAAATAGAACGGGTATAATAAGAGCAGAGGTGATGAATATGAAACTGATAGACCGAGGTATGTATCTCCGGAAGCTAATTGGAGTGATCGGTACGCCGGACATCAAGGTAGTCACAGGCGTCCGACGCAGCGGAAAGTCAAAGCTGTTGGAAGCTTTCAAGGGGTATGTAGAAGCAAATATCGCGGACGCAAATATCGTGCATATCAATTATAACCTGACAAAGTACGAGAAGTTCAAGGACTACCATGTCCTGAACGAATATATTGAAAGCTCCTATGTCGATGGCAAGCAGAACTTTGTTCTGATTGACGAGGTGCAGATGTGTCCGGGTTTTGAGCTTACCATCAACAACCTCCATGCGCAGGAAAGATTCGACATCTATATTACAGGCTCAAACGCTTTCCTTCTGAGTTCAGACCTTGCCACTCTCTTTACGGGTCGGACTTTTGAAGTGAAGGTGTTCCCGTTTTCTTTCAGCGAGTTCTGCGAGTATTATTCCCTTACGGACAGGTATGCCGCTTTTTCCCGGTATCTGAGAGAGGGCGGCATGGCCGGATCGTACCTTTATCAAGACCCGGAAGCCAAGTACGACTATATCGCGGATGTATTCGATACATTGATCGTCAGGGACATACGGCAGAAATATAAAATCCGCAACCCGATCCTGATGAACCGCATTGTCGATTTTCTCATGGACAATATCTCAAATCTCACGTCTGCGAGAAATATTGCGGATGCCCTCACAGGCAACAAGGATAAAATCAACCACAAGACCGTCGGGAACTATATGCAGTATCTGTGCAACGCCTTTGCTTTCTATCGCGTTCGCAGATATGACATTCAGGGGAAAAAGTATCTGGCATCCAGCGATAAACTGTATCTGAGCGACCATACCTTCCGGTATGCGAAACTGGGAACAAAAAATCTGGACTATGGCCGCGTACTTGAAAACATCGTTGCCATTGAACTGCTTCGGCGCGGATATGAGGTCTATGTCGGGGTCTTATACAAGAAGGAGATAGATTTTGTCGCCATCAAGCGCAACGAAAAGCTCTATATTCAGGTTTCAGACAACATCAGCGACGCAAAAACCTTTGAACGCGAGGTAAGCCCTCTGCTCCAGATCAAGGACGCTTATCCGAAGATGGTGCTTGCCAGAATCCGGGATGAAGCGTACCAATATGAGGGTGTTCAGATCGTGGATATTGCGGACTGGCTGGCGGAGCAGCCATCTGCTTCCCCAAAATGAAAATAATTTGATTTTGGGAAACAGCAACGGAGGGAGTTATGGCAAAGAAGCGCGGGCACTACTGCAAGGTGTGCGGAGAATACAAAGCGAACGAGAGCTTTTCGGGCAGAGGCCATGCAGCGCACATCTGCAAGAAATGCGCTGCGCTGCCTGCCGCGCAGCGGTCTGAGGATATGACGCTCACAAGGCTATGGAATCTGCCGTGGCAGCTCTCCGCTCAGCAGCGGGACTGGCTCAAAGGTCTGCAAAACGACAGCCGCCCCGAGGTGGCTTCCGCCGCCCGCGAGCTGTATGCAGACCGCTTCCCATATGCGGCGCGGAATGCGCGCAAATCGCATCTGCACATCAGACACATGAAGTTTGCTGTCCATGCCGAGGTTTTTGACGAGTATGACGACGGCTGTTACAGAGAGCTTCAATTCGCTCTTGACCGGAAGAATCAAACGGTAACGCTTTGGCAGGAGGACGTAGCAGCGCAAGTCACCTTGACTGCAAAGGAGATGCGCAAGCTCCTGAACGCCATCGTCAACAGCTATGAGGTCTTTTGCTGGGAGGACGACTACGGCGTTTCCAAAGCTGCCGGCGCGGATGACCTTTGGGAGGCCGAACGGGACACGGAAGCCCCGGATGCGCAGGAGGTTCCTGACGAGCCTGAATATGCGGGTACTCCATCGTGGGAGGTATCGGTGCGCTACCTGAACGGCGAAGCACAGGAAATGCGCGGGTACGATGATCTGCCCGACCGGGTAAATGAGCTGACGCTGGAGCTGCTTTCCCTGTTTGAGTGAACCCGATGCGGAGGACTTTGAACCAGAAGATGAATAAAAGTGCCTCCGCCCTTGCACTCTGTTTCCCAAAATCGAAAAAATATTGATTTTGGGAAACACAACATCGACATACAAGAGAGATTGTCCCGTTTCCTGCATAGGATTCGGGACATTTTCGGATATACCGCCCTTACATAGAGCGTCCGTTCCGGGCGCTCTAAATTTATGCCATGAAGGAGGAGCAATATGCCGAGCAAGCTACAAACGTATATGCAGATGGCGGACGAGGCGCAGCGGCAGATCACCGGCAGCTACCGGGGCTGGACGGGCTTTCTCACCACCGCCGCAAGGCTGTACAAATACCCCTACGCCGAACAGGTCATGATCCACGCCCAGCGTCCGGACGCCACCGCCTGCGCGGAGTATGACTTCTGGAACGAAAAGATGGGCCGGTATGTCCGCAGGGGCTCCAAGGGCATCGCCCTCATCGACAGCAGCGGCGAAAGGCCGAGGCTTCGGTATGTGTTCGACGTGTCGGACACGGGCGGCAGAGAGTTTCCAAAGAGCCGCTATCTGTGGGAATACCGGGAGGAACACGCGGACGCGGTAAGCGCCATGCTGGAAAGCCGCTACGGTGTGGACGGAAAAGGAGGGCTCCCCGATCAGCTTGAGCGCATCGCGTCTCAGCTTGCGGAGGAATACTGGAGAGACTATAAGCGGGATATCCTCGCCATCGTTGACGATTCCTTCCTTTACGGGTATGATGAATTTAACGTAGGAGCGGCCTTCCAAAGCGCCGCCGCCGTCAGCATCGCCTACTCGCTCATGTCCCGCTGCGGGCTTGAAGCGGACGACCGCTTCGAGCATGAGGATTTCCTGAGCATCTTCGATTTCAACACCCCGGAAGCCGCCGCCGAGCTGGGTACGGCGGTGAGCAGGATCAACGGAGAGGTGCTGCGGCAGATCGAAGTCACCATCAAGAATTACGAGCGCGAGAAACTCGCGGAAAGGAGCCATAGCCATGACAGAGCTGACCTACACCAAGAACGGGGACTACCTGATTCCCGACCTGACGCTGAGCGAGACGCCGGAGGACGCGAGACCCCTGGGCAAGTACGGGAGACTGCGCAGGAGCTACCTTCAGGAGCACAGACCGGGGCTTTACAGCCGTCTGGTGCTGTCGGAGAAGCTGTTCCCGAACCTGCGGGAGATCGACGAGACGGCGAACCGGAGGCTGGAGCAGATGATGCCGGAGCTGATGAAGTCGGCGGGCGTGACGGAGGAGCTGAAAGCCCGCGACCAGATGAAATGGGTGGGGCTGATGAACACCTGCAAGGCGCAGGCCGAGGAGATCATTCTCAGCGAGCTGGTGTACAACTGACCAATGACGCGCCGGAAGCGGAACCGGCGCAGCCTCCGATACCGCAGGCATACCAACTGAGCCTGTTCCCCACGGAGGAAGAGCAAATCGCATATATCGCAGAAGCGGAGAGCTACACGCCCTCCGCTTTTTCCATGTCCATCCCGCAGTCGGATATCGACCACATTCTGCGCATGGAGGGCAACGCCGACTATGCCCGCATGAAGATCGCCACGGAGTTCTCCAAGGGCAAGAGCGTGGAAGAAATCGCGGCGTTTCTTCAAAGCACTTTTCACGGCGGCAACGGCGTCGTCACCGAAAACGGCAGATATTCCGCGTGGTACGCCGAGGACGGCATCCACATCGCCAATGGGGACGCGGCAAGATACCTGACCTCCGCAAAGGTCGTAAGCTGGCAGGACGCAGCAGCGCGCATTTCCGAGCTTTTGGAGAAGGGCGAATACACAACCAACGTGGAGCTTGCGGAAGCGCCGGGGCACGAGCGCACGGAGCTGGCGCAGTCTATCTGGTATCTACGGCAGGATTTAAGCGAAAAGGCACGGGCGCAGGGCTACCTCTCCTGCCTGTCGGATATGCGGGGCGGCGGTTTCCCGGAGGAAACAGAGCGGCTTGCCGAGCGGCTGACCGACACTGCGTTCCGCGAAGTCCTCATGGACGATTTTGCACAGCTCCGATCCGACTACCGGGAGGACAGGAGCCTGCTGCGCTTCCATTACCACAAGCCGGACAATATCGAGCAGGAACTGCGGGAGCTGTCCCTGCCCCGCAGGGAGTACCGCACCGAAATGGCGGAGATCCCCGCCGTGCAGCGGTTTATTACCGAGGACGAGATCGCCGTGACCCTGACCCGCGGCAGCAATATTGAAGGGAGCAAGGGGCGCATCTACGCCTATTTCAAAGAGAAACACAGCCCCAAAGAGCAGGCGGACTTCCTGAGAAAAGAATACGGCATTGGAGGCAGCTCCCACGCGGTATCCGGCGCGTCCCACAGCGGTGAGGATCACAGCGGCAAGGGCGTCAGCCTGAAAAAGCAGGACTGTCCCGATGTGCAGTTAAAATGGAGCAAGGTTGCCTCCCGTATCTCCGAGCTGATCCGCAAAGACCGTTTCCTGACCCCGGAGGAAAAGGCGCGCTTTGAGCAGCTTCAGCGGCAGACCGCAGAGCGAAGCGCAGCATGGAATGACTACAACGCCGTAAAGGAAGCCCACCCGGACGACCTCGTGCTGTTTCAGGTGGGGGATTTCTTTGAGCTGTATGGCGAGGACGCAAAACAGGCGGCGGAACTGCTTGAAATCAATCTCACTACCCGCAATATCCCCGGCGCTGGCCGTGTGGAGATGTGCGGCGTTCCGGCGGATCGGCTGGAAGAATATGTGGAAAGTTTGCGAGATAAGTACGACGTGACCATTTCCACAAAGGGCGAAAACAGCTCGGAGCGGTACACCTATACCCTGCGTTCCGTTGACCATGAGGCCGAAGCCGCCATCAATGCCTATGAAGCGGAGTTCGGCGCGGATGGGACAAGGGTGTTCCGCGACCCCGTCGCAGAGCAAGTTCAGCCCACGGTGCAGGAGCTGTTCGGGCGATACCGCCTGAGCGTGGGAAACGCACTTTCCAAGGATGAAGCATTTCTCAACGCCTGCCGCAATTCCGACCGTCAGAACGCCTATCTGGAAGGTGCGGCGGCAATCCGGCGCATCGTCATGGCATCTGAGGATTTACAGCTCACGCGCCTCTATTTCGATATGCCCTCCTTCCACAACCGGCTCCATCAGGAGCTTTTGGACGAGCTGTATCCCACGCTGGCGACAACGATAACGCCCTCGCCCTACAAGGTGACGCAGGAGGACATCGACGCCGCCTTGCAGAGCTGGAACGGCAGGATTGAAAGCAAGCAGGCGGTTGTTCGGTATATGGCGCAGCACGGGCGTGAAAGGGAAACCGCCGCATGGCTGGCGCGGGAGTACGGCGCAGCCGACAGCACAAAGCCCCTCCGGATTTCCGTGGGCAGCTCCGAGCCGGTTATGCTCTCGTGGCCGAAGGTGCAGCGGCGACTGGCGCAGCTCATCCGCGAGGATAAATTCTTCACAGAGCAAGAAAAGTCTGTGTTGGAGCAGAACCGGAATTACCTGATTTTAGATCGGCTGCGGGCAGACTGCGAATACTTTCTTGGCGCAGGCAACCGCGCAGAAAAGCATCTGTGGGCGGGCAGCGTCTATGCACAGATCGTCAAAATGCGGGAGCTGTATGACGCGCTCCCCCAAAAACCGGAATGGCTGACGAAAGAAATGATTGATGATTATGCCGACCGGATGGCACCGCAGTATCAGGTCGTGGCGTATCATCACTTTGAAAACGGCTTTGATGAGAAGCTGGACTATCAAACGCTGGAAGAAGCAGAAAAAGCCGCACAGGGTTATGTGGACGGCACGATGGAAAGCGACGGCTTTGCATATGACGGTGCAGCCATCTATGACCAGCAGGCACGGAAGTATCTGCGTATCTACGGCGATTACCCGGATAAACGGGCGCACGCAGAGGTAGCGGGAGGTGAGCCGACCGCAGAAAGCATTATCCCCGCAGACCGTTTCCATGTGGTAAGCCTTGACCGTGGCTTCCGCACCCTGTACGCCGTGTGGGACGACGAAACTCACGGCTACTATGTGGACGCGGACGGCGTGACTGAGGAATTTACAAGCGAATGGCAGGCGGAGGCGTACCGGCTGGAGCTGCAAGGACAGGCGGAGCAGGCGCTTTTAGAGCGTGCAAAGGGGCTGATCTCCGACTTCTGCCGGAGCGAATACGGCTCAGAGGCGGATTTCAACGACCCTACCAAGATTGGCGTCGCCTACACCACCGTCACCGATGACGAGATCCCCGTTCAGGTGAATATCGACCTTGTAAATTACCGACTGGAGCGCTATCTGGACGATGAGCATCTGGAAACCCGGCAGTACGGCTCTTTGCAGGAGCTTATTACCAACGAGCTGGAAAACCTCGATTTCAGCGACCTCATTCATGTTTCGGATGAGGACGTGGAGCAATACCGTTGGCACGCGCCGGAGGAAGCAGTTGCGGAAGCTCCCGGAACGGCTCCTGCCCCGCAGAGAGAACCGTTCCCGTATTCCGTAGGCGATACGGTGTATCTGGAAAACGGCAAGCCCTATATCATCGAGAGCATCGGCGTCTTTGATATTACCCTCAGCGACCCGACGCTTTTCTATCCCATCTCCCGTGCGGAGAGCAGGGAGAGCTTCGCGCGGCTCATGGAGCGGTATCCGCAGCCGGAAAAGGAACCTGCTTACACCGAGGAAACCGTGGCGGTGTATCCAGCCGACAAAAACAACCTCCCCTATGATGTGGAGATTCGCACTCTGCGTTTTGACGAGCCGGAGCATGACCCACCCTCTGCGGAACCCGCCGAGCCTGAACCTCCTGCTATGAGCGAGGAAGAAGCGCTGCTTCTGGAACAGGAAGGCCGAGCGGCACTTTCGGAAATGGGCGAATTTGTGCCTGATTTTGATGATGCCATCTCTCAGGCCGAGATCGACGAGACTCCCACACACCGTCATGCGGTATCCATTTCCATTGACGGCGAGTGGCAGGGCTTTCCCAGTGCCGACGCTGCGGAGCAGGCCGCTTATGCGGACTTCAAGGCAGCAAGCCACCGCAACGCGCAGAATTTCCACATCACCGATGATGCCCTCGGCGTCGGCGGCGCAAAGGCCAAGTTCCGGGCGAATATGGCGGCAATCAATCTTCTGAAGGAGTTGGAATTAGAGGGCTTGCAGGCCAGCCCGGAACAGCAGGAGGTCTTATCCCGCTACGTCGGCTGGGGCGGCCTTGCGGACGCTTTTGATGAAAGCAAGGATAACTGGAAAGCCGAATTTGCGGAGCTGTACGCCGCGCTATCCCCGGAGGAATACGCCGCCGCCAGAGCGTCCACGCTGAACGCCCACTACACCAGTCCCACCGTTATCCGCGCCATTTACGACGCGGTGGAGAACATGGGCTTCCAGACCGGCAATATTCTGGAGCCCAGCATGGGCGTGGGCAACTTCTTCGGTATGCTGCCGGAGAGCATGAAAAGCAGCAGGCTCTACGGCGTGGAGCTGGACAGTATTACCGGCAGAATCGCAAAGCAGCTCTATCCAAAGGCGGATATTACCGTGGCCGGCTTTGAAACCACCGACCGAAAGGACTTCTTCGACCTCGCCGTGGGCAACGTACCCTTTGGACAGTATCAGGTCAGCGACCGGGCTTTTGACAAGCTCGGTTTTTCCATCCACAACTACTTTTTTGCAAAAGCGCTGGATCAGGTGCGTCCGGGCGGCGTGGTGGCCTTCGTCACCTCCCGCTATACCATGGACGCCAAGGACAGCGCCGCAAGGAAGTATATTGCACAACGCGCGGACTTCCTCGGCGCGATCCGCCTGCCCAACAACGCCTTCAAAGCCAACGCCGGTACGGATGTCGTTTCGGATATTATCTTTCTTCAAAAGCGGGACAGACCCATTGAAATCGAACCCGATTGGGTACACACGGGTATCTGGCGAAACCCGGGAGCAAACGCGGACGGCTTTGCCATCAATCAGTATTTCATCGACCACCCGGAGATGGTGCTGGGACGGCAGACCTCGGAAAGCACGCAGTACGGCAGGCAGGACTTTACCGTTGCGCCCGTCGAGGGCGCAGACCTTGCGGAGCAGCTCAGCGGCGCAATTCGGAATATCCGTGGAACCTATGCGGAAGCGGAGCTGCCCGATCTGGGCGAGGATGAGACCATCGTGGAGACCATCCCGGCAGACCCGAATGTGCGGAACTTCTCCTACACCGTGGTGGACGGGGAGCTGTACTACCGTCAGAACAGCATCATGACCAAGCCCGACTTCAACGCCACCGCAAAGGAGCGTGCCAAGGGCATGGTGGAGCTGCGGGACTGCGTGCAGAAGCTCATATCTGAGCAGATGGACGGCTTTATTTCGGATGAAACCATCCGGCAGACGCAGACGGAGCTGAACACCCTCTACGACGGCTTCGCAGCAAAGTATGGGCTTATTAACTCCCGCGCCAACGCCCTGGCCTTTGCCGAGGACAGCTCCTACTATCTGCTCTGCTCTCTGGAGGAACTGGACGAGGACAAAAACCTCAAGCGCAAGGCGGATATGTTCACCAGGCGAACCATACGGGCGCACGAGGCCGTGACCAGCGTGGACACCGCTTCGGAGGCGCTGGCGCTGTCCATCTCCGAAAAAGCCTGCGTAGATATGGCGTATATGGCGCAGCTCACCGGCAAGGACGAGGACGCTCTCGCCTCCGATCTTCGTGGTGTTATCTTCCGCAATCCCGAAAATAAGCGCTGGGAGACCGCCGACGAGTACCTCTCCGGCAATGTAAGGGAAAAGCTGCGTATCGCACAGTCTGCTCAGAATTTGTTTGAGGGCGATTACGCCGGAAACGTGGAAGCGCTGAAAGCCGCGCAGCCCAAAGACCTTGATGCTTCGGAAATCGAGGTGCGTCTCGGCGCAACGTGGATCGACCCCTCGTATATCCGGGAGTTCATGTGGGAGACCTTCGAGACCCCCTTCTACCAGCAGCACATGATCGACGTGACCTATTCCGCCTTCACCGCCGAGTGGAACATCAGGAACAAGAACGCGGTCAGTTACAGCAATATTGCCGCGTATATGACCTACGGCACGGAGCGCGCAAACGCCTATAAGATTCTTGAAGATACCCTGAATCTGCGCGACGTGCGCATCTACGATACCAAGCACGATGCGGACGGCAGGGAGCGGCGCGTGCTCAACTCCAAGGAAACCACCCTCGCCCAGCAGAAGCAGCAGGCTATCCGGGACGCTTTCCGGGACTGGATATGGCGCGACCCCGACAGGCGGCACACCTTGGTCGCAAGGTACAACGAGCTGTTCAATTCCACCAGACCCCGCGAATACGACGGCAGGCACATCACCTTTGCGGGCATGAACCCGGAGATCCGGCTGCGGGAGCACCAGCTCAATGCGGTTGCCCATGTGCTCTACGGCGGCAACACCCTCCTTGCCCACGAGGTGGGCGCGGGCAAGACCTTCGAGATGGTAGCCGCTGCCATGGAATCCAAGCGGCTGGGGCTGTGCCACAAGTCCCTGTTTGTCGTTCCCAACCACCTGACCGAGCAGTGGTCTGGCGAGTTCCTGCGGCTGTACCCCTCCGCCAACATCCTCGTGGCTACGAAAAAGGACTTTGAGCCGAAGAACCGCAAGAAGTTCTGCGCCCGCATCGCCACCGGCGAATACGACGCCGTTATCATCGGCCACTCGCAGTTTGAGAAGATACCCGTCTCCATGGAGCGTCAGCAGCGGCTTTTGGCGGAGCAGATCTTTGAGGTGGAGGAAGGACTGCGGGAGCTGAAAAGCCAGCGGGCGGAGCGGTTCACCATTAAGTCTCTGGAGCGCACCAAGCGCGGCCTTGAAGCCAAGCTCAAAAAGCTCCAGGACAGCTCCCGAAAGGACGACGTTGTGACCTTTGAGCAGCTGGGCGTAGACCGCCTGTATGTGGACGAGGCGCACAACTATAAAAATCTTTTTCTCTACACCAAGATGCGCAACGTGGCGGGGCTTTCCGCCACCGACGCCCAGAAATCCTCGGATATGCTGCTCAAGTGCCGGTATATCGACGAGATCACCGACAGCCGGGGCGTGGTATTCGCCACGGGCACGCCCGTCTCAAATTCCATGACGGAGCTTTACACCATGATGCGCTATCTCCAGCACGACGCCATTCGCGGCAAGGGACTTGCCCACTTCGACTGCTGGGCTTCCACCTTCGGAGAGACGCAGACCGCCATCGAGCTGGCTCCCGAGGGTACGGGCTACCGGGCGAGGACGCGCTTTGCCAAGTTCTTTAATCTGCCTGAGCTCATGACCCTGTTCAAGGAGGCGGCGGATATCAAGACCTCCGACCAGCTCAACCTGCCTACACCCACGCCCATCTATCACAACGAGGTGGCGCAGCCCACGGAGATACAGAAGCAGATGGTGCAGGAGCTGTCCGAGCGCGCCGCAAGGGTACACGCACAGCTTGTTGACCCCGGCACGGACAATATGCTCAAGATCACCTCGGACGGGCGCAAGCTGGGGCTTGACCAGCGCATCATCAACCCCGACCTGCCGGACGACCCGAACAGCAAGGTCAATCGCTGCGTGGACAACATCCACCGCATCTGGCAGGATGGACAGGCGGACAGGCTGACCCAGCTCGTGTTCTGCGATTTATCCACCCCGAAAACCGGCGCGACCGGAGCGAAGGCGGCAAAGACGGCGGGCGGGAATCTGGACAGCCCGGAGCTTCACGCGCTGGAAGCTGTCATTGGGCAAGATGCAGCCGAAGAACCGGCGTTCACGATTTACGACGACATCCGTGAAAAGCTCGTCGCCAGAGGAATCCCCCGCGAGCAGATCGCATTCATCCATGAAGCCAACACCGAGACGCGGAAGAAGGAGCTGTTTGCAAAGGTGCGCTCCGGTCAGGTGCGTGTGCTCATGGGCAGCACCTTCAAAATGGGCGCGGGTATGAACGTGCAGGACAGGCTTGTGGCGCTCCACGACCTCGACTGCCCGTGGCGGCCGGGCGATCTGGAGCAGCGCAGCGGGCGCATCATCCGTCAGGGCAACCGCAACAAAGAAGTGCATATCTACCGCTACGTCACGGAATCCACCTTCGACGCCTACCTCTGGCAGACGGTGGAGAATAAGCAGAAGTTCATATCCCAGATCATGACCTCAAAATCCCCTGTTCGCTCCTGCGAGGACGTGGACGAGACCGCCCTTTCCTATGCGGAGATCAAGGCGCTATGCGCCGGAGACGAGCGTATCAAGGAGAAGATGGACTTGGATGTGGATGTTGCCCGCCTGAAGCTCATGAAGGCCAGCCATCAGAGCCAGCAGTTCCGTCTGGAGGACAATCTGCTCAGGCATTTCCCCGAACAGATCCGGCAGAATGAGAGCTTCGTGGAGGGCTTCACCGCCGATATGCAGACGCTCGCCGGGCATCCGCACCCTGTGGACGGCTTTGCGGGTATGGAGGTCAAGGGCGACCTTCTCACCGACAAGGACAACGCAGGCGCTGCCATTCTGGAAGCCTTCAAGGACGCAAAGGGCATGGAGCCCGTGCCCATCGGCAGCTACCGGGGCTTTGCCATGTCCCTGACCGTGGAGGACTTCGGGCGGGACTTTGTTCTCACCCTCAAGGGCAAAATGAACCACCGCGTGACGCTGGGCAAGGACGCGCGGGGCAACCTCACCCGCATTGACAACGCCCTGAACGCCATGCCGGACAGATTGCAGAATGTCAGAAACACGCTGGATGCGCTCACCGCGCAGATGGAGACGGCAAAGGCAGAGCTGGGCAAACCATTCCCACAGGAGGATGAGCTGCGGACAAAATCCGCGCGGCTTGCGGAGCTGAACGCCGAGCTGAACATTGACGACCGCACGCCCATGGAGCAGATGGCGGAGGACGCGCCCGCCGTGCAGAGCGCAAAGGCGGAGCGTCCCTCCGTGCTGGCAAAGCTGAAAGCGCCGCTGTCCCAGCCCTGCGCCGAGGACAAAATCAGGCGCAGGGACAAGGAGGAACGATAAAAAACGGCGGCTCCGACGAAGAGTGGATTTTGTCGGAGCCGCTTCACTACAGCTTAATGAAAGGAAGGATGCACCAATATGAAGGATATTCCCGTTTACAGATTTCCCGCCGAGCACGCCCGTGAAAACGGCGAGCTGGAGCTTTACCGTGCCTCCAACAAGGCCAATACCGCCTGCAAGGAGGCCATTGAGAAGGCGATCTCCGAGCATTATTGCGATAACGTCCTGCACAGGGAAGCCGTCGCGCAGGTGGCGGAGCAGTTCGGGCATGAGCGCATTTTATATGTGCTGGCGATTACCATCCGGCAGAAGGATTGGGACGGGCGGTTCTCTGCGGACAACAAGCAATGGGCAAAGACCGTTCCCGTTTCGGAGAACCCCGACGCATGGGGGACGGATCGGAACTGTTATCTGGCGGTGAACAGCCACAGCGGGCTGGTTGATTTGTTTACCAAGCTGGCGCGGGAGGACGCAAGGGCGCATGAGCGCAGGCCCTCGGTGCTCGGCAGACTGAAAAGCAGACCGCCCGAAGCGGCGGCGGAGGCAGTCAAAAAGACAAAGGAGCCGTCCCTGTGAGCGCGCAGTTCATGCGCCGGAACATCCGCATCTCCGTTCGCCTGACGGAGGAGGAGCACCGGCTGCTAAAGGAAAAGATGGCGCGGATCGGCGTTACCAATCAGGAGGCGTTCCTGCGGAAGATGGCGCTGGACGGGCTGGTGATCAGGCTGGATTTGCCGGAGCTGAAGCAGATGATCTCGCTTCTGCGCTACACGAGCAACAACATCAACCAGATCGCCAAACGGCTCAACGAGAGCGGCAGAGCCTACGACACCGACCTTGCGGAGATTCTGGAAAAGCAGAAGCAGCTATGGGGACTTGCCAACAAAATTCTTATGAAGCTGTCCGCCATTCAGTGAGCAGGCAGAAATATACGATAAGCCCATGCTGCCGGCATCCTTGTTTTAGGGCAGCTCTTTCTGTATAATGAAATCAAAAAGGACGGAAAACGACTATGAAATTCATTTTGAAGCTGCTGCTTGCGCCCCTTATGCTGGTTTTGTGGATCGTGGAATGGGCGCTCACGCTGGCGCTCAAGGCTTCCGCCGTGGTCTGTGTCATCGCCTCCGCCCTGTTTCTGCTTTCAGGCTTCTTTTACTTTGTGGACGGCAACGTGCAGAACGGCTGCATCTGTCTGGGCATTGCGTTTCTGCTCTCCCCCTACGGGCTGCACTATTTGGCGGTGAAGCTCACAGCGCGGTTTATCGGTATGAGAATGCTGCTCAAGGAGCGAATCTACGGATAAACGGAATATGCGTAATGTGAAAAGGCGCAGGCTCCCTCCTGCGCCTTTTTCCATGGAGGGAATATGGCGACCACACGAATCATACCCATGCACTTAAACAAGGGCAAGACGCTGGCGCAGTGCCTTGCCGACCGGACGGAGTACGGCATGAACCCGGATAAGACTGAGGGCGGTGCGCTGATCTCCGCGTTCGCCTGCGAGCCGGAGACCGCCGTTTCCGAATTTGCCCTGTCCAAGCGGGAGTACCGGGAGCTGACCGGACGGGTGCAGGAAAGCGACGTCATCGCCTATCAGGTACGGCAGTCCTTTAAGCCCGGAGAGGTTACGCCGGAGGAGGCCAACCGCATCGGCTACGAATTTGCCAAGCGTTTCCTAAAGGACAGGCACGCTTTCCTCGTCTGCACCCACACCGACAAAAAGCACATTCATAACCACATCTACTGGAACTCCACGGCGCTGGACTGTACGAAAAAGTTCAAGAACTTCATCGGCAGCTACCGCGCTGTCCGCAGGCTGTCCGACCTGATCTGCGCCGAGCACCGGCTGTCCGTGGTGGAGAATCCACAGAAACACGGGCTGAGCTACAACAAATGGCGCGGCGGTCACGACAAGCTCTCCAACCGCGATCTTCTGCGCATGGCGATAGACGCGGCGCTTGAAAAGCAGCCCCAGGATTTCGACGCGCTGCTGGCGCTTTTGAAGGATTCCGGCTATTCCGTCGCCCGAAAGGGCAGGCTGTCGCTGCGGCACGAAAACCAGAAACAGAGCATCCGTCTGGATTCCCTGGGCGAGGGATATTCCGAGCAGGAGCTGCGCGCGGTTATCGCCGGAAGCAGAACGCACAAGCCCTTCGTCAGGAAAAAATATCCGAAGCGCAGGGAGCGCGCCACGCTGATTGCCGATATTGAGGCGAAGCTCAACGCAGGAAAAGGCTACCGCTACGATCAGGCGATGAAGGTGGTAAAGCTCAAGCAGATGGCAAAGACGCTGATATATCTGGAGGAAAAGAGCTTTGCTGATTTCGACGCACTTGTCAATGCCGCCGCCGATGCGGAGAAGCAGTTCTATGCTTTGAGGGCGGCCATAAAGGCGGCGGAAGCGCGTATGGGCGAGATACAGACCCTGCGGATGCACATCATGAACTATTCGAGGACGCGCAGCGTTTACACCGGCTACCGCAAGGCGGGGTACTCGAAAAAATACCTTGCGGAGCATGAGGGGGATATCCTCATCCACAAGGCGGCGAAGAAAGCCTTTGATGCGTTTGGCCTGAAAAAGCTGCCCACGGTCAGGAGCCTGAACGAAGAATTTGCAAGGCTGCTGGCAGAGAAAAAGGCGGCCTACGCCGAGTACCACCGGGCGCAGGAGCAGATGCGGGAGCTGCTGATCCACAAGGCGAACGCCGCCTATCTGCTGGGGCTGAACGAACAGAACCGGCAGACCACCGAGCGGCAGCGCGAGGAAAAATAGCGATGGCACATCGCGCAGCCACAGATGAAATCTGTGTTACAGGGGGTATGGGGAACGCCCCATCAAGCAAAAGGCGGGGACTCGTCAGAGTCTCCGCCTGGTGTCTTTTGGCTCCAAAAGACCTTGCTTGCCAAAGCGTTATCTCTATCCTCACTCCTACGGTGATTGCATCAAAATAGAATGACTTTGCCGATAATGTGTTCCTTTGAGATGATTCCAAAGTCTCGGCTGTCAATGCTCCCACAGCCAAACAGGAGGAGTTTATCCTAACTATATTATACCTCTGCCGACCGCCTATGTTAAGGATGTCGATGAAAAAGTTAAGCTGGCTCAAAGTCGGCCAGCATCAGTTTCAAAAGAATGTCACGCATAGACTCACCCTCGTCCTTGTAGACGGGCGTGATAATGAATGTGTTTTTTCCTGCTTGATAGGTGTATTCCTCCTTGCAGTGACTTCATCCATAGCGTCCTCCACCAAGCTACTTGCTCAAAGTATTCCCTGTTTCGTAAGCGATTGCCGTGGGCACGTTAGCACGCCCAAATCGCGCGGTTATAGAAAGTCAAATAGAGAGCTACCTTTTCCCGCATTTGGGGCATCTTTTCTACGCTTCTTCCGTTTGTTTCTTAATTTTATCCATTATACCACGAAATCTTTATTTTGGACGTTCCCTTATGAAAAAGTAGCTATCCCCAACTGGAATAGCTACTTTCAGTCAACGTATGGCAACTAAAAAGTGTGATGGAATCCGTTCTATCATCTTCAATTCTAACAAATCAATATGTTAGCTCAGTTCCATCTACTTTTCGGCATTTTTAGAAATTCGTTTCCGTATCTCATTTACAGCTTCTGAACGATTGTGAAGTGCCAGCACCTCATATGTTGCATAAACAGTGTAGATACAAATTGTCTTTCCAGCTTCAGTGACATTGTTGATTTCACTATAGTTGATAGCAAATTTTTGCATAGGCATATTGGGCCGATTCATGCTCAACGCTGTCATACCTACAACGGAATTTTCATAAACATCACAATATGAACGACTTCCTAAAAAAGTAGTAATCAAACAGAATAAAGCATATCCAATTAAAACCGATCCTATTAAAATAGCAATCAAATGATAATGCTGATGGCTTAGTTCATAAAAGGCTTCTGGAGTAGCCATAATAAAGATGCCCAAAAGAATCAACAAAGGACACAAAACACAAAGTAAAACTTTTCTACCTGCTGCTCCAGTTTTTGTCGATACTAACAGTTCACCCATATCGGAGCCTGTACTTATAGAAGATGTACTATTAAGCGGTGCCCCACACTCTTTGCAAAAGGTCGCATTTTCCAGATTTTGCGCTCCACATTTTCCACAGAACATATTTACTACCTCTCTTTTCTATATTATTCGTTATCGTTGTTCGATTTTCGTTCCGCAATGGTTGCAGAATGCGTTGCCAGCAGTGACGGGATTATGGCACTTCGGACACAAAGCTCCCGACTCGTTAGAGGATATATCCTCATCTTTCACCTCATGAATTATTTAGCTATTTCCTTGTATAAGAACGTAGAGTTCTAAAATCAAGAATAATCAATTTATTGCCCGATAAGTAATACCCGCCGTTCTCTTCTACATCTTCCGCGCTGTCCTGTTTTCTAAAGCGTTTGGAATCAATATTTCCCTTGCTGCTGCTCAAAACCAGCGTCCCATCATCATCAACAGAATAGCGGTCGCAGCTTTCCCACCAACCACCATCATAAGTAAACGGGACAGAACAAGTACCATCTTTATTAAAAATAAGGACTTCCTCTCCATCGTCGCTGCTCCAGGTCCCAACAATGGAAGTGCGGCTCTTTCCACATGCAACCAATGACAGAATCATTGTAAGGGTTAATGCCAGCACTAAAAACCGGATTTTGGAACTGTTTTTCATTATCATTTACCTCCAGTATCAAAATTCTTAACAGTAATAATCAAAAAGTATGTCCTTTGAACGGAATGATTTCACCAATGGAGCAGCTTTGCAAAAGGAGCGGCTTTACAAATTCCGTATGGAAATGCCATCTCGCGGTGCTTTGGGTTGAAGCTATATCTGTTTGCAACCATATAACTTGCGTTAGTAAACTGAGCTGCAAATTCATAGATGGTGTTGCTGCGCAGCCGCGTCCTCTGCCGAGTTCACGACGGCTTCCGTTCTGAGTTACGAAGGATACTGCGCATAACTGCAAAATGTATATTTATGCGCTCTCCTAATTTGGAAAACAGTATGCGAAGAACCGTTCTGCATAGTCAAGCAATACCTATGTTCAGCGAATATGCTGTCCTTCTCATGCCGTTATTGTACACAATTGTGGCAATATCTGTCAACACCGTGAATGCATAAATATGCATTATATGCAAATATATTTTTTCTTATAAGTGGGCATTGCGAATGACGGGCAGCGTTGCGCGTAAATAGAAAAGCAAAGCCGCCTCAAGCGGTGGGTCTTTTTCAGCCAATGTTTAGTCAGCACATGCACCATATAAAAACGCAAGATCTGTATTTTTTATCTGATTCTGCGTTTAAGGAGCCATTCCCCAAAATGTGACCGTGGTTGTTGTTAACCATGGAATGAGTTGTAACCTCTATGTCAATGAGAAACGTTGAATATGTAAAGAGCTATCGTGGGGACATTTCTCTTGATAGCATCACCACAAGCAAGAGAGTATAGGAGGAACCGAATATGATCAAAAAAAGAAGAAACCTGTTTATCATGCTGGTTGTCATCGTTCTGATGCTCAGCGCGACAGTCGGCGTGATTGTCGCATCATCGAACGGAACGCGCTTTAACAACACCATACTGGCAAGCAGCGTTGCAGCCGTTTCAAGCAGCGGCCTGTTGACAGTAACCAATCAATATCAAGGGATTTCCGGAAAAACAACCAAAGGTGAGATCACGACTTATATTGAGAAGAAAACGTGGGGATTGTTTTGGAAGCGCGTTGATATTGGCGAGCCTAATAACGAATGGTACGATGTGATATACAATTACGTTTATGCCGGCGATCACACGTTCCAGCTTCCATCAAAAGGGACATATCGCATCACGGTTGTCTATGTGATATCCGGTTCGGGTGGCGCTCCCGACACGATTACTCGAACAATCAAGAAAACGTATTAGGCGCACTGCCAAGCATTGTTTGGAATGCCTTTCAGTGTGAGATACAAACGAGGGAGATTGTCGGCATTAGCCTGCAACCTCCCTCGTTTCGTTTGTGCTGTTGTTTCACTGCCTTTGAACCGAGTCTATTAACTTAATCATCAGGTCAATCCCGTAGTCTCCATAAACCGTTAGATTGAAAGCGTATTGATCGTGAAGCCACACTGCAACCATAACGCCGGCAGATTCATAAATTGATACATCTGTGCCGGATAGGTCAATTTGGGAGTGTTTCCCATTCTCATTATCTACATCAATTGCAAAATCTTCTGTTACGCTTTGCGCAAAGATGATCCGATCTCCCGCCTCATTTTGATAGAAGGAAATACAACAGGAGTCATTTTTTACGACGATTTCTTCTGCATATCCATCCGGAAGTTCCGTTAGACGGTAATGCTCTGTAATCTGTCTTCTTTCAGACTTTTCCGTAAAGAAGTGAACATAGGAGTCAAATGTCTCCCGGATGAATTTAGTTGCCGCAGCTCGTACCGAAGGAATGCTGCAAGCGGTCAGCGCAATCAGTAAAAATGCGGCTGCGACGGCTGCAACCCGCTTAGGCACAGTGTTCGTCATTCGCCAGAACCTGCTTCGCTGTGCATGTGTGAGTTTATCCATTCTGCGCAAAAAATCATCTGAGAATGAATGGTTTATCTCTCGTTCATTCCTTGGAATCTCGGCGAACTCAGCAGAAACAACTTCCCGAAGCGCCGTTTTAAGTTTGTTTTCAGCCATTATTGTTCTCCCCTTTCGAATATCTGCACATGAAGAAGCTTTTTCCCACGCACCAGCCTTTGCTTTACGGTTGACACCTTGCAGTTCAGCAACTTAGCCGTTTCAGGCACCGATAGCTCCAATACAAAGTGATAATACAGGGCATCTCTGTATATGTCGCCCATAGATGCTATTGCTGATACAATCTTTTTGTACTCAATGCGATTATGTATCTTTTCGACAAGAGCATCGTCCGGCATTTCTTCCGAATCAGGCACATCTGTTTCATTTTCTTCCTCCGTCCGAACACGTTCATGACGATGCTTTCTTAGGTGATCTAAGGCAGCGTTTTTTGTCGCTTTTAACAAATAGTTCCTTAAATCAGTCTCGTTTTCGATGGTACTGATTTTTGCCATATACTTCTTTGCAATCCTCAGAAAGACGTCATGTACAATATCCTCGGCATCAGAATCGTTTTTAAGCACGGTGCGTGCAACGAGAAACATCTGTTTTCGATAACTGAGGTATATTTCCTCAAATAGTCGGCGATGAGATTCGTCGTCTATAAAGCTCATATAAATCAATAGCATTGGTTTTCCTTTCTATAGCCCATGAGCCTCCATTCATACAACGATTGTAACGGGAAACAGATTACAATCAAAGCTCAAGAATGCTATTGGCAAATTCTTCCCATCGGTACCACTTTTCCTTCTTATGCGCAAGGTAATCAATACCGCTCTCGGTTGCCTTATACACCTTGCGTTCTCTGCCGGCTACCGGGACAAGCTGTGATGACAAATATCCCTTAGCCTCCAAAGCAGACAGCAGAGGATAAAGCATTCCCGTTTTCAGTTCAAACTCAGCATCGGTGCACCTATCGCTGACTTTCTTTATGACTTGGAACCCGTACATCTCCTCTCTGCTCAACAAATGCAGAATCAGGAAATCATAGCGACCATTCATATTTTCACTCCTCAATGTAAGTACAAATTCTACTGTATGATTTCTACTGTACAAATTATACCATGCCCTTGGCGTGCGTTCAAGGCAGGGTGGGATAATTTCTTTCGGGAATCTGTAACCGGTTCATAGCCTCAAAACGTTGTATGAGTAGAGGCGGCAATAGAGCGGCTCAACAGATTGAGAGGAGGCGATGCTTTATGATTGAGGAATAGTAGTTCAACATTTCAACGCAAAAAATACGATTTACGAGGAGGTTTATTTATGAAAAGAATTCTTTCTGGCATTTTTGCCGCTTTGCTTATCCTCTGCGCTTTGCCGGTTGCGGCATTTGCAGAGCAACAGCCTTCGGATATTGATCCGATTACTGTTCAACCAATAAGTGCTTCCGGTGGGGAGATCGTTCGACCCACTTGGCTTGCATATGGGCCAATCACCCAGTATCCCGCTGAGGGAGGAACATGGGAATACGGCTTTTGGGATGCAAAGGTTCGATCCTATTACACCGTGGATCGTTGCCATGGCAGTACTGTTGTATTGAATGGCAATACCGTTCGTTCGGTAGATACTGCCGCTGGGGAAAAGTCAATCGCAGAAAAATGGGCAGTTCAGTGGCCTTCGCACGATGACCGCTATTACTACCGTGTTTGCAACTGAGTATCCCTTTAGCAGTTCACTTTTCGAGCAGTTAGGCTGACAGTAGTTGTCTTCGGAAGTGTTTCACTCACCTCCGAAGACCATCCTTGTGGAGATGAGCAAAATATCGGTTCGCTCACAAATGCACGCAAAATATAGTGCGTTAGTATTGCAAGACTCTTGTTTTACTCATCTCTGCTATCCTTGAAGCAAGGAGGTTTTTTTGTGATTAAACAGAGCATTAGACTGGTGGGGTGCATTATTGCATTGTTCGCCCTTATATTGGTTTTTAAGCATTCGCATTTGATGCAGGAAGAGAAACCTTTGAATACAACCGAAAGATTTAACATAGCTGTTTTATCAACAACTATATCGAAAGAACGACTTGTAAACGAACTAAATGCTCTTGTCGATCAGTACGGTGCTGTCTTAGTGAAGGTTGTTCCAAACCAAGATAATTATGATAGTCAGAAAGATATCATATGGTTTGGTTCTCTCCAGCCTGACGGAACCAGTCCCAGAATCCGGGATAACCGCATTTCGTGGTTGGAGCCTTCTGTCGGCGGTGAACTGATCCATTCTTCCGATATGGGAGTAAGACCGCTGTACGGCAGCTACTCGATGCTTGGAAGTACAGAGTTCAAGGTTGCCTTGGCAGAATGGTGCAACAAAAATGAGATGAGCATAGACTTCTATAAACAGTACCCGCTTCCGGCAGTGTTCCTTGTATACTTTATCCAACATGGAATCGGAAACGCTGTGTTAATCTCATTCTTTTTGTTCCTGACAACAGTTATTGTCTGGTTTGTAACACACGCGAAGGCCAGGGCTTTGCGATTACTTGGCGGAGTCCCGTTGCAGCGTATTCATTTTGAGGATACGCTGACAATTATATCTTTGACCTCTCAAGGCTTTTTTGTGGGGTGTGCAGCGTTTTTCATATATTTAGGCATTGCTTCCGGAATTGATCAGCTTTCTATTATGTTTCTGCCTTTTATTTATACTGCAATTACTTTCATCGCAATATCGGCTGTTGTTGTACTGCTGATATCTCTGTTTGTGCAGCCTAAAGCAAAGCATTTATCTTTTAGGAAGATACCCTTGAAACAGTTCAGGCTGCTTGGACGAGCTGCCCTGATATTCTCCATTGCTCTTGCCTTAATGGTTGTGCCTACCACCATTACGATGGCTTCGGCATACAGGGCTCTCTCGAACGACTATGCTTCATGGGAAAGCCTTAAGGACGCCGTAGGAATTTCATATAACGATGTTAACGGACTGTACAACGATTATTGGATGCCTATGGTCGAGAACTTTTTCGCGGAGATGGCGGACAGAGACAATCTTTGTCTGTCAATGGCTGTTGACAGAGCCATTGTGCTTGATAATGCTAAAATGGGAAAATACGATCATATCGTTGTCACAGACCGCGCATGGGTGGAAACCACCGTATTCGGGGACAATTCCGATAAAGCTGATAGTCTGATTCCGATAGGCTTTGATGATATTCACGCCGAATTGAAAGACTTTTTGTCTAAGCAGCTCCCTATTTGGACGAATACAGGAGAAATACAGCCGGAAGGCATGGGTTTCTGCGAATTTAACGGCGACAGCTTTTTGGTTTTGCCTCCAAACGCATCGTATGGCAACAGCACCATACAAGCGAAAAATCCATTGATTATTCTGGTGGAGGAGCCCGTGAAAACGTTGAAAGTAAGCAGCTTTCTTCTCCCTATGTCTTCGAGTGGAAACATTGTTTTCAAAAATGAAGATGTCTTGCGGTCTGTTCTCAACGAATCACCTCTTATGGAAAAAATATCCTCCATAGATTCGTTCACAGAGGGCGCACTGAAATATGCGCAGCTTTTTAAGCAGGAGTCTTTCTATTACTTTGCGGCGTGTGCGCTTTGCCTTGTTTCAATGGGCGCTGCGGGGATCATGAGTGCGCAGCTCTGGATCGGAGAGAACAGGAAGCGTATCTTCACACTGCATACGGCAGGGATCAAATACAGCGCAATCATCCTGCCTGTACTGCGAAAGGAAGTCATAGTGGCGGTTTGTACAGTTCTTGTCGGAGGGATTGTTGTTTATTCCATTCGTCACCCGGAACCGCTGTTGTTGCTGTTATCATCGGCTGTACTGTTTTTGATGTATGTACTGTTGAATTTTGTTGGGTATATTTTCTTTTCGAAGCGAGAGTTTTTGCAAATGTCATTCAGGCGAGAATGACCGTCCTTAGATAAAATGCGAACAAATACAGAGTGGAGGTTGAGCAAATGAATATCAGAGCCAATAATGTATCCTTGTCGATAAATGGTCGGAGAATCCTGTCCAATGTGACATTGCTTGCGGAAGGCGGAAAAATGACTGCGCTTACCGGGAAATCCGGAAGCGGCAAGACAACTCTCTTGAATTGCTTGGGATTGATACATCCTATCGACAGCGGAAAAATATTTGTGGATAATAACGATGTAACGGGGTGGCGCGAGTCACAACGAACGCTGTTTTGGAAGGATCATGCATCTTTCATTTATCAAGATTACGGGATTATTGATGATGAAACAGTTTCATTCAATGTCTCTTTGAAAAAGTTTGGAAATAACCAGGGACAGATAAAAGAGGTTTTGGAAATTGTCGGGTTGCAGGGCAGGGAGAAAGATAAAGCCCTCGTCCTTTCGGGTGGAGAAAAGCAGCGATTGGGAATTGCAAGAGCAATTCTGAAAAACGCTTCCGTTATCTTTGCGGATGAGCCAACCGCTTCACTTGACAATTCCAACAGGCAGCTTGTAGTCTCGTTGCTGAAAGACTGTGCAAATAGGGGCGCTGCCATAATTCTTGCAACGCATGACGAACGTTTGGTTGCCGAATGTGACACAGTGGTTAGACTCGGAACGTAATAGATTGTCAAACCGAACAGATGAAGGATACATGCAGCGAATATCTGATTGCACACCTTCTTTTTTCCTCTTGACTTTCTCCGAGTTATGTGTATAATGGAGCTATCAGGAACTTATGTTCCAGATAGGAGATAAGTACAATATGAGAAGCAAGAGCGAGGAGCTTATGCTCCGCATCCGGGAGTACATCGAAAGCTACTTCGAGCGGTATTCTTCTACCCCCACCGTCCGGGAGATTGCCGGAGCCATGAGGATCGCGGTTTCCTCCGCACACAGATACCTTGTGGCAATGGCGGAGAAGGATATGGTTTTCTACGAAAACGGCGCACTCTCCACGCCGAAGATCCGGCGGATGAATCCGGCGGTGAGCCCCGCCGCCATTGTCGGTTCCATCCCCTGCGGCTCGCCGGAGGAAAAGGAAGCCCAAGTGGAGGAATACCTGCCCCTGTCCGTGTCCTTCTTCGGCAAGGGGGACTTCTACGCCCTCCGTGCCTCCGGCAGCTCCATGACGGGGGCGCAGATTGACGATGGGGATTTGGTTATCATCCGCCAGCAGCACACCGCCCAGGTTGGGGAGATCGTCGTTGCCCTCACCGACGAGGACAAGAACACGCTGAAGCGGCTCTTATATGACGATGACCGGCAGAGCTATTACCTCCACCCGGAGAACAAAGACATGGAGGATATCTATGTGTCCGGGCTTCGGGTACAGGGCGTAGCCACCCATGTGATCAAAGCCCTTTGACGGAGGTATTGCCCATGCAGAAAAAATATGTGTCCGTCAACGCGGAGGTGGATACGGACGGCGTGATCCGCCCGCTTCTCATCCGCTGGCATGACGGCAGACAGTGGGAGGTGACAAAGGTGCTTCATACCTGTACTGCATCTCACGATGAGTTTGAAGGCGTCCGCTACACCGTCAAAATCGGTCGTGCGGTAAAGTATTTGTATCGGGAGGGTCGGCGCTGGTATGTTGACCGCTCCCCATAGGAGGTGTTTGTGAGACATGAGGATTTTTTCCTATGAGGAACTCGACGAATTGGGCGAGGGCTTGATCCGCCAATATCTTGGGAAGGAAGCGGAGCGCACCTGCTGCGTGGACATCGAGGGGTTCGTTACGGACTTTCTGAAGCTGCCCCTGCTGTACCGCAGCTTTGCCGAGGAGGACAGCGACAAGATTGGCTTCATTGCGGATGGTTCAACCCCGCTTTGCGTGTATGAGAACGGAGAAATCAAAAACCGCATTTACCCAAGAGGTACAATCGTGATCGAGCGCTGTCTGCGGCGGGAGCACGAAAGCGGCAGGCGGCGCTTCACCATCAGCCACGAGTGCGCCCACTACATCATGGACAGGGCGGTTCCCTCTGCTGCTTTCCACAGAGAGTTTGATAACGAACGCATCTACTCTCAAGAGGACTTCAAAAACCTGTTCAGCTTCCGGGAAACGCAGATCGACCGCATGGGCGCAGCTCTCTTGATGCCCCGCTTCATGGTTCACAACGTAATGATCTCGCATGGATGTTCTTCTTGCATTCCCGTGTTCGGAGACAGCATTCTGAAATTGACGGACAAGCGCCTTATTAGGCAAATGGCAAATACAATGGGCGTGTCCTTCTCCGCCTTTCTTATTCGGCTGCGGGAGCTGGGCTGTCTGTGTTACCGCCCGCTTTCGGAGTACATCACGGAGGAAATGGGGCTGGGACAGGACGGTGGCGCAGGATGAGAAAAGCAAACGCTCCCCGTAAACTCTCGCCGGATGTGTCACGCAGGCTGTCCGATTCCCGCAGGCAATCCGCCGCGCTGACACTACGGGAGATCCACTGCCCCTTTTGCAGTTTTCTGGTAGAGAAGGTGTTCTCCGACGCAGCGGGACACAAAATGGTCTACTGCCGAAAATGCAAGTCGGAGTATCCCATCAATCTGGGCTGCTTCCGCAGGATGAAGGCGAAACAGGCCGTCTGCCGCCTGCTTTCAGGAAAACCGAGGCAGAAACGATAAACTGAATACAAAAACCGACTTTTAATCGAGCAAGCGGAGAGAATCAGATTCGTTCTGAGGAGACTGCCAAGCGCCGTACAAAGTCAGACTGAACCGGTAAATGGGTTCGGTCTGCTTTGACGGCGCTTTTTTGCTGCCCGATTTCTTTGTACGGCGTTGAAAGTCCTTTCCCGGCTTGGCTCGGGAAAGGACTTTTTCCATGAAACGCCGCTTTGAACAATACATCTGTCGCTACCCGTGAGCTCCGAATTTTTGATTTCACCCAAATTCAAAAATTCAAAGGAGATCACGGCATGAAAACATTAAAGGAGTTCGATTACGACCTTTGGGCAATCGAGGAAAACGGAAGAAAGAGATATTTCGCCAGAATCAAGGCCACCGGCGAGGAAACGGAGGTCAGCCTTGAGGTGATGCGGCTGCTGCTCAGTCAGGAAAAGCAGATGCGCCGGGAGTATGCAAAACAGCAGACCATCGGGCCGATTCTGAGCCTTGACGCCATCCGCGACGGCGGAAGCATGGACGAGGCTGCATGGCTGTGGGATACGCGGCAGCGCATCGACTCCGAGGTGCTCACGGCAGAACTCACAGACGCATTCTGCAAAACGCTGACGGACAGCCAGCGTTCGATCTTTCGGGAATGCCTCATCGAGGGGAAAAGCCAGACTGCGTATGCTGCGGAGCACGGCATCAGCGTCCCTATGGTCAACAAGCAGATTCGCGCCATCCGAGGAAAGGCAAAAATATATTTTTCCTGATGGTTAAAATTCCTCAAAAAAATGTCCATTGAAAGGTGAGAGGACAAATCTCACCGCAAGGGATACGGAGATTCAGTTTTCTCAGAGCCGCAAGGCTCAGCGAACCTTGAAAACTGAATATCCAGGCATCAGGCACATTCCCAACGCTATGGGCTGAACCCCTGAGCCGCTTTCGTGAGTGCGCCACGACCTCAGAAATGAGCGAGCGATACAGCTTACACGATAAAAGCCGGGCTGCTCCCGGTGGAGGCGACGACAGGTGTTGGGGACAATGATACTTCCGTAATTCGCGGCCCGGCCACAAGGAAGGCGGGGAGGTTCGATTCCTATGGAGCGGTGCAGCACACCGCCGCCTGATGCTCTCCCTGCTCTCGGGGCGTCGAGGACAAATAGAGAGCGTACATACCCGAAAAGCCAAAATGACAAAAGACAAGGAGACACAATATGAACGCACAGGACAGATACAACAGCGAGAGATATCCGGACATGACCTGCTTTCTCGCTCTAAGGAATATCGAAAGAAACGAAAGAAAGGAACGGAGAAACCGCATGAAGGAAAACTGGATTTACCGCAGAGGCGACGTGTATCTTGCTAACCTCGACCCCTACATAGGCTCTGAGCAGGGCGGCACCCGCCCTGTGGTCGTCCTGCAAAACAACACCGGCAACTACTACTGCCCCACGCTGATTGTCGCGCCCATCACGTCCAAGTCCGGCAAGAAGCCGTCCCAGCCCACCCACTACTACGCAGAGTACATCCACGGGCTGGAGCTTCCCGGCATGGTGCTGCTGGAGCAGATCAAGACCATCGACAAGCGGCGCGTGAAGAAGTACCTGGGCAGGATGACCCGGCAGCAGATGGATGAGATCGGGGAAGCCATCGAAAGCGCATTGGGGCTGTACGTCCCCGAAGAAATGGAGGCTCCGTAATGAATCCCGTACTGACCATCGACCCGGAGTTCGAGGCGAAATGCCCGCCGCTGACCGAGGACGAGCTTTCGCAGCTGGAAGAAAACATCCTTGAGGAAGGGCTGGTGCTCATGCCCCTCATCGTCTGGAACGATACGATTGTGGACGGTCACAACCGCTACCGCATCGCGCAGGCGCATCCGGGCATCGGGTTCCGCACCCATGAAAAGCAGTTCAGCAACCGCTACGAAGCCCTTTCCTGGATTTGCAAGAATCAGCTTGGGCGGCGCAACCTTACGCCGCAGCAGAAGAAATATCTGATCGGGCAGCGTTACAAGGCAGAGAAACAAATACGCGGAGGCGATAGAAAAAGCGAGCAGGCAAAATCAAGTTCCCAAAATGGGAACTTGATTTCTCCGCTTAAAACTTGTGACCGTATCGCAGAGGAAACTAATACCAGCAAAAACTATGTAATTCGTGCAGAGCACTTTTCGGATGGAATTGACGCTGCCGAGGAAGTCCTTCCCGGCATCAAGAACGACCTGCTGCTGGGCAAATACAAGCCCCGCGAGACCGACGTTGCAGCTATCGCCAAGGCTGCCCCTGAAGAACGCCGGGAAAAAGCGGAACAGCTCAGGGTGATCCCCGAAAAGAAGCCCAAAGCAGATAAGGAGTCTGCCCGGAGCGGCACAAAGCGCCAGCAAGAGGTTTATGCGACTATCGGCAAAAGCTACGAGGATATGAAGGACTACAAGCGCGTCACGGAGGATTCGGCACTGGTAAGCCTGCGCTATACGGCGCGGAACATGGTCGAGACATGCGACGTGCTTTTTACGAACTTCCCCGGTCTATTGGAAAAGCCGGACTACAAAGATCAGGTCATTGAAATCATGCAGGAGCCAAAACAATACATTCTCAAATTGGAAGGAGAACCAGACAATGAACAGCATTAAGACACTCTACAAGCTGATGGAAGTCAGCAGCCGGGATTTGGAGATTCCCGATGCGTACCAACGCAAGCTGAACACCGAACGTGTGGCAAAGATCGTGGCCGGGTTCAATGAGCGTATCGCCAACGAACCGAAGGTTAGCTTTCGTGACGGTCACTATTATGTGTTTGATGGGCAACATACTATTGTGGCGCGCAAGCACATGAACGGCAACAACGACCTGCCGATCCTCTGCAAGGTGTACTACGGTATGACAGAGGCTGAGGAAGCTCTGCTGTTTGCCATGCAGACCGGCTACTCCGCAGCCCTGACGCCCAGCGCGAAGCTCCGTGCCAATCTTCATGGCGAGGACAAGGCGTCGGGCGAGTTTTACGAAGCGACCGAGGACGTAGGATTTCATGTGGGCTTTGAGCGCGGTGGAGGCGTCGGGCGCATCATCTGCATCAATACCGCCTTTGCGGAGTTCAAGCGCGTCGGCGCAGAGGTTTACAAGGAAGCGCTGACCATCCTGCTGGAAGCCTGGGGCGGCGATCCGGAATCCCTGAGAGCTGAGGTTCTTCAGGGATTCATTCATTTTGTGGAGCTTTACCATGATGAGTATGACCGTAACCGCCTCGTTTACAGCCTTCGCGCCTACGAGCCCAAGTTCATCTACGCGGCGGGCAAGGCGGAAAAGGAGCTGCGGGGCGTAAAGCGCTACGTCAACATCTTCTACCGCATCTACAACGGCAGGCGCAGGCACGAGATTCTTCCCATGAAGTTCTGACCGCCTGCACAGCTTCAATTCAACCATAAGGAGGTAATCCATGCAGGAAAAGCGGACAAAACCCGGCGAAAAAGCAAAACATGATCTGAATGAGAAAACGACCTATCGCTTCGGCAACAGGTCGTTTATTGTTGAACCGGTATTCAAGGAGGAGACGCAGAACACATTGGGCTGCGTCCTTCTGCGCCTGATGAAATCGGAATCTGCGGGGGCGTAGTCCCAGGCGGTGGGGCGTATCCCCGCCGCATACATGACAACAGGGCGAGACAGTGATATACTTGTTGTGGAATACAAGTGTTGCTGTTCGGCTGCCCGGAAAGGAGGACTGCATGAAACAGTCGAATAACAACAAAAAATCCCGTGACGTGACCGCCTTTCTGTATGAGAGGCTTTCCCGTGACGATAACATGGACGGAGAGAGCTACAGCATAGGGAATCAGAAAAAACTGCTCATCAAGGTCGCAAAGGAAAAAGGCTACACGAACCTGGTTCATTTTTTTGACGACGGCATCTCCGGCGTTACGATGGATCGTCCCGGCTTTGCCGATATGATTCAGCAGCTGGAGCAGGGAAAAGCGGCGGCAGTGTTTGTAAAAGATCTCAGCCGCCTGGGGCGTAACTACATCGAGGTCGGCAGACTGACCGAGGAGTTCTTTCCTAATCACGACATTCGGCTGGTCGCTGTTTCGGACAACATCGACACCGACGAAGGTGAAAACGAGTTGGCTCCCATCCGCAATCTTTTCAACGAATGGTATGCGCGCGACATCAGCAAGAAGCGGCGCATCAGCAACAAGATCAAGGGCAATGCCGGTGAACCCATGGGGCAGCCTCCTTACGGGTACATCAAAGACCCTGAGAACCCCAAACGCTGGATCGTGGACGAGGAAGCGGCGCGGGTCGTGCGGCGGATTTACCGCATGACGCTGGAAGGGGTCGGAACGGAGCAGATTGCCGCGAAGCTTGAAGAGGACGGCGTCCTGACCCCGCGCGCCTACTGGCACTCCAAGGGAATCAATCGCCCCGGCAAAGTCAAGGATCTGCCGCCCACCCATTGGAACAGCTCCAGCGTCATAAAGATGCTTTCCGTGCAGGAGTATTGCGGGGACATTCTCAACTTCAAGACCTATTCCAAGTCATACAAAAACAAGAAGCGACTGGAGAATGACCGTGAGAACTGGGCGATTTTCAAGGATGTGCATGAGCCGATCATTGAGCGTGCCGTCTTTGAACAGGTGCAGCAAAAGCGCGGCAAGATGAGAAAGCGTCAAGCGAAGGACGGGGAAAGGAGCATGTTTTCCGGGCTTCTGGTCTGCGCCGACTGCGGGAGCAACCTTCATTTTCATTTCAATCAGGGAAACCCGGAGATCAAGTATTTCAACTGCTCCAACTACAAGGGCAATCGCGGCACCTGCGGCTCCACGCACTATGTCCGAGTGGACTTTCTGGAGCAGGTCGTTCTCGGCGAAATCCGTCGTCTGACGAAGTATGCCGGCCTTTACGAGGACGATTTTCTCAAGGAAGTGATCGGTCACTCCCGGCAGGCGGAGGAAACGGAGCGCAGACTGAAGGAGAAGGAGCTGAAATCACTCCTTGCCCGCGACGATGAACTGGACGGCCTGTTCGAGCGCATCTATGAGGACAATGTTTCCGGCAAGCTCAGCGACGACCGCTTTGCGAAGATGTCCCGCCGCTATGAGGAGGAACAGAAGGAGCTTTCGGAGAAAATAAAAAAGCTCCGTTCCGAGATCGAGAAGCAGAGCAGCCGCGCAACCTCAACGGATATGTTCGTGTCCATCGTCCGCAAATACACCCGCGCCAGAAAGCTCACGCCGCGGATGCTCAACGAACTGGTGGAGAAAATCGAGGTATACAATGCCGAGAAGATCGACGGCGAATGGGTACAGCGGCTTCGCATCCACTACAACTGCGTGGGGGAAATGAACATTCCCAACGAACCGGCACTGCCCATCCCGGCCGTCACCGTCAACACCAGAAAAGGCGTGTTCGTGAGCTACACAACTGACGACAGACCCGCTGTTTGAGCAGAAAAAAAGCGAGTGTCCTCACAGCTTTTCAAATGCTGTAAGAACACTCGCCATGGTGCGGGAAACAGGACTTGAACCTGCATGAAGTTAGCCCTCACTAGAACCTG
>ENA-UAYF01000080-UAYF01000080.1-human-gut-metagenome-genome-assembly--contig:-NODE-80-length-52325-cov-9.551406_pt1 | contig 52325 bp, 38 predicted proteins | sample MGYA00244017_ERZ654600 | MGnify/ENA primary metagenome ERZ654600 (study PRJEB26926, sample SAMN06164490) | human gut metagenome | biome: ENVO:00009003; feature: ENVO:2100002; material: ENVO:00002003... | reverse complement strand
CGCTCAGTGTCTCGTGGGCTCGGAGATGTGTATAAGAGACAGATTCTATATAATCCAAATCTATAAAATCGTCTGAGTCGATACACGTTATATAATTACCTGATGCTCGTTTTATACCATAATTTCTGGCGTCTGAAAGTCCACCATTTTCTTTATGAAAAACAACTATTCTATCATCTTTTTCCTTATATTCATCACACTTTAATGCAGAATCGTCTGTTGAACCGTCATCAACCATTATAATTTCAATATTCTTATATGTTTGATTGATAACGGATTTCATACATCGGTCAAGATAATCAGAAACATTATAAATTGGTAAAATAACAGAGATAAGATTTTCTTTCATCAAAAGCTTCCCTCATACTTCTTATGCCCAAACTTCGCACCTATAAACGACTTGATTTTCCGATTCCAGTCGATTTTTTCAGTGTAAATGCAGGGTATTTCATTGATATCTTTTTGGCTTATTGTACCTGATTTTACTTGATAGTCGAGCCAGACATTAAATATTATCTCGCTAACTCTTCCGTAAAAGCGACCTTGAAAAAATGATAATTCTTTAGAAGATTCTCCAATTCTTTTTTCTAGCTCAAAAAGAATATTGAAGAGCCATTCGCAGTAGTTCTGGAACAGATCTTTTCTCATGATCATCATATTAAACATATACCCATAGGTCTGCTTGTATACCTTGTTGCAGGAATCTGTGTAATCAGGGTACTTTTCGGCAATAATCTCTTTTGTCACATCAAGATGCTCTGCATAATGTGTATGTGCATAATGAGAATAGAGCGTTTCAATATAATACTTTCGCTTCTTAGGAACAAACACTTTATATTTGCTCAGAAGCGGTGCAAGTTCATCGTATGTGAGAATATTATCAAAGGGATCTTTAGACTTCTTGTTCAGAGAAAAATGGCGTCTGTAATGTGCCAAACCAATATAGTCTGAGTCAACATTTTTCCACGCCCAGTAAAGACCTGTTAATTCGCAAAACGAAGGGTTCTTAAGGGAAATATTATCTCCGGTATTGTCTTTAACATATCCTAAGTCCAAATCTTTTCCATCAGAATCCTTTTTCCCTTCTGCTCCAACATGAACAGGCAAGTACATTTTATCTGCTGGCATTTGATACTTCTTATGCGTAGCTATTATGATTGTAGCCTTATTCTCCAAAATTATACTCCTCTTTTTCTATTTTACCCATCTACAAAAAATCTGAAAACATTACAAAGACATTTGTGTGCCAAATCCTAAATACAAAACGCCTCTAGATTCCAAACTCCAATTGTAGCCTATCATTGTGCAAAGCACCATAAAACACGGCAGAATACTACGTTTTTTCAAACCAAAAAGCTTTTTCCAACGCCTCTTACATCTGCCTACACCTATATAAAGCAATTATACCACACGCCCCCACAAGTGTCAAGCAAATCCCTCGACAAATACGCTCACAAACCGAAAAAATAACACCGAAAAATTAATTTTTTCTGTTCATATTGTCAATTTCCCGCCGGAACATCTGCCAATTTCGCAGGAATTCACGCTGGGGAACGAAAAAGCAGCATTTTCTGCACCATCAAAAAAGCCCGATGGATCACCTTCCATCGGGTAAAAAATCATTTTAAATTCGGGTGATTTGTGCTTTCGGAGCGGAAACTCAGTCTTCCGCCTGCTCTTCTGTCACCAGTGCTTTTCGCTTGATGCCAAGGTAGCAGCGCTTGGGGTTGGCATCGCTGCTTTTACGCTTGCGGCCGGACTTCAGTTGCAGCTCCGCTCTGACAGCCTTTGCAAAGGCATCGTAGTTCGGGAAGCAGTACGCATAGCTCTCATCCAGGGCATATTCCTTGTAATCGGCGTACATATCTTCGGTGAAAATGTAGTCATCGTCGTTCTCGGTGCGTACATAACAAGCCGTAAAGAAGAAGTCCAGAGACTTGCTGGTGCTGCGGCTGACTGCCGTGGGCGGTACGTAGCTGTCATAGCTTTCGCCTTCTTCGGAGTCGCTGAATTCGTAGTGGTTGTCCTTGAGCGCCTTGTACGCCAGAATCAGCTTTCTCACAATGGCTGCCTTCTCACGCTCCAGCTTGTCCATCAGTACCTCAAAGGGCTCTGCATTGTCGGTCAGTCTGTACTTGAACGGGATCACAAGCTTACGCATATCAAATGCCGCATCCGGCATCTTCGTGGTAATGTCGTAGTTGGAGGCGTTGATGATGTGTGCACGGCTTTGGAACGGGACACTGCCGTTTTCGCCCTTGAATTCCGCTGAAAGCATATCAGCGCCGGAGATGCCCTTGAGAAAGGCAGTCGCCTTGGTATTCAGCGGTGCGGAGTCCATGTCCATGCAGCAGCAGAGGGATTTTCCATAGACCATGCTGGGCGCAAACTGGCGACCCAGGTCGTTTGGCTGCATGGTAACGGTTGCTGAGTTGTTGAACAGACGCATCAGAAAGCTCAGCAGAAGGGTCTTGCCGGAGTTGGTCACACCCAAAAAGCAGAACAGCTTCTTGACCATATCGTTGGTCAGGCAAACGCCCAGGACTTCGTTGATTCGCTTGTTCAGCGGCATTTCGTGATTGGTGTAGGTGTTGATGACCTTTTCATATTCCGGGCAGGCTTTGTTTTCCGCAAGCCAGTCCGCATGGATCATGCTGGTAAAGAATTTCTGCGGTGTAAAGTCTTCCAGCTCTAAGGTGTCCAGATTCAGGACGCCGTTTTCAAAGACAACATACTTGCTGATATCCGGCGGATAATCCACTTTGACAGCGTTTTGCTGCACATGGCTCAGCAATCGCTTTACGGTCTTGTCGTGTACGGAAAAACGTTTCCAAAGGTAAGCAGCTGCCTCACACAGTTCACGGAGAATACACTGCAGTTCTTGTTTAGACGGACACGGTTCAAAGTATTTTCCGTTGAAGAAATAGAGCCATCTGTCATGGTAGACGATGAGATGGAGCTTTTGTGTCAGTATCAATGAGAGGAGATTGATGATATATTCTTCGACCTCCTTTTCGTCACCCTCCTGTTCCTCTATTATCTTTTCCAAATCTCTTGCACATTTGTAAAAAATACATAATGTATCTATGCTGACGCTGTTGTTGCTGTCGTAGGCGTTGCGCTTCCATTCGGAAGGTGGGATCGCCTCATAGGGAATGCTCATTCTGTCCAGTTCTTCCATCTTCTTGTGGGTGTTGACTGTTTCGTTCATACTGATCAGATCCTTTCATTTTTTCAGAAGCGGCAAGCGATATGCTGCCGTCGCCTCTGTACAATCGGTATTATAGCACACTTTTGCAATGCCGTCTTACAAAACGCTCTTAATTTTTTGCAGGGGGAAAATTGCAGCGTTTTTCGTCAAAGCAAGGCACATCAATAAAGGGACGTTTGTGCAATTTCGGTTTGGCTTTCTTGAAATTGCGGTATGTTGTGCCGTGGAGAATGCCGGGGATCGCTTTCTGTCTGTTCTGGTTGTAGAACGTTCCCTTGATATAGCATTCGCCCGTTTCCAGCAGGGTCAGCGCCTGGGGATCGATATTGAGCAGCTTTGCCGCAGAGGCGGCGGTTCTGTCGTCCAGCGGGAAAAAGGCATGGATCGCTGCATTGTCCATGATCTCCCGGACCTGGGCGGACTTGGGCAGAAACTGGGTGGCAAAATTCAGACTCATGCGGTTCTTGCGGCTCTCCGTCAGAATCTTGGCGATGGGGCCTTTGGTGCTGAGGTTTTGCGTTCTGATCTCGTCGATGAATACGCTGAGCTGCTTCTCGCCGTGTGCCTGCTGATAGTAATACAGAGACATCAGCAGCATATCGATCAGACCAGAACCGCCATTAGAGCGTACCGCCTTGGTGGAAATGATAATAATATCCTTGCTCTCTTCGATCAGCTCGCCCCAGTCTCTGTCGTTTGCCTTGAAGTTCACAAAAAAGGAGAGCGTATCCGCCAGCTGATCTGCCAGATCATACGGGATCTGTTCACTTGTCAGCACCTCATACAGAGATGTCATATCCACATTGCCTTTCTGGATCATATCGCTGATGGCAGCATGCACAGCAGCCTGCTGCTTGCTGCCCATATTGGGGTTGTGAGATTCCACAATGGACTCGATTTTTCGGATGGTATCTTCCCCATTGCCGGAGTCGCCCAGTTTGAGCAGGTCAACGGGGATTCCGTCCTCTTCGATGCGGTGGAAGGTGATATGCTCGGCGATATACGCCTGAACCTTCTTCTCTGCCGTTTCACCGCAGCCTACAGACAGCTTTTCCAGTATCTCCTCTTCTGTAAAGGATTCACTGGTATCAAAGACAATAACGGGACGGTGCAGCTTTTGCAGGCTCACCATTCGTTCGGTGAGACAGTGTGTTTTGCCGGAACCGCTTTTTCCCAGTGCAAAGAAGTGCATATTATCCTTGCGTTTTTCGTCAAAGACCTGGTAGGAAACACCGCCGATGCGGTTTTCCGTGAGGGGAATAAAATGCTCCGGTGCAGGTGCTGTGCTGTACCATTCTGCATAGCGGCTTTCCTCGATCATGAGTTCCACGTCGGAATCCAGAATCCGGTCGCTTTTCAGGGCGATCAGAGCAGGCCGCAGGCTTCTGTGGTGGGAATACACCACCAGCGGATAACGGTTTTTCTTGGTGGCATGGAGATATTCGCACGCTTTCAGGCATTTCAGAATGCGGCAGGTGTTGTCGGCAGTTCTCATAGACGGAATCAGCACATTCTCTATCGCAGACTCTTCCAGGATCAGCAGCTTGTCCTTGACGATCAGCTGGTTTGTGCCTTCCTGGAAGTCCATTTCCTTGCTGTGCTGGAGGATCTTGAGCTTGCCGCTGCGAATGGCATCATTGAGCGCAGCAATAAAATGCTCTGACACCGCATCTTCTGAAGTGCCGGAAACTGTCTGAGAATCGTACAAAATGGAGTAGATCAATGGGGCGATAGGCTGACTGTCGAAATCGAGAATGCAGTCTATCACGCAAAAGTAAACGGTATCCAGTAATGCACCAGCCGTAATGATTTCTTTGCTTTTGCCTTGGAAATAGGGACTGTATTGCTCGAATTCAGAGTTGAAGATATCGATAAAGTTTTGTTTGAACCTATCTCGAAACAGTTCGTAGTTTTTACAGATGTAAGATGCTATGGTGTTTATGAGATAATTCAAATCATCACACATCTCCGCCTCTTCTTCCTTTGTCATAGCAGGGGCAAAATTTTCCGGCAGCGTCAGACAGATCTTTTTCTCCGGAGGGAGCAGGTATTGTGCATGGGTGGAGAAAATCGCAAGATTATGGGGCTGACAATCCATGCTGTCATTTTCCGTTAGGATGTGCTGCAACATTTCTGTTCTTTTTTTGTCATCGTCGATAATGCTGCGGTCGCTCAGGATAACGGTTTCATCCTTTGCGTGGAGCAGTTCCGTTTTCACAGCACTCTTGTTGGAACAGAGGGTCAGCGGCTTTGTGTCTCTGTTGAAAATCTGCATGAGGAGCGTCGCAAACCGTTCCGATGCGGCATCAGGTGCAGATATGGTCAGAATACGTTCCGTGCTGTATTTCTCTTCCCGGAAAAAAGAACTCAGCAGACCGCAGAGGGAAAAAACGAAGAGCATCATCTTTTTGTCCGTGTCAAGGTACTTTTCGCAGATTCCCTTTATACCGAGAGGGCGGTCTTTTGTACTGGGAAGAACTTTTTTGGTGAAATAGGGGGAGCAGTGTTTCAGCAGATTCATCCCAAACTGATTTCTGTTGCAGCAAAATTGAACAAGCGTACTTCCTTCTTTGCTTTTCACAAAAGAAAAGCCAGGATATTCTGAAATGTACAGAATACGTTTCTGAGCAAAATTGTTGATGCAGTGCGCAACATAATCGTTTGCCATAGCTTTGCTTTTGCACACCCATTGAAAAGATTCAAACAGAGGCAACAGATTCTTGCTTGCCAATTTGTCACGAGGAACGACCGCAGAATGGATGTTGTCGTCCATACTGGAATATAAGACATACAAAAGTTCTTTTCGGTATCCGTCTTTGTCGATATAGCAATGGTGAACACTGCGAATTCTTAACTTGCCGACTAGGGTTTGGTTTCCATGATCTATGCAAACTCCATAACCATCTATTTGACGTTCGCAAAACATCCGGGGCATTGTTTGTCGAACTTGTTTGAGTCGATCAATTTCTGCAAGCTGACATCGATTTTGATTCACGAAAAATTGGAGCGTATCCTGAAGGCTGACTTGTGTCTGATACATTTGATACTGTAGCTGATCCAGATATGGCGTGACGTTTTGCTGAAAATATTGCGTTAATGCAGGTGAGAGAGGGATGTTTGCGTTTGCAAGCGCCTGATTGACATCCGGAGTTATTTGCATATTTGGACTTCCGTTCATATAGGGGACCTCCTAAAAACTTTATTGAAATACATTTTACCTGGCACACGGCACAGGCGGTTCTGTATTTCCAAAAAGCATTATAGCACATCGGAAAATTTCATGCAGACAAAACGCTCTTATTTTTTTGCAGGCGCTCTGGGGGGAGGGGCGGAAAATATAAAACGGACAAAAAAACACCTGGCACATGGCACAGAAAAAAATCAAATTCCGTTTGTTTTTGTACCCCTTTTCTGAAATTGCCGCCGGAAAAGTTCCTGTTTGGGCGAAAATCAAACTTCTCCGATGCGTTTTTGGAAAAAGGGGAACAAAAATCCTCCGGATTTTTTTCGGAGGACGCTCTTGTGCCGTGTGCCGGGTAAAAATTATGCGGGTGAGGGAATTGGGGCTGTGCCGTGTGCCAGGTAAAAAAATTTTGGAAAAGAGATTTATAGTGCTGCCAGGCAAAGGAAAACCCCTCCGAGCGGCTTTGCCGCCCACCTCCTCCTTTCAGGGGAGGCTATAAGGAAGAAAATTGATTTTGTAGTTTTTTTCAAATCCTCTTTTCTTTCCCTGGGATATGTGGTATGATATAGATATCTTGTAAAACAAAAGGGGTTGCATCCGTATGGCATCGATGGAAGGACTTTATAATACCATAGCAGACATATGGGATTCTTATGATATGTACCGGCAGGAACACGCTGACCAATATGGCGAGGCAGAGGAAAGTCCAAGCACCATAGAACAGATCAAGCGGCATTTTTACTATGTCGAAAAGAACAAAGCCGGCGGCTTGATCCCAAAGATAAAAAGTAAGATCAACCTGGATCTGGAACTCAAAGAAACAGACAGTCCGGAGGAAAGGTCGGACAAGCTCTGGCTGCTGGAACAGATCTACGTTGCAGAAAAGATTGGCGTATACCGATATTCAGCGAAAAATGCCGAACTGCCGGAACGGGAGTTTTTGAGCCGATGCAAGGTTCTGGATATTATCGCAAACCCGAAAGGGATGTATATGTACGATAAATGCGGTGATTACAACAATGCCATTATGGATGCGTTTGACATAGTATACACAAATGTCCAAATGTCTGTGAAAAATGCAGATGAAATTGAGAGGACGGTAGATGCGCTATACAGCGGTTGGTTTCATATCAATGCGTTTTTCTGTTTAGGTATTTGTACAGGCAGTGTTTTTGAGGATAAACTCTCAGAGATGAAAAAGCAAAGAGATGCTGTTGAAAAGATTGCATTCGATCCGAGTCGCATTCTTTCTACACCAAAGAATGGAAAAGGAGTAAATTTGGATACAGCAGAAACACAAGAGCCGCAAACATACTCCAATTTGAAAGAACGTTTCTTTATTATGCTGGTCACTGCGCAAAAAAGAGCGGAGATCAACGATATGCTCCTCGGCACATTTGACTATACAAAGGAAAAAGTGTTGGCTGACCGTGTGATGGATATAAGAGTTCTGAAGGAGTTTGGAAAGAACGAACTCTATAAAAAAGAGATCTCCTTTGAGGAGTTTACAGAGCTTTTGCGTTTTGGCAGCGACGAAGACAAACTGTGCTTGTGGCGGGGCATTACTTCAAAGTACGCTCCTGAGATTCCGGGAAAGGAATTCTTTCAGAGCCGTGGTGAATTTTCCAAGATCATAAAGTACATGAAAAACATAGAAGAGCCGATTACATCTTCTCATGATGTGAAAAGAGCGGTTACCCAATGGTGTTTATTATTCAAGATCGTTTATGATGGTTTGCAGTTTGAGCAAAAACTGATCTCCTACAACTGGGAGGGAAAAAAGGTTCTAAAAACTATGTCATCGATCTTCAAGAGCTATAATGCGGACAGAAATGTAAAATCATTGTCTGACGATCCCCATTCCAGGCGAAAGGAAAGGGAAGACAGAAAAGAAATGCATTCCGCTGCGATCCTGCATCAGTTTACCTGGGACTGTATTGCGCAAATGCACAGTTCGCCAGAGATCACAGACTGCAAAAATGCCATCAAAAAGAAAATGCTTCTGGTGATGCAGGAAACTTTTTCCTGTAAGCTTCAGACGCTGGACGATATCAGAAAAGCGAACTACACAATGCAGTTTGTTTTTCTGATGGATTCATTTCATGATAGCTTCTTGTGGATGTATAATAGCTGTTTCAATATTGTGTTTTGGACGAAAACCAGGTCATTTGGTATGCGGATCATGCAAAACGAATATCCCGGGATAAACAAATACCCGGTTAAGCTGATTATGCAACAGAATTATTGGGTTTTATTCCGCAATATAGCTGTGAAAAGAAAATTGTTGAGCATTTTAACAGCACAAAGTATAAATCAAGGCGGTTCTCGACCGTTTCAGGCACTTGAGTTTGTCGCTACGGAGCTTGGTTGGAGTGTTGTGGAATCATCGCAGATTGATCCAGTTGTAAGTTATGAAAAGCGTATTTGGGCAAGGCTGTTTTCTTATATGACAGTTCATGCAAAACTTCGTTTCACAGTAAACCATATCAACAAAACCGTCACCATTGACGACTGCATCTTTGAAGAACCATACGAGCAGGAACTGCGGCAGTATCTGTGAGTTTTTGCCGGGGAGAAAATTTGAATCAATTGGTATTGACAGCTGCGGTGTAATAGATTATAATAAAATTATACATTGGACTGCGGCTATATTCCAACAATTTATCTGTAAACATCCGCAATTTAGTCATTGATACGGATTTCTCATACAAGGAGGCGATGCAAATGCAGAAAAAAACTAGGCGATTTGAGAGAACGGCGGCATCGGTGTGCAAGGAATATGCCATTCTGACGCTGGCAACACTGGTGATGTCCGCAGGTACCTATCTTTTCAAATTCCCAAACAACTTTTCCTTTGGCGGTGTTACCGGTTTGGCAGTGGTGCTGAGTGCTGTTTCACCGCTGTCTGCGGGAACGTACAATTTTATCATCAATATGGCACTGCTGGTGCTGGGATTTCTGTTTCTGGGGAAAGGCTTTGGCGTAAAGACGGTGTATATCAGCGTTCTGATGTCTGTGGCACTGTCTGCGGCAGAAAAGCTGTTTCCCATGTCCGGACCGCTGACTGACCAGCCGGTTCTGGAACTGATTTTTGCCATTGCCATTCCGGGCATCAGCTCCGCAATCATGTTTAACATGGGTGCCTCCAGCGGCGGCACGGACATTGTCGCCATGATCCTGAAAAAGTATACCTCTATGAATATCGGGACCGCTTTGCTGGTGGTGGATCTGCTGATTGCCGTTTCAGCCTGCTTTGTGTTCGATATTACCACCGGTTTGTTTTCCCTGTGCGGCTTGTTTACGAAAACCATTGTCATTGATACCGCCATTGAAAATATCAACCTGTGCAAATACTTCACCATTGTCTGCAAAGACCCCACGCCGATCTGTGACTTTATCCACACAGAACTGGGGCGAAGTGCGACGCTGTTTACCGCGGAGGGAACATACAGCGGACAGGAGGAATATATTGTACTGACCGTCATGAAACGAAGCCAGGCTGTGCAGCTGCGAAACTATATTAAAAAAGTACAGCCCCAGGCGTTTATGATGATTACCAATAGCAGCGAAATTATCGGAAAAGGATTCCGCAATACCATATAAAATGACCCCGTACAAAACTTGTTTTTTGGGTTTTGTGCGGGGTTGTTTTCTTTGGTGCTTTTGTTCTTCCATCTCAACGGTCTTCATATGTCAAAATTCGTGCTCTGTTTTTTACAAAAAAGGAGGAAGAGCAGGACTTTGCCTGCTCCTGTTATATGAAATCATCACAGTCGCTTTGCATATTGTTTCCTGCAGAGCATTCTTACAACCATTACTATAATGTTTGTATGCTTGTATTTTTTTACAAGCATGCTCTGCCTTTTTCAGTCCTTCCCCGCAAGCTTCCCCTCCACATACGCCGTCACTGACTTTCTCGGTATTTTCCAGACCTTCCCGATCCGAAACGCCTGAATCTCACCGCTGTTCAGGAGTGCGTACAATGTATTTTTTCCAACGCTGAGAAACTCCATGACCTCCTCAAACTTCATGATCTCATTTTCCATGTTACAGGACTCCTTTCCGCATTTTCTCGTATTTTCCTGCTTTTTTTATCTCTATGTTAGGCCGTTTGTAAAAGATTTCAAGCCATAGCTCCGTTATTTTTGCCTGCACAGCTCCATATTGGATTTTTCCGGTTTATTCCGTTTTTTGGACACATAAGCGGTCTATATATTTTGCCTGTTCCACCGGGAATCCGGCATAGACAAATACCCGGCAGTTCTCCCGCAGCAGTCTCGCACGTCCCACCGCCTGTTCCAGCTGGGAGGACAGCAGCCAGGTCTGCACCATCCGGAGCGTTTCGTCCTTGTAGGTGTTGAGGAAAAACGACTTGTTCTGATAGGTGATTCTCTGCGGGTACATATGCACTTTTGCCAGACTTGCCCCTGCACGCATCGCATACAAGCCATACACTACCTCGTCCAGATTGGGCAGTCCCACAACAGACAGATCTTTTCCTTTCAGTGCATTGATGCCCTCCACATTGCCGAAGTGATAGTGTGTGATGAACTCTTTTTCAATGTCCTTAAAAGTAATAACTGTGGTATCTCTGCACAACTCTTTGAGCAGGCGAATCTTGTCATAATCATTCTGAAAAGCATATCGGCTGTAGCTGGAATCGGTGTACTGGAAAATCTGCCCCTTGTATTTCGCCTTTGGGCATTCGTGAAAGTCAATTGCCCGATTGGGGTAAACCTTTTGATACAGTTCCCGGCAAACCGTTGCCGAAAGCATCACCAGTTTGCAGTCCGGCAGCGATTCTTCGATCAGAAAGGTCACCCGTTCTCTGTCCGCATGGATGTACTTTGCACGCAGCAGACCGTATAGATTCACCCCAAAATGGCGTATCTTCCGCAGCTGTTTTTCCTCCAGCTCCACCACAAACTCGTCCATCTGATGATAACCCCGTTTCAGGCAGATTCCGTTCAGGCGGCTTTTTACCGAGTCCGGAAGATACCGACTGCCAGTCATCTTTTTTAGGGTATGCATCGAAACAGACTCCGTGCGGAAAATCGTCCGGAAAATGTCCTCATCCAAGATCACATCATGGGTCTGGAACACTTCCTTCGGCAAATGCAGCAGCTTGGCATGGGTGGTGATGATATGCCCCTGAAATCTGGCAGTGCTTTTGCAGTCCTTCAAAAACCGGGAGATTTTCGCATAATCCGGGTTATCTTTTCCCATATGCTGTAGCGTTTCCGCCAGAAACCGCAGAGCATAAGCACCTGCTCCGATGTCGTAAAAATCCTGCATCTCCTCGGTCACGTCCTCTGAAATGCTGTATGTGGCAATATCCGGCGTGGCACAGATGGCTTCGATTCCATGCAGGTTCGCATCATAGAATATCTGCCGTTTCAGTTCGTGAGTCGGCACAGCGATCACAACAGGACGCACGCTGTCTTTCATGTAGTTGAGATAGGTGCTGGTCTTGCCCAAAGCGGTCTGCCCCTTGATGAGGTAAAGCTTGTTTTCCGCAGATGCCATTGCCGTTTGAAAGGCGTTTTGCAGGTCCTGGTGAGCCCTTTCCAAATCCACATAGCACTCCTTTTTCAAAATGCGCACTTCTCGCCGGGTCGGTTTCGCCGTGGAAAGCATATTTTCGGAATGGCTGCACCGGTCACAATAATCGCAGTTCTCACAGGGCGGCACAGGCAGATTGTCCTTGATGATTGCTGTCAGAATTTCCTTCCAGTTGATATTCTGGTAGTGCTGTTCGGCATTCTTTTCCGAATGCATGATCTCCAGAAACTTTTGCTTTCCCTTTTCTGCACCGCACATGCCTCTTGCCAGAAAATAGATGTCCTGGGTGTTTTCGATTCTGCCTTCGGTGAAATCCCAGTAGAGCGGACAGCGGTCATAGAGATTTTCCCAGCTGAAATTGCGGTAGACTGCTCTTCGCTGCTTGTTTCGGACACCCTGTCTGGCTTGGGTCTTGCCGTGGAGCTTCCATTTCGCCATGACCATTTTTGTCTCGTATCCATAGGTGCAGGCATCCAGAGGCGTGACGGAATAGGTGTTGTCTTTCAGCAGGTAGAGGATGGGGAGCGTATCTTCGACCTCTGTCTTTTCTTTTGCAAATTCTCTTCGCAGCACTTCCTTATAGTGCTTGGCATCGGTCAAGCCTCTTACATAGCTCAAAAAGGCGAACAGGACATCGTAAATGCTGATCTGAAAGCGTGGCTCAAATTGGGTGGGATAGGCATAGGTTCGGTCTGCATACTGCGTTTGAAAAATCGCACAGAGCAGGTCGCCAAAAAACCGTGCGGTTCTTTTGTCGGCAAGCTCCTCCCGGAAAAAGAACAGCATATCGCCGTGTTGTTCCTGGTATAAGATCCCGTAGTGATAGGCGAGGTTCAGCATATGGTCTCCGTGGGGATCGGTTTGAAAATGTTTGAGTGCAATGACGTATTTCACGTTATCTTCTCCCTTCGTGCATTATCTTTTACCAGATAGTTCTGTTCGTTTTATTTTGAAAACCGGCGGTGCTGAAAATTCCGTCCATGCGTGCCGTCGTCGCTATGCGCCGTCACGCACAGACCAAAACGCCAGAAAGAACGGGATTTTTGTACACTGCCCTTATATAAATAAGGGAGTTGTGCATTTTTCCCGTCTGGTTGTTCTTCTGTGGTGTTTGTCGACCGGGGAGACAAAAACACCATGGAAGAAATGGTCAGCAGTGCCGGATGATTTTCAACTTTCAAGCAAACATATGGATAATAGCAGTATACATAATTTCTATAGGGTATGCTGTCCATGGTTTTTGCGGATATTTCAAGGAAAATCCGCCACACGATCGGTTTTATTTCACACACAAACATACCACATATTTTTGCATCAACACACCACCGAAACCGAATGATCGCTACCTGAAAAGACGATGTATGAAAAAGAAGAAACAAGCTGAATCTGAGAGAGGAGACTTCTATTAAGTGAGGGCTCGGATTCAGCAGAGGGGCAAAGGAACGCTGCAATTGCCTTTGCCCTTCCACTCCTCGTGTCAGCCCTCATACCCTCTGCGACACCCTGTACAACAGCGTACAGGGGATTTTTTTTACCCTGAACATACCACAGTGTGTAAACTGAAACATTGCAAAATCACTGTAATCCACTGAAAAAGTCAACGGATACAATTATATATCATTATCGTGAATCTGTGCCAGGTACTGATGATACGATCATGTCGACCGCATAGAAAAGCCGCCTTCGGGCGGAACATAGGGACATAACAAACCAGCGAAAGGAGGTATACAAATGTTCCAGAACAAGCGATTTTTGACCAGAGGTGTGCAGGCAGAAATACCGATGGAGTTACAGCTATTCCTGTGGAACTGCATCGATAATCTGCCAGAAGAACGAGATTACTTTCAAGTCCTTGCACTGAAAGAAATTGACGGAAAACAGCACATCCACCACTTTTCCGAACAGCCGGAGTACAGTCAAGACTATATGATTAACCTTACAAACCCAGTCAATCAAAAGGTCTATGTCATTGACGACATCGACCACTCGACCATGCTCTTAGCAGAAGAATACTAAACCCAAACACAAAGCCCTACCGATTCCATTCGGTAGGGCTATTTTCATTTTACGGAGGAATTTCAAATGAGCGAAGAAGTAAAAAAAGAACAGAACGAACAGGAAGAAACCTTGTATTGTGAGTGCTGTGGCTGTGTCATTGATGACGATGACTACACCGAGTGGAACGGGCAGATCATTTGTTCCGACTGCCTGGAGAATCACACTACTACTTGTGAATGCTGTGGCGAGCGAATCTGGGACGAGGATGTTTATGGTGATAATGATATTACGCTGTGCAGCCATTGCTACCATCACAGCTACACCAGATGCAGTTGCTGTGACGCTCTTTTGCATGAGGACGATGCCTACTATCTGGACGGCGAGACATACTGCCGTGACTGCTATGAGGATGAACGTGAAGAAAGCAATCTGATCCACGAATACGGCTACAAGCCGAATCCCATTTTCTACGGCGAAGGCAACCGCTATTTCGGCATCGAACTGGAAATTGACGGAGCTGGCAGAGATGATGACTATGCGGAAGAGCTGCTGGACATTGCCAACGCCCATGCAGACCTGCTCTACATCAAGACAGATGGCTCGTTAGATGATGGTATGGAACTGGTCTCCCACCCATGCACCATGGACTATCACATTAACGAATTCCCGTGGGAGGATATTATGCACCATGCCGTTCGTCAAGGCTACCGCTCGCATCAGACAAGCACTTGCGGCTTGCATCTCCATGTGAACCGCAATGCTTTTTCCGACAATCAGGAAGAACAGGACGAGGTGATCTCCAGAATCCTGTATTTTGTGGAGCATCATTGGAATGAACTCTTAAAGTTTTCCCGCCGTTCCGAATACACCATGAACCGTTGGGCGGCTCGCTATGGTTACGAGCATACCCCAAAAGCAATCATGGACAAGGCAAAAAAGGGCGGCAACGGTCGGTATGCTGCCGTGAACCTCTGCAATTATCATACCGTGGAGTTCAGACTTTTCAGAGGCACTTTGAAGTACAACACGTTCATTGCCACCATTCAGCTGGTCAACCGCATCTGTGACGTTGCAATGTACAACACCGATGACAGCATTGCAAAGTTGTCATGGTCGGACTTTGTGGCAGACATCACAGAGCCAGAATTGATTCAGTATCTGAAAGAGCGTCAGTTGTACGTAAATGAAGAAGTTTGTGCAGAGGAGGAGATGTAAGATGTGTGCATTATTTGGTTGGCTGGATTACAAAGGCATTGTTTCGGACAGGTTGTTGAAAAAACTGACACAGGCTCTGGCAAATGCGGCAGAAGAACGAGGAACAGATGCGTCTGGTATTGCCTATGTGAAAAGCGGCAAGGTCACCATCTATAAAAGACCCAAGCCAGCTCACAAGATTCATTTTAACGCACCCAACGGTACAAGGGCAGTCATGGGACACACAAGAATGACCACACAGGGCAACGAGAAGTTCAACTACAACAATCACCCCTTTTACGGTCATGCGGATGTCAATTTTGCCTTTGCCCATAATGGCGTACTGTATAACGATAAGGAACTGCGTGTGGAAAAGCACTTGCCGAATACGCAAATTGAAACAGACAGCTATATTGCAGTACAGCTGTTGGAACAGCAGGACAAGTTGGACTTCGATGCACTCAAAAGCATGGCAGAGTTAGTTCAGGGCAGTTTCTGCTTTACCGCTCTGGACGAGAACAACACGCTCTACATCGTCAAAGGCAGCAATCCCATGTGCCTGCTCCACTTTGCACAACTGGGGCTTTACGTTTACGCTTCGACCGAAAGCATTCTGAAAAGGGCATTGCAGAAGTCTGGTTTCCACAAGTATCCGTTTGAAGTGTTGCATGTGGAAGAAGGCACGATCTTGAAGATTGATCGCTATGGTTTTCTGACCTGTTCCACCTTTGAGGTGCAGGAAAATTTCCGGTTTGGCAAGTGGTATAACTGGTATGACGAGTTGGAGGAGGAGTATTACACGCAACAGGAAGAATTGCTGTTGGAGATGTGCGGTTGCTACGGCGTGACAGAGGAGGATGTTCTTTTGCTGTTGGACTATGGTTATTCTGCTGATGAGATCGAGGAAATGCTGTGCGACAGCAACTTGCTTTTGGAAACGCTTTGTGCGGTTCGGTGTGAAGAGGAGATTTGCTGCGAATAGGACAAATCACACACTGCTGACAAAAAGAAACCACTTTCCCACAAGGAAAATGGTTTCTTTTTTCGGAAACAAAATTTGAAAAATACAACCGCCCAAACAGTTGGATAAAATATTCTGAATTTGCAGACGTAAAGCAATATCCCAAATTCCAACGAGGAGGAAATCACAATGGCTATGAAAAACAAGCAAAAACACATTCCGCTCCAGAAAACCATCTGGTGCAAGATTCGCTACTGGCAGCTGCTCCACGACTGGACAGATGATGAGTTGGCGATGTATCTGAACTGTTCCACAAGAACGCTCCAGAACTACGATCATGATGCGAGAGGGCTTACGCTGAAAATGGTGGACACGTTCCTCTGCATCAACGATCTGACACTGGACGATCTATTGGCGGCATAACACACAGAGCAGGCTACGTTTCAACCAGCCTGCACATTTTGAAAAGGAGCTTATGAAAATGAAAAAGACAAAACTGGTCATTCAGCAGGCAGAAAACGGCACATATTTCACCCAGGTGTCCAAGGGTGTTCGTCCGGACGGCAAGCGAAACCGCAGAATGTTTACCGGCAGCACAGAGGACGAAGTGTATTTCAAGGCGACAAAGTGGCTCAAGGGCATTGAGGAAGAAGAACGAAATCCTTACACTGTGAGAGAAGCCATGCTGCAGTTTATTGACAGCAGAAGCAGAGTGCTGGAACCCACCACCCTGTGCTGTTATCGGGAAATGCTCCGCAACAAGCTGCAGTACATCATGGACATCAAAATCGAAGATCTGACTGCCCGTGACATTCAAATTGCCATCAATGTGGACGCTCAGCGTCTCGGCTATAAGTCCATCAAGAACGCAGTCGGCTTCCTGCGTGCGGTGCTGAATGCCAATGATATTACCATCAAAATGGGCAGCATTCGCCTGCCGAAAAAGGAGGTGCGGGAACGAAGACTCCCGTCCGCAGATGTGATCTATGCCATCGTCAAGGGGACAAGCAGCGAACTGCCGGTATTGCTTGCCATGTGGCTGTCACTACGCATTGGAGAAGTGGCTGGTCTGCAGTTCTGCGACATTGACCCGGTGCAGATGCGGCTCTATGTGCGTCGGGAGATCGTCAAGGTGGACAGCGGCTGGGCGGAGATCGACCACTGCAAAACCGTCAAGAGTATGCGCTATGTCAATCTGCCGGCATACATTTATGCACTGATACAGCAAGTGCCCCATCAGTCGGGAACAGATCATATTGTTCCGTTCACACCAAACACCATCCGCAAGCGGTTCAAGAAATTGCTGGAGGCACACGGTCTGGAAGAGATCCGTTTTCATGATCTGCGGCATATCTTTGCCAGCACCACGGCAATGCTGAACATTCCAGAGAAATATGCCATGGAAATGGGCGGCTGGAGTACACCGGATGTGTATAAGAACGTGTACCAGGAAACCTTCGACAGCGAACGCAACAAGGCGGACAGCGTGATCGACGGCTATTTCAACGAGATTATTCAGAATCACTGAGGATTTGCGAGGCTTTTGGATAGAAGGAGAGGTCTGCCTGTAGGGGGCAGACTTTTCTTTTTTTGTGATTATTTTGACGAATTCGCTGTGGTGAAATCTGACAAGTGATTATATTTCATTTGACTTATATGGTTGAATATGATATAATGAAAATGCAAGGAGGTGTCAGTATGTTGTACGAATATTTACTTGATACGTTTGGAACAAATGAGCCGATTTCTGTAAGTGATATAAAGTATGGAGGTTATTCAAGACCCTGGATAGATAAAGAGCTTTCTAAATTATGCAAATCGAAAAAGATTGTCAGATATGAAAGAGGAATTTACTATATTCCATCGCAAACGCCATTTGGTGCAAGTGTTTTGAACCCTAATAAAATAATCAAGTATAAATACATTGAAAAATGCGGCAAGATAAACGGATTTTACATGGGACTTTCTGCACTCAACAGATATGGACTCACAACGCAAGTCCCGAATACCACAGAAATTTGTACGAATAACGAAACCTCTAAACTTCGCAGTGTAAAGGTAGGCAATATGAGTGTTATATTGCGTAAAAGCCGAACGGCTATTACAAATGAAAATGTGGATATTCTAAGCTTTCTTGAATTGATGAATAGCCTATCAATGGATTCTTTTGATGATGAAAAGCGGGATATCCTTTGCAGTTTAGTACAGGAAAAAGGCATCAACAGACAACAAATATCACGATATGCCCCACTATTTCCTGATAAAGCGATGAGGAACCTAATCGAAAGCGAGATCATATATTATGTTGCACAATGATACAGAAACTTTTGAACAGCTGATACTTCGCACATCAGAATATCTGGATATAAAGCTTGAGATTATTGAGAAGGATTATTTTGTAACTGTTTTTCTTGGCAAGCTCGTTAGTAAAGTGCCTGAAATTGTATTCAAAGGCGGAACATCACTTTCCAATTTTGTTATGAAGTCAAGCTCTTTCTGGACTTGTATTCTTACCATCAAGCTCTATTGAAAGAGGAGACATATAGGAACATCTGCCAAGAAAAATCACGCATATGAAAGCCCCCTCTATAGGGTGCAAATCCTTATTATACTATACTCAAATGCACCCTATATTGCGATTGCGAATAAAAATATGAGCCAGAGTTGCGTGACAATGGGTATGGCCGCAGCAGGTGAATGGATGAGTTTCACTATGTCGGAAAAAAGAGCGGACAACCATCAATTGTCCGCCCTTTCTCTCATACAAATTCAATTTTCAAAGTCTTTCCAAGTGCAGCTGCAAGTCGCTGCAACGTTTTGATTGAAGGATTGGCATTTCCATTTTCCAGTTTGCTGATATCTCCTTGTGCGATACCGGATTTTTGCGATAATTCTTTTTGTGTGATTCCGGCAGACTTTCGTGCGTCAATAATCGCTTGAATAATTGCAAATTCCGGTTCCAATTGTTCATATGCTTCCTTGAATGCTGAATCTTTCATCTGTTGGGTGAGATAATCGTTGAAGTTTGTCATGGCAGATCACGCTCCTTTCTGCTCAGATACTCTGCCCTATATTGTTTCGCACGTTCTAATTCTTCTTTTGGCGTTTTTTGTGTTTTTTTGATAAAGCCATTTGTCAGCACTACTTTTTTGCCGACAATAAAAAAGTACAAAACTCGTGAAATATCGGAACCAACTTTTGCACGCAATTCTAAAATACCGTCATTTAGCATTTTTGAATACGGTTCACGCAACTCATAGCCATTTTTTTGCAGCATTACAATTGTGCGGATCATTTTTGCCCTCATTTTTACGTCCAAGCTGTCCAAAAATTCTTTCACAGGTTCCGTTCCATCTGGCTTATCATAAAATATGATATCAAAATCCTGCATCATTATTCTCCTTGTATAGGATTTATCCTATATTCATTATACGACATATGCTTGATCCTGTCAAGTAGGTTTGCAAAAAAATTTGATAAGTGTTGGATTCTATTGCAGATTTTTTATAGAATGAAGAAATGCATCTTCTGCATTTGTAAAATCCAAAGTGCGATTGCGAATAAAAACTTGAGGCACCTCACTAATAAAAAAGTGAGCCAGTTTTAATAAGAAAAATTCAAGCCAAAGCTGCTTGACAATGGGTATGGCCGCAGCAGGCGAATGGCTGAGTTTCACTATATCGGAAAAAGAGTGGACAACCATTAATTGTCCACTCTTTATCTCATACAAATTCGATTTTCAAAGTCTTTCCAAGTGCAGTTGCAGGCAGCCGCAGTGTTTAGGATATGGGGTACCACTCTGTTACAACATACTGCCCTCACTCAACCGAATCACAATCACATCCTCAAGCGAAATAGCATCAATGCTACATGGCACATATCCTCGCAGGTACGTTTTCAGCTCCAGCTTGTCGATTGCCTGCTGTATGCGGCTTGTCAGTTTTTCCGATCTTCTTTTGTAGCCAAAATCCCGCAGCAGCTTTCTAAGTTTCACTTTCCGGTATGCGATGCCGGAATACCTCAATTGCAGCCAGATCAGCTTAAAATAAGCATCAAAACAATCAGATTCTTCCTCGGAATAAAGCGAAGTATGCTCTGTTTCCATTAGGATCAGTGCCGCTTCGTCATAGGAAACTGCATCCAGTTCATAAATGTTCAGCAGATTCATGACGCTCTGCTTGAACTGCAAATATGTGCTGCCATATTCTGTCGGGATATGTGTCTTGTGATTTTCAAACAAGTCCCATAAGATCTCGTTTTCTCTTTGGTGAGACGTATTTTCGAGAAACAGATATACCGCAACATCGTCTGGCGTGATCCAATATGCTGTATGCGACATCAGTGATCTCCCTTACGCTGGTTGCAGGTTCTGCAAAGTACCTGTAAATTATCCGGAACACTCAGACCGCCTTTTGCCATGGGGACAATATGATCTACCTGCAAAAAGAGCCGTGTCGGAAATACTTCACCGCAGCCGGCACATACATAGCTGCCGTCATCATTTCTTGCAGCAGCAAAAGCATCTTCCTTTAGTTGCAAGCCAATTTTCGGATACAGTTCAATGATCTTCTGCAGGGGGAACTGTTCGAGATTTCGCAGTTCCGCTTCTGTCTGCGGTTCTGCTGCTGCAATTTCAATGTCTCCGTCCAGCTTGTCCAGTTCCAGATCGATCAGCTTCTTAAAGAAGTACGGGTTGGTATAATACACGGGGAGCAGGCTGCCCTCTTCTGCCCAAAGGCTCTGAATATAGGCGTTTTTTTCGCTTCTACGCATATCTTCGTCGTAGATCTTCTTTGCGATTTCAGAAACATCCAGCTTTTTTCGCTCCATTTCATCGATCGTCACAAACAGAGGTGCAACAGCCTTCTGTGCATAAAACTTCAGCAGATGCTCGATGTCGTTCCGATTGCAGGAGGGAATCATGTTTTCGTCAAAGTAGCTTTGGAAACAATGCTCGGTCATGTCGTCCAGCGTTTCTTCCGGAATGGTTTCACCTTCAATGCCGTAATGCTCCATCAGATTGGGCAGGTCACGGATCAGGCTCTGGTAGGCATTCTGTGTGCTGTTGTATACCAGAATCTGATGATTGCATTCCAGCGTGGACAGCATATACATACCAAGAGGAATCAGTTCAATTGCCGGTGTGCTGTCCAATGCGGACGTATCCACGGCAGCATCTGCCATTCGTGCGAACTCTTCGATCTTTGAAATTGCGATCAGCCGAATCTGCTGCTTTTGGGTCTCGGCAAGGGTCTCTTTTTCGTGATACTCTGCCACCGTAAGTGTTTCCGGATTTACCCATGCGATTTTATCGTTCCAGTCATCGACAAAGCTGACGATATATGCCTCTTTTGTGCCTCCTGCTTTCAATCCACGCAACGCTCGACCCACCATCTGCGTCATCAGTGTTGTGGAAACGGTGGGGCGTGTCAGAAATACTGTATGGGTTTTTGGCAGGTCTGTTCCCTCTGTGAGGATATTGACGTTGATGAGTACCTGGATTTCTCCATTGCGGTATGCTTCGATTTTACGTTCGTTGTCTGCATTGGAAATGGTGATGCCCGTTATCATATCCTGTACTTCGGAAATGATAAACTCTGATTTGATACCGTATTTTTTTCCCTTTTCGTTGAAAAGTGCATTTAAGGTAATCGCGTGATTTTTATTCAGTGCAAAAACAATGGTAGGCCCGTATTTTTCATAGTTATTTATATATTCATCAACGATAATTCTGTTACGTTCCTTACTTCCTGCAATGTCATTAACGATATTTTCCGGCAGTGTATCCAGATTCTCAATGCTTTTCAACGCCTGGACTCCCAGATGTTCTGTAAACTGTATATTGGTGTTGCAGTCAATAAAGGTAGGCGTTGCGAGAATGCCCTTTTTGATGAGGGTGTCCAGATCGGTCTTGTACACAATATCATCTGTAAAGACTTGCTTTAAGGCACCCTGCTCGTCCTCTGAGGTACGGAATGGTGTCGCCGTGAGTCCCAGCAGCTTCATGGATTTCGTGTGATCTGCAACATACTGGATAATTTTCTTGTAGGATTTCGCCACGGCGTGATGTGCCTCGTCGATCACCAGATAGATTTCTTCCCCATTCAGCCAGTTTTTCAGTTTATCCAGACTGCGGATCATGCTGTCCTTGCTGGCAATAAGAATACGGTCGGTTTTCTGAATATGTACGGGCTTATCGTGCATTCCAGAAATGATGCGGTAATTGAAAACCGTGCGGTTTACCATTGTATCGGTATAGGCGTTTCGGGCGAAAGCCTCTGCCGCCTGCTCCAGGAGCAGATGTCTGTGTGCAAGCCAGAGAATCTTTTTGTTCTGGTCTACTGCATTCCGAAGCAGCCAGTATGCGGCTGTTAACGTTTTTCCGCCGCCTGTGGGCAAAACAAGCAGGGTACGGAATGACCCTCTTTTGTCCATGGCATCTAACTTCCGGATTGCCTCTTCCTGATGCTCATAGAGCTGTCGTGGATTCTTTCCCAGTGCCGGGGTGATCGTCTGGGCGTTGATGTTTTCAATCATAATTGGCATATCTGTCAATCTGCCTCCTTTGACTTTTGGTTGTAATGGCTTGATAAATCTCTCTGAATGTTTCCTCACGCCTTTACGATCTTACATTTCTTCTTATAACAAGCCACGCCGTACTTATAGATCGTCTGCACCTCTTGATTATGATGTTTGCATAGCAGGCGTGTCAGCGTGCGAAGTGAATTTTCCAAATCTCCTTCGTTCAGTGACATACTTCGGATTCTGTTGAATTGACCTTTTTCTACCAAATCAAGAACAGTACTGTCGGCTAAGTAACTGTGACGCTGATATTCTTCTCCACACCGAATGCATTATAGGTGTAGGACTTGGTAATTGCACCTGTTGAATCTGTCAGGTTAACCACATCACCATGTGCATTCTGCGTATAGTAGGTATATCCGGACTTTTCGCCATCGGTAAAGCCAATCAGCTGATTCAGACCGTCATAGGTGTTGGTCTTAGTCTCGTTAAGCTTTCCATATTACTGAATAAAAACTATTTTTAGCTAATTATCACTGATTTGCATATTATTTTTAGATGGTCTCCGGAGTTGAGCAATATATCTATTCCAATATATTCTGATAAATCCATTATCGTATTACTTTCAGAATTAGATTCTGCTTTTTCTATTCTGTCGATTCTCAATAACTTATCGAAAATTTCAGTTGTATCAAATTTTGACCAGCAAATCACATTATATCCGCAGCCCCAAAAATCGCAACAAGTCATTTCATAATACAGCACTTCATGAAAGCTCAAATCATAATCAGTTTTTTCCCATTCACTTTCTAACTCAACATTAATTACCTTATTGGAATGATTATAGATTACATTTTCAATATACGCATCATGCAAATTGATATTTTCAATTTCACGAATATTATTACATGATATAATCATACAGCTTCCTCCATAAACACCGCTTTAATATCCTTTATACCATGATGCCCATGGTTCAGGCATTATTTGACCAGCATAATAATGCACTACTTCCTTAATATTCAAATCGATCTACGCCGCCGAATTTCACCTGGCATCGCTTCTTACAGAAACAGATACCATACTTCGAAATATTTCGGTAAAGCTCATCCTGCAGCCCTGCGATGTAGTTCTTCTCCTCGATCTGCCGTAAAGCTTCATCACATTTGGCAGACATCTCTTTGTATGTCTTTGCAATCTTGAATTCCAATATTGCAGCATATTCAGCGTCAGAACGCTGTTTCACAACCAGGTCAAATCGGCCTTCACCAGATTCGATATTAGACAGCACTTCATAATCTGCAAATCCCGAAACAAGTCCTGTCACAAAGCCGTGATAATAGCTTTCCTGCTCATCATGATAACTGATCGTAGTAAGCAGCCAGTGCCGCAGCTGCTTTTCCAGTTTTTCTGGTTCGCCGTAAATAATGGATTCGATGATATCCGTTCTGCTGTCTGCATTGATCTTCTTCTCAAACCAGGCACGAATGGTGTTTTTGTAAATGCTCTTTACCTCAGTGTTTGGGATCACCATTTCATAATAGGTCTCGTCGCCGATGGTTTCGTAAGCGGTCACTTTTAGGTATCCTGTAAAAAGCAAAAAGCTCCAGATGTACTCGCTGTTCACATCTATCGTTCCATAAGTGATATCCTCATAAATCTGTGCTCTGACAGGCGTGCCGTTTATCAGTTCTTCTATTGCATTTTTCGTCCTGTCGTTGGATTCTTCGATCAGACGCTTTACGATTTCGTTTGAACTGGTGTTAGACCAGTAGGGTTTGCATAGAGCAGAACTTTTTTCAGCTGCCTCTGACAGATAATTCAAAACGCTCCACGGGTTATAAATATCAACATCGTTGAATTTGTAGCCATCATACCAATGTGCAATATCTGAGGATTTGTCTGTTAAATCATAGCATTCAAGCATGACGTTGATTTCTTCTTGGGTAAATCCGAAACTGTCATCAAATTTTGTGCTCATGATTGAAAAAATCTGAAGATTATTCAGTCCAGTAAAAATACTCTCCTTTGAAACTCTCAGGCAGCCTGTCAAAAACGCACGGTCAAGGGAGGGGTTGGTTTTCAGTGCTGATTCAAATACAGAACGAATCAGGTTCACCATATCCGTATAAAATCCCTGGTGGAATGCGTTTTCAAGCGGAACATCGTATTCATCGATCAAAATGATGACGTTCTTATTGTAATATTTCACCATTATGTCCGATAAGAATTTTATAGAATCAAGATAAAACGCATCCTCTGCTCTTTGAGTTAGGATACTGTGAAAAAGATCTCTTTCTGAATCGGATATTTTGCCGCTTTTAAGGATGACCTTGTGTCTGTCATATTCTCTTGCAATCAAAACTTTGAACATATGAAAGGCATCTTTATAGCTTCCCTGTTTCATACTCTTCAGAGAAATGCTGATGACAGGGGATTGCCCCTGATACTGCATGCATTCGGGATATTCTGAAATCTTTAATCTATCAAACAGATATGCATTGCTTTCATCTGTCTTCTCAAAGAAGCGCTGAATCATGCTCATATTCAAAGTTTTGCCGAATCTTCTTGGTCTGGTAAAAAGTCCGACCTTTACCTTGTTTACAATCAAATCTTTTATCATGAGGGTCTTATCTACAAAATAATACCCTGAATCGATTACTTCTTTAAAATCCTCTATGCCGATTGGCAGCGGTTTTCTTTCCATTATTTTCACCTCGAATTCTTATGGAATATTTTTCCTCACGCCTTTACGATCTTACATCTCTTCTTATAACAAGCCACACCATACTTACTGATACTTTTTAAGGCATCCGGATAGTTCATTCCAGCCGCACCCTTTAAGCTGAGAAATACAACGGGGTATTTGTTTTGATACTTCTCGCAGATATCGGAGTGTCTGCTGATGGCAAGCCCCTCAAACAGCGATGCGTCCTGCCCGATCTCAAAGAATGTTTTCAGCGTATCCATGGTCAGTGTTTTGCCGAATCGCCGGGGACGGGTAAACAGATTTGCATCCCCATGATTCCGGAGCAGGTCTGAAATGATCTCTGTCTTATCGACATAGTACATATCGTTTCTGCGAAGCTTTTCAAAGTTCTCAACGCCGATGGGGAGCATTTTTCTTTCGGAACGCATGGTGTAACTCCTTTCATAGTCTTATAACGATTTCTCACTTGCATTTATTATATCATGAAACAGCGTGAAAATCAACTTGAATGCAGGCACAGTAAGAAAAAAGCCTGCTCTGAGCAGGCTTTCTCTATAAATGTTTTGATAAAGCTTATCTTTTGACTCTGCAATATCATTTTTCACTTGAAACAGTAAGGTGTATTATCATGAAATAATGCTGTCATAGAAGCCGTTTTTATTGCCGAAGTAATCGAGAATGAGAAACAGACAAGTGTTAAGCACCCACAACTCCTGCTTGTCTTGAACTATGTCATATTGCTTTGCAGCAATTTCTTGAGCCACTGAAATGCTTTGGTATGTTTGATAGGAGAGTATGTTAGGACAGTCCTCTGACAAGTTTTTTAGTCTCTTGATGTTCATCTGCATCAACTTTATGAAGTCTTCTTTTTTATATTCGGTTACAGCAATGCCTGACAACTTCATTTGACTGGCTAAGCTCTTGAATTTGCCTAACATGGCAATCGGAATTGTTGCAGATAAATATTGGTCGTCATCAAATGTATTGCAATATCGAAAAGATTCCATCATGGGATAATTTATGTATAACCGCCCGATAGACGGGTCGGTTTCATCTGTAAAATGTTCTGCCATTTCAATTAACTTTGGGAAATTATCCGCAAGCAGTTCTTTCGTTGAAACAGACAATCCACGTTGCTCTGGGGCTTTATGATGCAGATCAGCATCAAAGACCAAATAGGTGTAGGCGAACTTTTGATCTAATCTCTTTTTGGTCTCATCATCTCTGATAAGTTCTTTCAGGACATCTTTTATGTCGCAGTCAAAAAAATATTCTTTACACTTGTGGTATAACGTGTAGAGGTTTGTTCCGACAACGCATAATTCGGCGTTTAATTCGAATCTTTGAAGAATAGATTGGAAAAAGTCCGGTTCTGTTCGTTCACCCTCTAATACAATTAAAATCCTCATCATTCCGTAAATGCCCCATTGATATACATTTTTTCCAGGTTATGTGCTTCTCGAATTTCACGATCAGTTGAATCATACAGGTTTGTGATTTTATTTTTTGTCATTAAGAAACAGCAATCTGGTCTTGTAAGACGATTTTGCATCAGATAGGTGTTGTGTGTGGTAAGCACGGACTGAAAACCGGACTGCTCATTCAGTAACTGAACAATCAGCTCCGCAGATTCATAGTGGAAAAAAGCATCAAACTCATCAATGAACAAAAAAGAGATCTTAGGAAAAGCTGCGACGCTCCAGGCAAAGTAGAGGAGCAATGCCTGCGTTCCAGTTGATGCCAGAGATAAAAAAGGCGCTTTTTCAGTGCGTTCTCCGTTGCGATAATAAGCATATAAGATGTATCCATCATTTTCCTTCTCAAATCCCAGCTGGTAGTCAAGACCGTTTTGTTTTAAGAAGTATTGAAACTCCTCCAGCTTATTATTTTCACGAATCATTTCTGTCAATTCAAAATTTCTTGTTGTAAAGCCCATGTGAGAATTTCCTTCGGACAGACTGCGATACCACAACATGTTTTCACAAAAATGGATCAATTTCGTTACTGGGGAAGAAGAATTCGTAGGCGTGTTGCGATAGATATACTTCAGTACAGATAGTTTATTATCCGGCAGGTCAATATTCAAACTTCCTTTGAGCGTACTGTCCACAAATCGTTCCGTTTCCGACTGGCTAAAGTAATCGAATCGCACCAGTTCCTTTCCGTTTAACTTCAATGTCTCTTTTCGCAAGTCGTATTGATCCAGCTTTATATATTCGTAGACAATATCATCGTTTCCAAATTTGAAAAAGTAGCGAAAAACCACTGGCTGATCCAGATGCTCCAAGTTTCTGTAATTCTTTTTCTGCAGGCATTTGTTGTCTGTAAGGTGACTGATAATATCAAAAAGTGCAAAGCCAAGCACACTTTTTCCAATGCCATTTTTTCCGTATATGATTGCCTTGTTAACGATTCCATTATAAACCAGGTTTTGATTAAAGCTATAGTCACGGGAAGTCAGATCAAATACCAACTTTTCCGAAAAACAACGGTAGTTTTCAACCTCAAATCGCCTTAACATCGAAAATTCACTCCCAAAATGCAAACTCTTTATCATGATTATATCAGCTTTCTTCCTCAAAGTCAATAACTGTCCGTAAGAAAATTACGGATACGAATTTTTTATACGGTTATAGTATGCTGAAAAAAGGCTGGTTTATTCGTTGCAGATGCTTTTGGGCATCGTTTTGTTTTAGCACAGGTCATTCGACACCTGCTCTAAGATACAAAAAATCCCGCCACTTACCCTACTCCTGCAAAAGCAAGACGAAACGTGGCAGGAACTTTTTGATCCAGGTTTATTCCAGCAAGCCATACACCCCAAACCAACAAACAGCATCAAGGGGGAACATCACACAAGCCATCCACAGAACCGCACTTCATTTCTCATTTCCAAAATATGCCCAGTGCTGCCTCCCAGGAGAAGTCCAGCATATAAAGAACGGCATAGCCGCTTTCCCAGACAGACGCAATGATGATGATCGGCATCAACACACAGGGAAGTCCGATGTAAGCCAGAGATTGCGGTTTTCAGTCCGGTTTTTTATCAGTGCAGCACAAAATGGCATATAAAACCGCTCATGCTATCCCGTGCAAGTAACTGCAGAATCCCTTGCATCCTTCGAAGTGTTTAAAAGCTTTTCCCTGATTGTGCTGTTACTTGACTTGACAGTCTAACTTTTCAAAAGGAAATCGATCACATTTATGATCTTGATCCCATCTTCATCCATCGGCATTTCATCCATTGTGATGATATACTTCGGATAGTTATCACGAATCCGCTTTAACGGCGTAATTTCTCTGTCGAATGTATCTTCGCTCATAACAGTAGCAGAAACCTGATAGTATGCTGTCTCTCCGCTGCGTTCTGCAACAAAGTCTACTTCCAGTTCACCCACTTTACCAATGCTGACATGGTATCCTCTGCGAATCAGTTCCAGATATACAATGTTCTCAAGGATATGTCCGATGTCACGTCTGCGATTTCCAAGCAGCAGTTGACGAAGTCCCATATCGACGGCATAATATTTTTCCAGAGATTTTAAATGCTGTTTTCCCTGTATATCATAGCGTTTAGCTTTGTAAAGAATAAATGCTTCTGTTAAAGCGGTTACATAGTTTTCAGCCGTTAAAGATGTGGTTTTTCGTCCAAATGAAGTCAGACTGTCTGCGATCTTCTTGGAGGATACAATATTGCCGATATTGTCGAACATAAACTTGATCACACTTTCCAATAAACTGATGTCATTGATTCGTTTACGGGAAGCCACATCCTTGATTAAAACTGTGTGATAAATGCCGTCCAGATAATCATGCCGAATGGCATCATCATCAATTTGTACGGCATATGGAAACCCGCCGTTCTGAAAATACTTCTGCCATGCAGAATGTTTTTCAAGACCGGATAATTCCAGATATTCCGCAAAAGATAAAGGCAGCATAGGAATCTCAATATATCTTCCAGAGAGAAGTGTTGCAAGCTCACCAGAAAGTAAGTATGCGTTAGACCCGGTAATATAAATATCCGTATTTTCACGAAGAAACAGCGAATCTACCGCTTTCTGAAAGTTCGGAACCGCCTGAACTTCATCCAGAAATATATAAGTCATCTTACCGGGAACCAGTCGCTCTGTCACATAAGAATGCAACGCATGATAATCCAGCAAACCCTCATTTTCAACATCTTCAAAATTGATTGCAATGATCTGTTCTTGTTCGACTCCAGTGCTCAGAAGATACGACTGAAACTGTCTTAGCAACGTTGATTTTCCGCATCTTCGGACACCTGTCACAACTTTAATGATCTGTTGGTCCTGCAGTTTTTTGATTTTATCCATATAGATCTTACGTTCTACCATACAATCACCTCTTTTTATAGTATACCATAAAAAGATAGAAATAATCAATAGTTTTTTAAGTGTACTATAAAAACTTTTGACTGTAAATAAAGAGGTGGTATGCTTAATGCTATATTACATAATATCTCTCTTAATTTCTGTTGTAGCAGATGAGATTTTATATCTCTTCTACAAGTGGCTGAGCAGGAAGTAGCCCGACAACAGCACAACATTTTGCCTGATTCTTGTATGGGATAAGGCGAAAGCCCCCAGAGGTCGCAACTCTGGGGGCTTTCTTATTGCGTGACTGTATTGCCACTACATTATTTCTTTCCATTCTCATTTTAGCACAATTGCAGTACCTTGTCAAGATCTTTTTCCGATGGAAAAGTTGATTGCAGTCGGAACAAAGTGCAACTGCGAATAAAGAAGTTATCCGGTTTTGAGGATCATTTTTCAAAGTTCCACCTTTTCCGCATTCTGTGCCAGCGTCAATTGCAGCAGCTTGTCGGAACGATGGATGGCATTGTTGACGTTCTGAAATTCTTGTCCCTGGATGGAATTGAGAAATTCCTGCCGCCCTTCCTTGTTGGGAATCCAGGCGGTTTTTGTATCGAAGTCGTATGTCAGATAGCCCAGATGCACCAGTAAGGTCAAAATATCATCTGCGGTTTCAAAAGTACACATATCGTTCTGAAATGTTTTCGTATTGATGGAAATATGTTCTCCGGCAATCGTTCGAATGATCTTATCCCGCAAGCCGTTCTCATTGCGGACGATATACATTTTCAAAGCCTCATAGGTTTCAGTCTGTGTCCAGTAACTGTCAAAGATGCCGTTCATCATCGCTGATGTTACAGATCTTGGATTATAAATGGATATACCATTGACAGTATAGCCATCGTACCAATCTTTCGTTTGTTCAAAAGACATATGATAACGTTCACAGAGCTGACGAACTTCCCTCTCTGTAAAACCAGTGAATTTTGCGAGTGCATATTGATTGGTCATAGCGTATTCCTTGAACATATTCAGTGCAGAATGTTGACCGTATTTCTTGATTGGGAGAATGTCTGTCATATAGGCAAGTGCCACATAGGGCTGCCCTTTCAGAAAATCCCGCAGAAAATCCAGATATTCCTTTGGAGCAGTTGCATTATCCCGATGTACCCGGAAAATGGAATCCCATTCGTCAATGATAAAGATAAACTTTTCCCGTTTCTGCGAAAAAATATCTTTTGATGTCCTTACCAAGTCTGTTTCATCAAACAATGTAACATCCGGCATTTCCATTTTCACATCAAACAACAATTCCTTTGTTAAGCGTGCCACCATGTCTTTTATCACAGGATATTTGCTGACAAACTGCTGGATATCGATATGAATCACATTGTACTGATTCAGGGCAATACCGCACAAAGTCGTCAGACGCTCTTTGTACGGTATTGCCTTATAGTCATACTCTTTCATTCCTGCCTGTTTTTATTGACATTTTTGGAAATCACAAAAGTCAGAATAACAAGCACAAGTGGAAAAATACAGCCTGCAAGCACGCCCTTGCGAATATCATCTCCTGCACTTTGTGAAATGTTTCCTACGATACCCGGACCTATTGCACCGCCAAGGTCGCCTGCCATGGCAAGAAGGGCAAACATTGCTGTGCCGCCTGAGGGCATTTTCCCCGAACAGATGCTTATGGTTCCAGGCCACATAATTCCAACGGAAAAGCCGCATATTATACAGCCTGCAAGCCCAAGCATGGGAATATCCGACAGGGAAGCAACAAGATAGCATATCAGGCAAAGCATGCCTGAGCCTATCATAAATTTTATTAGGTCAAGCCTGTCGCCGTATTTTCCATACAGTGAGCGACTTATTCCCATAGTCACCGCAAACAGGCAAGGCCCGGCAATATCTCCCATAGCCTTTGAAAGATCCAAAGCAGATTCCGCAAATGCAGATGCCCACTGTGCCATTGAAAGCTCCGACGCTCCCGCACATATCATCAGCAGTATGGAAATAATGAACACGGGGGTTTTTAAAAGATTTCCGATACTCATACCTTGCCCGTCCTCGGCAGGGTGTTCAATGGGACAGGTGATGAAATTAAACATATTATACAGCGGAATTATTGCCCAGATACAAGCAAGCCATTTCCAATTGCCTATACCGAACACCGAGAAAAATACTGTGGAAAGCAGGATAACTCCTACCGAGCCCCAACAGTAAAAGGAATGGAGCAAACTCATTGCCGCCTCTTTATGCTCAAAGGGACAGGATTCAACGATAGGGCTGACAAGCACCTCCGTAAGACCGCTGCCCACCGCATATACAATTGTGCTGATGATTATTCCCATAAACGGGTCGGGCATTATCTGAGGAAGAAACGCAAGTCCCAGAAGTCCTGCTGCCGAAAACAGCTGAGAACCCACAACGCATCTGCGGTAGCCTATTCTGTCCGCAAACTTTGCACAGAGAATATCCACAATAAGCTGGGTGATAAAGAAAACGGATGATATGAGCGCAATTTTTCCGAGAGGGATATTGTAAACATTGTGGAATGTGAGAAATAGCAGCGGTGCAAAATTTGCTGTAATAGCTTGTGTAACAAATCCAAGATAACAGGCAATAAGAGTTTTTCTGTAATTCATCTTGACGTTCCTTTCGCTTTTTGATATAATTGTATCATATCATAACAAACGGCATATTTCAATGTACAATATCGCATTTTTATTACACTATATCGCAAAAATGGAGGATAAATTTGAAAAACCTAAACGACGGCTACGCAAAGATCATCACTGACGAAACTCTTCGTGAAACCATAAGTCACGGCAGTGAGGAATATCCCTTTCGATATTATTATGAGGATATATGGCTCTTTGACCTGCACTGTATTGACTGGCACTGGCACCCCGAGGTTGAGTTTGTGCTTGTGGAAAATGGGACGGCAGATTTTTTTGTGGGCAGCAGCAGATATGTGCTTAACACAGGGGAAGCAATTTTCATCAACACACAGGTGATACATCGGTTTGAGAGCAGCGAAAGTACAATTATTCCCAATATGGTCTTTTCTCCGCTTCTGATAGCCGCAGAAAACAGTTTGATATACCGCAAATATATAAAGCCTGTGCTCATGTCCTCGGTTGAATGCCTGATAATATCGCCGACAGATGAAAAGCAATGTGAGATGCTTGATACAATACGAAATGTGTTTGCCATACAGGAATCGAAAAGCATATCCGAACTGAAAACAACCGAACTTATTATGAAGCTATGGGGGCAGATTTACGAAAGCATAAGTTGGAACGACACTCAAAACATAAACAAAACCTCCGCACAGGCACAAGCACAGCTGCAGATAATGATGCAGCATATCCACAAAAACTATTATCGTCGGATAACCTTGGAAGACATTGCAAGATCTGTTTCTATAAGCAAAAGCAGTGTGCTGAATATTTTTAAAAGCTATCTGCACACATCGCCCATTAATTATGCTCTGGAATATCGTTTGAAGCGTGCTGCCAAGTTTCTTACGGAAACTGAAAACAGCGTTTTCGTTATAGCTCAGACAGCAGGCTTTGAAAATGTGGGATATTTTTGCCGCAAATTTAAGGCACTCTATGGAATGACGCCTAAGGAGTACAGAAATCACAGGCGGTCGGAACGGAAATAATAAAAAGCAAAGGACTTGCTGCGATTGGCAGTGACAAATCCTTTGCCTATTTTATTTTAAGGCAATACCGCACAAAGAGCGTCTGGTGACTTTGCACGGTATTGCCTTTGATTCAGATAGGCTGGAAGTGTAATGACGGGGTCTATAGGCTGTATGCTTTTCATATTTTTGTTCAAATCCATTTGCCTTCTTTCTTGATTGGACAACGCTAGGCAACTCCAAAAGTTCCAACAACTGGCACAAACTGACCGTTTTCCACTTGCCATTTTACTTGCCATTTGCCCGTATTTACTTGCCATTTTGGGAAAAAACCTGTTTTTCGCAAAACACCCCAGGTAACGAAAAAAGGCTGAATTACGAGCTTTTTTCGTAATTCAGCCTTCTGCAATTGGTCGAGGTGACAAGATTCGAACTTGCGGCCCCTACGTCCCGAACGTAGTGCTCTACCAAACTGAGCCACACCTCGATTGGCGACTCATATAGTATAGCACATTTCCGGACACTTGTAAAGCCTTTTTCGACACTTTCAAAAAAAAGAAAGTTTTGCTTTTGATATCTTTGCAAAATAAAATAGATATCTTTGATTTTAGAACAATCCGCAAATAAAAACAGCCAACAAAAAAGCGGCATCTCTGCCGCCTTTTGTCTGAATGCAGAAAAATCCCGGAGAATTTACTGCGTTTTTGCTTGCTTGGAGCGAACGGCGCTGACAACTGCATAGCTGTGTGCCGGCAGAATGACAGCATCGCCGTCACAGATGCCGCTGATTACTGTGCTGAACGCATACTTCTCAAAGCACTTGTCCCGGAGAGAGACCATGGCAGTCTCATCGCTGCGGTTCATCAGCACAACAGCGCTGGAACCGTTCTGCAGAATGTATCGTGCAAAGCCCAGCACCTTTTCCTCCAGTACCAGGAACTCCATAGCGCCCTCTGCAAAAGCCGGATGCTCCCGGCGGATCTTCGCCATTTGACGGGTGTATTCCACCAGTTCCGTATCCTCATTGCCCCACGGATAGCAGCGGCGGTTGAACGGGTCTTTCCAGCCCTGCAAGCCAGCCTCGTCACCATAATAAATGCTGGGGACGCCGGGCAGGAAGAACTGGAGTACCATAGCGCCCTTGAGCAGAGCCTTGCCACGGTTGTACTCGTCCGGAGACAGTTCGTTGGATGCCATCCAGTCCTTGCTCTTGTCGTCGCAGGGCTGACCGCCGAAACGGTTGATGGCACGCTCGATGTCGTGGGTGGAGACAAAGTTCATCAGCACATCCACCGTGCATTTCGGATAATTTTCCAGGATCACCATAATGCGGTCCCGGAACGTGGTGGCAGCCTCACCCTTCATGTAGGCGATGATCGCCTCACGGAACGGATAGTTCATTACGCTGTCCAGCTGGTCGCCCAGGAGATAGCGCCGCTTGACGCCGTAAGCCTCCTTGTTGGACGCATCCTCCCAGACCTCGCCGATGACGATTTTTTCCTCATCATACTTCTTGACGCAGGTGCGCAGATTGTCCAGGAACTCGTCCGGCAGCTCATCTGCCACGTCCAGACGGTATCCGGCGGCGCCCAGGCTCATCCAGTAGTCCAGTACGCCGTCGTCGCCGCAGATGTACTTGGTGTAGCTGGGGTTGTTCTCGTCCACATTCGGCAGGGTGTCGATGCCCCACCAGGACTCGTACTCCTTGTTGCCCCAGAAGTGATACCAGGAGTAATACGGGCTGTTCTCGGACTGATAAGCGCCGGGCGTGTTGTAGCGTCCGAACTTGTTGAAATAGATGCTGTCTGCGCCGGTGTGGGAGAATACGCCGTCCAGGATGACGGAGATGCCCCGTACCTTTGCCGCCTTGCACAGCTCCCGGAAGTCCTCGTTGGTACCCAGCAGCGGGTCTACATTCCGGTAGTTTGCGGTGTTATAGCGGTGATTCTCGTGGGATTCGAAGATCGGGTTCAGATAGATGCAGGTGACGCCCAGGTCTTTCAGATAGTCCAGCTTGCTGCGGATGCCGTCCAGGTCGCCGCCGAAATAGTCGTTGTTCCAGACGTGACCATTCTGGTCGGGCTTGTAGTAGGGCATCTCGCCCCAGTTCCGCATGACACGGTCAGACGGTACATTGTCATGCACCTTGCCGCTGCTGCAAAAACGGTCGGGGAAGATCTGATACATCACGCCGCCTTTGAGGAACTGCGGTGTCTGATAGTCCTCGTTGTAGACGGTGAGCTGGAACATTTCGCCCTGATCCAGCATACCATGGCAGGCATCGCCACGCTTGATATAGTGACGCACGCCGTTGGAGGTATAGGAGAAATAATAGTAGTGAACGCCGGAATACTTGGGGATAAGGTCGGCGGTATAGGTGATGTAGCCGTTTTCATGGGTTTTCACGTTCATGGGCAGAAAACGCTCTTTGAAACCGGTGCGGAAAACCACCAGCACCGGAGAAAAGTCCAGCGGCGTTTCTTCCGGCAGGCGAATGGTGAACTGACAGCTCTGGTTCCGGGCGATCGCACCGAAGTGCGACTTATACGCCGGATCCCAACTGTTGTAAAAATAACGCATACAGAGATGCTCCTTTCTTTGCGGAGTGGGAGAGTATTCTTTTCAAAGGGATACTTCCTGTATTAGGTTAGGCTCCCTTGAAAAGGCACCCGAAGGGCGTGCTTTGTGCTGAGCTGGCAGCCGCAGGCTGACTGAGGGATTTTTTCTGTGAAATTTGCAGATAAGGAAAAATTCATTGTAATTCCTTTACCAGCTTCGCTGGTTCAAGGAAGGCTTATTTCTATAGTTTTCACTACAATATAAAGCAGGGATACCTCACACAACCCATCCCATTCAAGAAAACGGAGCAGGGTTTGTGCTGCTCCGTTTTCGTCAGATTATATCAGAATGTGTGATAACACGTTCTCAGATATTCCAGATATCCTTTGCATATTCGTTAACTGCACGGTCAGCGGAGAAGATGCCTGCGTTTGCGATGTTGTGCAGGGACATCTTGGTCCAGGTATCCTTGTCGGTGTACAGCTTTGAACTGCGCTCCTGTACCTGGCAGTAGCTGTCGAAGTCAGCCAGAACCATGTACGGATCCTGGGTGCGCAGGGAGTCAGCCACTTGGGTGAACTTGCAGCCGTTGATGCCGGCATACATCCGGTCGATACAGCTCTTGATGATCGGGTTGTTGTTGTAATAGTCCTCCGGACGATAGCCACGAGCCTTGAGGGTGTTGACTTCCTCGGTCTTCATGCCGAAGATGAGGATGTTGTCAGCGCCCACTGCGTCGCCGATCTCGATGTTTGCGCCGTCCAGTGTACCCAGTGTGATCGCACCGTTCAGCATCAGCTTCATGTTGCCGGTACCGGATGCCTCTGTACCTGCCAGAGAGATCTGCTCCGAAATATCGCAAGCCGGCATCAGCAGCTCGGACATGGTAACGCAGTAGTTCTCCAGGAAGTAAACGGACAGCTTGTCGGAGATGCGGGGATTCTTGCGGATCTCCTCAGACAGCGCCCAGATCATCTTGATGATCTGCTTTGCCAGATAATAGCCCGGCGCTGCCTTTGCAGCGAAGATGTAGGTCTTGGGCGTAAAGTCCATATCCGGATTTTCCAGCAGGGCGTTGTACTGTGCCAGAATGTGCATTGCATTCAGATGCTGACGCTTGTATTCGTGCAGACGCTTTACCTGTGCATCAAATACACTGTCGGTATCCAGGATGAGACCGCTCTTTTTCTTGACGAACTTGGCGAAACGCTCCTTGTTTTCCTTCTTGATCTTGCGCAGCTGTTCCAGAACAGCCTTGTCATCAGCGAAAACGTCCAGCTTTTTCAGCTCGCTGCCGTCCTTCAGGAAACCGTCGCCGATCTTGTCACGCAGCAGCTGGGTCAGACCCGGGTTGGACTGATACAGCCATCTCCGGTATGCGATACCGTTGGTGACGTTCTTGAACTTGTTCGGGGTGTCCAGATATTCTTCGTGGAATACGCTGTCCTTGATGATCTCCGAGTGCAGCTTGGAAACGCCGTTGACGCTGTGAGATGCCATAACGCACAGGGTAGCCATGTGGATCTGGTTGTCCTTGATAATGGACATCCGTGTGGTTCTTGCGCTGTCGCCGCCGTTGCGCTCCATCAGACCTGCGCAGTAGCGGTTGTTGATCTCCACGATGATCTGGAAGATTCTCGGCACGATCTGTTTTACCAGGTTTACATCCCACTTTTCCAGTGCCTCAGCCATTACGGTGTGGTTGGTATAAGCGAAGGTGTTGGTGACGATGTGCCATGCACGATCCCAGGTATAGCCGCAGTCGTCCAGCAGGACACGCATCAGTTCCGGAATTGCCAGAGTCGGGTGGGTGTCGTTGATGTGGATGGCAACCTTTTCGTGCAGGTTTTCCAGTGTGCCGTATACGTTCATGTGGTGGTTTACGATATCACCGATGGCTGCGGCGCACAGGAAATACTGCTGGCGCAGACGCAGGGACTTGCCCTCCAGGTGGTTGTCGTTCGGGTACAGCACCTTGGAGATCGCATTTGCCATGGAGTTCCGGGACAGTGCCTGTTCATAGTTGCCCTCGTTGAATTCCTTCATGTCAAAGCTGGGTGCCTGTGCCTTCCACAGACGCAGGGTAGAAACGCCGGTGCTGCCATAGCCGGAGACATACATATCATACGGGATGGCGATAACAGTGTTGTAGTTGACATGGGAGATGTAGTGGTAAGAATCCTGCCAGTATTCCTGGACATTGCCCTCGAAGTGTACTTCGATCGCCTCGTCCGGCTTCGGATCCAGCCAGACGCTGCCGCCCGGCAGCCAGTTGTCCGGTTCCTCGGTCTGCCAGCCGTCCTCCAGGATCTGCTTGAAGATACCGTACTCATAGCAGATGGAGTGACCGGTTGCCGGGATCTCCTGGGTTGCCATAGCGTCCAGATAGCAGGCAGCCAGACGGCCCAGACCGCCGTTGCCCAGACCTGCGTCCGGCTCGCACTCAAAGATGTTGTCCAGGTTGATGTGATAGTCCTGCAGGATGGCACGAACATCGTCTGCCAGCTCCAGGTTGTACAGGGTGGTCTTCAGGGAACGTCCCATCAGGAATTCCATAGACAGGTAGTACACGCTCTTGCCGCCTACGGAATTGGTTTTGTTTACAAAGTGCTGACGCTTGTGCTTCAGCTTTTCTACCATCAGTGCGGACAGCACCTGATAGATCTGTTTATCAGATGCCTCGTCCGGAGAAACACTGCACTCCAGCTGAAGTCTGTCTACAAATTTCTGTTTCAATTCTTCTCTCTGGGGATTTCCAGTTGTTTTTACTGCCATGTTATCCTCCTCAACAGTTTCGGCGGAATCTTCTCGTTCCCGGCACACAGAAACCGTGCCGGAATCCCATTCGTACCTCTTTATGGTGCGCCGAACCACCATAATACAGACTGCTCCGCCAGGTTGGAACATATCTAATACTATTATACCGGATTTTGGTCGATGTTGCAATAGCTTTTTTCACGAAATATTTGAAAAAACAATGGCGGGATTCGTCATATGTGATTGAAAGAAGTTGCATGCGGGTAAATTCGGACAGCCATTCGCCGGAGATGCCGCTGCAAAATTTGGAGAATCAGAAAGCCGTTTGAATAGACTTCCTGATTCTTCCTCTTGCTTTTCAAATATTATATAAAAAATGATATAAAATTTCACGGATAATCAGTATAATAAAGTTGTATCAGAGCGATTCCCGTGATTTGTGCCAAAATGTTCTTTTGATTGTGGAAACAATTGAACAGCTGAAAGCGGCGGAGTTGGTGGAAATTGCCGTAAAAAATGTGGTATGTATATCGTTTTTGTCGATGTTGCTGCCACGGTGCAAAAAATCTGAGGAAACGCCGTACAAAGTTTGCACGAAAGAATGCAGAACAGACTGCGTGCAGCGTTCCCGCAATGAGAGGAGTTTTTTTTATGCAGACAGAAAAGACAAGACACCTGCGTACAAGAGTCATCAGTGTCTTGCTGGCAGTTTTGATGATCGTGACTTGCATTCCGTCGGCGTTCTTTGCGTCGGCGGCAGAAAATGCGAAAGCGAGCGGACCGCTGGTATTGACAAATTCCAGCATAGAATTTCGGGACAGTAAGTACAACCCTATTCCTGATCCTGAGAAAGGCAAAGAAGGCGTAGAATCCGGCGATCTGTTCTATCTGATGGCGACGATCTCCGGAAACAATGTCAATGAGGGTGAAGAAGACACCTATCGGATCGAGATCACCGACCAGAATCTTCTGCTGCCCAACTTTGCCGGAAACGGTTTCCGGGACGGCGCAGTGTATAACGGATATGTACTGCACGTCAATCCGGACGGCAGCCGGTATATTACATTCAGCATTGACAACGGTCAGACCAAGCAGATCCGGCTCCAGGCGAAGTTCCGGAACGGCAAAACGCCGAACGGCACCGTCGCAGAGGTGCGTATCTCGCAGGAAGGCTCCGGAAAGAGCGTGTCCAATACGATCACCGCAATTGCAGCCATGAACTGGAATGCGTCCAAGAGCGAGGACCGCACCAGTCTGAAAGCCAGCGACATTGCAGGCGGCACTTCGGTGAACTATACGCTCAGCGCCTCTTCCAACAATGCGTCCCAGAAAAAAGGCGCAGAGTGGGTGAAGAGCCTGACTTTCCAGGATACGATCAGCCTGGAAAACATGACATTCCAGGGCGATGCAGAAGACGCCATCCGGAACGCCGTAAAGTCGGCGATCCAGGCGGCAGGCTATGATGCAGAACCCACCGTCACCGTAAAAGGCGCAAAGGCAGACATCTCTTTTGTGCTGAACAGCAAGAACGAGAACGCCGAGATGCCGGCAGTGCGTCTGAATGTGGCACTGCCGCTGAACAGCAGTACCGTAAAGATGAACGGTACAGCAGACGGCAAGGTCACCAACGATCTGAGCGTTTCCGGCAAGCCCTACGGGGACAATGCAGCGGAAAAGTCCATCGGCGGAAACAGCGTGGAACTGACAGTCAGCGCACCCAAGGGACCGCAGTTCAGTCTGAGCAAAACGGTGGAAAATGAAAAGGCATACTACTTAAAAGGCGATAAGGTCAAGTTTGTCATTACCGTGACCAACACCGGCGATATGGATGGTGATATCGATATCACGGATACCCTGCCGGACGGACTGACACCGACCGGGGACATTGCCTGGACAGGCATTGCCGTGCCTGCCGGAAAGAGCGTCACCAAGGAAATCGAGTGTACCGTGGACAAGGACGAAACCGTGGCGCTGACCAATACCGTTACCGGAAACCACGGCGAAAAGGCGGAAAAGACCATCCAGGTGAAAAAGGATGAGGCTGTGATCGAAACGCCGGTGAAGAGCGGTTCTGTTATCTATAATGGTAAGAACCTGGGACAGAAGTACTACACAGACATTTCCGGGCAGACTGCTACTTATACCATTTCTGTCACCAATTCCGGTGCAAAGGATGCGAAAGATGTTGCTGTTTCTGATGCGAACTTGCTGCAGTATCTGGAAAATATGACTTATAAGGTAGATGGTGCTGCAGTGGCTGATTTCCCGGGCAAAATTGACGTTCCGGCAGGAAAGACAGTACAGATCACGGTAACTGGTACAATCAAAGACGGCGTGAACGGAGAAATTTCCAATGTTGCAACCGTAGACGGAAAGCCGTCAAATAAAGTGAAGTTTACACCGGATAGACCGAAAGCACAGCTGGGAATCACGAAGACGGCAGATGTCGGCAATTACACATTTGGCACGGCAAAAGATGTTGTTTACACAATTACAGTAACGAATAATGGTGAAGCAGATGCTGAAAATGTGAAAATAGAGGACATCTTGCCGGACGGCATGACATTCCGTGAAAATAGTGGTGCATATGGCATTTTGACCTTATCAGACGGCACCACAAAAAATATTACTTCCGTTGATACAAAAACATTGACTGCCGGCGGAACGATTACTGTTCCAAAAGGAAAGTCAATTACTTTGACAGTATATGCAAATGTGGAAGATTCTGCAACAGCCGCAGCACTGACAAATACCGCAAAAGTATATGAAGGTGCGGAAGTAAAGGGTACTGCGACGCATACTATTTACGGCGGTGAAGATTTAAGCAAATATAGCTTGCAAAAGAAAATCATTGCAGTAAATGGTATACCAGCAGATGATACAACAGAAATTGTAAATGGTGATAAGCTGACATATCAGGCGACTTTTACCAACCACGGAACCACGACCATGGAAAACCTGTACTTATATGATTATGGTACAACGTTGAAGTGGGAAGCTTCTGATGTTCTGAAAGTCGTTGCAATTAACGGCAATGCGTCTAACCCCAGAATTCAGACTGTTACTGTAGAGCAAAATAAAATTGATGGTGGAGGCTATGCGGTTGAAACCTTTAATATTATGGGAATCAATCTGGCGGCTGGCGAATCAGTGACAGTGGAATACGTGGTACTTGGAAACGATGTCACTAATACAAATAATGACTACGCTTCTGAAAAAAGGGGAATTCAGGGGTATGGTGATGGTACTAATCTGAATAATAGTGCATTGATGCAGACATTAAGTGCATTTGAAACAAAGTTCGGAACACAGAGAGGTGTCTATAACTATACCGCAGTAGGCGGTCTGACTGTAAACGAACACGGAAGCAAAACTGTAACTTGGTATGCACATGACATGATTTTGAATCCAGTAAGCAATACTGTTTTTGAGGCGAAAAAGTCACTGACAAATAGTGAGGACAAAACGACCAATATCGTTGGTATGACAGCGGCAGATCTGGAGAAGAAAACATTTAGCTACAGCTTGGCACTTTCTGGTTCAAATAATGACTATGCTGGGAAAACGATCGTTGTAGAAGATACGCTGCCGGACGGCATGGAATATGTGCCAAATAGTGTAGAGGGAACTGCAAATTATACAGCTTTGAGTGGCATTCAGGCAACTCAAGTTGGACAGACGCTGACCTTTACATTTGTTTCCACAGAAAAATTTGCAGATCAGTGGGGCGTTGGCGTAAAGTTGACTTACCAAGCCAAGCTGACCGCCGACAAGGCACAGGAACTGGCAAACAGCACGGCGAAAAAAGTCACACTGACAAACACCCTTTCCAAGGTGACAGTGGTGAAGGGCAGAAATGACGGCAGTGACCGTGTGATCTCGCCGGAGGATAAGGTGGACATCTCCTTCACCAAAACCACTCCCGCACCCGGTTTCGCCAAGCTGGCAGTGGCATCCTTTGCAGGACAGACCTACAATGCCGATGACGTACAGCCGGTAGAAAACGGCTACATCACCGCCGGTGATACACTGATCTGGCAGACTGTGCTGTACAACGGCAGAGGCGACTCCACCGATGTGGCAGACTTGAAACTGGACGGCGTGACGCTGACCGACAATCTGCCGCCGACATACCAGTTCAGCAATGAGACCGGCTTGCAGATGACCTACCAGGAACTGACGCTGACGCATAACAGCGACGGCAGTTCCACATTTAAGGCAAACGACAAGACTGGTCTGCTGGAAAGCGGCACGCCTGTTCCCCGCGATGCCTACAAGATCGACGGTTCGAAACTGATTATTTATGCGGACAAGCTGGGCAAGGCAACGCTTGCACCGAACAAGTGCATCGTCTTCCAGTTCACCACCACCGTCAAGGACGGTCAGGAAAAAGAGGGCGTCATCACCAATATCGGCTATGCCAGTGTGACACAGCCGTTCTCCACCGAAGATACGGTTGCCGGCGAAAAGCGTGACGACCAGATCTGGAGCTACGCAAACTATAACATCGTTGGTCTGACCACCGAATCCTGGAAGACCATTACCTACACCAACCAGAACCACACCGGCACACCGCACACGGACCCGGCTACCGATACCGGTTACAGCCGCCAGCCTACCCACAACTATGTGCAGGGTATGCAGGGCGAAGATGTGACCTATGAACTCCACATCAAGAACAACTCGCCGGTAGATCTGGAAAACATGACCATTATCGACCGTCTGCCCTATGTGGGTGACTTGGGTCTGGTTTCCGGCTATGAGCGTTTCTCCGCATTCGGCGTGAAACTCAAGAGCATTGATTCTGTTGTGGTGAGCGGAACAGATGTAATTGACAAAACAGTACGCAGCTACTCCACCGACAAGACCTCCGTCCTGGATGAATATTCCAAGGACTGGCTGGGACAGAATGACGTGATGAACTGGACGGGCAATTCCTCTGCGGATACCGTGAACTTCCGTATCCAGCTGAAAGATACGACCGTCAAGGTCGGTGAGGAAGTTGTTGTCAAAGTTACTGCAACCGTTCCCAGCTATGTGGCAAAGACCGGCGAGGAGAATATCGCATGGAACAGCTTTGCGTATTCCTATCAGAATACCAGCATTCTGGGCGATACCGTCATGGTGGCAGAGCCGGCAAAGGTCGGCGTCTGGGTACAGACACCGGACACCACCATTGATGTGACCGTCAACAAGACGCTGACAGAGGCAGAGACCAAGGATGCAACCTTCTACTTTGCCCTGTTTGCTGACGAAAATTACACCACACGTTTGAGCGATGTGATTTCCGTCACCGTTCCGGCAGGACAGACTGCGGCATCCGTCACCATGAAGGACGTAGACCTGTCCTCGATCAAGCAGCAGAACAACGCCAACAACATCTATCTCCTGGAAACCGACGCCAAGGGCAACCGGATTCAGAATTACACACCGAAATATACCGATAATGTAATTTCCACCGATGCCACGGCGAACCAGACTGTCGGCGTGACCAACACCAAAAATGTGGGCAATATCACGCTGACCAAGACCCTGGCAGGGGACAGCGTGACCGGCGATACCTTCTACTTTGCCCTGTTCACCAAGAATGCAGCCGGGGACTATGTGCGCTATGAAGATGCGCCGGTACAGTCTCTGACATTCACCGAGGCAGGCAAGCAGAACGTGACATTTGAAGATGTGCCCAAGGGCGTGGAATTCTACGTGCTGGAGACCAATGCAAACGGTGTTCTGGCAGATACAGACTTTGCAAAATACACCTCAGACAGCGGTATCCGCTATACCTCCGAACCGGCAGCACCGGCGGCAGTACAGGCAGACGGCAAAACTGAGATCACCAACACCGAGGAGATCGACTACAGCATCACCGTCAGCAAGGTGCTGATCGCAGATGATGTCAAGAGCACACCCGCATTCTCTGTGGGACTGTTCACCAAGAACGGTGACACCTATACACAGATTGATGCAAAAACTGTTAGTGCTGGCTCTAGCGTGACCTTTGACGGTCTGGACGCTGATACCGAGTATTACATCTTTGAGATGAACGGCAAAGAGCGTGTCGGCGCAGGGAAATCCTTTGTCCAGAGCGTCGTAACAGATTTCAAGGATCCTACTACGAAAACAGATAAGACATTCTACGTTTCCTATAACGGCTGTGGTGAGCAGGCAATTCTGCTGACCAAGGATGCACCCAGTGCGGATGCGGTCATCACCAATGCCACCGAAAATCCCACAAGGATCAAGGTAACGAAGATCGCAACCGAGGACGGCAAACCGGCAGTTGACCATGCAATTGAAGTTGGACTGTATACGCAGAATGCAGACGAGAGCTATCAGCTGGTTGAAAAGAAAGACATCAACATTACTGCCGGTGACAACGGCAGTAAGTCCGTTACCTTTGAGGGACTGGACAGCAGCAAGATCTACTACGTCTTTGAGCTGGACAAGGACGGAAACCGTGTTGCTGATGATGGCACGATAGAAGTTGGCAAAGATAAAATATTCCATGTATCCTATGATGGCGGCAATGAAGTCGTTATGGATGCCGGCATTCCGGGCGATAAGACCATCACCGATGCGTACCAGAGCGATGTAGAGATTTCATTTGCAAAGGTAGATGTAGACGGCAGGGAAATGGCAAACTGTGCGTTTACGCTGACAGGTCCCGGCGGTTTTTCCAAGACCTTGACAGCACCGGAAACCATTGCAAATCTGGCAAAGGGTGAATACACTCTGACAGAGACTGCAGTTAAGGGCTACGCACCGCTGAGCGTGACATTCAGCGTAGATGAAAGCGGCTATGTGGTTGCCAATCATCCGGACGGCAGCCCGATTGAAAACAATAACTGTATTTTTGCGGCAAATAAGGTTACCGCTATCAACCGTTCGCAGATCAGCGTGGACAAGCAGGACATTGCAGATTCCGCAGAACTGGCAGGCGCAATCATCAAGATCACCCGGACAGACGGCAGTCTGAACGCAGATGTGCTGGAGGTCAAGCGTGGAGAAACTTCGCTGACAAAGGCAGACTCCCTGGAGGACAACGCCGATTACGGCAAGTATACGCAGACATCCGATACCATCACCTTTGTTTCAGACGGCAAAAACAAGACTGACATCATCGGTCTGCCGGACGGCGAATATATCATGGAAGAAGTCGCTGCACCGGACGGCTACAATAAGGTAAGCACAAGCTTCACCTTTACCATAAAGAATGGTCAGGTAACACAGACTTCCGCCGTTTCTGAGGAATATGACGTTTCTGATAATGAAATCGTCATGAAGGACAGCATCAAGAAAACGGTTTCTGTTAGTAAGCAGGCAGTCGGCGGCGGCGAAGAACTCACCGGAGCCGTACTGAAACTGACTGCACCGGACGGCGTTGACCTGTCCAAGGTGGGTTATGCTTACGGCGACAAGTCTACGGACGGCATCGCAAATGACGGCAAAACCATCAGCTGGACATCCGACGGCACAAAGGGCAGCGTAGAGCTGACCGATCTTCCGGCAGGCACATACACCCTGGAAGAGATCACTGCTCCGGACGGCTTTACCAAAAAGACTGAGACCATGACCTTTGTGGTCGGCGCAGACGGCAAGGTCGAAACCGTAAACAATCTGACGAAAAAGGATGATAAGACTGTTGTCATGGAAGATGCACCATCCGAAGTGTCCATCGTAAAGGTGGGCAAGGACGGAGATGCTGCACAGGGACTGCCCGGTGCAGATATGAAACTGACCTATGAGGGCGGCGCAGATCTGTCTCATGTAACCGCAGAAAACGGCAAGATCGAAGGCAATGCGACTGGCTCCAAGGTCATCACCTGGACATCCGGCGACAAGGCAATTCTGCTGAAACAGCTCCCGGACGGCAAGTATACCCTGGAAGAAACGATTGCACCGGACGGCTATGAACTGACCACCAAGATCATGTTTGAAGTGGTTGACGGCAAGGTACAGAACGTAGAAGTCGGTGAGAGCAAGACAAACAAGTACGATGAGACCACCGGTCTTATCACCATGTTCGATGCACTGAAACCCGGCGTTACGATCGGCAAGCAGAGCATCAACGGTACAGAGGAACTGGACGGCGCAGAACTGAAACTGATCGCACCGAAGGATGCAGACCTTTCCAAGGTAAAAGCCTCTTACGGCGATGACAGCGTGGCTGCGATCCAGGTTAAGGACAACACCATCACATGGACTTCTGACGCAGCTAAGGGCGGTGTCACACTGGCAAATCTGCCGGCAGGCACATACACCCTGGAAGAGGTTACTCCACCGGACGGCTTTACCAGAAAGACCGAGACCATGACCTTTACGGTGGACGAACACGGAAACGTGACAAAGCGTGAGGGCCTGGAAGAGGGCGAATCTGCCAACGCAGTGATTATGAAGGACGCACCGTCCGAAGTATCCATTGTAAAGATGGGCGAGAATGGAGACGCTGCACAGGAACTGCCCGGCGCAGGTATGAAACTGACCTATGAGGGCAGCGCAGACCTGTCCCATGTAACCGCAGAAAACGGCAAGATCGAAGGCAATGAAGCTGGCTCCAAGGTCATCACCTGGACATCCGGCGACAAGGCAATTCTGCTGAAACAGATTCCGGACGGCAAGTACACCCTGGAAGAGACCGCCGCACCGGACGGCTACGAACTGACCACCAAGATCACATTTGAAGTGGTGAAAGGCAAGGTGCAGAACGTAGAAGTCGGTGAGAGCAAGACGAACAAATACGATGAGACAACCGGTCTTATCACCATGTTCGATGCACTGAAAAAGGTGACATCCTCCAGCTCGGAAACCAGCAGTTCGTCTGAGACAACAGTTACAACAAAAACCACATCGGTTTCCAGCAGCGTGACATCCGGCAGCAGTTCCTCTTCGGAATCTGCATCCGGCACGCAGACAACGGAAACCTCGACCGTATCCGCAAGCAATACTACGGCAACCGTATCCGGTACAACTGTATCGTCTGTTACCGTTGTCACCGAATCTTCTACATCCGCTACAACCCAGACCAATACCGACACTGTCACTGTCACCAGCAGTGCAACAGTATCTTCCACTAGTGCAACACAAACCAGCGCCGGACCCACCAACACCACGACCAGCGGCACAACAGTGACCACATCCGGCAGTGCGTCGGGTACTGTCACATCAACCACAGGTTCTACAGAATCCAGTGCAGGTCCGACCAATACCACCACCAGCGGAACAACTACCTCTGCGGTAAGCACATCGTCGGAAAGCACTTCGGAAACCGGTTCTGAGACGACAACATCTGTCAGCGCCGATACCACGACTGTTTCTGCAACGGAAACGGAGACGGATACCACAGCACCGACCGAGACGACCACCGTATCGGAGACCGGAACGGAAACAAGTACTACTACGACCGCAGCAACAACGACCACAACCACAGTAATCACAACAACCTCTGAAACAGAAGATACGACTACCGAAGAGACCACAACCGAAGAAACGACCACAGAAACAACAGAAACCACCACCGTTACCACAGAACGTCCGGACGGCTATCTCATCCGCAAGTGCGACGCAGGCGGCAAGGAGATCGGCGGCGCAACGCTGACGATCACAGACCAGTCGGGCAATGTCATCGACCAGTGGGTATCGGAAGAGGGCGTGTCTCACGTCTTTGCCAACATCGAAACAGGCGTACCGTACTGCCTGACCGAAGTCCTCGCTCCGGCAGACTATGCAATTGCAGAGCCGATCTACTTCCAGCTGGATGAAAACGGCGATCTGCTGCTGCTGACAGTTGCCGTCGATGAGAACGGCGCACCTGTCGTCCAGGAGGACGGTACATGGCAGATCGTAAGCACCGCATATAGTGCAGACACAAAGGCAATCGTCATGGTGGATGAGTACATCGGCACAGAGACGACCACTTCTGAAACCGAAGGAACTACCACCACAACGACTACAACAACGACAACCACAACTACAACCGAAGAGACCACGACCGAGAGAAACACCACCGCCGGAAATGGAGAGCATACGCCGACCACAACGGCAACCCTGGTGACAACCGACGGCACCGGCACGGACAGCAGTGATTCTGCATCCACCACTGCCGGCAGCAGCCAGACGACGACCACTACCCGCAGCAACAGCAGCGGCAGCAGTTCCGGTTCGTCCTCCGGCAGCACAAGAGTCTCCTCAACGCCAAAGACCGGCGAGGCACTTCCGGCACTTCTGATCCCGGCAGGCGCTGCACTGGCTGCAGCGCTCGTGACAGGCAAAAAGCGCAGAAAAAAGTAAAACGTAACGACCGGATAAGGCACACATTTTCCGTGTGAGTTGTCTCCAGCATCGTGAAAGACCGTCTCGGCAGGGCATTCCTGTCGGGGCGGTTTTTTCGCCCTCTTGCCAATCCTGCCGAAATATGCTATAATAGAACAAGAAACGATTCCGTCAACGGATTCCAAAAGAAAGAGGTACAAAAATATGCGTAATACCACAAGTTATGAAAGTCCGTTCTGCACCCGCTATGCCAGCGAAGAGATGCAGCACGTTTTCTCCGCAGACAAGAAGTTTTCCACCTGGCGCCGTCTCTGGGTGGCTCTGGCTCGTGCAGAGATGGAGCTGGGTCTGCCGGTGACACAGGAGCAGGTGGACGAACTGGAGGCAAACATCGACAACATCGACTATGACGTTGCCGAGGCAGAGGAAAAGCGCCGCCGCCACGATGTCATGTCCCACGTGTACGCTTACGGCCAGGTATGCCCGAAGGCTGCCGGCATCATCCACTTGGGTGCAACCTCCTGCTATGTGGGCGACAACACCGACATCATCATCATGCGTGATGCGCTGGAGATCGTGCGCCGGAAGATGATTAACGTTCTGGCGAACCTGTCCCGTTTTGCCCTGGAATACAAGGCAATGCCGGCGCTGGCATATACCCACCTCCAGCCGGCACAGCTGACCACAGTGGGCAAGCGTGCTACCCTGTGGATGAACGAGCTGCTCATGGACTTCAACGAACTGGAATACCGTATTGCAAATCTGAAGCTGCTGGGTTCCAAGGGTACTACCGGCACACAGGCATCCTTTATGGAGCTGTTCAAGGGTGATACCGATAAGGTCAAGGAGCTGGAGACGAAGATCGCCAAGGAAATGGGCTTTGACGGTGTCGTTCCGGTTTCCGGTCAGACCTATTCCAGAAAGATCGACTCTCAGATTCTGGCAACCCTCAGCGGCATTGCACAGTCCTGCAGCAAGTTCTCCAACGATATGCGTCTGCTCCAGAGCTTCAAGGAGATGGAAGAGCCGTTTGAAAAGACCCAGATCGGCTCTTCTGCAATGGCATACAAGCGCAACCCCATGCGCTGTGAGCGTATCACTTCTCTGGCACGCTACGTGATGATCGACAGTCTGAACCCGGCATTCACCGCAGGTACCCAGTGGTTTGAACGTACTCTGGATGACTCCGCAAACAAGCGTGTTTCTGTTCCGGAGGCATTCCTGGCAGTGGATGCGATTCTGAACATCATGCTGAACGTCACCGACGGTCTGGTGGTTTATCCGAAGATGATTCGTCAGCGCATCATGCGTGAACTGCCGTTTATGGCAACCGAAAACATCATGATGGACGCAGTGGAAAAAGGCGGCAACCGCCAGGAACTCCACGAGAAGATCCGTACCTATTCCATGGTTGCCGGCAAGCACGTCAAGGAAGAGGGTCTGGACAACGACCTGTGCGATATGCTCCTGGCAGACCCGGCGTTCATGATTACCAAGGAAGACCTGGACAAGATTCTGAAACCGGAGAATTTCACCGGCCGCAGCGAACAGCAGACCGAGGAATTCGTGGCAGAGTGCATCCAGCCGATTCTGGACGCAAACAAGGATATCCTGGGCGAACACTTCGAGATGAAGAACTAAGGCAACCCCATTTCTTTGAAAGTATAATCGATTTCACATAATGAAACAGCCCTCAGCGGAATTTGCACCGCTGGGGGCTGTTTTGCGCCAAAAGTCTTGACAATCCATCTCAAAAGGTGTACCCTAGACAGAGAATCACCAAAGGAGGAATCACCATGTCCATACAGATACGCCCGGCAGTCCCGGCAGATGCCCTGGCACTGCTTGCTATTTATGCGCCCTATGTGGCACAGACTGCCATCACCTTTGAATACGACGTTCCCACCGAGACGGAATTTGCCTGCCGCATTGCGGATACCTTAAAAAAATACCCCTATCTGGTGGCAGAGCAGGACGGCGTGCCGGTGGGCTATGCCTACGCCGGAAAATTTCACGACCGTGCTGCCTATGACTGGTCGGTGGAGACTTCCATCTATGTGGAACAGCACCAGAAACGCCGTGGCATCGGCAGACTGCTCCACGATGCCCTGGAACAGGAACTGCGGCGGCGGCATTTCCTCAATATGAACGCCTGCATCGCCTGCCCTATGGGGGAAACCGACCCCTATCTGACACGGGACAGCATCCGGTTCCATGAAAAGCTGGGCTACCGGATGGTGGGCGAATTCCACCAGTGCGGCTATAAGTTCGGGCGGTGGTATCATATGGTCTGGATGGAAAAGCACATCGGTGACCATGCAGATACGCCGCTGCCGGTGGTGTGGGGATAAATAAACAGAGCGACAATGTCGCTGCATTGCCGCTCTTGCTGTTATTCTGCATCAGAAATATTTTTTTGTATTGCTTCTGTGAGTGCGCTTTCTGGAATGGAAATCATAGTATCGTAATCGCTGCCGGGATAGGTGTACGTAATTGCATCAATTGTTTTTGATATTCCGGTTTGAGGGGATTCCACAGCAGACGAACCGGAAATGTTCAACAGGTCTGTGACGAGCAGTTCTTGCTGCGTTTGTGAACCAGTGATTAAAGCCTGATTTGTCCAGTTCCCATCTTCTAAATGAAATAGTCCTTGATAAGCATTCGTAAGGAAAAAGTTGTTGTTGTCACTTACTTTGCCGAAGTAAAGAAGTGTGTCTCCGGCGCTTGGAATATATACGTTGCACCAGTCCCAGTAAAGTTGTGCGTTATTGATTTCAGATTCAGAATAACTTGATGTATCGAAAGGCAGAGCGTCATCGTTCTCTTGAAAAATGGGTGCGTTTTGATACTCTGCGTAGCTAATATACCCACCGTACATATCGAAAGTCTCGCCATTATAGGTGCCTTTATATATCTCCAAAATTTCTGGGGTAATAGAAGTAACAACAGAATCAGTGCCTTTGTAAACACAGGAATCAACTTTTTGGACGTTAACTTTTGCAACAATGTCTGAAGAGTCGATTAGCTCTTGTAAAGTTGTGGCTTGATCGACAAAATCGGCTGTGCTGGAGACTGTAAGGACAAGTCCCTTTTGTGTCTGCGTGGATTCAGTGCTGTTTTTCGATGTTCCACAAGCAGTTGAAAGAAGGGAAAAACAAAGGGCAAAAGTTAAAACAGCAAAATGTTTCTTTTTCATATAGATAACCTCCTTTGAAAACATAGTATTATGATACAGGATTTCGGCGATGGTCAGATGTAATAAGGTGAATATTTTTTGTATATTAAAGTAAACTCTGAATAGGATGGCTTTGCTGCAACTCTATTCATGCCATGAGGACACGTAATTGCGTTTCTGTGTTTAATAATATGGTTAAATTGTATATCTGTCTCTTATACACATCTCCGA
>ENA-UAYF01000045-UAYF01000045.1-human-gut-metagenome-genome-assembly--contig:-NODE-45-length-66632-cov-8.882692_pt1 | contig 66632 bp, 73 predicted proteins | sample MGYA00244017_ERZ654600 | MGnify/ENA primary metagenome ERZ654600 (study PRJEB26926, sample SAMN06164490) | human gut metagenome | biome: ENVO:00009003; feature: ENVO:2100002; material: ENVO:00002003... | reverse complement strand
CAGTGTCTCGTGGGCTCGGAGATGTGTATAAGAGACAGCAGTATTACTGTCCGTTCTTAACGCCGCCGAGCCTTCCTCCACCTTAAATTCGGGAGTTCCCCCGAACCCCCGCAGTTTTTAACGGCTGCTCTCCATCTCGGGCGCAGCCCGCAAAAGCCTCCCCTTACAGGGGAGGTGGCCGCGAAGCAGGCCGGAAGGGCTTTGACGGGCCTTGCGGCTATCGCTCTCTAACGGGTTATAGCCCGCTCAAATGATCCTCTGCACAAATCGCCCCGCGCTCTCCATTGCGACGGCGGCTCTGCGGATCGGCATCTGCTGGAATACATGCCAGCACTCGGGGTAGACTTCCAGTTGGGCGTACACCCCGGCCTTCTGCAGGTTCTCCACAAGGCGCTCACTGTCGGACTTCAGAATTTCGTTTGTGCCTACCTGTACCAGCGTCGGGGGCAGACCGCGCAGGTCGGCGAAGAGCGGGCTGTAGCACGGGCGCGACCAGTCGGCATCGGGACCGGTGTAGGCCTCGCGCACGGCGGCGATGTACTCCATCGTCAGCATCGGGTCCAGTGTCTTGCAGGTGCGGTAGCTCTTTCCGCTGGCCGTCATATCGGTCCATGGGCTGAACAGCACCAGCCCGCGCGGCTGGGCACGGCCCTGCTCCTTCAGCTTTAAAGCCAGCTCCAGCGCCAGGTTGCCCCCGGCGGAGTCGCCCGCGACGATAACGTCCCGCGCACCGTAGCCCATATACATTAAATAATCCCACATCGCCACGGCATCCTCAATGGCCGCAGGAAACGGGTGCTCCGGCGCAAGGCGGTACTCAAACGAGAGCACGTCAAACCCGGTAGCCAGCGCCAGCTTGCTGGCCAGAATGCGGGCGTACCCCAGCTGGCCGCAGGTGTAGCCGCCGCCGTGGCAGTACAAAACGGCGTGGCGGCGGTCATGGCCGTGCTCCAGGCTGACCCACTCGGCGGGGATGCTCCCCACTGTCAGGCTGTCGCTGCGGATGCCGATGCCCGGCGTGACGAGCCGCGCAAACAGCTCCTCCGCGGCGCGCTGGCGCTCCAGATCCTCGGGCGTCGTCGAGGTGTGGTCGCTGATGCTGTGCACGGCCTTGATGGCCCGCATCATCGGGCCGAGGTCGTCGGGGTTCTGCTCCTGCTGGGGCACCAGCGTTTTGATGACAGCCTCGAGCCGCTGGCTCAAATCATTTTTCCTTCTGGACATGGCAGCTCCTTACAGCTTGGCCAGCAGCCGCGTCCATACGGTGCGCAGCAGCGGCGGATGTGCGGCGGGCAGGCCGCACAGGCGGTAGATTTTGTTCAGCGGCGGGAAAACCCCGCGCCTGGCATAGCCATTGTAAATCAGCTTCAGCTGGCGGTCCTTCGCCGCACCCGGCAGATGCAGGATGCAGACGGGGTCGAGTGTATAATTTGTCGATACATAGTAGAAATGCCCGCCAAGCCAGTAGCGGAAGATATAGGCATTTGCAGCGCGCACGGGTTTACCGGCCAGCAGACTGCGGTAGGCGGCACCGCACCAGACGGCCTCGTCACCCTCCCTCGGGGTGATGCCCTTTGCCTGCAGTTCTTCAAAATAGTCACGGCACAGCGACATAAAATTGGCCAGCCGCGCCCTGCTGCCCGCGACCAGCTCGCCGCCGAAGTGCGTCAGCGCGTGCGGTGCGCCGTCCGGCTCCACCGCATCAAAGCAGCGGCTGATGGCGGCGGTCATCGTCTGGCTGGCGGCGTGGGGGACCTGATACAGCAGCACGGCCTCGTCGCATTCCCGCCACAGATCGTCCAGCGGGCGCTGGGTGAAGGTGTCGAGGTCGAGCATCGCCGCGCGGGCAAAGTCGCGGTTTTCCAGCACCCACGCCATGGCGCAGAGCTTGTAGTAGGCCAGTGCCCAATTGGTGTCGGCGGGCACGCGGTAGGTGGTAAACGGGCAGTCCCAGATCTCGACGCCGCCCTGCGTCAGCTGGCTGCGGAACGGCTCCGGCACGGGAGCATTCGTCAGCAGGGCCACTGTGCAGGCAGGGTTCTGCGCCTTGGCGCTGCACAGCGCCACGACGGTGCAGCGGTCATAGACCGTGCGGCCCAGATTGGCGGCGTCCCCCTCGCGGTAGCCGTCCAGCGTGGCGAACGCGCCGAAAATCAGATTTTCCATGGACAGACCCCTCCGTTACACACAAATACATCTTTATTATAGTCATTTTGGGGGTAGATGTCTATGGCCATCCCCTGCAAAATGCGCGGGAGCGACGGAAAAATAACTTTTTTGTGTGCAGACCTTGCCGAATTTTGTCATACCCTTTATAATGTTTACAGATGTAAAATTTTTATGAAGCGGCATCGCCACAGGCTGTGCCGCGCGGAGCAGTGTTTTTTATGGCGTTTTCTTCGGTGCAATTTCTGTTCGTTTTTCTGCCGCTGTCGCTGGCGGTCTACTGGCTGTGCCCCAAGTGGCTGCGCAATGCCGTGCTGGCTGCGTTCAGTCTGCTGTTTTTTGCGTGGGCGGGCTTAAAGGGCGCGGCCATCCTGGTGCTGCTGGCCGGTATCAACTGGCTGGGCGGGCTTTCGCTGGGGCGGCTGGCCCACAAAAGGCCGCTGCTGATTTTGTTGATCTTGCTGGATCTGGCGGTGCTGGGCGGCTTTAAATATGCGGGCTTTGCGGCGGAGACGGTCAACGCCCTTGTGCCGGGTCTGCTGCCGGTGCTCTCCCCCGCCCTGCCGCTGGGGCTGAGCTTTTACGTGTTCACGGCCATCGGCTACTGTGCCGATGTGGCCGCTGGCAAGGTGGAATCGGAAAAGAACCCCATCCGTTTTGCGGTGTTCCTCGCGTTCTTCGGCCACGGGCCGTCCGGGCCCATTGTGCGGTACGGCCAGCAGGCCCCGCAGCTGGACCCCGGCAGCGAGACGCGCCGCGTCTCGGCGGACCGCTTCTGCTACGGAATCAAGCGGCTCGTGCTGGGCCTTGCAAAAAAGGCCATCATTGCCGACCAGCTCGCTTTGATTTACGCCAAAGTCGCGTCGGTCCCGGCGGCCACGCTGCCCGCGCCGATCCTCGTGCTAGGCTACACGGCCTACATGATGCAGCTGTATTTTGACTTTTCCGGCTACAGCGATATGGCCATCGGCATCGGTGAGTTCTTCGGCATCACGCTGCCGGAAAACTTTGAGTATCCGTATCTTGCCTGCTCCGTCGGCGAATACTGGCGGCGCTGGCATATCTCGCTGTCGAGCTGGTTCCGCGACTACGTCTACATTCCGCTGGGCGGCAGCCGCTGCCGCCTGCGCCGCACCTGCCTGAACCTGCTCATCGTCTTTGCGCTGACCGGCCTGTGGCACGGCGCGGCGTGGCAGTATGTGGTGTTTGGTCTGCTGCACGGCATAATTTTGTGCATGGAGCGCCTGGGCCTGCGCCGGGCGCTGGAGCAGCTGCCGCGACTGTTCCGGCACCTGTACACGGTGGTGCTGCTCTGGCTGACGCTGGTGATCTTCGGTGCGCCGGGCCTGTCCGAGGGGCTGGCCGTGCTCAAGGGCATTTTTACATGGCAGAGCGGGGCCAAGGGCTATACGCTGGCGGCCTTTGCGGACACCAAGCTGCTGCTGATTTTAGCGGCGTCCTTCCTGCTGTGCGGGCCCGTGCAGGCGCTGTGCCCCAAGCTGAAGGCGGCTTTGTACGCGAAAAAGGCGCCGTCCCCTGCCGGGATGGCGGGGCTGCTCGTGCTGCTGTTTCTGGGACTTATGCGCGTCACGGCAGGCACTTACAGCGCGTTTATTTATTTTCAATTTTAAAGGAGGTGCAGAGCCATGCGTAAAGCGGTCAAAATTGGCTTTATCGGCGTGTTCTGCGCCGTCATCGGGCTGGCGTTCCCGGTGTTCAACATTTTTTCCAAGCAGCTGTCGATGGACAGTCACGAAAACCGCCTGATGACCGGCCTGCCACAGGTGCTGCAAAGCCCGCTGCGGGAGCTGCCGCGCAATCTCGACAACTTTCTGGTCGATAACTCGCCGTTCCGCTATCAGTTTGTGCTGGTGAACGCCGGGCTGGACTACGCGCTGTTCGGCACGAGCCAGAGCGACCAGGTGCTGCCCGGCAAGGACGGCTGGCTGTTCTACAAGGACGGCCCCAACGCCGCGCAGCCGATGGCAAACTATCAGGGGCTGGCCGAGCTGAACGACAGCGCCGACACACTGGCCGAGGCCAGCGCGGGCTTGCAGATCTTGAGTGATAAGCTGGCCGAAAACGGCTGCACGCTGGTGCTGGATCTGACGCCCAGCAAGGACCGCATCTACCGCGAGTACATGCCCGACGGCTACCCCATTGTGAACGAGGAAAACCGCACCGACCTGCTGGCGGCCTATCTGCAGAGCCACACGACAGTGCCGGTGGTCTGGCGGTATGACATGCTGCGCAGCCAGGCGCGGCAGAACGCTGACCGGCTGCTGTACTACAAAACGGACACCCACTGGAACGCCGTCGGCGCGCTCATCGGGCTGGACGGCATTTTTGAGGCGCTGGACATGCCGACGCGCCCGGCGGACAGCTACCCCGTCGAGGCCGGCGGCACGACCACCGGTGACATGGCAAACGTGGCGGCGCTCTACGCCAGTCTGCCCGCCGAGGAGACCTACGTAGTGCCGGGCTATGACCGGATGTTTGAGAAGGACAGCCGCACCGTGCGGGTCATCGGGGATTCGTTCAGCGAGTACTATATGCCGTACCTGCAGGCGCGCTTCACGAACAGCTGGCGCGAGCATATCGACACCTTCACGACGGACGTGGCCGTGCACCCGGGGTGCGACATTCTGATTTTGGAGTTCAACGAGCGCAGCCTTGACAAGCTGCTGGCGATTTTGGAGCAGTTTTAAGCGGATTAAATAAGGCGGCCTGTCTGCGGGAATGACGCAGACAGGCCGTTTTTTGTGATGTAAGCGAAAATGTACACGATAGTTGATGGCGTAAAGCAGCGGGGTTTGGTATACTGGGAACAGAAAAATCCGTGAAGGAGGAAAGAAAAATGCTGTTTGCAACATGGGTGACGGCGCTCAATATTTTGGTTTTTGCGGCGCTGGTGGCCGCGGTGATTTATCTGTTTGTGCTGATCGTACGGGCGCTGAAGAAGTACATCTGCAGCAAGGAGATGCGGGAGGAAAAGCAGGCCGTGAAGCGCACCCTGGGTGAGACGCTGAAGGCCCACCGCACCCGCTGCCAGATGACGCAGGAGTTCGAGGCTGAGGCGCTTGGCGTGAGCCGCCAGACCGTATCCAAATGGGAAAACGGCAGCGCCGACCCGAGCACCACAAACTTGCTGGCCCTGGCGAAGTTGTACGGGGTAGCGGCGGAGGAGCTGTTGCGGGGAATAGATCGCAGCGAAGAGTGAATAAAACTATGTAGGGCGGCCAGCCCTCTGGCCGCCGCGGAGGGGGCAGGATACCTACCTGCAGAGCAATTTGAAAAGGGGGTAGCAAACCGGAAAATGCAAGGCCCGTCAAGTCGCGGGCCGGGCATGCCCGGCCCCTACAAACAACCCGGGAATAGAAACCGTTGCGCCCAAGGGGGTTCGGGGGAACACCCGAATTTAAAGCGGAGGAAGGCCCGTTGGCGTTAAGCGCGAACAGTAATACTGCGTTCGCGTAGCCAACGGGCCTTCCGACTTCCGCTTTGGGGGTCTTGGGGGCGTGCAGCCCCCAAGTCGCGGGTCCGCTGCGTCGAAACAGCGGCAATTTTCTTTTGTTCTTTCTTTTGTTGGCAAAAGAAAGAACAACCTTCCGGGAGGCAGCCGTCCCCGGTTCACCTCAAACCTAAATCCGCCAGAATATCCGTTCGTGCATCCAGCGCCAGCGTGGCGATGCGGCGAATTCGCTCGGGCGTCATATAGGGCGCCAGACCGCTGATGGAAAACGCACTTTCCGCGCGCCCGTCCGCCCCGGGAATCGCCACCGCCACACAGCGCACGCCCAGCTCGTTCTCCTCGTCGTCGATGGCGTAGCCGTTCGCACGGACCTCCACCAGCTGGCTGCGCAGCTCCTCCAGATCGGTGATGGTCTTGTCTGTCAGCTTCTGCACATTGCTGTGCGTCCAGATGTCCTCGAGCTCGTCGCCGGGCAGCGTCGCCAGAATCGCCTTGCCAACGCCCGTGCAGTACAGCGGACTGCGCAGGCCGACACGGCTCGACATCCGCATCGGGCCGCTCTCGGTCTTATAAATGTAGACGATGTCCCGCCCGTCGCGGATGACGAGATGCACGGCTTCGCCGGTGCGCTGGGACAGCCGCTCTAAGTGCGCCTTCGCCACACCCATGATGTCCATGCTGTCCACAATGCCGCTGGACAGCTCAAACATTTTTAAGGTCAGACGGTAATGGCCGTTTTCCTCGTCCTGCACGACGTAGCCAAGCCCGACCAGACTGGCCAGCAGACGGTGGACCGTGCTTTTGGCCAGCCCGGTCTCCTCTGCCAGCCTTTGCAGACTGACCCCCGTGGGGTGCGCCGCCAGATGCTCAATGAGCTGAAAGATGCGCTCCACGCTTTGTACGCCGCTTTTTTCTGCCATGATCCCGACCTCCTGATGAAATTTAACAAAAATTTCATAATTTTGCACGGCAGACAAACTGTGCCTGCCGTTCCGCATTATGGAACGATTATAGCAGAGTTTGCCCGATTTTTCAAGCTCTTTTCCGAATAGCGGAATCCTAGGCGAATGCGACAAAAATCGTGCGCTTTCTTTCATATTTTTGCCCGATTGACGCCCGCCGCCGCTGCGTTTATAATAAAAGTAACCAAGTGCGGGCATCACTGCGCATACTGCGCCGGACTGCCGCACACAATCAGTGAAGGAGAATTGCTATGAATTCTGTTTTGCAGCGTGTTTACGAGATCGGCATTATTCCGGTCATTGCTTTCAACAGCGTGGATGAGGCCCTGCCCCTGTGCAAGGCCCTGATGGCCGGCGGCCTGCCGGCTGCGGAGGTCACCTTCCGCACCGCCTGCGCCGAGGATTGCATCAAGAAGATCCATGAGGAGCTGCCCGATATGCTGCTGGGCGCCGGCACTGTCCTGACCAAGGATCAGGCTGACCGCGCTATGGCTGCCGGTGCTTCCTTCATCGTTGCCCCCGGCTTTGACCCCGAGGTCTGCCAGCACGTCATCGACAAGGGCGGCATCATGATGCCCGGCACCGCCACCGCAGGCGAGATGCAGCAGGCCATGAACATGGGCTGCGAGGTCGTCAAGTTCTTCCCTGCCGAGGCCAACGGCGGCGTGGACAAGCTGAAGAACATCGGCGCTGCCCTCAAGACCTGCAAGTGGATGTGCACCGGCGGCGTCAACGCCAAGAACGTCAACAACTACCTGGGCTACAACCAGATCATCGCCGTCGGCGGCACCTGGATGTGCAAGAGCGACAAGATCAAGGCCGGTGCCTGGGACGAGATCACCGCTATGAGCCGTGAGGCCGTTGACGTTATGCTGGGCCTGGAGCTGGGCCACATCGGCATCAACTGCGCTGACGAGGCCGAGGCTGCCAAGACTGCCGAGACCATCGCCAACCTGCTGAGCATGGCCGTCAAGGTCGGCAACAGCAGCATCTTCGTGGGCAAGAAGGAATTCGAGATCATGAAGAAGCCGGGCCGCGGCACCAACGGCCACATCGCCATCCTGACCAACAACGTTGACCGCGCCATCTACCACCTGGGCCAGCGCGGCGTCAAGTTCGACATGGACAGCAAGAACGTCAAGGACGGCAAGACCATCGCCATCTACTTTGCTGACGAAATCGCCGGCTTTGCCTTCCATCTGGTCCAGCGCTGATTTTGGCGTAAAACCACCCGTAAATCTGTAGGGGGGCGGCGTCCCGGACGCCCTACTCCCCTATTTTATAAAATTATTTAAATTAAAAGGAGTTCACCATGAAAGTCGTTACTTTTGGCGAATTGATGATCCGTCTGCAGCCGTTCAACTATGAGCGCTTCGTTCAGGCCAACAACCTGGAGTTCAGCTTCGGCGGCGGCGAGGCCAACGTTGCTGTTTCTCTGGCCAACTACGGCATCGACGCAGCCTTCGTTACCAAGCTGCCCGCTCATGCCATCGGTCAGGCCGCTGTGAACAGCCTGCGCCGCTACGGCGTTGACACCAGCAAGATCACCCGCGGCGGTGACCGTGTCGGCATCTATTTCAACGAGAAGGGCGCTTCTCAGCGTGGCTCTGTCTGCATCTATGACCGCGCCAACTCCGCCATCCAGCTGGCCTCCACCGCCGACTTCGACTGGGATGCCATCTTTGAGGGCGTGGACTGGTTCCACTTCACCGGCATCACCCCGGCCCTGGGCGAGAACGTTGTTGAGATCTGCCGCGAGGCCTGCAAGGCTGCCAAGGCTCATGGTGTGAAGATCAGCTGCGACCTGAACTACCGCGGCAAGCTGTGGACCCGTGAGCAGGCCCGCGCTGCCATGACCGACCTGTGCCAGTACGTTGACGTCTGCATCTCCAACGAGGAGGATGCGAAGGACGTCTTTGGCATCGAGGCTGAGGCTACCGACATCTACGCCGGCGAGATCAACCGCGAGGGCTACAAGAGCGTTGCCAAGCAGCTGGCTGACAAGTTCGGCTTTGAGAAGGTCGCCATCACCCTGCGTGAGAGCCACTCTGCCTTCGACAACGGCTGGAGCGCCATGCTGTACGACGTTGCCTCCAACGAGTACTGCTTCTCCAAGAAGTACGACCTGCACATCATCGACCGCGTCGGCGGCGGTGACTCCTTCGGCGGCGGCCTGATCTACGCCCTGCTGAACGGCAAGAGCACCCAGGACGCTGTTGAGTTCGCTGTTGCTGCTTCCGCTCTGAAGCACTCCATCGAGGGCGACTACAACATGGTCACTGTCTCCGAGGTCGAGAAGCTGGCCGGCGGCGACGGTTCCGGCCGTATCCAGCGCTAAGTTTAGACTTTTCCTACTAAATCTGTTTGCATCATAGCAAAAGCCCCGCAGGCTCTCGCCTGCGGGGCTTTTGTCGTTCCCGTCTGCCCGGCGGGACATTTTTTGCTCTGATTGTCAACCCTGACGCGTGGAAGGCGTTGACATTCCGACCGGCGTTGCGGTATACTGGCCTACAGTCGGGTTTATAAGGGGGCGGCAAAAATGGTCAAGCAGGAGGTGCTGGCGGCGCTGGATGCTGTGCGCGGGCGGTATATCTCCGGGCAGGAGCTGGCCGCTCAGCTCGGCGTGAGCCGCACCGCCGTATGGAAGGCCGTGGCTGCCCTGCGCCGGGACGGTATCCCGATCAAGGCCGTCACGAACCGCGGCTATACGCTGGCACAGAGTGTCGATGTTCTGAATGCTGCCGCCGTGGCCGTTCAGCTGGATGAGGCCACGGTGAAAGCCCTGCAAATCGAGGTCGTGGACCGTCTGCCCGGCACCAACGCCGCCCTGCGCAGCCGGGCCGACGCCGGGGCACGGGAGGGGCTTGTGCTGATCGCACAGGCACAGTCGGCGGGCCGCGGGCGCGGCGGGCACAGCTTTTACTCCCCGCCCGGCGGGCTGTACATGAGCATTCTTCTGCGGCCCGAGATCGGTGCGCGGCAGGCTGTAGGCCTGACCGCCATGGCCGCTGTGGCCGCCGCCCGCGCGGCGGAAAGGCTGTGCGGCGTGCCGATCACGATCAAATGGGTCAACGACCTGTGGAAGAACGGCAAAAAGGTCTGCGGCATCCTGACCGAGGCCGCGCTGGACCTGGAATCCGGTATGCTGGATTACGCCGTGCTGGGGCTGGGCTTCAACGTCGCAGCCCCGGCGGACGGCTGGCCGGAGGACCTGCGGGACGTGGCGGGGGCGTTGTACGACAGCTCCCCTGCCCCGGGCGCGCGGGCCGCGCTGGCGGCGGCGTTCCTGAACGCCTTCTGGCCGCTCTACCGCGCAGGGCCGCGCAGCGGCTATCTGGACGAATACCGCCGCCGCCAGGCCCTGACCGGCCAGCGGGTGCTGGTCACGCCGCGCCGGGGCACGCCACGCGCCGCGCAGGTGCAGGGCATCGACGACGAATGTAAACTGGTCGTGCGCTTTGACGGCGAGAGCCGTCCCGCTGCGTTGAACAGCGGCGAGGTAAGTGTGCGATTATTATAAAAAAGAGGGGTTATCCGTATGACAAAATCTTCTGAAAACGTCCGCCGCATGGTGCTGTGCGCCATGTTCACCGCGCTGGTTGCCGTGTGCAGCCAGATCGCCGTCCCGATGCCGTGGGGTGTGCCGATCAATCTGGCACTGTTCGCCGTCTACATGGCGGGCACGATGCTTGGCCCTGTCTGGGGCACGGCCAGTCAGGTCGTGTTCATTGCGCTGGCGGCCATCGGTGTGCCGGTGCTGGCCAACTTCCAGGGCGGCCCGTCTGCCATCTTCGGCAAGACCGGCGGCTACGCCATCGGCTACATTCTGACCGCGCTGCTGACGGCCCTGCTGACGAAGGCGCTGGGCCGCAAGTTCTGGTCGCTCTGCGTGGCGATGGTCGTGGGCTGTGCCGCCTGCTACGTGCTGGGCACGATCTGGTTCATGATCCTGACCGGGGCTGACCTCGTCAGCGCCCTTGGCTGGTGCGTCCTGCCCTACCTGCCCGGCGACGCCGTAAAAATCGTCCTTGCCGCCGTGCTGACCATGCAGCTGGACAAGCGGCTGAAGCGCTCGCTGGTCTGAGGCTGTAGGGGGCGGCGTCCTCGGCGCCCCGCGGGTTACAGTACCCCAAGGGCTTCCCCCTCGGGGGAAGCTGTCACCGAAGGTGACTGATGAGGGCAGAGCTGACCGGGCTGACCCGTTTACGGGCAACCGCAGCAAGCCCGCCCCTCATCCGGCCCTGCGGGGCCACTTCCCCCTCGGGGGAAGGCAAAGCAACAAGGCAAACAAAATCTCCCGCCCTGCTGGTCAGGGCGGGTTTTTTATGCTATAATACCTGTATATAACAAAGTAAAGGAGCCTGCCCATGAAATGGCTTGCCGTTGACTATGGCGATTCCCGCACCGGGCTTGCCGGATGCGACGCCGGGGAGACCATTACCTCTCCCATCACGCCGCAGATCGAAGAAAAAAGCATGAACAAGGTCGCCGCCGCCGTGACCGAGGTCTTTGCCGCCCGCGGAGCCGAGGGCCTCGTCTGCGGTTTGCCCAAAAACATGGACGGCACCGAGGGCAGCCGTGCCAACAAGAGCCGCCGCTTTGCCCAGCGCCTGGCCAACACCGCGGGTGTGCCCGTTGTGCTGTGGGATGAGCGCCGCACCACCGTGTCCGCCGCCGCTATCCTGGCCGACAACGATACGTTTGGTGCCAAGCGCAAGGAGCGGCTGGACTCGGTGTCCGCCGCCGTCATTCTGGAGAGCTTTCTGAACTGGCGCGCCCACCACCCGGACGAGGAGCCGCCCGAGCTGGTCCGCCCCGAAGCATAAAAAGGAGTACGAATATGCCGAACGCAAATGAACCCCGCTTCCCTACCCATGTCGCCATCATCGTGGACGGCAACCGCCGCTGGGCCAAGCAACGCATGCTGCCCGTCAGCGTGGGCCACAAGGCCGGCTTTGACCGCCTGCGCGAGATCACCCGCTATGCCGTCGGTGACCGCGGCGTCTTTGTGCTGTCGCTCTATGTTTTCTCCACCGAGAATTTCAGCCGCGACGCCAAGGAGGTCGGCTATCTGATGGACCTCTTTGCCAATAACTTCCGCACGATTGCCGACGAGATGAACGAGCGCGGCTGCAAGGTCCTGTTCAGTGGCCGCCGCGAGGGCCTGCAGCAGCGCGTGCTGGACGCCATGGACTATATGATGGACCTGACAAAGGACAACGAAAAGGGCATTGTCAACTTCTGCCTGAACTACGGCAGCCACGCAGAGCTGACCGACGCGACCCGCGCCATTGCCGCCGAGGTCAAGGCCGGTACGCTCGAGCCCGAGGCCATCGACGAGAAGGTCATTGAGAAGCACCTCTACCGCGACCTGCCGCCCGTGGACCTGATGATCCGCACCAGCGGCGAGGAGCGGCTCTCCAACTTCCTGCTGTGGCAGTGCGCCTACGCGGAGTTCTACTTCACGCCGACGCTTTTCCCCGATTTTACCAAGGAGTGCTTTGATAAGGCACTGGCCGAGTATGCCCGCCGCGACAGACGCATGGGCGGGAATACAAAGAAGTGACCCCCAAAAGCCTTCCCCCTTGGGGGAAGGTGGCCAAGGCCCCGCCCGAGGCCGGATGAGGGGCGGGTTTGCTACGGTTGCCCGTAAACGGGTCAGCTTGGTCAGCTCTGCCCTCATCAGTCACCTTCGGTGACAGCTTCACCCGAGGGGGAAGCCTTTGAAAATAGCATAATACACAACCCGCCCCCGCAAACTTTGGCATATCGGCCAAAAATTTGCGGGGGCGGGTCTGCATATACTGTCTTATATCAGCCCACAGTGTCCAGGCCGTTGTCCTCGGCACTGCTGTAGGTCGTGATCGTTACGCTGTTGATCGTGATGGCGGCCTCCTCGGTGGGACGGTAGGTGTCGTTGCCGTCATCGTCCTTCACCGTGTCCACGCAGGCCATGGCGTCCACAACGTCCATGCCCTGATAGACCTGCCCGAACACTGTGTCGGTGTTGTCAAGATACGGCAGCCCGCCCACGGCGGCGTAGGCCGCGATCTGCGCGTCGGTGTAGCCGTTGGCGGTCAGCTCGGCCTGCCGGTCACTGCTGCTCACGCTGTCCGGCAGGGCCGTCACAAAGTAAAACTGACTGTTGCCGCCGGTCACGTCGCCGCCCGCGGCAAACGCGGCGCAGAGCGCCCCGGCGTAATGCTTCAGATCCGCGCTCGCCTCCGGCGGATACGGGTTGTTGCTCCAGATCGTCGAACCGCCTGTGCCTGTGCCGGTGGCATCGCCGCCCTGCACGGCAAAGCCGTACTCGCTGCGCCAGATCGTCGTATTATCGTAATAACCGCTGCGGGCCAGGCCCACAAAGTTGTAGACGGCCATCGGCGCGGCATCCGGGTAAAGCACGGCGCGCACCTCGCCTAAGGAAGTGTCAAAGATCGCAATCGTGTCGCCGTCCGCAGGGGTGTTGAACTGCCGCTCGGTGCTGGTGAAGTCCGTAGGCCGGGTGGGCGGGGTCTTTGCCGCGCCCTTGCTGCAGGCGCACAGCAGGGCCAGCGCCAGCGCGGGCAGCAGGCAGAATCGTTTACGCATAACGGGTCCTCCGTGAAAAATCCAATTAAATTCATTATACCACAGAACTTCCCGCTTGAACACCCTTGACGTTTGCGAAAAAAAAGGGTACACTATAGCTATCAAATACGAACGACCACAGGAGGTCACTTATGTCTGACGAACTGAGCCCGGAAATGCTGGAAGAGGCTGCCCCTGACCTGCTGACGCTGGAGGATGAGGACGGCAAGGAGGTCACCTTTGAGGTGATCGACGCTACGGAAGTCAACGGCACCCGCTATCTGGCTGTCATCCCCTATCAGGAGGATCCGGAGAGCCTGCAGGAGGACGCCGAGCTGATCCTGATGCGCATTGGCACCGACGACGAAGGCGAGTATATGGACATCGTGGACGACGATGAGGAACTCATCACCGTCGGCAAGGTGTTCGAGGAGCGCCTGCGCGCGATGTACGACATCGACGATTCTGAATTGCAGTAAGAGGCCGCGAGGCTTCTTCACCCTGCGCGGTTCGATTTGTTGCGGCCTTATAGAATCCTACTAATCAAATATTGGGAATCCGGGTCGGGGACCGGATTGCAGGCCCTCCCGCCGTTTGGCTGAAGAGGGGAGCATGAACATCCTCGTAGGGTACCCACCTGCCTGTACCGGTAGGTTTTGATTGGTTGCAGACGGCTGTGCGGGGTTTTTACAGCACACATCCCGGGCAGGGCTTTACCTGTCCGGGTTTTTGGGTTATACTTTGCGGGGAAAGGGGTGTTTGTTCAATGGCGGAAAGGATCCGCGTCGGGGACAGGCTCCCCTTCTTTTTGTATGATACGCCCTACAGCGCGGGCAACCGCTTCCGCGACCTGCTGGACGCGCAGGCCCCGCTGGTGCTGGTGTTCATGGCGAACTTCGGCCATCCCATCACCCGCACGTTTGCCAGCCGCTACGCCGATACATACACGTCGCTGCACGACGGCGGCTTTGCGCTGGTCGTGCGCTCCCGCGCGGACAAGCTGGCCCGCAGCATCGGCCCGGACACGCTGCCCTATCCCCTGCTGTGCGACGCGGCGGGCGTTCTGTATGAGCACTTGAGCATCCCCACGAGCAAAAGCACGCTGATGAGCTACTCGCTCGAGGGCTGGCGCATCCTGCGCGAAGCCAAAAAGCAGGGCTACCAGCCCGTCAAGGGGGCCGAGCAGCAGCTGCCGCTGACGCTGATCCTGGACCGGGACGGCACGGTGCTGTTTTGCCATTACGGCGCGAGCCTGACGGACGTACCCGAGGACTGCGCGGCCATCCAGAGCCTGCTGGAGGAGATGGAGCTGACGCCCGGACTGGAACCGGAAGAAGATGAGCTGCCTTACGAGGAACTACAGACCGCGGTGGCCGCAGAAAGCCGCCCCCGCAGCCGCCACGGGCGAGAACGGCCGGAGACAACCGACGAATTCAGGCCCATCCGCCCGGTGCATGCCTACCCGGAATCGGATTTGGAAAAAACATCGATGTTTGGTCTGTTTGATGACCCCTATGACGATAAATGAAAAAGTGCCTGCCGGTTCAAAAAACGGCAGGCACTTTTGTTTTGCTGCTATGCAGAGATGCAGGGCAGATATTCTGTCTGCCCGCGCTTACCGCATTACGGCGGCCTTGGCGGCGCGCACGGCGTCGGCGTCGGTCTGCTGGATATGCCATTCGTCCAACCCGGGCAGGCCCATGGGGACACCCTCGCGGCGGAAGGTCATACCGCTTTCCAGCAGCGTTTTGCAGCTGGCATGGAACGCCCGCGCCCCGGGCAGAGCCGCGCGCAGTTCGTCGATGACAGCGGCGTTCACACCGGCACCGATCAGCACCTCGGGGCCGTCCAGCTCGTCCCGCAGGCGCAGCAGCGCGGCCAGCTGGGAAATGCCCTTGCGGCAGCTCCCGGCACCGCCGCTCGTCAGCACCGTGTCGATGCCGAGTGCCGCCGCGGCGCGGTAGGTGGCGCACAGATCGCGGGAAACGTCGATGCAGCGATGCAGCGTGACGGGCGCACCGCCGCAGGCGTCCAGCAGCGTGCGCATGGCGGGCAGATCAAGCGTACCCTCCGGCGTCAGTGCGCCGATGACGAAGCCATCCGCCCCGGCACTGCGCAGCGTCTCGATCTGGCGGCAGAGCAGCTCGAGCTCGTCGCGGGTGTACAGGAAATCCCCCGCCCGCGGGCGCATCAGGCAGCGCACGGGCAGGTCCAACTCGGCCTTGATCTGCCGCAGCAGGTCGGCGTAGGGCGTCAGGCCGCCCACGGCCAGTGCGCTGCAAAATTCCAGCCGATCCGCTCCCCCCTGCTTTGCGGCGCGGGCGGAGGCGAGGCTGTCAACGCAGACTTCCAACAGCTTCATGTCAGGTCACATCCTTTTGCTTTTTCCCCATTGTAACATAGGCTTTGGGATACGGCAAGCCCCGCGCGGCCAGGGCTGCGCGGGGCTTGCTGCAGTTATAAGGTTCACAACAAATAGGGGTAGGCATATTCAGGCAGCGTGCCCGCCGCGCACAACGCACAGTTGTACGGCGGGGCGGCTGGTGCGGGCAGGTACGGCCCTGCGCGGCTCCGCTGCCGGGGTGCCCAGCAGGATGCCACAGGCTGCGTTGAGCATGACAACCGCAGCAAAAAGTCCCAGCAGTGCAGCCCACAGCGGCATGGTGCCGGAGGCCGCGGCGCTTACCATAACGCCGCCCAGCAGGAGGGACGCCGTTACCGCGAGCCTGCAAAATTTGTGCTTAATGAGTTCCCAGTTCATACCGTTACCTCCAAAGGAGCCGGCCCCGCAATGGCCGACTGCCGCAAATTCAACAACGGATAACAGCGTTCCGTTTGTTGTCTTAACTATAATACATCTGTAGGTTGTTGTCAATATGTTTTTACAACTTATTTTTGAAAATAATTGCAAAAAACTCTTTACAAAAACCACAGACGGTTGTATAATGAAGCTAAAGAAATGGGATCGTCTACAAGATGTGGTTTTACCCTACTTTATATAAAGGAGTTTTCCCGATGTTTGCAGAGCGCTTGAAAGAGGCCCGCAAGGCCAAACAATACAGTCAGGCCGAGGTGTCCAGGATGCTGGGGGTAACGCAGCAGGCTGTTGGCAAGTGGGAGACCGGGCGTTCCACCCCGGATCCGCAGACCGTGGCGCGTCTGGCGGAGATACTGGATACCCCCACCGACGTTCTGCTGGGTCTGCGCAAGGAGTCGGGCGCGGCGTCCGCTGTGGGCCGCAATGCCTTCAGCCGCTATACGGAGTCCCAGATCCCCGTCGTGGGTACGGTGCGCGCCGGATACGGGGCCCTCGCGTTTGAGGAGGACTACGGCAAGGAGTATGCCTGTGTCAAGGACCCGGAAAACTACTTCTTCCTCGTCGTCAAGGGCGACAGCATGGAACCGCGCATCTCTGACGGTGACTTGGCGCTTGTACACCGCCAGAACACGCTGGACAACGGCGATCTCGGCGTTCTGGTCTATGGGGCAGACGGCGAGGGCACGCTGAAAAAATACATCCAGCGCGGCAACTCGGTCATCCTGCACCCCTTCAACCCGGCCTATGAGGAGATGGTCATCAAGGGCGAGGAACTCGACCACCTGTATATTGCCGGCAAGGTCGTGGAGACCAAGGCCAAGTGGTAAGGCTGCCTTACAAGTTCAATTATAGCATACGGTAAGTCCCATAATTTGGACTTTCAACCCTAAAACAGAAGAAATTTACAAAAATGCTGCCCGCGGCACACCTTGCAGAACAAGGATATGCGGCGGGCTGTATTTTTTATACCCTTTTTTCAGGAGGCAGGTGCGATGGACCTTGCGGAAAAACTGGAAATCCTGGCAGACAGCGCCAAATATGATGTAGCCTGTACCTCCAGCGGGGTGGATCGCCCCGGACGGCACGGTGCACTGGGCAGCAGTGCGGCGGCGGGCATCTGCCACGCCTTCACGGCGGACGGGCGGTGCGTCTCCCTCCTGAAGGTGCTCTACTCCAATGTGTGCAGCTACGATTGCAGCTACTGCGTCAACCGGCGCTCCAACGACAGACCCCGCGCGACCTTCACCCCGCGTGAGCTGGCGGAGCTGACCATCGGCTTTTACCGCCGCAATTATATTGAAGGGCTGTTTCTGTCCAGCGCTGTGCTGGGCACGCCGGACCGTACGATGGAGCTGATGATCGAGGCTCTGCGCATCCTGCGGGAGGAGTACCATTTTAACGGCTACATCCACGCCAAGACGATCCCCGGCGCGGACCCGATGCTGGTCGAAAAGATCGGTCGGCTGGCGGACCGCCTGTCGGTCAATATCGAGCTGCCCAGCGAGACGAGCCTGACCACGCTGGCCCCCGACAAAAAGAAAACTGCGATCCTGCGCCCCATGGGGCAGATCGCAGTGCAGAGTGCGCAGAGCAAAAAGGAGATGGTGCTCTACCGCGGGGCCAAACCGTTTGCGCCGGCTGGGCAGAGCACCCAAATGATCATCGGAGCGACGCCGGAGACAGACCGCCATATCATGGACCTGACCGAGGGACTCTATAGAAAATACTCGCTGAAGCGCGTGTTTTACTCGGCCTATCTGCCGGTGGTGGAGGATCGCCGCCTGCCCGCACTGCACACGGCCCCTCCCCTGCTGCGGGAGCACCGTCTGTATCAGGCGGACTGGCTGCTGCGGTACTACCATTTTTCGGCGCGGGAGCTGCTGACCGAGGACGAACCGAATTTTGACCCCTACCTGGACCCCAAGTGCACCTGGGCCGTGCGCCACCCGGAGTTTTTCCCCGTGGAGGTCAACACGGCCAGCCGTGCCGAGTTGCTGCGGGTGCCGGGCATCGGCCCCAAGAGTGCGCTGCGCATTGTCGAGGCGCGCCGGGTGCAAAGCCTCGGCATGGCAGAGCTCAAGCGCATTGGAGTCGTGCTTAAGCGGGCACAGTATTTCATTACCTGCAAGGGCAAGGCAGCGGCCCGCGGCAGCCGCGCGGAGATCGCGGGGGCGCTGCTTGATCCCAAGGCGTTCAGCGTGGGGATGCAGCAGCTTTCGCTGGACGATTTTGTACCCAAGGCCCTGCCCGACGCTGCCCCGGCTGTGCAAAGGCTGGAGGCGCGCGGCATGGCGGCGGACGTGGCCGCCCGGACGGTGCGGCAGGAGGCACTGCAATGTCTTACGAAGCGCATGTGACCGACACAGCCTACTGCTATGACGGCAGCTTTGCGGGCTTTTTGTGCTGCGTGTTCGAGAGCTACGCCCGGAAGGAGATCCCCGCCGAGGTCTGCCCGCCCGAGGATGGACAGCTGAATTTCTTCGGCACGCGGCAGATTTTTACCGACGAGCAGCACGCGCGGCGGGTCGCGGCAGGGTTGGACCGGCTTGGCCGCGAGGTGAAGGACCGCGTGACGACGGGCTTTCTCTGCGCCGACCCCGGCAAGGATCTGACACTGCTGCGGTTTGTGCGGCTCTGCTTTGCGCAGGGGCCGCGCGCCGCGCAGATGCTGGGCGACCCGGACGCCGCCGCGGCGTTTGCCCTGGAGCGGGCTGTCGACAACGAGGCCTGCAGGCTGATCGAGTTCATCCGCTTTGAGGAGCGGGACGGGATGCTCGGCGCGGTCATCCACCCGAAGCACCGGATTTTGCCGCTGCTGCGCGGACATTTTTGCAGCCGCCTGCCCGATGAGAGCTTCCTGATTTATGACGCGGCCCACGGAACGGCCCTGCTGCACCGGGATGGCCAGGTGCGCTATCTGGCGATGGAGCGCTATATTCCCGGCACCGACGAGACAGAGCTCGACTGGCAGCGGATGTGGAAACGGTTCTTTAAGGCGTTGACCATCGAGCAGCGCCGCGACGAAAAGGCCCAGATGAGCCATGTGCCCAAGCGGTTCTGGCAGGATATGTGCGAGATGCAGCCTGATTTGGCTTTCCCCGCGGGGGCAGCTGTCCGCAAAGCGGACTGAGGAGGGACGGGCTTGGAGTTACTCATAGTCATACTCCGGGTTCGCGGCCTGGTACTCGGTCAGCCAGCGGAGCAGACGCTCGGTGTCGGCATAGGTCATGCGGCCTGTGTCGGCCAGGGCGCACACCATGGCGCGGATGTCACCGCCGTAGAGCGTCTGCAGATGCGCCTGGCTGACCGCGCCGCAGTAGGTCAGGCGGCGGACCAGCGGCGTGTACAGATTTTTATTGCCCTGCTTCTCGGTGCGGACGAAGTTTTTCTTCTCGAGCCGCAGCAGGAAATTGAGCAGCGTCGAGTCTGCCCAGCGGCATTCGGGCGGCAGGTGTGACGCGATCTCGCGCCTGGTGGCGGCGCGGCTGCAGGCCCAGAGCGCGGCCATGACCTGTTCTTCACTGCGGGAAAGCTGTTCCATGATGAACTCCTTTTATAATATGTAGTGCCTGTAGGGGCCGGGCATGCCCGGCCCGCAGGTGCAAGGCAGACGGTAGTCTGTGGGAAGGCTGCGGGCCGCACAGGTGCGGCCCCTACAGAGCAAGGAAGAAATAAGTTTAATTTTTTACAAATGTGGTAATAAGAACTGAATATATTTTACAACTGTGGTAGATATAAATGCAAGACAAAATATTGCACAAATTTTTCGCCCGTGATTTGACAATAGAGGCAAATATCTTTTACAAATGTCTCATAAAGCGTTTCTGATACAAAAACAATTAGTCACAATACAAAAACACATCCCCGATTTTCGGCTTTTTTCGGTATTTTGTCCGCTTGCCCGCAGGGGGGCAAAGCTCCTATAATATTGGCATACCGCAACGGCGCGGCAGATGCGATCCGCCGCCGGCGGGTCGCATTTGATTTACTGTAGGAGGAAATAAAGATGGCTAGAGTTTACAATTTCAGCGCCGGCCCTTCGATGCTGCCGGAGGCTGTTCTGAAAACCGCACAGGCAGAGCTGCTGGACTACCACGGCTCCGGCATGAGCGTGATGGAGATGAGCCACCGCAGTAAATGGTTTGACGAGATCATCACCAACACCGAGGCCGCCATGCGCCGGGTACTGAACATTCCCGACAATTATAAGGTGGGCTTTTTCCAGGGCGGCGCGACCCAGCAGTTTGCGATGGTACCACTGAACTTTATGACCACCGGCACGGCGGATTATCTTGTGACCGGCAACTTCAGCAAGAAGGCAGCCGAGGAGGCCGCCAAGTTCGGCACGGCCCGCATTGCCGCCAGCAGCAAGGACAAGAACTTTACCTACATCCCCGACGTCGCGGCCATCGACTATGACCCGAACGCCAGCTATATCCACATCTGCCAGAACAACACGATTTTCGGCACAAAATATGTCGATGTACCGCAGGTGGACGGCATCCCGCTGGTGGCAGATATGAGCTCGATGATCTGCTCCGAGCCGGTGGACGTCAGCAAGTACGGCGTCATCTACTTCGGCGTGCAGAAGAACATTGCCCCTGCCGGTATGGCTGTGGCCATCGTGCGTGACGACCTGCTGGGCAAGGCCGCCAAGGGCCTGACCCCCGACAAGATCCCCACGATGATGAACTACACGACCCTGCTGAACGCCGACAGCATGTACAACACCCCGCCGTGCTGGTGCATCTACATGACCGGCCTCGTCATGAACTACCTTGAGAACGAGATCGGCGGCCTGGAGAATATGCAGAAGCGCAACGCCGCCAAGGCCAAGGTGCTGTACGATTACCTCGACGGGCAGGACTTCTACAAGAATCCCGTTGAGAAAAAGTACCGCAGCATGATGAATGTGACCTTCACCAGCCCCGACGCCGACACCGACAAGGCGTTCTGTGCCGCGGCCACCGAGGCAGGCTTCGTCAACCTGAAGGGTCACCGTCTGGTGGGCGGTATGCGTGCGTCCATCTACAACGCCATGCCTGCCGAAGGCATCGACAAGCTGGTCGACTTTATGGAGAAGTTCCGCAGGGAGCATTGAGCTGCTGCACAGCAGGGGTCGGGTGTGTCCGGCCCGCGGCACTGTGGCAGCCACCCGTGAGAGGGTCACTGCGTAAGGCTGAGGGCCGGGCATGCCCGGCCCCTACGGCGCAAAATAAGGGGAACAGGGAGTAACGATATATGTATACTATCAAAACATTGAACGCCATTTCGCCGGTGGGTCTGGCCAAGCTGCCCGCCAACCAGTTTGAGATCGACAACGAGGCCGCTGCACCGCAGGGCATTCTGGTGCGCAGCGCCGATATGCACGCTGCCCCGCTGCCCGACAGCCTGCTGGCCATCGCCCGTGCAGGTGCCGGTACGAACAACATTCCCGTGGAGGACTGCACGAACAAGGGCATCGTCGTGTTCAACACGCCGGGCGCCAACGCCAACGCCGTGGCCGAGCTCGTCGTCGGTGCGCTGGTCGCGGGCAGCCGCAATCTGGTGGACGCCGTGAACTGGGCGCAGACCCTCAAGGGCCGCGACACGATTGCCAAGGACGTGGAGAAGGGCAAAAAGGCCTTCGTCGGTCCCGAGCTGCGCGGTAAGACGCTGGGCGTCATCGGGTTGGGTGCCATCGGTGCGCGCGTGGCCAACGCCGCCGTCGCGCTGGGCATGGAGGTTTTGGGCTATGACCCATATATTTCCATCGATGCTGCGTGGAGCCTGTCCCGCAGCGTGCAGCACTGTGTCACGCTGGGCGATATGCTGCCCCGCTGCGACTACCTGACCATCCATGTCCCCTACCTGCCTACGACCCGCCACACCATCAACGCCCAGACGCTGGCGATGTGCAAGGACGGTGTGCGCGTGCTGAACTTTGCCCGCGGTGAGCTGGTGGACAACGCCGCGCTGCTCGACGCACTGAACAGCGGCAAGGTCGCGCAGTATTTCTGCGACTTCCCCACCGAGGAGCTGCTGGGCGTCAAGGGCGTCTGCTGCACGCCGCATCTGGGTGCCAGCACGCCGGAAAGCGAGACGAACTGCGCCGTGATGGCCGCCGCCGAGCTGAGCGACTACCTGAAAAACGGCAACATCGCCCACAGCGTCAACCTGCCGGATGTCAGCCAGCCGCGTGTGGGAGGCCGCCGCATCTGCATCATCCACAAGAACGCTCCGGGCGCGATCTCGGCCATCACGAGCATTTTGACCGAAGCGCACCTGAACATTGAAAACATGGTGAACAAGGGCAAAAAGGATGTCGCCTATACCCTGCTGGACGTGACGGGCAATGTCACCGATGATCTCGCCGTCAAGCTGGGTGCGATTGAACCCGCCATCCGCGTGCGCGTGCTGTAAAAGCATCAACTTTGCGAAATCTCCCCTGCTGAACCAGCAGGGGCTTTTTTGTGGATGATAACCATGAAATAGAATGAATCGCTCGCGGAGACGCGGGCGGTTTTTGTTCTCTTTGCCCAAAAACCAAACAAAACGGAACAATCGCCCGAATACGGCTTTTTTTGCGGTGGGTTTTATGGTAGAATCAATGAGAACTCAAAAAATGCAGAGGGAGGGCCGCAGCATGACCAACGCGCCGAAAACCGTATTAGCCATCCATGATTTGCCGGGCTTTGGCCGGGCGGCGCTGTCGGTCATCGTACCGGTGCTCTCGACGCTGGGCGTGCAGACCGTGGCACTGCCTACGGCGGTGCTGTCCACCCACACGGGGGGCTTAGGCACCCCGGCTAAGCTGGCCAACCCCGGCTACGGCCCCGCGGCACTGGAACATTATCATCGGCTGGGCGTGAAATTTGACTGCATCTACTCGGGCTATCTGGCGGACGCCGCGCAGGCAAAGCTCGTAGAACAGGCGTTTGAGCTGTGGCCCCGCGCGTTCAAGGTCGTGGACCCGGTGCTGGGTGACGGAGGGCGGCTGTACAGCGGCCTGGGGGCCGACATGGTGCCCGCTATGTATAGTCTGTGCAGCAAGGCGGATCTGATCGTCCCCAATGTGACCGAGGCCGCGCTGCTGCTGGGCGACCCGCTGCCCGGTGTGGGCAGTGCCGAGCAGGCCGCCGCACAGGCGGCCCGGCTGACCCGCGTAGCGCCGCAGGTCGTTGTGACCGGCGTGACGGGCATCGGCGGCGGACGCTACATAGGCTGTGTGGGCGCGGCCCGCGGCGGCGAGGGCTATGCCGTAAAAACGCCGCTGCAGCCGCGGATGTTCCACGGCACGGGCGATATTTTTGCCGCCGTGCTCGTCGGGCGCATTTTGCGGGGCAACGTGCCCCAGGCTGCCGTACAGGCAGCTGCCGCCTTCGTAGCCGAGTGCATCAGGCAGACACCCGAGGGAGCCGACGAGCGGCTGGGCGTCTGGCTGGAGAACGCCCTGCCGAAACTGCGGCAGGAGTAAGACCATGAGACTGCCGCGAGACAAGGATGTCCTTGAAAACGCCCGAGCGCTGCGAAAAAGCATGACGCGGGAGGAACGCCATCTGTGGTATGATTTTCTGCGCGGATATTCGCCGCGCTTTGTACGGCAGAAGGTTGTGGGACGGTATATTCTGGATTTTTATTGCGATGCAGCAGGTCTGGCGATAGAGCTGGACGGCAGCCAGCATTATGAAGCGGCGGGACAGCTGCACGATGCACAGCGCACGGAATATCTGGAGGGCTTCGGAATCAGAGTGCTGCGGTTTTCCAATCTGGATGTGATGCAGCATTTTGAGGGCGTATGCCGTGTGATTGATAACGCCGTGAAAAGCCTCCCCTAGAGGGGAGGTGGCCGAAGGCCGGAGGGGTGGCCGGGAGCCGACCCATGAACGGTGTGCCGCCCGGCCCCTCACCCGGCGCTGCGGCGCCACCCTCCCCCAAGGGAGGGCTAAAGTTTATAGAACGAGGACTTGTAAATTTATGCCAACCTTAAACATTGTACTGGTCGAGCCGCAGATCCCGCAGAACTCCGGCAATATCGCGCGGACCTGCGCGGTGACGGGAGCGCGGCTGCATATAGTCGGCCCGATGGGCTTTACCATCGACGACAAAAAATTAAAGCGCGCCGGGCTTGACTATTGGCACCAGCTTGATATAACATATTATCAAGATCAGGCGGACTTTTTTGCCAAAAACAGTGGTCCGTTTTTCTACTTCACGTCCAAGGGCCCGCGCCGCCATGTGGATGTGACCTACCCAGACGGCGCGTATCTCGTCTTTGGGCGCGAGGATGCCGGCCTGCCCGAGGAGCTGCTGGCCGCGCATGAGGCCGACTGCGTGCGTATGCCGATGCGCAGGGGCGAGCGCTGCCTGAACCTGTCCAACGCGGTGGCAGTGGGCGTGTACGAAGCATTGCGTCAATGGGATTTTGCCGGTTTGGAGACCCACGGGCAGTTGACCCGATACGAATGGAGTGAGGATGTAAAATGAGCAAAATAGGTTTTCTGACAGATTCCTGTTCCGACATTCCGCAGGAGCTTGCGGATAAGTACGGCATCGAGGTCGTGGGCTTCCCCATCAACCTTGACGGTGTGGAGTACATGGAGCGCAAGGACTTTACCAACGACCAGTTTTACCAGATGATGCGCGACGCCCAGGGCGTGCCCACCACCGCCGCCATCACCCAGCTGCAGTTCTGCGATATTTACGCCCGCTATGCGGACGAGGGCTACACCGACCTGGTGTACCTGAGCATCAACGCGGGCGGCTCCAGCACCTACAACAACGCCGTCAAGGCCATGGAGCTGTTGGAGGAGGAGCGCCCCGGCTACACGATGAAGATTCAGGTCATCGACAGCCACACCTACTCGATGCCCTACGGCTGGTATTTCTGCGAGTGCGCCCGCAAGGTGCACAACGGCGGTGAGCTGGCCTCCTGCGTGGCCGAGCTGAAGCAGAAGCTGGACTGCGTTGAGATCTGTCTGGCCGCCTACAGCCTGAAGCAGATGAAGAAGTCGGGCCGCGTCAGCGCCGCCGCCGCTGTGGTCGGCGACCTGCTGGGCATCCGCCCCATCATCAGCCTGAATGCGGGCGTCTCCAAGGTCGAGAGCAAGGTCCGCGGCGACGCCGCCGTGCCCGCCGCCATGATCAAATGGGTGGAGAGCCGCGTCGATTCGATGAAGGACACGCCCTACATGGTGGCCTACACGTCCAGCACCGCCAAGCGTGACGAGCTGGTCAAGCTGTGCAAAAAGGCGTTTGGCCATGCACCGCTGATCGTGTTCCAGCTCGGCGGCGTTGTCAGCGCCAACACCGGCCCCGACGGCATCGCCATCGTCTACGAGGGCAAGCCCCGCAATCTCGAGGCTTATGCGCCGGAGCTGCCGTAACGGTGTTGTAGGGGCGGATGCTTGCATCCGCCCGCGGGGCGTCGAGGATACCGCCCCCTACAATACGATTGCACCGTAAGGCCGGGTATGCCAGGCCCTCAGCATTCTCGTAAGAGACCGTCCGCCCTGCAGGGCAGCGTCTGGCACGGCGGTGATTGCTAAAGTAAAGAAATTTTCCCCGCAGGTCTTGCAACGGCCTGCGGGTTTTGTTATAATTTAGGTTTGTTGAGCAACTTAGGATTTTAGGCTCCGCTGCCGGCTGCTGGTCGGCAGCGCAAACCCCGCAAGGCTGGCGGTCTTGCGAGTGGTCAAAATCTATCCGCCGGAGTATTGTATGAATATGAAAAATCTGTCCGTCCGTCGCCTTGTGCGCTGCGCTGTCATTGCGGCTGTCTATGTGGTCGTCTGCCTTGTGCTGGCCCCGTTCAGCTACGGCGCGGTGCAGGTCCGCGTGGCCGAGGCCCTCTGCCTGCTGCCGGTGTTCGGCGCCGAGTATATCGTCGGCGTCACGCTGGGCTGCTTTTTGGCAAATCTGCTCGGCTCCACCGTCGTTGACGTGGTGTTCGGCACGCTGGCGACCCTGCTGGCCTGCCTTGTGACCTACAAGCTGCGCGACATCCGCGTGAAAGGGCTGGCCATTCCGGCATCCCTGCCGCCCGTTGTCTTTAATATGATCATTGTCGGCGCGTTCGAGATCACCTTCTTCTTCTCGGACGGCGCACCCACGGCGATGCTGGCGGTGTTCAATGCCGTTACTGTCGGTATTGGCGAGCTCATCAGCTGCACGATTCTGGGTGTGGCGCTCGTCAAGCTGATCGAAAGCAACGCGGGTCTGAACAAAATTTTTACAGAAGAATAAGGCAACACCGCACAATTCTAAGTGCCGATACGGCGAGCGAGGCACGTCAGATGCTAAGCAAAAAGCGCAGGCAATACTTTGTGTATTACAGAGCATTTTTGCGACGCAGATGACGTGCCGCAGCCGCCGGAGCGGTGCTTAAGCCCGTGGGGCGGGAATTGTGCGGTGCTGCCGTGAGAGGTAACATCTATGTGCCCGGAACTGATTTTGTGGGATTGGAACGGTACCCTGCTCGATGATGTCGATCTCTGCGTGGACGCGCTCAACCGTCTGCTGGCAGGATTCGGCTACCCGCAGCGGTATGACCACGAGCGGTACCGGGCCATTTTTGGCTTTCCCATCGAGGAATATTACGTCCGCGCGGGGTTTGACTTTACAAAGCACAGCTTTGCAGAGCTGGCCGAAAAATACATGGAGGACTACGTCCCCGCCAGTGCGGCCTGCCCGCTGGCAGACGGCGCCATTGACGCGCTGGAGGCGTTTAAGGCCGCGGGGCTGCGGCAGGTCATTCTGTCGGCCAGCAATCTGGACACGCTGCGGCGTCAGACCGACGAGCGCGGCGTGACGGGCTATTTTGACCGTCTGCTGGGTCTGGGCGACATCTACGCCAAGAGCAAGGTCGAGGTCGGACTGGCCTATTTAAAGGAAAACGGCTTTGACCCGGCACGCGCCGTCATGATCGGCGATTCCGTCCACGACTATGAGGTTGCACAGGCGCTGGGCGTGCGCTGCGTTTTGCAGTCCGGCGGCCACCAGCCGCCGGAAAAATTGAGGGAAACGGGCGCACCGGTTGTAAAGGGATTGCGCGAAGCCGCGGCGCTGATTTTGGAATAAGAGCTTACGGGAGGCTGTAGGGGCGTCGAGGACGCCGCCCCCTGCAAACAACTGCCCGCCGTTATGATGCGGGTCGATGCGAGCATCGACCCCTACAACAGAGGAGCAACACAATGTCTGACCGCATAAAAGGCTCCGCCTTGACGATGGGCGGCGCGGCGTGCTGGGGCGTTTCGGGCTGCATGGGGCAGTACCTGTTCACCCGCGAGGGGATGGATTCGACCTGGCTCGTGCCCATCCGGCTGTTTCTGGCGGGGCTGATCCTGTGCGGATTCTTTTTTATAAAGGACCGCAAAACGCTTTTTGACCCGTGGAACGTCAGGAAAAATCCGCGCAACGCCATTGACCTGCTGGTCTACGGTCTGGCGGGCGTCAGTTGCTGCCAGTTCACCTACTTTCTGACGATCCAGCTGTCAAGCGCGGGCATGGGCACGATTTTACAGGACGTTTCCCCCGTCATCATCCTGCTGGTCGTCTGCATCCAGCAAAAGCGCGGCCCCCGCGTGTTTGAGATATTCTCGATTGTGCTGGCGCTGGTGGGCGTTTTCCTCATCACGACCCACGGCAGCCTGACCGGGCTGGCCGTCAGCCCGGCGGCGCTGGTCTCCGGCATCGTCAGTGCCTGCTGCGTCGCCATCTACACGATGTGGCCGAAAAAATTGCAGGAGCAGTACCCCACCCCGATGCTGCAGGGCTGGGCGTTTTTGATGGGCGGCATCATGTTTGCGCTCATCTTCCGCCCGTGGCAGATCGACTATGTGCCGACGGCGATGGGCGCGTTCGGCATCTTCACGGTCGTGGTGCTGGGCAACGTGCTGGCGTTCAGTCTGTACATGTCGGGTGTGCCGCTCATCGGCCCGCAGAAGGCGAGCCTCTACAGCTTTGCCGAGCCGGTCACGGCGGCCATCATCAGCACGCTGGTGCTGGGCTCGTCCTTTACGCTGTGGGATGCGCTGGGCTTCGGCTGTATTTTTTTGATGCTGGTGCTGCTGAGCCTGCCCGCAAAACAGAAAAATTAAATATATTACGAAATACACCCGCGCAGGTTTGACACGAACCCCTGTGCGGGTGTATTATAGTATCATGTGTAAAACTATATAAAACCACTATTAGCCGCACCTCTACACGCGGCGGAAAATACAGGGGAACTGTTATGTCTTTTTTTGAAAAACTGTTCGGCTCTTTCTCGGACAAGGAACTCAAGCGCATCAACCCGCTCAAGGATAAAGTCCTTGCTTTGGAGCCGGAGATGGCGAAGCTGACCGACGAGGAACTGCAGGCCAAGACCACCGAGTTCAAAGAGCGCCTTGCCAAGGGTGAGACCCTCGACGACCTGCTGCCGGAGGCGTTCGCCGTCTGCCGTGAGGCTGACTGGCGCGTGCTGGGTATGAAGCCCTACCCCGTGCAGATCATCGGCGGCATCGTGCTGCACCGCGCCTGCATCGCCGAGATGCAGACCGGTGAAGGCAAGACGCTGGTCGCTACCATGCCCACCTACCTGAACGCCCTGACCGGCGAGGGCGTGCATGTTGTCACCGTCAACGATTACCTGGCCCGCCGCGACTCCGAGTGGATGGGCAAGGTCTACCGCTTCCTGGGTCTGACCGTCGGTCTGGTCGTCCACGGCGTCGAGGCCGGGGACCGCAAGAAGGCCTACGAGGCCGACGTCACCTACGGCACGAACAACGAGTTCGGCTTTGACTACCTGCGCGACAACATGGTCGTCTACAAGGCCAACATGGTGCAGCGCGGCCATGCGTTTGCCATCGTGGACGAGGTCGACTCCATCCTGATCGACGAGGCCCGTACCCCGCTGATCATCAGCGGCAAGGGCGAGGATTCCAGCGTGATGTACAAGCGCGCGGACGACTTTGCCAAGACGCTGAAAAAGAGTGTTATCGTCGAGCTGGACGACAAGGTCGAGGCCGAGGAGCAGGTAGACGGCGATTACGTCGTGGACGAAAAGCGCAAGACCGCTACCCTGACCGAGTCCGGCGTCAAAAAGGCCGAGGCGTTCTTCCACGTCGAGAACCTGGCCGACGCCGACAATATGTCGCTGCGCCATTACATTGACGGTGCGATCAAGGCCCGCGGCGTTATGCACCGCGATACCGACTATATCGTCAAAGACGGTGAGGTCATCATCGTTGACGAGTTCACGGGCCGTCTGATGTATGGCCGCCGCTTCAACGACGGCCTGCATCAGGCCATCGAGGCCAAAGAAGGCGTGACCGTTGCCGCCGAGAGCAAGACGCTGGCCACCGTCACCTTCCAGAACTACTTCCGCATGTACAAAAAGCTGTCCGGCATGACCGGTACAGCCTCCACCGAGGCCGACGAGTTCAGCGAAATTTACGGCCTGAACATCGTCAGCATCCCCACCAACAAGCCCCGCGCCCGCAAGGACCTGCCCGACAGCGTCTACAAGACCGTCAACGGCAAGTACAACGCCGTCATTGAGCAGGTCGCCGAGTGCCACGCCAAGGGTCAGCCTGTCCTGGTCGGCACCGTCAGCGTCGAAAAGAGCGAGGCGCTGTCCAAGCTGCTGAAAAAGAAAGGCATCGAGCACAATGTCCTGAACGCGAAGCAGCATGAGCGAGAGGCTGAGATCGTCGCGCAGGCCGGCAAGCAGGGCGCGGTCACCATCGCCACCAACATGGCGGGCCGCGGTACCGATATTATGCTGGGCGGCAACGTGACCTACATGGCAAAGGCGGCCCTTAAAAAGGAGCTGTCCAAGGAGCTGACCGCCAACCTGGCCGAGCTGAAGGATGCCTACGAGCATGAGAAGGCCCGCGCCAAGGCCAGCGGCACCGAGCTGCCTACCCCGCCGGAGGCCGGTATTGATGCCAAACTCGAGATGCTGATGACCGAGTGCGACGGCCACGCCGAGACCGAGGACGCCGAAATTCTCCATGCCCGCAAGCGTTTTGAGGAACTGTGCGAGGAATTTACCCCCGAGGTCAAGCGCGAGGCGGAGGTTGTCCGCAATGCGGGCGGCCTGTTCATCATCGGCACCGAGCGCCACGAGAGCCGCCGTATCGACAACCAGCTGCGTGGCCGTGCAGGCCGTCAGGGTGACCCGGGTGCATCCCGCTTCTTCCTGAGCCTGGAGGACGATCTGATGCGCATTTTCGGCGGTGACCGCGTCCAGAGCCTCATGGATTCCCTGGGTCTCGACGAGGATGTGCCCATCGAGAACAAGCTCATCACCAACACCATCGAGAGCGCCCAGAAGAAGCTCGAAGCGTCGAACTTTGCAATTCGTAAGCAGGTGCTGCAGTATGACGACGTCATGAACCAGCAGCGCGAGATCATCTACAAGCAGCGCCAGATGGTGCTGGACGGCGAGGACATCTCCGGCAAGCTGCACGAGATGATGCGCCAGGCCATCGACGATGCCTGCACAAACTACCTGAACGGCGAGACCGCCGACGACTGGGATTTTGCCGGGCTGCGCCGCCACTTCATGAACTGGCTGTGCCTGCCCACCGACTTCAACTACACCACCGAGCAGCTGGGCGACCTGACGAAGGAGGGCATTGCCGACGAGCTGTACAAGCGCGGCATGGACATCCTGACCGCCAAGGAAAAGCGCTACGGTGCCAAGACGATGCGCGAGCTTGAGCGCATCTGCCTGCTGCGCAATGTTGACAGCAAGTGGATGGAGCACATCGACAACATGGACCAGCTCAAGCAGGGCATGGGCCTGCGCGGCTACGGCCAGCATGACCCCGTGGTCGAGTACCGCATCGAGGGCTTCGCGATGTTCGATGAGATGATCGCGTCGATCCGCGAGGATGCCGTCCACATGCTGCTGACGATTGAGATCCGCCAGCAGAACGCCGAGCCGAAGCGTGAGCAGATCGCCAAGCCCACCGGCGATAATGCGCCCGGTGATACCGGTGCCAAGGCCCCGGCCCCCGTCCGCGTGACGAAGATCGGCCGCAACGATCCCTGCCCCTGCGGCAGCGGCCTGAAGTGGAAAAAGTGCACCTGCAAGGAGTACCACCCCGACCTGTAAGCAATACAAAAGGCGCTGCCCGGGATAAGGCGGCGCCTTTGTTGTAGGGGGCGTCTTAGACGCCCCGCAGCATGGCCGCTCTCTCCGTAGGGGCGGATTCCATATCCGCCCGCGGAGGGGGTCAGGACCCCTCCCCTACAATGCTTTTTTGAATGGGTAGAGTTGTAGGGGCCGCACATGTGCGGCCCGCAGCTTTCCCGCAAACGACCGCTTATTTTTATGCCGCGGGCCGGGCATGCCCGGCCCCTACGGTGGCAGCGTCTCTGTAGGGGCGAACATGGTTCGCCCGCCCGTTCACCACCTTCCCTTTTAACGAGGTAACATCATGAAAGCCCGAATCATCCGCGAACCCCGCTGCGCCTTACTCTGGCGCATTGACGAAAGCTACCCCAACTATGCCGCCATCGTCCGCGCGGCCAGGCGCTATGACGTCAAGCTCCGCCCCGTCGCGGACGGCGACCTCGGCGGCATCGTCGGGGACCTCTGCGCGGGCAAGTCGGCCCCGGCGTTTGCGCCGCTTATCGCGGTGCCGGACCGCCCGGCCATCATCGTCAGCGGACTGCGCCATGACAACGGCGAGTTGGGCGCGTTCCTTGACCTTATCAAAATGGGCGGCGCGTCCATTCCGGTGCGCAGCATGGTCACGCCCACCAGCAAGGGCTGGACGCTGGCAAACCTGCTGCTGGAATTAAACACCGAGCACGAGACCGTGCAGGGCGGCAACGCATGAAGCGCCGCCTGACCGCGCTGCTGCTGGTACTGATTTGTCTGCCGCTGACCGCCTGCCAAAAGCAGCAAAATTTGTACAGTGCCACCTGGTTCGACTTGTTTGACACTGTCGCCATCGTGCAGGGCTATGCCGACAGCCAGGACAGCTGGAACGCCCAGACACAGGCCATGTACAGCGATTTACAGCGCTATAACGAATTGTATGACATCTACCACCACTATGATGGCGTCATCAACCTGTATGATGTCAACGCCCGGGCCGCCGCTGCGCCGGTGCAGGTCAGCGACGAGCTGTACGCATTTTTGCGCTGGTGCAAAGACACCGCTTACCCTGCCGCCAACGGCGCGACGAACATCGCCGCAGGTGCGGTGCTGCGCCTGTGGCACGACGCGCGGGAGAGCGACTCCCCTGCCCCGCCCGACGCGGACGCCATCGCGGCGGCGCTGGCGCATATCGACATAGAAGATCTGGTTCTGGACGATGTAGCACAAACCGTCTATTTTGCTGACCCGGAGATGGCGCTCGACGTCGGTGCGGTGGGCAAGGGCTACGCTGTGGAGCAGACCGCCCGGGCCGCACAGGCCCGCGGGCTGACCAGTGCCCTGCTGAACATCGGCGGCAACGTGCGCGCTATCGGCACAAAGCCCGGCGGCAAGCCCTGGACCGCGGGTGTCGAGAATCCCTGGGGCGATGACCCCGCGTACATACAGGCCGTCGAGCTGGCCGACGGCGACAGCCTGGTCATCAGCGGCGACTACCAGCGCTACTTTGAGTACGACGGCGTGCGGTACGCCCACCTGATCGATCTGACGACGGGCTACCCTGCCCGCTACGTCAGCAGCGTGGCCGTGCTGGCCCGCGCCGACACCGGAGGTCTGGCCGACGCGCTTTCCACCGGGCTGTTCTGTCTGCCCGAGGAGACCGGCCAAGCCCTGGCCGCGCAAAACCACTATGCCGTCCTCTGGATGCGCCCTGACGAGACCACGAGCCAGAGCGCAGACTGGCCGCAATAAAAACAACCCCCGATTGCCTGAAATCGGGGGTTATATATTTGCTGTAAATTTATACAAACTGTTATCCAAGGGCACTCGAAATTTTCCAAAAAGGCAAAGAAAAAAATCAAGAATGGTCGAGGGGCGCTCGCTCCACTCCGTTCCGCTCGCTTTCTGGTCCATTTCTCAAAAATCCCAGTTTGTTCCGTCCGGCGCAACGGGAAAATTCTGCGATATTGCTTAGAATTTCCCGGAGAAGCCGGGCGCGGGGCGGCTTGGAAAAGACTGTGTAAAAAACAAGAAGCAGGCCCCGGAGCCGTTAGGCGGAGGGGCCTGCGTTTTTGATTTTGGTGTTGTCCTTTTGTCTTTTTTGGTTTGCCCTTGGATATAGTACCATACAGCTTTCCGGTCGGTCAATACCATCCAGCAAATTGTAACATTTATAAGTGCACATTCAAATCTGAATTTGCACAATTGGGCGCTTTGTAGGTGGCAAAATGGCACCAATCGCACAGTGTACATTCTGGACGCTCTCCACACGGTAAAGCCCCTGTATCCGGGTCGTATGGGCAACTGTAAAATGTGTAATTCATAGTAAAAACTCCTTAAAAAGCACAATCAAAATAAAATGGTCTAATCTCACTCGACCGTGCTCTCTGTCAATTGTGTTATTCTGCGGGCTTCATCTGCTCCATGCAGTCCCCGCATATTATGTTGATGACCTTGGTTGCTCGGCAACTGTTACCGCATTTAGGGCAAATGTACTTTCGGGTGCTGCTGGGCTTTTTTGTTCTGCTCCCGCCTTTGGGGAGCGTGCCGAGAACATCAAGAAGTGAAACACCCTCGACCATTTGTAAGTCCTGCCAGCCCTGCTGCTCGATGAAGTCCAGCAGTTCGATGCCGGGGCTGGTGATGGTCCAACCGTATTTCGGGTGATGTTCCACTTCCAGCCCGTGCGCCTCAGCCATTGTTTTGAATCGCTTATTGTGGTACACGCCGTTGTTGCTGGTGTCCTTGATGGGTTCGGGATTGCCGTTCCCGTCAAGGATTTTCGAGCCGTAACCAACCGCACAGGCTAGATGACACATTTCATGCAACAAAGTGCTACACGTTCCGTCAATTGAGCGGTTAAGAGTTGCAGAGCTTATGTTGATTTCGTAGCGCCGCTCATCACCTGCCTGCCAAACCTTATTGCATGTGAAGTGCCCATACGCTCCAACGGTCTTTTTCAAACTGATTACAACTTCCGGCAACGCGCCCTCGAAAAAATGATTGTTGAGAAGCCGGAACATTTTTTCGAGCTGTCCGGCGACGCGGCTTGTTTTGACTGTCTGTTTCATCTTTCGCTTTCCTTTCGTCTTAAAAGTTTACTTTTAATCCCCGCAGAAGCGGTTTGCAGGATTGCCCCTGCCGGCGAGAAGAAAAAGTAAAGCCCACACCCCTGTGTCAACAAATCATGGAATATCGCAGCACCCCCGCAAAGTGCGAGAATATGCCGTGAAAGTTTGTTGACTAAAGGGTGTGGGCTTATATACTTTTTTGAGCGGCAGGGTCACGCTTCCCCGTCCCCGCCGCAGCGGTCCGTCTTTCTTTTCCAAATAAAAAAGCATCGGCCGAAACCGATGCTTACTTCATTACTGTAACCTCTATATCCGCTATCTCCCTCGTCCGAAATTCATGGACAATTCCAATGAATTGCGGTATACTTTTGATAAAGTAAAAGTTCTTGTAAAGTGAGGTGCTATCCCGCGTGCTATTCCAACTGATGAACAAAGATACCCCATGGCTCCTATTCGACTGCTATGAAGACGAGTTCGGCTTTACGGCTGGCAAGGAAATTGAATATTGCAATGATAGGTTATAAAAGGGAGTCGTGAAACACGGCTCCCTTTTTTTGCTTTATATTCGTGTAAAATTACATGAATAAATATCGAAAATTCACACTAAATGACATGAATATCCCCATCGTCTTCTTTTCGTTCTTGAAGTTGTTCTGGAGGTGACGGTGCGGTGTTGAGGTATACACAAAGAAGAGGAGGCCGCCCATGCTTGGGTAGCCTCCTCTATTTTTATGTTGTGTACGGATTTTTTGCGCCACTGAAGTCATACTCGTTGCGCATCGCAGTGTTTTTCCTTGCGAAGTTGTATCTACCACAAAACGCTCGTGTGCGGTAGTTGCTGATGTTTTGTGCAATTGTGGTCATGGTTATCATCTTCTTTGCCGTTATTGTACGCCTGTTGTAATTCTACGGCAATCGATGAAAAATCTATATTCGTTTTATGTAAAACAAAAAGCTATTTTGTGTAAAGAACGACGTAATGTAAAAGTACAAATTCATGGTATAATATTGGCGTGGTGCAAAGTTAGTATACTATTAGTGTATCCCACTTTTACCCGCACTTACGGTAAGATGTAAAGCTGCATTTTTCTGTCTTTGAGTTCCCATTTGCGAACCTTCCAGTCTTTGTATGGTTCATATTTGCAATGTTCTTTCCATTCCTCTTCACCGCTTTTGCTATTAGTTTTATCGCATACACGGTCGACAAGAGTTTCTCCTGTATGAGCGTTGATAAGCTGATAGTCAAAGTATACATCTCTTCCGCAAGCCATTATTGTTTTCAATTTCATTTTCATCACCACCATTTATTTAAGGAGTTGTGACCACTATGTCAAAATACGAATACGCTTACTACGATTCTGAACGCCGTCTGATTGCCGTCGCCGACATTCGTGAGGAATCCAAAAAAGACCCTCATATCTACATGCAGCGTTATGAAGGGCATCTTCTCTGTCCAGAATGCAAGCAAGCCCGGCTCATTGTTGTGCAGGGGGCAGACTTCCCGTTTTTCCGCGCAGCTCCGAGGTCTGCTCACATGGACGGCTGTGATTTTATCCGCCCCGAATATGTGCCTACCGCCACCGACGCTCAGAACCCTGCAAACGCAAAGACTATCCGTTCTCAGCTTCGCCGCGCTCTGGCAAAAACCATTGAACGCCAAATTGCTCGTGCTGTCCACGCCGGTGGAAACGGTGCGGCTCATCATCAGCCGGAAGATGAAGGACCTTTGGCACAGAAGCTGCAGCGTCGCAAAATTTCTCAGCGTCTGATTGAGATGATTCCTAAAAGCAGTGAACCCCACCTGCCTGAAGTGGCTGTTTATTACGGCCGCGTCAAATGCGTTCTGGACGTTGCTGAGAGCCACTACAACAAAGAGCCGTTCTATCATTGTGGCCTCCAGAACATCGCTACAGGGGAACCTTTGCTGACAATGAATGTCTCAAATGGTGTCTGGAATCATTTCACTCAAGAAACCAAGGATTTACTTAGCAATCCTGCCGCAGAGCTTCGCATCTCTTTTCTTGGAAAAGCCGTAGGTTCTATGCGGAATGGCTGCCATGTCGTTTCTCTCAAGAATTCTGAGTTTCTGATTGTGGAAGAAATCCTCTAATTCAGTTAATGTACAACACAATTTCCGAATTGTCCGTTGTTGTCCACTCTGTCACTTTTTCATTTGTATAGCATTCCGGAACATCATTTGACTTACCACAAAAGACTTCTTCATCGCTGTAACCATCAGCAGAATCCGATTTATAACGGGCGATGTGAACGGTTAGTTCTTTGTCTCCTGCCAATGCAAGGAATGATTTTACGGTTGGTTTCATGGTTTTGCCTTCTTTCCTCTTGGCGGCAAAATGTAAAATATCATCTTACCATCTTTTGCTTCCCACGCTCTCACAGTTTTCCATTCATATGCAAGGAATTGGTCATAGTCCTTGTTGTCATCGACCGTATAGGTTTTGTCGTGAACACGGTCTACAAGCACTTCCCCTGTTTTGATATTCACAATAGCAAAATCAGTATAGGGGTTCGTGCAGCAACCATTTCCCATCAAATCATGTATTGTAATCACATTTATCACCTCAAATCACAAAAGGAGTTGTAAACCTATGGCAAAGTATACCGAAGCATACAATGACATTACTAACAGAAACATTGACATTATGCATGTGCGCAAAGAATGTGCTGCTGACCCTGCAGCTTACGAGCGTAATTATCGAGGTCATCTATTCTGTCCCGGCTGTGGTGTTGTTCCTCTTACCCTTGTTCATGACGAAGGACGCTTGTATTTTCGTGGACATCCAAACGCAGTACATCCTGATAGGTGCGGTTTTGTGTTGGATGAGCACATTGTCAAAGATATTAGTAGGCTTCGCGGAGAAGACGAAGACCACGCTTTAGCTCAACGAGATTTCTTGTTCCGGCTTACATTTACCACCCCTCTTCTCAATGCAAATCGGCAGCCTGCAAACGGCAATGGGAACAGGAATGATGCTCATGCAGAGCATCAACATCAAGTGCGCCAAAACCGTCTCCCGCAATGTCGTCTTGAGGAATTGCCGTATCGGATTGAGTCCAACAAATTGCCGGAAGGCGTATGCATTTATTACGGGGTTGTAAATTGCCAGTTGGTGTCCAACGTTACGAATGAGCGGTACAAAGATAAAACGGAAACCGTAAATGTACTCATCTTGAAAGAATGCGATACAGGAGCGACTCTTATGGCATTGACTTTGTCCGGCGCAATTTGGGAGCACTTTGACACCAATACAAAAAATGTCCTTCAGAATTCAACAAAGCCAATTCATATAGCTTTTTTGGCATTGTCCAAAAACTTTAGCACATCCCTATTTAGTTCTCCGTACACTTGCTATTTGCGTTCATCTACTTATTTGGTTGCTCATGCGGATTAGTCCACACCAGAACGACAAGAACAGAGGTTTCGCCTCTGACATACCAGTCGCTTATGTAGTATTTACTCAGCATATCCTCTGGAACATCTTTTACTGCTCCCTCAAATATTGTTTTTACTGATAGCACGTAGTCTTCCATTATTTCGATTTGCTGTGTCACTGGTTTTTTTGTTTGTGTTAAAAGGTCTTTAAGTTTTATTGGCTTCATTGCCATCACTGCCTTTCATTCTACGCGCTGAACCAACTCATAGCTGATAATATCATTCCTTAATGAGCCGACATAGTATTCATCGTGTTCACGAATCTTTTTGTCTGTTGCAAGTATGCCATCGATTTTATGTCTAATGTCGTCTATCGTGTGAAGCCATGAGGGCTGCATCAAGCATAAATAGCCAATGCCATCATCGTCGTACAAGATGTCTGGCACAAACGGAATGTACTCGTCTGAGGGGTTCATACTTTTGCCTTCATCGTCAAAACCTGCGGCGTAAAAGCTCTTGTCGGAATTGCGAAAGTAATGGTTCTGATGTTTTGTGAGTCTGCAAAAAAGAGCTAAGTTGCCATAGTGCTTTGCTATCAGAAAATGTGGTGCTACCTCCTCGACGATGTCGATGTCGATATCACCCCAAATGTAGTGATGTAAAATCATTGCGTTTTCTCCGTTGATAATTTGTTCTTCATTGTTGGCTTCATCGCCTTGCCTTCTTTTTTCTTGGCGGCAGAATATAGAATATCATTTTCCCATCTTTTGTTTCCCACGCTCGAACCTGCTTGCGTGCATAAGGTAAGAACTTTGCGTAATCATCAACATCATCAACCGTGTATGTCCTATCGTGGACGCGGTCAACAAGCACTTCACCTGTTTCTATGTTGACGATTGCATAGTCAGTGTATGGGTCAATGCAACAAAAATTGTCCAATAAGTCATGTAAAGTAATCATAATAATCACCTCAAATCACAAAGGAGTTGTTAGTCTATGCCAAAGTACACAGAGGCTTTTTTCAACATCACACACAAACCGGTCACAATCATGCAGATACGCAACGAGTACAATCTCGACCATACGGTTTATGAAAGGCGGTACAAGGGACACATATTTTGCCCATACTGTAAAGCTGTTCCACTGACAGTTGTCCACACGAACGGTCTCCTTTATTATCGCGGACACCCACACGAAGAACACGGCGAAGGATGCATGTACACATTGAAAGAAATTGTAATCAAAGATGTCGAGAAAATTGGAGGCGATATTGAGAAGCAAGCTGTTTCTCAACTCGACATGCTTTTGCGTTCGATGGTTGATAACAATCAAAAACCGGATACCACAAAAACCGGGAACTCCGGACAAGATTGTAGAGACATTCCTGTTGTGCATCGGCAACAAACATTGCAAAAACGCCTTCCCCAATGCCGTCTTGAACTTTTGCCAGAGTTGTTAGCCGCAAACGAAGCGCCTCGAGAAGTCAATATTTATTATGGCAGAGTGCTTTGCGAAGTTGTTAGCGACAAAACCCCTTATAAAGGAGCTGATGTAAAGGTGTTAGTCGTAAAAGATATAGTAACAAAGAAAGTCATCATGGGGCTTACAATGTCCTTAGCTGTTTGGAGTCATTTTACAACTGACACGCAAGCATTGCTGCAAGCTGCACAGCAACCTCTTCATATTGCGTTTCTTGGCAGTCCATCATCTTTGCAAACCCAAAAACTAAAGTTATCCCATATGTGCTATCTTAGAAGGTCTACATTCTTGCAAATCCTGGAGGGGTGGATTGCTTGATACAATTAAGCGCGTACCATCTGTTTCCACCTGCCAATTTGATATGATACGTTCTCCGAGTGCTTCATCCACATCTTTAACAACACCTTCAAATAGAGGAGCATCAAACCAAAGACCTTCATCAATGACAATTCTCTGCGTGGCAGGGTCCTTGGCTGTGCGCAGGAGTTCTTTCAGCTTTATCGGCTTCATACTTCGTCTTTTCCTCCATGTATAATCAATTGCGCAACCTCATAGCTAACAACAGCTTTCCTGCTGTCAGGCAGCGTTGTAATCGCTGCATCAACCTCTGCTACTTTTTTGGCAATACCTTTAAGCCCAGCAACACTGTTATCCTGCATAGGTCTAACTAAGCAAAGATATCCATTGCCGTCGTCATCGAATGAGATATCCGGAGCAAATGGGACGGTATCGTCGATTTTATCTTTGTCTTTACTGCTGAAAAGAATCTCGTAAAATGTTGCTAATGCTTGCTACAGCGCATGGCTTTGTTCCTTGTTCAACCGACTGTACAGTGCAAGCATGTTGAGCTCTCTGACAATGAGGAACTGATTGTCTATCTCTTCAATGAGGGTGACGCTGGTGTCACCACAAATATCGTTGTGCAGTGTCATCAGCATTATCACTTCCCTTCCCTACTCCTCATTGTATTCGATTCGCACATTTTGGCAAAAGAAAAAGGAGGCTCCGTGTGGAGTCTCCTTTTGTTGTTTGGTCGTGAAATGTGACAATGTCGAAAAGACATTTTACGGTCTTGCAACACATCGATTATAGCATAAAATTGGATTTTTTGCAAGTATGTGTTGTTGATTACAACTGTATTTTGTTTTCACTTGGTTTGTGAATTAGCAGCGTACGCATCCTCCATCCAAACTACCGTTGGAATTATCCTGCGTCCAGTCAGTTCCAGAACCAGGCTGTCCATTGGGGTCATGAGGGATGTCATAACCACCGGAACTGCCACCGTCTCCCCCGCTCGGCTGAGAAGGCTCAGCGGGAGCAGGTGCGGGGTCGGGAGCCGGTGCCGGTGCGGGTGCCGGGTCCGGATTACTCGGCTGAACCGGCGTGGGGTCAGGAGCAGGAGCTGCAGGTACAGTAGGAGTCGTAACTGTAGCACTGCCACCGGAAGCTACGCTTCCACTTGAACTACCATAGTTGGTCTTGTTGCTCGTGTAAGTGGGAGTTTTCTTCTCCTCCACCGTAACATCATAAGTGGCATTCACATCCGCATCCGAATTACTGGTTGCAGTAATTGTCGCATTCCCAGTGGCTACTGCAGTAATCTTCCCGGTCTCATCAACCGTGGCTACGCTTTCGTCACTGGAGAACCATGTAACCGTTGTATCCGTCGCGTTATCCGGAGTGACAGCGGCATTAACCGTTACGGAATTACCAACATAGAGGATACCTTCTGTTTTGTCCAGCTCGATTTTCTCTACCTTAGTAGATACGGTGACCTTTGTGGTGGCGCTTAAACCATCGGGAACTACGCCAAATGCAGAATCTACATCTGCGAGGTCCTCCGGCATGGTAGCAACAGCATCGCTGTCAGAAGCTTCCGCTTCAGTGTTCGCAGTCTCATCCTCGGTGTTAACCACTACTGCAGCAGTTTCCTGCGTGGCAGTCTCTGTGGTTACCGGAACGTCCGCAACGATGTAAGCAGTAATTGTGCATTCGCCGTCAGCGACTGCCGTGACAAGCCCGTTTTCGTCTACCGTTGCAACGCCTTCGTCGCTAGAGGTATATGCCAGCTTTACCTCAGTCGCGTCTTCCGGCACAATTTTGGCGTTCAGTTCCTTTTCGTTCTCACCATTGGTGTAGAGTTCCAAGGCATCGGGAGCATCCACATCAGTCGGCAAGATAACGACTTTCACATGAGTCGTTGACGAAATGTTCGCATCCTTGATGGATGCGGTGATGTTGGCTTCACCTGCGCCAACAGCCGTAACCATGCCGTTTTCATCGACCGTCGCGACATCTTCGTTGGAAGAGGTCCACTCAAGAGTCAGCTTTTCGGCGGCTTCGGCGATTTTCTCTTCCGTAGCCTTGTCGTCAGCGCTGTACTCAATCTGTAACTGCTGCGTCTCTCCTTTTTCGATAACCACATCGGACGGCAACCCGATGGAGCTGATGTCCACGCCGCATCCTGCGAGCGACAGCGCCATCGCAGCGGCTGCGATGACGGTCAAGACAATCTTTTTCTTCATATTCAATTTTCTCCTTCCCGGCGTCTGGTGCCGAGGCAACATAATTGTGATAGGTTCAGCCGACTCTATGCAGCTTTGGATTTCGTCATCGACGAGGCTGTGAGCCATTGGTTGCCTATCCTTCTGTACATCTGCATTATACCATAAATTTGTAATTTCTACAACCAATATAACCGTTATACAGTACCTTTTGCCTCAACACTTCTTGCAGGCTTTTTACGGTTTTACTGTTCGATTGACTCCTCTCCTGTCAAATATTGACATAATACGCTATAGACTTTATTTTGCACGTTCTCGTCCCATCGGTCATAGCCGCTGTCGGGATAAGTAACGTCCTGCACATATTCTAGCTGCCACTGAGATACGGGCTTTCCGTTCTGGGCGCGTATAAGCGTGGGTACGCTTATACGTTGCTCGCCTACAGGGATTTCGTTGCCCGCAGGGTCCTTTACCATGTAGTCGTGCGTGTATCCGTCCAGCCATGTGAGCAGTTCGGCGTAGCCCTCTCCGGCTGGTTTTATTTGTACTGGCGCGTTTAACTCACGGTCATAAATGTAGGTATCGCGGTACTTGTTAAGTTCGCAATAATATAGTTCCGTTCCTGTATCTTTAGCAGCTTTCAGCAGTTCTGGCATCAGATTGCGGCAGAAAGGGCAGGCGGGATAGGCAAGTACAAGTATGCCGTCTTGCAGGTTGCAGGCTTCCAATGCTGTGACTATCTGTATTTTGTCGTAAACCGGTAACGTGATTTCCTGCAAGATGTGCTTTCCGTCAACAGCCTTGCCATTGTAGCACTCATACTTACGCTTAATCGTCATTCCCGGAGATGTCGCCCACAATAGCACACCACCCGTGATAATCACCGCCGCGAACCCCATTACTGCCGCGCGGATTTGTTTTTTCATAGTTCGCCCCCTTTCTCATTTTGCTTATTATAGCATCCATTCCCCGAAAAGAAAAGGCCATATATGGTCGTTGTGCGCATTTCTCACCGCTTATACTGGTTATAGACCATATATGGGCGGAGAGTGATGCAGTGTGAACACACGAGAATTGGTCGCTATGCGTATACAACAGTTGTGCGCGGAGCACGGGTATAATCTGCACCAGCTTGCGCGTTCCTGCGGCGTGCCGCCCTCGACATTGAAAAATATTATACATGGAGGCAGTAGAAATCCCGGCATTGTTACCATTAAGCTGCTGTGTGACGGATTGGGGATTTCGCTCTACGAATTTTTTGACACAGAAGATTTTCGAGAAAAAGAACAAGAGATGAAATGAGGACGGTACGGTTGTCAGTGGCAACCAGTACCGTCCTCTTTCATATGACGTCTGTTGATACTTCTTCTCTGTCTTGAACTCGTTTTAGTCGTTCGATTTCAGATGCGGCTTCCTTGTTTACGTTATCTACAGCACAATTTAGGTCTGCTTCATCAGTGGCAATATTATCGGCGCGCTCCATAGAATCAGCAAAATCGCGTAATACCCCTGCCAATTGACGGCGTGTGGCGAATGTGGCCGAGGCACAGGAATTGGAAATGTTAGAAGCTAATTCATGAACACCGTTTTTTCCGAGAGCCTCAACAGCAGCACCGATTCGGAGATAATCTCCGTTGGACTTATCACTGCCTAGAAATTCTGAAGATGCGGCGAATCGCTTTATATCGTATCCAAAGGTGAAGCAGAAGGAAAGGAAAAGCTCCATAGGAACATTGGATTCTCCATCGAGCATCTTTCTGCAGGTGCGGGGATTCATTTTGTAATGAAGGAGTCCGCCGTAATAATCATCCATACTCAATCCGAGGATAAAGCGTTTCCATTCCATAATGCAAACTATCGTTGCGGAGGTTTCCTTAACCCAAGATTCCCGCTTTTCTGCAATTCCATCAGAATAGCTTTTCCAATTAGCTGCGTTTATATGGGGCTTTTTCATTGCATTATCGCCTCTGGGGTGTCCTCAATGTCGTCAACTTTTTTGGTCTCAAGTCTCAATGTCCGTTTGAACACCACAATTTCTTTGTCGTTGAGGGTATGCGCCACCATCTTTGCGTAATACTCCGGACGGCTCATGGTCGAGGAGAAAGTGCGAGCGTAGGTCTTGCCGGAGCGAACAGCACCTTCCGTCTGAATCAGCCCCTTATCCAGCAGGCTGTTGATAAGTGAGAAGATAGTCTGCTTTTTCCAGTTACGGATGCCATCTTCCTCGGCTTTTTCAATGACCTGCGCTTGGGAGAGGGCTTTTTTGCTGTCCCAAAACACATTCATGACGGACTCCTCGGCAGGAGTCAAATGGTAGGGGCGACGAGACCTTGCCATAGATGATACCAGCTTTCACACAATTATTGATATTCAGATAAGTCGAGCGGCTCGCCTACCTCTATTGTGATAAGTTGCTCATCACTGACTTCATCACCTGCGATAATGTCACGGACATTAACGGAGCGGACAACGTCGCTATCGTCTTCCTCGCCAGAGCATAAGGCATCAATTAAGTCGGAGACAGTCCCGTAGTGGATAGTTGCAAGCGGACGACTCTCACCTGCGCGATAAACAACGACAGCCTTTTCACTCGGATACATGCAACGCAGAACATCGTACAGGGTTAATTCTCCGTCGTCCGGGTCAGATTCCTCGACTTCGAGAACAACTGTGCCGTCTACGTTGACGTAGAGTCCAGAAATCTCATAACCGTCATCAATAAGTGACTGCCGGTCAATTCGTCCAGCCTCGCCCGTCAGAATAAGAACGCGGTCATCGGGCGATTCCGAGGATTCGGGAATCTTATAGATTTCGACTCGCTGTTCTGGGTCAAGCATGGCCAGAATCTTGGTAAGCATGGACTCGTTCATAATTGCTCCCCCTTACTTAAAAAGTGCATTTCAATTTTCTTGTTGTGTGGTGCTGCTCTTATCGAGAGCATTCAATTGTTTTTTGGCTTCGGAAATGTAGGAATTGTAATTGAGTTTGTCGAGAATTGGTTTTCCATCATCACCGTAAAACACCTTTTTGGTCTTTGAAAAAAGCCGCCCGGCAAGCGGTTTTGCCTTGACATCTACATGGCTTGAGTTAATAATCGCTCTGGAGATGTCGTCCATTGCATCGGGACCCAAAGAGACAAGGAACGCTGCAAGCTCCTGTGCATAGAGGTCGGCAACGGTTTGGGGTATAGTAGCTTCCTTCGGGGCATCAAGGTCATAGCCAAAAAGATAGCAGAACTGGGCGAGGTAGGAAAAGTAATAGGACCCAAATCGCACATTTGGTTGGAGAAATGCCTTTTGATAGGCGCTGATAGGCATACCGAGCAAAGGAGCATACTCCTCTACAGAGAGACCCAATTGAAGGCGTTTGTACTCTATTAAGGCGTTCAAATACTTAGCGGTTCTTTCTGTTTCCGGCAGATACCGACGGGCTTTTTCCCGAAGTGCAGAAAGTGTTTTCTGCCGTTCTTCCGAGGATTCAGTGTTCATCTTGCTATACAGGCTCTGAATATCGAAAACATCTTCAAGTCCAGCGTTCGGCAGATTTTGTATGTTATCCATAAAATTTACTCCTGCATACCGTCAGAAATTGAGATTTCTTAATTTTTATAATACCATAAAAATGCAACAGAATCAATCATAAAACAGCAAAAGTGAGAACGATTTTGTCTGAACATGTACATGAGATTACCTGTGCATACATTTCGCGTATGATGGGCAGTTCTAATTCCGTCGAGCAAATTCCCGGCTGACAAGTTGTCCATTTCTCAAAAATGTGGTATAATAAAATCAAAAGAAAGACTAAGAACAACATTGGAACGAGGAAAAAACAATGGCTAAACCGGCAAATTCAGAAAGAATATATTCGGATAAGCTCCCGATGGCATTAAAACCTGTTGGCTGTTCTTATACAGGTGCCGAGTGGAAACAATACATACGGCTTTTTCCTGCAAACGGCTGGGGCATAGCGGACGAGAAAGACACAAGAGATAATGGGAAAATCAGTGATGTGGTAAAGCAAATAGCTGAAAAACACCCGAAGCAAATCAAAGCAAAAAAATGCCTTTTGTGTGGCTGCGTTGATAATGACATTTATAATGCTGCATGGGGCATGTGCAAAAGCTGCAATCATACCGTATGGAGAAAAGGCAGAAGCAAAAGAAATGCGAAAGTAATAGACCCTCTTACCGGCAAAGAAACAAAAGAATGGAACCGTGACAAAGAGCAAGCCACTTGTGTTGAATGCGGTGCGAAAGGCATTACGTATATTTCTTTTTGCATGTGCTTACATTGCGGAAGAAACCAAAGCGCCCGTATGTTGAGAGCTGATGGTGGGCATAGACCAGTGATACTGAGCCCGGAAGAAATATATGAGAAAAAGCTAAATATGATATTCCCAGAAGGTCAATCTGCGATTCGAGGTGTAAAACTCATCCGCCGCCAGACGCCGTAATTTTGTGCAGATTTAAGAAGATTCTGAGCGAAAACGCGAAAACTTTTCCAAAACTGTTTGTTCATAGCAGCGTCAAAAAATCGAGGTGGGCTAACAATCCGTTACCCCACCTCAAATGATATAGACTCGTTATTTATGATATTTTATAAGAGGCGTACAAATGCTGTACGCCTCTTCTTTTTTGATGTCATTTCTGCTACAAATAATGATTGCAGAAATGTGCGAATGGCATAGAATTATAAGTAGAGGGCAGGAAAAATGCCGTAACTGTGTCAAAAGTTAAAACTTATGAGCGCGATTTGCGACGACCGCAGGAATGCGGTTTTCTCCTTGTCCAGAAGTTATGCCCAAAAGTGAGGTGGTGATACGATGGTATACGGCTATGTTAGAGTCTCGACAACGGGGCAAGTGCCGGGGACGTCGCTGCAAGAGCAGGCCTCTCAGATTTTACAGAAATATCCGACTGCAGAAATTACAGAAGAGGCTGCATCCGGCGCACACGAGCGTCCTAAGTTCGATGCGCTCTGCAATACTCTGACCGCAGGTGATGTGCTGGTGGTCTGCAAAATGGACAGATTTTGCCGAACAGTCAAGGAAGGGTTGACCTATGTTGACGCTCTGCGGGAGAAGAATGTTTCAATCCATATCCTTAACATGGGGCTGATTGACAACAGCCCTATGGGTAGGCTTATGGCAACAATGCTGCTGGCCTTCGCAGAATTTGAAAGGGCACAGATTATCGAGCGCACACAATCTGGTAGGGCCGCGGCAAGGCTCAAACCGAACTATCGTGATGGCCGCCCACGAAAGTACAGCAATGAGCAACTTGGGCACGCTGTCGGCTTACTGGACTCGTACAGTTACAAGCAAGTCGAGAGAATGACAGGCATATCCCGCAGCACCCTACAGCGTGCAAAAAAAGAAAGAAGGTAATCTATATGTCAAAAAAATACAAAGTGGCGTGTGTGCAGTTCACGGGCGCTAAGCGTGAGCGCGTGGGCGGCAGTGAAAAAGAGGTCTGGACGTGTGATGCGGTACTGAGTACGGAGTTGGGCATCGTCCAAGGGATTGTCAAGACCAGCTACGACCCGGTGACGGACAAGTACAGGGTCATCGAGGCTCCGGCGGGCGTTACGCTTATTGACTGGGATGCGGAGAGCTTGCACAAGCTGGCCGCGGCTACCAACGAGTACCTTCATGCACAGGCGAGGTAATGTGGGAATATGGATAAATGTATCAAGGTGGAGAGACTGTGTGGATTTGTAGAATCCAGCTTTTTCCATTCGCCCAATCCGATGAAGGGAGCGGCAGCGCGGGCACACTACGAGGGTGTCGCCCAGATGATAACAGACCAAGGTGTAGTCTGTGCAATTATGGATACGACCTACGACCCGTATACGCAGGAGTGTACGGTCGATACCGTGCCGGAGCTAGACATCAGCGCTCTTCGGCCAGAAGACGTGATGATGGCAGCGATGGCGAGTTTGAACAAGCGAATGCTTGAGCAAATGCAGCGTGATGAGGAAAAAGTGCGCTGCGAAGAATCCCAATAGGGGGAGAAACACCCGTAAGCTAACAGCGCACGGGTGTTGCGAGGGGGCCGCAGCCCCAATGCCGGGATGTTTTGCCTCGGAGGGCAAGGCATCACGGCAGGGAGTCCAGAGGGCGGGCAGCGCGGAGCACTGCGTAAAGTCCTTTGGCAAGATAAGCCCGCTCGCGGGCGGTAGGAGTCCCCGCAGGGACTGCTATATCTTGTATGGTGACTCAGACATAGCGGCTAAGTGACCGACGTCGTTGTGTCGGGCGCTTACAGCCGATATGTCTGAGTCACCATTTTCTTTTTCCGTGTGCCGCAGCACTACAGAGAGGAGCAATGAGCAACAATGGCAAGCGTAAAAAAATTTTCGGCGGGTGCAGTCCGCAACCAATTACGGCATAATGAACGCGAGATTGCGAAATCGTCCAATCCCGATATTGACCCGGAGCGGCAATGCTATGACTATAAGCTGTCGCCAGACCGGGGCATGACCGATTATGATTATTTTCTCCAACGCAAAAGTGAATTGTACTGCTATGGCCGAGAGGATGTCAAGGTGATGGCGGGCTGGATTGTAACAGCACCGCAAGACTTGGCGGAGGAGCGGGAACACCAGTTCTTTGAAACAGTGTATGATTTTCTCGCAGCGCGTTACGGTGAAGAAAATGTAGTGCAGGCAATCGTCCACGACGATGAGGGCGGACAGCCGCACCTGCACTTTTGTTTCATCCCGACCGTTGAGGACCCCAAGCATGAGCAGGGTTATAAAATCTGTGCAAATGAAATACTCACTCGCCGTGAGTTGCGTAATTTTCACCCGGATATGCAACGCTATCTTGACGCACACGGTCTGGACGATGCCCGTGTCATGACGGGCATCACGCGCGAGCAGGGAGGCAACCGCACGGTGGCCGAACTTAAAACGGAGTGTGAGATTGAGCGCAGGCTGGAAGAACGCAACCAGACGCTCTATTTTGGAGAGTCGTCTGGACCGCAGTTGCATTTTTGAGGTAACAGCGATGAACCAGATAATTACAACTATCAATTTATATCTGATGATGGTGACGGTGATTCTGCTGTCGGTACTCGTTCTGGTGGTCTGCGTAAAGGAACGAAGCAAGCATATCTCAAGCATATTGAAGAAATCAGATATTAGATATAAACCAAAAGGGCAGGCACGAGGTATTGTGTTTGGCAAACGATTCGGCTTGCGGGCATATTCCCCCGAACAAGACGAGGGGCACATTCTTGTGCTGGGACCGTCTGGCACAGGTAAGACAAGTGCGCTGCTGATTCCAACGCTGCGTAGTTGGCAAGGCACGGCGCTGGTGGTGGACATTTCCGGCGACATTGCTGCTAATGTGCACACAGAAAATAAAATTGTCTACGACCCAACCTCTGAAGACTGTATCCCCTATGACGTGTTTGCGTCAATCAACGCAGTAGACGATGACACTGAACGGCAGGAGCGCTTGGAGCAACTTGCCTACCTGCTGTTGCCGGATAAGGCTAATGATAGCGAAGCGGGCATATTTTTTACGAAAAATGGCCGAAAAATGATAACGGCAGCGCTTATTTGCTACTACGGCATGGGCTGGGGTTTCGTAAAAATATGTGAACACTTTTTAGGCAATGATTGGCGCTCCCTACTGAACGATATTGCAAAGCAAAATAACCAAACTGCCAATATGTACATTAGCAGCTTTTCCGGCGCAAGCGAACAAAATACAGCAGGTTGCAAACAAGCCGCCGATGATGCACTAAAATTATTTGCCACAAACGAAAAAATTAAAAATGCACTTAGGACACCTACCAGCTATGAACAATCAATCTGTCCGGCCACGCTGGAAACAAATAGTATATATGTTTACATCCCGGAAGAAAAGCTCGAAATCTATGGCGACTTAATGCGTATAATTACAGCGCAATCAATGGAGTATTTTTCATCAAGACCCAAAGAAAATAAGCGAATGATTCTATTTTGTTTGGACGAGTTTGCGTCTTTTGGGCGATTACAAATTACACCGGCCCTTCGGCGCTTGCGTAAAAGAAAAATTAGGATTCTGATAATCACACAAAATTTGCACGATATAACAATGATTTATGGAAAAGACGAGCAGATTGCAATGCTGGGCAACTTTCGCTTTGTCGTTCTGTTGGGCTGCAAAGACACCGAGACACAGGAATATTTTTCCAAAATGATTGGTGAAAGGCGGTCGCTTGTGGCAGTTGACAACGGTCCGCGTCCGCAGTTGATTATCAAACCGGCAGACCTTGCACATTTGGAAGATGACCTATATGTGCTAGCAGATAGTGGCGCTGTGCGATTACACAAAAATTTCTACTTCAAATAAATGGGCGGTACGCCTAAAATAAATTGAAGCAAATTATGGCGGCTTTTTGAGGGAAAATTCCTTAAAAAGTCGCCTTTTTGTATATGAGAAAAGCAATATTTTGTACGGTTGATGTTGCACATTTGTGCGAAGTGATGTACTATATTGTTGTAATTTGAAAAGTGCACTATAGAGCAAAATAAACAAGCCCGCACAACAAGGAGCTATCCCCACCAGCAGGTTGGCGGGTTCCCCTTAACGTGCAGGCTCTTTTTATGTTTCCTTCGTTCTGGAAGCCCCAATCGGCAAGGGATATAGCGGAGAAGTTGCATTCCCCACTTCAATGTGAGAGGCTCCCACAGCGGCATAGACACCTATAGACAGCGCCGAATGCCGGAAACATATTTAACCTTCCAGAACGGTAACACTGCGGTCCTAGAAGCTCTATCGAGGGGGACGGAACGCTTCTCTCGATTACGCCCTCTTAGTTGCGCAACAGTAATGTGAAATCTCTTGCGCAGAGTATCCGCCCAACAGAAGGTGCCATTGCAGGAATACGTGCTCTCACAGCGGCTCTAAAGGCATTGGAACGGCTTCCTCTATGGACATGGGAAAACTTACCTACCAGAACACGCAGAATGTGTGTATGGGGCTGTATGCTTGGCTGGAAGAGCGGCTTCCCTTTTGCAGAGAAAAACCTTACCGCTGTTGCCGCTGTGCCTGCCACGCTGAACTTACCGTTAGTAGCGGGACGGCTCGGCCGTCCGTCCAGACCGATAGCAGCCTCCCGGCAATAGCAACTTGCCCTTGCAACGGACCACCTGCCATCAGCAAGCAGGAAAGATGCCCTCCGCCCTAGCAGGGGTTAATTGATAGTAGATGCACGGCTCCCCCTATTGTGCGTATTCCAAAACAGAAAGACGGGCTTCGGGCAATGTGCCGCTACCTAGTAAGTAGACACCCCAAAACCTCCCTTTGCAACCCAAAGTTGAACGAAGAGACAGAGCAGAAAAAACGAGAAATGAACACGATGACTTTGAAGCACAAAGATGGAACTTTGCGAAGCACTACCAACTTTGGAATACATCCCTGCAACACCTCACAGCACCTTCCTATTCAGGCCAAGGCGCTCAAAGAGCGCCTAGAAATAAATAGGACGATAAGATAAGAAGAGAAGAACATATATCACTCGAAAACGCATAGACTGTTAATACTACGATATATCGTATAAATACTAAATAATAACCACACAAAATAAAAGTGATACTTGACGCAAATTCCATCAGAATATCGAATACTAACCGTCAAGAAATCGAATACTAGCCATCAAGAGGTAAATCTCATGCGAATGGAGCAAAATAATATGGATAATTCGAGAGTTCTGGTGAACAAGGAAACAGGGGCCGCCTATCCTCTACCGAAGGAGCCAAATTATGAATATTTTTCGGACATTGGCTTTTGGAAAGCGTCCCCTGCTTTCTTTGAAAAACTGCATGGCATGACCGCGCCTATCAGCAAAGTGACGGCAGTAGTTTTGAAAAATGTAAAGGCGCTTACGAACAAAGTAAAATTGAGTTACCAAAAAGTTGTGCGAGAATCCGGATGCGACAAAGAGACTGTGAAAAAAGCAATTGCGTATTTGGAGCAGCAGGATATTGTTGTGAATATTCAGAAACCAGAGACGCGGAAAAATGGGGAATGGATGCTTAATCCAAGACTGCTCGCCAAGGGAACAGATAACGACCAGAAAGAATTGACAGGGCAATATGACGAGTATAAGAGAAAAACAACTAGCCATCTTTGCATAGTCGATAAAAGCACGGGGGAAAGCTATTCGCTCCCAATTGATACATCTATTGCTGAGATGCAGGATAATTATAGCAAGGACTTTTGGAAACTATATAAGCCTTTTTTTGATGCGATGGCTGGTTTAGGGCGTGCAGAAAATGAAGTGTTCATTTATATTCTAAAAAACTTTGATTGGGCAAGCAATACGCTGGACGCTCCGCAGCAGGTAATTGCAAAGAACAGCGGAACCTCAAAGGCATCTGTAGAACGCACAATTAGGGCACTAAAGGAAAAAGACTTCATGATTTGTCTGAGCGGCAGTTGCTGGATGGTTAATCCGGATGTTGTCATGAGAGGTGGCAAGAGTAAATATCATCAGCTTCGGAACGACTACAAGAAGGGCAAAAAGGACGCAGAGCAGCGAAAAAATGAGCGCGAGCAGAAGAAAGCTGGCAAGAAGGCAAATTTGCAAAGCAAAAATTCTGCACAGGAAATACCACAGGTAAAAATCCCCCCGTATATTCCGCAGCAACTGGTCCCTACCCCCGAAGTATCCGCACCGGAGTCGCCAGTGAGCCAGAAAATCCCTATCCCAGGTGGTGGTTTGTGGCCTCCGAGAAGCGAGGAAAAAACGACGCAAAATAAATTTGTGCCGTTTATTCCTGCCGCCATGCAGAGGCAGATGGCAGAGGAAAAACGAAAACGTGAAGAAGAAACGCCCCAAGAGAGTATAGATATAAGTACGGTCCCCTATGATGATGGAGAAAGCGACGAATATGTACCGCTGGAATATGTAGAGGCAGGCGCTGCGATGTTGAATGACGATGACGAAGATGATGTTAGATACATTAAGGACGATGATGACCTTCCGTTTTAACCCATCTTGCCACAGTCTTTGCGTCCATGCCGTACAGCTGCGCTATATGGTACATGCTGGCTCCTGATTGATACATTGCTTTCATTTCGATTGTGTAGTCGGGCGCAGGAGAGGGTGCGTGTAGTAGGTCGTGGAGGGACAACCCCAGCAGAACAGCGAGTTGCAGAACGTATCGCGGTGCAACAGACTTATTACATAAGGTGGCATGCAGTTGCTTGGCGGCTATATCCCCTGCTGGAATAGAGGTGTCGTATAAACTTAAAAGTGCATTTTCAATCTTTGTTGCGTAGGTGCGACCCCCAGTTAGGGAACGCCAGCCACGGGAACGCAATGCGCGGTCAAGAACGGCGTGATAAACAGACCCGTCCTTAAAGTCGAAACTGAAATCCAACGTGTCCTGTAACAATAAGTCTAATGCAAGCAAGCAATCCGGCACAGGCTTTGTATGCTCTTTTGCGAGCTCCATAGTAAATGTTGCAGGAAATAGTTCTTGTTGTCGTGTGCTATTGTATGCGACATTAGTATCGACCAGCCAGCAGTGATGTTTGGTACAAATCTGCATATCCGGCAGTTGGTGACTGCGATGCCAGTACGGTTCGCCGTATAACTGCAAGTCCTCTTGATAGCAGACGGGGCAATAGCGCATTACAGAGCAGTGAGTCCCATTAGCCTGCGAAATACCCATCCGGTGCACGGCTGCAGGATTACCGTTGACAGTATAAGCATAGGTGGAGCGCTTACGTTGCGTTGAAAAAAATCGAGCATAGTATGGATAAAGTGTATGCTGCATTACAATGTCCTTCGTGTGCAAGTATCCTTGTGAGAGTTGTGGCAACAGTGTGTTTATTCCCCCGCAGAGCATCAGGCTTGGAGTGCGGTACGTGTCACCATATAGCTGTTGCATGGTGTGTTTGGCACAGTAATTGCCACTGCGGACGTGAAAACGGCAAATGACGCTATACCATAGTTCGTCTGGATATGGAGCAGGGAAAAACGAAATCATATAGACACCTCCCCTTTGATGTAGTCGCTGTATACGCTTAACGGAGAAAGCCCCTGTCGCTTGGCAATTTTGAGAGCGTGTACGAAATCTTGCCTTGTGTGGGTCTGAACAGTAGACGGCGATGCCTCTTTTTGAACCTTACTGTGCACAGGAGTATAAGTATTCGAAGACGGAGTACGGTCCAGCTCAGACAGATAATCATTTACCATTCCGAGGTTACTTTGAAGTGCACGTTTTAATTTTTCGGCATCTAAGGATTCTGTTCCAGTGAGAATCGCTTGCTCCTGCGCGTGATACAGTAGCTTAACAAGTATGTCCGGTATTCCCTGCGTCCACCGATACAGGCAGGAACGCAACTCTGGCGTAAGAGTGGTATCGGTTTGCGTGTACTGATAGTGCCAAAGTGTGTGAAGCAAAAGGTTAAATTCTGGACCGTCCGGCAGGCGGTCATAGACCAGCCCTGTTGCGCGTCTCGCGGAACGGAATTCCTGCTGCAAAAGCTGAAACACACGAGGCGTCCCAACCATGCAGATGCCAATTCCAGCGCTATTGATAAGCTGGACCAAAAAATTCAAAAACTTGCTGCCGCCGTTGCCCTTTCGATAGGCGATATTTTGTAGTTCGTCAACGACAAGAAGCCCCACATGATTAGACCGCAAAATTAAACTGAGCTGACTTACAAGAACATCGGTTGTTGCACGGGTCTTTTCGGCGTGGACGTGATAGGAGGTTCCCAAAAGGGCATCAATCTGCAAATAGATGTCGAGAATCAAAGCCTTAACTGAGGCATCGTGCGGCGTCTGCACAACCAGATACGGTATTTGATGGCAGCACAACATTTTGCCTTGATACGACTTATGCTCAATGTCCTGCGGAAACAGAGAAAGAACGCGCTGCAAGGCAGTCGATTTCCCCAGCCCGGATACGCCTATAAGGGAGAAACTGCTCCCACCACCAATAGAGGCGGCGTTCGCACCAGAACGAATAGATGCATATGCGGCATGGGCATAGACTGCCTCTGTTATGGGTGTGTATGTGCTGTAACTGTGCAGCATTGTGTTGTATATCTGGCAGTACAACTCTATCGTCATCGGGAGCGGCTGGTAGATGGAGTATAGCTGCGACAATAGCTGCAAGCGTTCTCCGGCAGGTCGCTCACGGTCTGATGGAGAATAAGGCGGGAGAAAAGCAAGCGCAGAAGCCAACTCGCGCCCAACCATCATCGGCGGAAGCGCCTCAATGTAAGGATTACCGGGATATAAGGGACTGCTGGTATACTGAGCAAGCATTTTATATGTCCTCCTGCTGGTCGAAGAGTAAATCCATCATATTGATGCTTTCCTGTTTTTTCGCAACCGGGCGATTCTCAGCAATCTGTTTGCCGATATTCCCAACTACGGCGGGGTGTTCTGTCATTGATGCGATGGCGGATATATCTGCCATTAGGTCAAGCTGTGCCTGTAGGTCTTGCTTTTTCCAGTCAACGGTGGTTTTCTTCTGCATTTGCTGCGCGTCCTGTACCTCGGCAAGTGTTTTGCCCCGATACTGATTTTGCATGAGTTCAAACGGTGTGTACTCACTATTTTCGTAAAGCCAAACAGTATCCATGCAGGCGGGATTGTACGCAACAACTACTTTTTCGCGTCCAGAAAGTCCCGCTCTGACAAAACGCTTATTAAAAAGTGCATTTGAAAAATTTAAGCCGAATACTTCCAAACCACGCTGCGTAATGCGCCCTTCCGCTCTGGGCAGCAGCGTCAACCCTAATTTCGCACTGTCAACCGTTGCCAGTGATGACGAAGGACAAGAAGCCCAAATCTGCGCAGCAATTGGAGGAACGCCCGCCTGTATCATAGCGGTGGTCAGAGGAAAATTCCCCATAATGTACTTGCTGTTGTAATAAATGACACATTTAAGGACAATGCGTGTAAACTGGTCTATATCCAATACACCTTGTTTGCGATAGTCGGGAGCTCCGCGCTCTTGAAAATCTGGCTCAATGACACCCTTGCCCTTGAGTAAGGGCTTATAGGCACGCTGAACAAGGTCAAACAGCTTTTCAACTGGGCCCTTTAGGTCCGGACGATAGGAAGGCAAATTTTCGACCTCGATGTGATAGCACTCGCACAGATTTTCGAGAGGTCCGCCGAGAAATTCTGTTCCCCTGTCGGTTATGATTTTTGCAGGAAGATGATGGCTGGGCCAGTCCTGCGGGTCTATTTCTATGCCGTACTTTTTACAGACGGAAACCTTGTCTGAGCAGGTGTTTTGCATTAGCAACCGTAGTGCATACTGCCCACCCTCTAAACCAACATACACGCCGGTGATTAAGTTGCTAAATGCGTCTACCATCGTGTATATGATGGGGCGACCAATGGGCTTGCGGGTGATGCGGCTGACGATGTAGATGTCCGCAACAGTGGCATCTGTCATGTATGTGCCGATAGTCTCTGCGTATGCCCTCACAGAGCCTGTAAATGCACGATGATTGCGCTGGTATGCCTTGATACCTTGGCGGCTAATTGTCTCGTTTATGGGGTCGCGGTGGCATCTAAAGTAATAACGAAACTGCCAGAAAGAAGGATACTGTGGCAGAAGCTTGCCGTATGCGTCACAGTAGCGGGCTTGCAGCATCATTTTGTACGCTGTAGTTAAGGTCTGCTTCTGCGGTGTGTAGTAAAACTTATTAAGCGCCCACCGAATATTTTTCTCATCCACGCTTAATGTGCTGAGTAGGTTATTGCTGTGCTCATTGCTATTGGAAGTTAAAAGTGCATTTTTATTTTGACCTACCCAATAGCGCCAGAGGTAGAGCAGCACTGTCCGGCGAGTGACCCCGGCAAGGGTGGCTTGCTCCTGCGCTGTGCGGCTGCGGTATGCCTTATCGGTGATTGCTTCAGAACAGAGAAGCCCGTCAAGGAGTGCAAAGCGTTTGTCGCGCTGCTCACGCTGCCGTGGGGATAGGTCATCGTCCAGAACGAAAGCAGCATACCGGTCGGCGCTGACGGTCTGCATGGCTGCGAGGTCTGCGTTGCGGACAAGTGACGGCATACGAAAATGCTGGCAGTCAACCACATAACTTTGCGGTTCGGCATATAGGATAATGCGAAGATGAGAGCCGTCCGAAGCCTGTAGAATGTCGAGATTTTTCATAGTGTTACCTCCTCACGGTCGATTATGATGCCCCAATCGGATATGCCCTTACTTGCCCAATAGCGCTTAGATGACTCCAAGAGTGCCGCAACGCTGGGGCGTGATAGATGCTGACGGTAGACCGCTTCTCGGACTGCCTGTGTGCCATCTGCAAGTGTGAGCAAAAAGTCGGTGGTGTAGGTGTCCGCTAATCCGAGGTCGTTGAGCGCCCCTGTGTTGTCGTTGAGCTGGACATTGACCTCAAACGACACGACATTTTCCTCCGCGTCCAACTGCCGCGCATAGGCAAGTTGCACCTTGTCGTACAGTGCACATACCTGCGGGCACTTTTGGAGTTTGAGCCGAGTGCAGCGTCCCTTTTGAACTTGCTTCCTCATAGATAAAACCTCTTTCCGGGGCTTTAATTGACTACAGACAAAAGGACACTTTACAGGGGCAAACAACATATCAAAAAATCCCGAAAATCGAACAGAAGGTGAAAAAATCGGAAAAAGTTGATATTTGTTTGCCCTTTTTGGGAAAAAAGAAAAAGCTTTGCCCCTGTGCATTGACGTTAAAACGCAAAATGCACCAAAAGGGGCAAAGCTTTATCAATTTTTTCCAAAAATCAAGCCGCCATACTATATCCAAGGGCACTCGAAATTTTCCAAAAAGGCAAAGAAAAAAATCAAGAATGGTCGAGGGGCGCTCGCTCCACTCCGTTCCGCTCGCTTTCTGGTCCATTTCTCAAAAATCCCAGTTTGTTCCGTCCGGCGCAACGGGAAAATTCTGCGATATTGCTTAGAATTTCCCGGAGAAGCCGGGCGCGGGGCGGCTTGGAAAAGACTGTGTAAAAAACAAGAAGCAGGCCCCGGAGCCGTTAGGCGGAGGGGCCTGCGTTTTTGATTTTGGTGTTGTCCTTTTGTCTTTTTTGGTTTGCCCTTGGATAACTGTACAATTCTCACCGCTGCGGATTGATGATCGTGCGCCAATCGAGGTCGCCGTGCTCCAGGCCGTGGATGAGGACCTCGGCGGTGGCGATGTTTGTGGCAACGGGAACGTTGTGCACGTCACAGATGCGCAGCAGGTTCATCTCGTTCGGCTCGCTGGGCTTGGCGCTGATGGGGTCGCGGAAGAAGAGCAGCATGTCCACTTCCTCACAGGCGATGCGCGCCACGATCTGCTCGGCACCGCCGTGGCCGCCGGGCAGGAACTTTGTGACCTTCAACCCGGCGTTTTCCTCCACCAAGCGGCCGGTCGTGCCGGTTGCCAGCAGACGGTGCTGTTCCAAAATATGGCGATACGCCATACAAAACTGCACCATCAACTCCTTTTTGGAGTCATGGGCTATCAATGCAATCGTCATAGGTAAATGCCACCATCCTTCGCAGCAGAGTACAATATATTAAAAGGTAAGCGGGACGCGCTGCCCGCACAAACGCTTTGCCATGGCCTGTCCGGCCACAACGGCGGGATCCGCAGCGGGCGGTACCGTGCCGTTGGCCCCGGCCAGCTGCAGAACGCGGCTTTCGGGGATGACCGCCAAAAGCTGCACGCCGACGGTGTCGATGCACTCGTCCAGATCAGCCACGGCAGCGTTTTTGCCGAAGCTCTCGCGCCGGACGCGGTTCATCACCAGGCGCACGGCGCTCTGCGGGCGGCCACCCGCCAGCAGCCGGTCCGCCACGATCTTGCCGTCGCGCAGGGCCACGGGGTCGGGCGTCAGCACCAGCAGGGCCTTGTCCGCCACGGTGGAGGCCGCTGTGAACGGCGCGCCCATGCCGGCAGCGGTGTCCAGCAGGATAAAATCAAAATAGGGCCGCATAGCGGTCAGCAGACGTCCCAGCGGGGCCGCCTCCACCGCACCGCCCTCATACGGGGCGCTGATGACGGACAGCCCGGGGTACAGCGGGCTGGGCACAACGGCCTTGGCCCCCTCGCATCTGCCGCACAAAACATCCTCAATGTCGTAAACGGTGCGGCCATAGACGCCTGCGATAATGTCCACGCTGCGCAGACCGGAGTCCAGCTCCACCAGCAGGGTCTTGCGGCCCAGCCGTGCCAGGCAGGCCCCCAGCAGTACCGAGACGGTACTTTTTCCGGTACCGCCCTTGCCGGAGCAGACCATGATACACTGTGCGTTCATGTCGGCTCCTCTCCACAGTTGCATTAACACTATCTCGCATATATTCTATCACACTTCCGGCTGGACTGCAACTGGCTTTTTGTCAAAATGTGACATGTTCTTTTTGAAGAAAATCACGATAAGGGAAACTTTTTGATGCACTAAATCGGCAGAATGCCCAAGCGCACCCGATGGGGGTTGAGCAGCGCTCCGCAATCATCCGCCAAAGACGGCATCCAGCACAGCGCGCAGGATGGGCGCGGCGTTGGACCCGCCACCGCCGTATTCCAGCACGACGGCCATGGCGATTTGCGGGTCGTCCGCGGGCGCATAGCCGATCAGCACCGAGTTGACATAGTGCCCGCCGCCGGGCAGGGTGTCCGCCAGCTGGGGACTGCCGGTCTTGGCCGCGCAGGCCACGGGGGCCTCGCGCAGGACGCGGGTCGTCCGGGCCATCCGCTTCATGCCGTCGCGGATGGGGCCGAACACGCCCTCGCCGCCCGGAACTGTGGTGAACGTCGGGGCATACTGCCAGACGGTCTCGCCGGTGGCGGCGTTCACGGCGCGGTCCGCAAAATGCAGGGCGGGCCGCTGCCCGCAGTTGGCCAGCGTGGCCGCGTAGGCCGCCAGCTGCAGCGGCGTCACGGCGGTGTTGCCCTGCCCGATGGCGGCCATCAGAGTCAGCCCGGCCTGGTAGTTTTCGTCGCTGCTCAACGTCAGGCGGCCCTGTGCCTCGGTGATTTCAACGCCGGTGGGCGTGGCCAGTCCTAACTGGCGTGCCATCGTGGAAAACACATCCACGCCCAGCCGCCGCCCGACATCGTAAAAGAAGATGTTGCAGCTGTACTCCAGCGCCGTGCGCAGGTCTACCGGCCCGCCGTGGCCGTATTGCAGGCAGCCCGGCTGGTAGCCGCTGTAAAACCCGTACCGCCCGGTGCAGTTGACCGTGGCGGCGGAGTCGATGCCCGCGGTCAGCGCCGCCGCGGCCACGGCAGGCTTGAAGGCCGACCCCGGCGCGTACAGCCCCTGGCAGACGCGGTCCAGCAGCGGCGCGGCAGCATCGGCAGAGAGCGCCGCGTAGTCTGCACGGTAGCGGTTCAGATCGAAGCCCGGCACGCTGGCGGCGGCCAGGATGCCGCCGGTCTGCACATCCACGACCACCGCCGCCCCGGCACGGCACTCCCGCCCGGCCCCGGCAGCCTTGGTGGTGCGCAGGACCTCGATTTGGGATAAAAGCGCATTTTGCAGTTCTTTTTGCAGAGCGCTGTCCACGGTCAGCACCAGCGTGGCCCCGGGCACAGCCTCCCGCAGGGGCACGGTGCGGCGCACAGCGCCGTCAAAGCCGGTGTTCACGAGCACCCGCCCGTCCTGCCCGCGGAGCAGGTCGTCATAGGCGGCCTCCAACCCGCTCTGCCCGATGACAGCATCCATCGCAAGGCCGCGCCGCCGGGCAGTGGGCCACTGCTCTGCTGTGATCGGCCCGGTGAAGCCCAGCGCATGGGGCAGCAGCGTGCCGTTCGGCCAGGTGCGCACGCCACGGGCGGCGGCCCGCACTGCGCCGCTCTGCACAAGATCGGCCTTGTAAAACGACGTCAGAACGTCACTGCCGACGCCCTGCGTCACGGGCAGCTCCCCCGCCGACGCGGCAGCAAAAAAGGCAGCAAGCTGTGTTTCCACATCCTTGCTGCCTGTCAGGCTCTCTATGGCTTTTACGGTCTCGCGCAGGTCGGTGCCCGGCGGCGCCGGGATGCGCAGGTAGACGTCATACACGGTGGTGTCGCGGGCCAGAACGACCCCGGCGCTGTCCACGATGGCCCCGCGCGCGGCGTGCTGGGTCACGGTGTAGCTGGCGGAGCTGGCCTCGGCGGCCTTGTCGGCGTAGTAGTCGGCGCGGACGAACTGCATCCAGGCCAGCCGCGCGAAGAACGCCGCAAATACCGCGCCGCACAGCACCATCAGCACCGCCACGCGGACGCGGCGGCGGTGGGAGTTTTTGCGGTTGGCCATGGGATCACCTCGGTAAAAAATAAAATGGATTTGTTTGTCAGGAAATGGGACATGTAGGGGCGCGGCAGCCATTCACTGCGCGGGCCGATGGCGGGCATCGACCCCTACAAACCACGCTGCCTATTTATTGTACCCAAAATTCGACGAAAAAGCAATTACTTTTTCACGAAATAGACCGTGCCCCACAAATCGGCGGTGTCGGTCAGCGGGACCTGCGCGGTCAGGCCATCGGCGTCGGGGGCGGGCGCGGCGTCCAGTGTGCCCAGCCAGTCCCCGCCCGCGGTGGTCACGATGTCCCCTGCCGTCAGTGCGCAGTCGGCGGGCAGGCCGGTCAGGACCCACTGCCCCGGCGTGACTAACCCGGCATAGCTGCCGCAAAGCCCGGCAGCGGCGGAAAATTCCACAGTGCAGGTGTCGCCGTCCGTGCGGGTAACGACCCCCGCGTACCGCCCGCCCGCGTCGAGGACGGCATTCCCCGGCGCAGTGTCCGGGCAGGCCAGCGTGAAGCCGCCGACGCCCCGGGCCACGACCCGCGCCGGGGTGACGCCGACGATGCCCCGCCCGCAGCCGACAAGCTGCCGCAGGGCGGCGTTCTCGGCCAGCGCGTCGGCAGACTGCGCCAGCTGTTGATGCAGCGTGAAATTTTCCTGCTGCAGGGCGTCCAGCCGGGTCATGTAGTGCCCGCCGACAACGCGGTCTACCCGAGCCAGCGCGGCGGGCCGGAGTGCCGCCAGCTGCGGCAGGGCCAGCAAAAGCGCGGCCAGCACCAGCGGCACGGCCCAGCGCCAACGCCGCCTGCGGCGGCAAGAAAGATCCAGCTGCACAAACATCACCCCAAGGCAGAATATGCCTTGCAGGACGAGGTTAGACTTTGGTATAATACAGAAAGAATACAGCGCATGTAGGGGCGAGCATTGCTCGCCCGCGGAACGCAGTGGCAGCCGCAAAGTTCCCGGGCCGATGACGAGCATCGACCCCTACAGCGCAGGGGCGGATTCCCTATCCGCCCGGACATTTTCCGCTGCCGCACACGACGACGTGCGAACCATGTTCGCCCCTACAAATTAAGAAAGGTCAACTTTTATGAAATACAAGCTCCTGTTACTCGATATAGACGGCACGCTGCGGCCCGGCAGCTGTGAGCGTGTGCCGAAGGAAAACGCTGAGGCCGTCTGCGCCGTGCAGAAGGCCGGCGTCAAGATCGCGATTGCCACGGGCCGCGGGCGCATCGGCGTGGGCAAGGGCCTGCTGCGCAGCATCCGGCCCGACTACTGGGTCTGTGCGGGCGGTGCGCAGCTGGTGGACTACAAGGGCGCAGACCTGGCCCTGCACCGCCTGACCACCGAGGAAATGTACGCGCTGGTGGACTTTTTTGAGGATTACGACCTGCCGCTGCGCTTTACCTACCACGACGCGAACTACGCCTACCTCGGCTATGAGGAGTTCGCCCGCCGCGAGCGGGAGAAAAATTTGGCGCTGAACATCGTGGACGGCGAGGATCAGGACAAGCATCTGGAGGAGATGCCCTTCGGCGCGTTCGGCTTTCTCTCGCAGGAGATGGCCGACAGATTTCAGGAAAAATACGGCTATCTGGGGCTGAATTTCCTGTTCTCCTACCCCGGCAGCGACGGCTGCGATATTTTGCAGCAGGGCGTTGACAAGGGCGCAGGTCTGCGGGAACTGGCGAAGCTGGCGGGCATCGACCCGGCGGACTGCGTGGCCGTGGGCGACGGCGATAACGACGTTGCGATGCTGAAAGCGGCGGGCCTCGGCATTGCCATGGGCAGCGGCAGCGCTGCCGCCAAGGCTGCCGCGGACCGCATCGGCCCCGACGCCGAGCCCCACGGCATTGCCGAGCTCTGCCGTGCGCTCTGGCCGGAGGCGTTTTAAATGGCCGAGTACACCCATGTCGGCCCCGGTCTGCCGCCGCTGCACGGTGCACGGGCCAACGCGCTGATCTTAGGCAGCTTTCCCAGCCCCAAGAGCCGGGAGCAGGGCTTTTTCTACGGCCACAAGCAGAACCGCTTCTGGCCGATGATCGCCGCCGTGACCGGTGAGCCGGTACCCGATTGGGCCGACATCGAGGCGAAAAAGGCCATAATTTTAAAGCACGGGCTGGCCGTGTGGGACACGATCGGCGCGTGCGACATCAAAGGCGCGTCGGATGCGTCGATCCGCAACGCCGTGCCGAACGATGTGGCCGCGCTGATACAAAAGCTGGGCGTGCGGGCAGTGTTCTGCAACGGCGCGGCGTCGGGGCGTATCTACGCGAAATATGCAGAGCCCCTGACCCACCTGCCCGCCGCCGTGCTGCCCAGCACCAGCCCCGCCAACGCCGCCTGGTCCCCCGCGCGGCTGCAAGTGGCATGGGGCACTGCTTTAGCACCGTTTTTGCGCGCGGATGGTTGCAAGTGAACGGATTTTGTTCTATAATAAAAGGTATAATTCTAATATTGTCTGCCGGTAGGGGCGGGGCATGCCCCGCCCGCAGCCTTCCCATGGAAGGCGGTTGACCGTAAGGCCGCGGGCCGGACATGTCCGGCCCCTACAGAGCAAGAAAAACAGGGAGGTGCCTGCATGAGCAAATGGCAGGAAAAAACCAAACGCCCGGTGCTGCCGGTCTATATGGCGGCGCTGGTGTGGCCTATTATGGCCCTGCTGGTGCCCATCTACACGCTGGGCGGGCTGGTGCTGACCGCCGCGGTCAGCACGGGCGCCTACTTTGCGGGCACAAAGCTCTGCCCTACCCGCGTTGTGCGCACCTACGTGCCCTATGCCACAGGCAGTGAGGACGTGGACGCCATGCTGAACGGCATTGCCGCAAACCTCGATGCACTGCATAAACTGAACGAGGCAATCCCCGACCCGCAGCTTTCCCGGGCCATGGACCGCATGGAGAAGGCAGGCCGCAGCATTGCCGCCGTTGTGGAGAAAACCCCCGACAAGGCGCGTAGCGTGGACCGCTTTGCCCGCTACTACCTGCCCGAGGTCGTCAAGCTGATGGGCACCTACGCGGCGCTGGAGCAGAACGGCGTCAGGGGCGAGAACGCCGCCCAGATCGAGGCCGAGCTGCGCCGCAACGCCGAGACGACGGCGACAGCCTTTGAAAACCAGCTGGATGCGCTCTACAGCGCCGAGGCAATGGATATTTCTACCGATATTGAGGTGCTGGACAGTATCCTGAAAAGCCAGAACCTTGCCAAGTAAATAGAGGATACAAGAAAGGAAGATTACTATGGCTGACCTGAGCAACGAACTGGACCTGAACGTACCCGCCGCACCCTCTCTGACGCTGGATGCCGCCCCCGCGGCCCCGACGCTGACCCTGGACCCCGCCGCCGATGAGAAAGTCATCGCGGAAAGCAAAAAAGCGACCCCCGTGCAGGTCGAGGACACGCCCCTCTCCCCCGAGGAGCAGAAGATGGTCAACGACTTTGCCGAGAAAATCGACATCACGAACTCCCAGATGGTCTTGCAGTACGGCGCTGCCAGCCAGAAGAAGCTGAGCGACTTCTCCGAGACCGCGCTCTCCCGCGTCAAGACCAAGGACATGGGCGAGACCGGCGAGCTCATCACGAACCTGATTTCTGAATTGCAGGGCTTTGACGCCACCACCGAGCAGCCAAAGGGCATCTTCGGCTTCTTCAAAAAGACGTCCAACAGCATTGAGCAGCTCAAGACCCGCTACGACAGCGCCGACAAGAACGTCGAGCGCATCAAGGCCCAGCTGGAGGACCACCAGGTCACCCTGATGAAGGACATCACGATGCTGGATAAGATGTATGAGCTGAACCTTGTCTACTTCAAGGAGCTGACGATGTACATCCTGGCCGGCAAGAAGAAGCTGGCCGAGGTTCGCGCCAACGATCTGAAGGCCGCGCAGGAGAAGGCCCAGCGCACCCAGCTGCCCGAGGATGCCCAGGCCGCCCGCGACCTGGCCGACCTGTGCGACCGCTTTGAGAAGAAGCTCTACGATCTGGAGCTGACCCGCAATGTGTCCATCCAGATGGGCCCGCAGATCCGCCTGATCCAGTCCAACGACACGATGATGGCCGAGAAGATCCAGACGACCATCGTGAACACGATCCCGCTGTGGAAGAACCAGATGGTGCTGGCGCTGGGCATCGCCCACAGCCAGCAGGCTATGCAGGCCGAACGCGCCGTGACCGACGCCACGAACGAGCTGCTGAAAAAGAACGCTGCTACGCTCAAGCAGGGCACGATTGAAATTGCAAAGGAGTCCGAGCGCGGCATTGTGGACATCGAGACGCTGCAGCAGACGAACAAGCAGCTGATCGAGACGCTGGATGAGCTGAATAAGATCCGCGCCGACGGCAAGGCCAAGCGCGCCAACGCCGAGCAGGAGCTGGGCCGCATCGAGGGCGAGCTCCGCCAGAAGATGCTGGAGATCAACAACTGATTGCCGCTGTAGGGGGCGATGCTTGCATCCGCCCCTACAGCACAATATAGGTATTTGCTATGCAGCTTGAACAACAGGAAAACTTTACCATTCATGGCCCGCAGCTGGAAATCCTCGGCGAGGTCGAGACAAAGCTGCCCGCACCTGCAAAAAAGCGCGGCACAGCGTCGATTGCGCTCGTCGCACTGGCACTGGTGTCGGTGCTGGGCATCGGCGGGGTAAAGCTGAAGGGCGTGTACAGGGAAACGGCGGAAATTTACACCTCCGCGCAGGACGAGTACGGCCACAGCATTCAGGGAGATTTTGAGGCGCAGGCTGACGCGGCGGCGAACCTCATCAAACAGGCGGGCTATGTGGACAGCACCCCAGCGGCTGCTTTACAGGAAGCCGAGGACGCGCTGGCCACGTGGAATGATACGGACGATTCCCCTGCGGTGCAGTACGCGGCCAACCGTCGGCTGTACAATGCGGTGGATACGCTGTATGCGTCGCTGAACAACAAGGTCGATGCCAGCACCCAGCGGGCGCTGGATGACCAGTACAATGCGTTTGTTTCGGCGCAGGCGACGATAGAACGCGCCGCCAATGAATACAATCTCTCGGTGGAGGACTACGAGAAAACTGTCTCGCAGTTCCCGGCCAATCTAATCTCCGGTTTGTGGGGTGCGCAGGCACCGGAACGCTTTGCTACCAAATAAACCACGATAACAAGGGGAATTTATGAAACTGAAAACATTTGCCAGACGCGCGGCGGCTGCCGGTGCGGTGCTGGCCGCACTGACGCTGGCGGCGCTACCCGCGCTGGCCGCGCCCAAGGTGCAGGTCAGCACGACAAACGCCGTGGCCGACCATGCGGACATCCTGTCCGACGAGACAGAACAGTATGTCAATGACGTTTCAATCAAGCTGTCCGATGCCTGCGGTGCGCAGATCGGCGTCTACACGCTGGATGAACTGCTGGGCAGCACGACGATGGAGGGCTTTGCCTACGACGTTTTTAACGCCTGGGGGCTGGGCTCAGACGACCTGGACAACGGCGTGCTGCTGCTGCTGGCCCCCAACGAGGCCGACGGCGGCGACTACTACATCATGCGCGGCGACGGGCTGGAAAGCCAGCTGTCGTTCAGCACGCTGGGGTCGCTGCTGGACGAGTACATGGAACCCTATTGGGTCAACGGTGATTACGACACCGGCACCCAAAAGACCGTGCAGGCGCTGGCCAACCGGCTGTGCAGCATCTACGGCGTAACGCTGAACAACGGCTATACCGATACCAGCGCCCCCGATAAAGGAGGGCCCAATGTTATGCGCTTTGTTCTGCTGGTTGTGGCGGTGCTGCTGGTCATCTGGCTCATCACCTACCTGATGCGCCCCCGCGGCCCGCGCCCCCCGCGCGGCGGTGGCGGCGGCAGCAGCTTCGGCAACAATATGTTCTGGTACAGCATGGGC
>ENA-UAYF01000034-UAYF01000034.1-human-gut-metagenome-genome-assembly--contig:-NODE-34-length-70362-cov-7.630037_pt1 | contig 70362 bp, 63 predicted proteins | sample MGYA00244017_ERZ654600 | MGnify/ENA primary metagenome ERZ654600 (study PRJEB26926, sample SAMN06164490) | human gut metagenome | biome: ENVO:00009003; feature: ENVO:2100002; material: ENVO:00002003... | reverse complement strand
AGCAGCTTCACCAGTTCCATCTCTCGCTCGTCTAATCCGTGTGTTCTTTTCATGTCCTTATACCTCACTTTCCGTGGGTATTATTGGCATTTACACGGTTCGGTATTCAGACTCCTCCCGTTATTAAAATGCAAAAGGTGCTGTACATTGAAACAGCACCTTCATATTATTTATCCCTTGATATATCATTCAGCCGCTTATTGTACCTCACACGAAGCTATCAAGCCACGCCGGAGCATTCGCCCGGAGTATCATTTCACCGCTGCGGTATCGACCGACTTCCACAAAACCATTCTCATTATCATAGAAAAAAATCTCATTGCAAAGCGGCATAACGTCAAGCAGGCTGTCAAAACGTTCCGTATATCTCCTGCGCACATCTCTTCCGGAATTGTATGTCCGCCCTTTCGATGGCGATTGGCGATGCGTTCAATGCTCTCCTCAACTGAACCTAACCCAATATAGTACATGCGTATATAATAACCGTTGTCCTGCGCCAGCTTTATTGTACGCATAGTCTTAGAACCTGACAGTGTAGTTTCCTGAGTAAAGCTGCAGCCTGTATTTATGCACTGCCTGATCTGCCTTACTGCCGCCTTTCCGCCTGCAAGATTACTGCCATACTGTTTTGAAAGCTGATCAGCGTCAATGATTATCCCCAAGTCAGAAACGGTTTCACGAAGCACACCCGTCAGAGAGCTTTTTCCTGTTCCATCGACTCCACCTATTATGGTGTAAATTTTCATGTTTGCCTCCTGAATAACAATTTATGGTAACCTCTAAAAACCCACAAAAATTCAGGCAAATAGAGGCATTTAGCATAATCGGTCAAATATTGACCTGCAAACAATGCTTTAAAATGGTAACTTTACCTTGATCGTTACCTTTTAGTTGAAAAAGGGCACAGTTATCCCATATCAGGCAGAGGCTCGTTTTAAGTAACTGTACCTGCAAAAGTTATATACCAGATTGGTGATTCCGATATTCATCCATGCACGTGTAATGCCTATGCTTCTTATTGTAATGCCATGCATAGCCCCTGTCATGAAGACAAAGATATGTTCAATGCGGCATCTGATTCTGGATTTCCTGCGGTTATTCATTTTCTGCTCTGAGGTCAGCGGAGAGTTACGATATCCTTTTTCACAAATCTGATTTTTACAGTTTTCAGGCAGAGCTAAGGCGATTGGTTTTCCCGAATATGCGCTGTCTGCATACAGCACTTCATCTTCTTGGCCAATAAATACTAGGCAGCGCTGGCTGTCATGCACTGACGCACTGGTTACGCTATAGTTTGTTATCAGCTTGCTGTCGGCGTCACATTTTACATGGTCCTTATACCCGAAATGCCGTTCGCCGTTCTTCTTTGTCCAGTCTGCGTCTATATCTTTCTGTGCGAGTTTAATTTTGTTTTCGGGCTTTTCCCATTCCTCGGGAATCTCACCATTTTTGATCTTTTTGTTGTCGTCCCTGCTGTTTCTCTGCCGAGGTGCGTCAACGAACGTTGCATCAACTATCGTACCTTTGTGGCTGATCAGTCCTTCTTTTTCAAGGTACTCGTCAAACATACAGAACAATGTGTTTACTGTTTTTGTTTCTGCAAGGTCATTCTTGAATTTCCAGATCGTCTTCGCATCAGGGACTTTTTCGCATAGGTTTATTCCCAGAAATCTCATAAAGCTCATTCTGTCATTGATCTGATATTCTGTCTGATCGTCTGACAGGTTATACAGCCGCTGCAATACCAGTATCTTGAACATCATTACCACGTCATACGACGGGCGTCCTCCCTTTCCTGTGTCCTCCTTACGACACCCTTGGTTCAGTACGCTGCGGAACTTTTCCCACTTGATTACTCTGTTCAATATTTCTAATGGATCTCCTAACTGACTTAGCAGCTCTAATCTGTTTTCTTCATCTAATAGTGTTTTCTGTTTCATATCCTTATTATATCACTTTTTTCTTCTTTTTTATAGGGGTTTTTAGAGGTTACCTTATATCATATCCGCAAGGATATGATATAATTTGCCGATATGCACGGAGTTCACCGGATGTGAACGTATGTGCAAGGCATTTTGATCTATAATAAACGCTTTGCGTTTATTATAGCATATTTTATTGGTTTTGCATAGTACCCATGTTTAACAACGATTCTATTGGCTCCGGAAAGCCGTTCACCGGCTGCTTTGAGGGCAAAGGGCATACCATAACTATCGGCGCGGACGCTGCCGGCACAAACACGAATCTTGTTCCGTTCTTCAAAAACAGCGGAGTTATTCATGATTTGAATGTGACTGGAACAGTCAGCGTTAAAACATACTTTGGCTCCGTTGTTTCTTCTAACGGCAGCGGCGGATATGTCATAGACTGCTCATCTAAGGCAGATATCACCGTCACCGGAAAAGGAATGGTCGGCGGTATTGTAGGCGTTAACGAGGGTACTGTCTACAGGTGCCGGTTCACCGGAAAGCTTGCCACTGAAACAATGAATGGAGTAAGTTATTATGGCGGAATTATCGGCAGTAATTTAGGTACTGTTGACAGCTGCGCAAACTACGGTTCTATCAGGGGCTGCGTTAATGTCGGCGGTATTGCGGGACAAAATTACGAAAACGGTACAATAAAGGACTGCCTTAATGCGGGTGATATTTCAGCCAATGCGGAAGACGCAGGCGGCATAACCGGACGCAATTTCGGAACGATAAGCAGCAGCTTTACATCGGGCAATGTAACTCTGGCGGCATATTCCAACAGCACCGGGTACGGCGGCATATGCGCGTACAATAGTGGTGATATTACCGGAACCTATTATGACCGAGGACAGTTCCCCGGAGATGGAATAGGAGATTGAGATAAAGTTGATTATACCTGCGGGGTATATCCGTGGGAAATTAACGGTGTGGAAATTGACGGCTGGAATCCCGCACAGGTGACAAATGATTCCGGAGATACATCAAAGAAGCGCACAACCGAGTATTCTCTCCCTTATCCGAACGGCGCTTCTACTGCCAATAAAACAAGCATCTTGTTCCGGTTTGAAACCAAAGACGGCTCTGCGTGGAAATCATACACATCAATAACAACCGCCGATGAACTGAAAGCCATATCAAACAACCTTGACGGAAGCCATGTTCTCGAAAACGACATTACCCTTTCCGGCGACTGGGCGCCTCTCGGCATGAATTACGGTTCTCGGTTCACAGGCTGCTTTGACGGCAGCGGACACAACATAAAGGGGCTTAATGTCAATGAACCCTCCGACTCTTATCAGGGATATGGTCTGTTCGGCTATGTAACCGGAAGCGTTGTGGACGTTAATAAGGAGGGTCCCCATGGCGGAATTTCCGGTCAGGGGGGCGGCTCTTATACAAACTGCTATTACCTCTCCGGCAGCTTCGACAGCGGCAATTATGATACCAAAGACGGGGCTGCTCTCAGCCCGGTTGAACTGGCTTCGTTGACTGCCGACGTCCTCAGCGATGCCTGGGAATCTGGCAGCGTAGGTACTGACCTGACAGAAGCCGACAGCAAATACCACATATATAAAAAGGACTGCATATTCCCGAAGCTCAGCAAAATGGCAGAGGCTGTTACAGGCAGCGCGGAAGTCTATAATTTCGGCATTGACGGCAATGATGATTATCGGGCATTCACAGCTATCAAAACTGTTGACGACCTGAAAAACATCAAAAAGGACGTCACCGGAAACTATGTGATAATGGCTGATGAGCTTGACGCAGGCGGTATGGAAATGCTGTGTGACCACGGCAACAAGTTTGCCGGAAAGCTGGCAGGCAACGGCTGCAAACTGACCCTGAGCAAGCCTTTGTTTGAGTATAACAGCGGTCTTGTCATGGGTATCAATGCAGCAGGAACAATAGATGGTTCTTCCGAATACCGTTATGGCGCAATTGCTCGGGAAAACAGCGGAGGAACAATTTACGGCTGTAGTTTTTCCGGCTCTCTGACCGCTTTCGATTATGCAGGCGGTATTTGCTACATAGTAAACATTAACGGCAAAGTTACCAGTTGCTATAACATCGGCGCTCTTTCCGCCCAAAGCACATACGGCATTTCAGTAACGTCAGATGATGAAATCCAGAACAGCTATTACCTGTCCGCAGAACCCGGCAACGACAATAATGCAAAGACTGCAAAGGCATTTGCCAGCGGCGAGGTTGCCTATCTGCTGAACGGCGACCAGTCCACAATCGCATGGGGTCAGGAAATAGGAAAGAACTCCTATCCCGTGCCTGGCGGCATGAGGGTCTATGTTTCTTCTCCCTGCATGTCAATTTTCACTAATGATAATTCCGACATCCATAGAGAGCACAAGTTTGGCGACTGGGTAACAACAAAGGAACCCACTTACACCTCCACAGGCGTTAAAACGAGAACCTGCTCCATATGCGGTGCGGCCGAGGAAGATACGATTCCGAAGAAGTCCGGCAGCTCCTCTGGTGGTTCTTCCGGCGGCGGCGGAAGCTCCAGACCCTCTGGCGGAAGATCCAGCACATCAGACAGCCAGCCGTCAATAAACGGTAAGCAGAAGAGCTGGTCCGACATTTCGTCAGACATTGCGAAGCTACCGGCAGGAGGTTCGGCAACAATCAACACGAACGGTGAAACTAATGTTCCGGCTGACGTTATCAAGTCGATAAAGGACAGCAAGGCAAAGGCAGAACTGATAATCGACAGCACCAGAAGCTGGATAATCGACGGCCTGAGGATAAGCAAGGTTTCTGCGGCTGATCTTTCGATGCTCCCCGGAAATGCCGACAGAAGCACGCTCCGCGGTACTTCCGGCGCTGGCCTGAAAATCACAGGAACAAGGGTTCCGGCAGACTTAAAACTGAAATTCCGCAAGGAATTTGCTGGTCAATTCGCAAACCTCTACAAGCTGACCGATGGAAAGCCTGTATTCCAGAACTGCGTAAAGGTCGATGAAAACGGCGCTGCGATAATTCCCGGTGCTGATACTAATGGCGAGTATATCGTTATGGTATGCGAGTTCTACGACAGACTTGGCGACATGAACAATGACGGCGTTCTGAACGCGCTTGACGATTCTGCGATACTCAAGTCAATAATCGGAGCGGCGAACGGCGCAAATCCGCAGATGGCTGACTTCAACGGCGACGGAAAAGTCAATGCGTTTGACGCTTCAGCTATACTGAAGTGGATAATTGCGGCATAATCAAACCAAAAATAGTTATTGGCGTACATCTCTGTACGCCCATAACTATTTTATCCCGTCACTCTGAACATCTCCGGTGTGAAACAGAATGTACACTGCTTACAGTCGTGGCAGAAGAAGTACGGATTACACGATAGAACAGCTGAAAACAATGATCTGGCGCTATTACATGAGCTATTGGAATAACCGCCGGATATGCTCGTCCATTGGCGGAATGCCTCCGGCTGAGAAGCGCCGCAGATATTACTCTGATAAGACAGGCAAAATCGGCCGCCGCAATGGAATAAATATCCACTCCGTTACGCTTCGTGGATATTTATTCCATTGCACTGTTGTTCAAAATCGTTGAGTAAAATGTGTAAAGCTATATTGGCAATATCAGATTTCCGGATTTGCATAGTATAATAGCGTAAACAGGAACTTTTTTCAGAAACGATATTGACTTGTGAGCCGATGTGGAATATAATATTATCAGGTGCTTAGTGCACATTATTACAAAGTGAGGAATCAATAATGATCTACGAAAGTATTCAGAAGCTCATTAAATATGCAGAAAGAAACGGACTCATAACCGCAGACGACGAGTATGTAGTGCGCAATCAGCTCATGGAGATACTCCAGCTCAGCGACTGGGAGGAAAACAACGCCGACGACAGAAATGCGTCCGTTGAGGCTCTGTTGGAGCCGATCATTTCCTACGCCGTCGAAAAGGGACTGATCCAGGACACCGCAGTTTACAGAGATCTTTTCGATACGAAGATCATGGGAGTGTTCACGCCGTTCCCGCACGAGGTAAACGCAGAGTTCCAGCGCCGCCTCGCGGTAAGCCCGAAGGAGGCTACCGACTGGTACTTCGATTTCAGCAAAAAGCTGAACTACGTCCGCGCTGAGCGTATCGCCAGGGACATGAAGTGGACGTACGATTCCGAATACGGCGTGCTCGACATCACTATCAACCGCTCCAAGCCCGAGAAGGATCCCCGGGATATCGCCGCCGCCAAGACCCAGAAGGCTTCCAAGTACCCCAAGTGCCAGCTCTGTGCTGAGAATATGGGCTTCGCAGGCCATCTGACCCACCCGGCGCGCCAGAACCTCCGCCCCGTAAAGGTCGAGATGAACGGCTCCGAGTGGTTCCTCCAGTATTCCCCCTATGGATATTACAACGAGCACTGTATAGTGTTCAATAAGAACCACGTCCCCATGGTGATCGACGACAGCGTTTTCGACAAGCTGTTTGATTTCATTGAGCAGTTCCCGCACTATATGCTGGGCTCCAACGCCGATCTTCCGATCGTCGGCGGTTCGATACTCACCCATGAGCATTTCCAGGGCGGACGCTACACCTTCCCGATGGCGAGGGCTTCTGTTGAAAAGCCGTTCCTGCTGAGCAATCACCCTGATGTCAGCGCTGGTATCGTCAAGTGGCCGATGTCCGTTATCAGGCTGTCGTCCTATAACCGCGCTTCGCTTTCCGCAGCGTGCGCAGAGGTGCTTAAAAAGTGGAGAGCCTACACCGACGAGCAGGCCGGTATCTTCGCGCAGACTGACGGAATTCCCCACAACACGATAACTCCTATCGCGAGAATGAACGGCTCCCAGTATGAATGCGACCTCGTTCTCCGCAACAACATAACCTCCGAGGACCGCCCGCTCGGTATTTTCCACCCGGCTCCTGCGCTCCACCACATCAAGAAGGAAAACATCGGACTTATCGAGGTAATGGGTCTGGCGGTGCTTCCCGCAAGACTTGCGACCGAGCTTTCCATACTCAGGGACGCTATGCTCTCCGGCGCGGATATCGCGGCTGACGAGCGTATCGCCTCCCACGCCGACTGGGCTAAGGAGGTCCTCGCGGCACACCCCGAATTCAACGCCGACAACGCAATGGACATCATTCACGCCGAGGTCGGAAAGGTATTCGGCCAGGTCCTTGAGGACGCAGGTGTGTTCAAACGCACCGAAAGCGGCAAGGAAGCATTTAAGCGCTTCGTTTCCACGCTCTGATAAATATTGCAGGACTCCCCCCGGCACCGGCTGAGGGGAGTTTTTATTTCAGCGCTTTTCCCCCGGCTCAGGCGGGAGAAATCCGTACAGCTCCGCGTAGCTGTCGAGTTCCTCGCCGTCCTCGGGCATTGAGGGTATAAGCCCGGTGCAGTCCCCGGCGCTGCCGGAGTTCATGAGCGGGTCCTGAAGCTGCTGCGCCTGCTCCGGGTCGGTCTCGGGAGGATAGGGATAGTTTTCCACATTAACACTTCCTTTCGCTGATATTATCTGCTTTTCTGAACGAAAAATTAACGGAAAATGCTGCAAAGGACATCTTCAGCATGTTTTATTTAAAGTTTTCAGTTGACAAATCCGCAGGGATATTGTATAATATAAGATGAGTTTTTATATTCAGCAATGAACTTTTTTACAGAAGGGAATATACAATAAAATGGGTTTATTCAAATCACTGTTCGGCACCTATTCAACAAAAGAGCTGAAGAGGATCGAGCCGATAAAGAACGCGGTACTGGCGCTTGAGGACAAGTACGCCAAGATGAGCGAGCAGGAGCTGAAGTCCCAGACCGGGATTTTAAAGGACAGGCTCGCAGCCGGCGAGACCCTCGACGATATCCTGCCGGACGCTTTCGCGGTCTGCCGCGAGGCTTCCACAAGAGTTATCGGCATACGCCACTACCCCGTACAGATCATAGGCGGTATCGTGCTCCATCAGGGACGTATCGCCGAGATGAAGACCGGTGAAGGTAAGACCTTCGTTGCTGCTCTGCCGTCCTACCTGAACGGTCTGACAGGCAAGGGCGTTCACATCGTAACCGTCAACGACTACCTCGCAAAGCGCGACAGCGAGCTGATGGCAAAGGTACACAGATACCTCGGTCTTACCGTCGGACTTATCGCCCACGATATGGACAACGACGCCCGCCGCGCCGCTTACGCATGCGATATCACATATGCAACCAACAACGAGCTGGGCTTCGACTACCTGCGCGACAACATGTGCATGTACAAGAAGGACAAGGTACAGCGCGAACCTAACTTCGCCATCGTCGACGAGGTGGACTCCATACTCATTGACGAGGCGAGAACTCCTCTGATAATTTCCGGCCGCGGCGACAAGTCCACAGACCTCTACGAAAAGGCTGACAAATTCGCCAAGACCCTCACCATGAACAAGGTAGCAGAGCTTGACGACAAGGAGGACTACGAAGCAAAGTTCGACGGCGATTACCTTATCGACGAGAAGGCAAAGACCTGCAACCTGCTTCCCAACGGCGTTGCAAAGGCTGAGAAGTACTTCGGCGTTGAGAACCTGATGGATCCTGAGAACACCACTCTGCTCCACCACATCAACCAGGCTATCCGTGCAAACGGTATCATGAAGCTTGATATCGACTATGTTATCAAGGACGGCGAGATCGTTATCGTTGACGAATTCACCGGCCGTCTGATGTTCGGACGCCGCTACAACGACGGTCTGCACCAGGCTATCGAGGCGAAGGAAGGCGTAAAGGTAAACCGCGAGAGCAAGACCCTCGCCACCATCACATTCCAGAACTTCTTCCGCCTGTACGACAAGCTGTCCGGTATGACCGGTACAGCTATGACCGAGGAATCCGAGTTCCGCCAGATCTACAGTCTGGACGTTATCGAGATCCCGACCAACAAGCCGGTTATCCGTATCGACAACCACGATCAGATCTACAAGAACGAGCGCGGAAAGTTCAAGGCGGTCTGCGACCAGGTCGAAGCATGCCACAAGAAGGGGCAGCCGGTGCTGGTAGGTACTGTCACGATCGAGAAGTCCGAGCTGGTTTCCAAGCTGCTCAAGGCGCGCGGTATCAAGCACCAGGTGCTCAACGCAAAGAACCACGAGCGCGAGGCTGAGATAGTTGCTCAGGCAGGCAAGAAGGGCGCCGTTACCATCGCCACCAACATGGCTGGCCGTGGTACGGATATAAAGCTCGGCGGTAACGCAGAGTACCTCGCTATTCACGAAATGAGAAAGCTCGAATATTCCGAGGAGCTTATCCAGGAAGCTACCGGCTATGCCGAGACCGATAACGAGGAGATCCTCGAAGCAAGAGCAAAGTATCAGGAGCTGAACAAGAAGTTCGAGGCTCAGATCAAGCCCGAGGCCGAGGAAGTACGCGCAGCAGGCGGTCTGTTCATCATCGGCACCGAGCGCCACGAGTCACGCCGTATCGACAATCAGCTCCGCGGCCGTGCAGGTCGTCAGGGCGACCCTGGCGAGAGCCGTTTCTACATCTCCCTTGAGGACGACCTCATGAGACTGTTCGGCGGCGACAGAGTTCAGAAGTTCATGGAGACCATGAATTTCGACGAGGATCAGCCTATCGAGGCTTCGTTCCTTTCCAGCGCTATCGAGTCCGCGCAGAAGAAGATAGAGGGCAGAAACTTCTCCATCAGAAAGAACGTCCTCGACTTCGACGACGTTATGTCCCAGCAGCGTATGACTATCTATTCTCAGCGCAACAAGGTGCTTAACGGCGAGGATATCAGCAAGAACATCATCGACATGATGAACACCTCCATCGACGAGGCTGTCAACATGTACTGCTCTGATACAGTCGCCGAGAACTGGAACCTCGACGGTCTGCGTTCTCACTTCCTGAACCTGTACGTTATGGACACCGACCTCCACTACACCACCGAGGAGCTCAACGAGCTTGACAAGAAGGATATCTCCAACTTCCTCAAGGAAAGAGGAATGCTCATCTACAAGACCCGCGAGGCTGACATGGGCGCAGAAACAATGCGCGAGGTAGAGCGCGTATGCCTGCTCAAGACCGTTGACCGCCACTGGATGGATCACATCGACGCGATGGAGGAACTCAAGCGCGGTATTTACCTCAGAAGCTACGGTCAGAAGGATCCTGTAGTAGAGTACCGTTTCGAGGGCTTCGCGATGTTCGACGAGATGATTGCGGCGATCCGCGAGGAGACTGTAAGAATGGTGCTGACCGTTCCGGTAAGAGTACAGCGCCCTCCGCAGCGCGAGCAGGTGATGAAGCCTGACGCTCCGAACGCCGGCGCACAGACTCCCTACAAGAACAAGGGCGAGAAGATCGGCAGAAACGACCCCTGCCCCTGCGGAAGCGGCAAGAAGTACAAGAACTGCTGCGGCAAGGACGAATAAAATTAAAGCGATAAGCGCCTATCTGCGTCGTCACGATGACATGGGCAGGCTTTAAGCCTAGCCCATGTCATCGTTCCTAGCATCTAGGCACTTCTCGCTTTAATTTCGGGTGTCTGAATTTTAAGGCAATTTAAGGCACCATAATTCAAAAACGAGCGGAGCGCACCTTAAATTCGCACTCTGCTTGACATAGTATAGGAATTTGATGGGTAGAACATTAAATCAAGACAAGAGGTACAAGAGCATGAAAAGAGAAGAATTTGTACAGGAACTGACCGGACACATAATCCCGTTCTGGAACAAGCTCCGCGATGATGAGAACGGCGGTTTCACCGGATTCATGGACAGCGCGCTTAATGTCGACAAGAAGGGCGAAAAGGGCGTTATCCTGCACTCCCGCATTCTGTGGTTCTATTCCAACGCGTATATGGAGCTGAAGGATCCCGCGCTGCTGGACATGGCAAAGCACGCGTATGAGTTCCTGACCGAAAAGTGCGTCGACAAGGAATACGGCGGCGTTTACTGGAGCATGAACTACGACGGCACCGTAAAGGACGATTTCAAGCACAGCTACTGCCAGGCGTTCTTTATCTATGCGCTTTCCAGCTACTACCGCGCAAGCGGCGACAAGAACGCGCTGAAGCTCGCATACGAGATAATGGATCTTGTCGAGAAGTACGCTACAGACGACGTTGCTTACCTCGAAACAATGGCGCGCGACTGGAAGAGCGAGCTCCAGAACGACGAGCTTTCCGAGAACGGTCTGATGGCTGACAAGACCATGAACACCACCCTCCACCTGATGGAGGCTTACACCGAGCTGTACCTCGCAGACCACAGCCCGAAGGTTCTCGACCGCCTCAAGTTCCAGCTGGATCTTACATACGACAAGATCTACGACAAGGAAGGTCATAAGCTCCTGGTATTCTTCGACAGAAACATGGACGTTATCGGCGATATCCACTCCTACGGCCACGACATCGAGGCTACCTGGCTCATCGACCGCGCATGCGAAGTTATCGGCGACCCGGCTATAACCGCGAAGTTCGCTGAAATGAACAAGGCTATCGTTAAGAACATCGCTGATATCGCATACGATAAGGCCTCCGGCTCCCTGCTCAACGAGCGCGACAAGGACAAGATCAACACCTGGCGTATCTGGTGGGTACAGGCGGAAACCGTTATCGGCTTCATGAACGCTTACCAGAAGCACTACGGCGGCAAGGAGTATTTCGAGATCTCCTCCAGCGTGTGGAAGTTCATTCAGGAGCACATCATCGACAAGCGCCCCGGCGGCGAGTGGCATTCCCAGATAGACGACAACTGGAAGCCCGCTGATTTCAAGCCGATGGTCGATCCGTGGAAGTGCCCCTATCACAACGGCAGAATGTGCATGGAAATGATGCGCAGACTCGCTGAAAATGCTTAAAATGCAGAGAGCGTAAACGGCTGACAACCTGACGAACTGATTACCTGAGAGGTTCCATATGAAAAAGACTGCTGCGGCACTGCTTGCTGCAATAACACTGTTAACAGGCTGCTCCCGCGGAGACGCCAGCGGCGAGATACAGCTACCGATATACGGAGCTTCGGCGGTACAGTATGAAATAGCCGAAGCCAAATACATGGATCTGTCCGAAACGCAGAGCATCGGCGTTACTATCGGATATCCGTATGCCGTTTATCTTACCTACCCCGGAGACGCGCTGGTGAAGTCGTTCAACGCGCTCAAGGGCAGAACAGTGACAAAGGGCGAGGTACTGGCGGAGCTTGATTCCTCCGACCTAGACTACGATATCAGCAATCAGCAGACTATAGTCAATGCGGCATACCAGTCATCGCTGTCGGGGAGCCGCGCTGATCAGCTCCAGTACGAGATAGAGCAGCTAAAGCTGGACAAAATGCTCGAGGAAAAGGAATCCTACACGATAAAGGCTCCATTTGACGGGATAATCACCCTTACAAAGGCGGTCACCGAAGGCTCCACGGTGACTGAAGGCGCGGTCTGCTGCGCAGTTTCCGAGATCAGCAAGACCGAAGTCTATCTCGACGGCGGCGGAGCTTCTCAGTTCCGGTTCGGGCAGAAGGTTCAGGTCAGGATAGATACCACTATGTATGATGCAACGGTCGTTCAGGCTCCCGACGCCGCACCGTCCGAGGCCTCCGGAAGCGCTGCCAAGCGTACGGTTTTCCAGCTTGACAACAACGCAATGGAGCAGGTCCTGACCGACTCGGCTATGGCTGTTTCGGCGGGATGGGCTACGGTGTTCGTAACTTCCGAACGAAAGAACGTGCTTGCTGTTCCGGATTCAGCGGTCAAATCCTCGGGTACCGAGAATTATGTCACGCTGGTGGACGGCGAGGAACGTTTCAAGCTGAAAGTTACTATAGGCGCAAGCCTTGGCGGCTACACCGAAATCCTCGATGGTATCTCCGCCGGAGATACCGTAATGGCAGAGGGCAGCGGCGAATTCACGGACGCTGAAAAATCTCCGGACGACCAGCAGTTCAACGGCGAACCTCCGAAGGAATGGGGAGCCTGAACGCTTGACAAATCGGCAGCCGTGTGATATAATCATATCGAAATAAATCAAATCTGCCACCGGGTAGAGAATGCAATTATGAAGCATTCGCGCGTATCGTTAGGTCTTTGAAGATACGCACGGGTGCTTTTTTGTTTGGAGGACCTGGAAAACTATGAAATACCTTGTAAATTACTTTTCAAAAGGCGAGCTTGCGCTGTGGGCGGGCTCGGTGGCTGCAGTGCTGGCGGCGTTCCTGATGTTCGACCGCAGCAGTTGGATAACGCTTCTGGCTTCGCTGATCGGGGTGACGTCGCTGATATTCGCGGCTAAAGGACACCCGGCGGCTCAGGCGATGGCGATAGTTTTTGCGCTGCTGTACGGCGCGATCTCCTGGGGATTCGCGTATTACGGCGAGATGATAACCTACCTCGGGATGTCAATGCCGATGGCGGTGTTTTCGCTGGTATCCTGGCTGAGACACCCATCCGACAAGAAAGACGAGGTGAAGGTCAATCATCTCAAGGCTCCGGAATTCGTGTTCATGGCATTTTTGACTATAGCGGTCACGATAGCGTTCTACTTTATCCTGAAGTATTTCAATACCGCCAACCTGATCCCAAGCACGATTTCAGTAACTACCAGCTTTGCAGCGGTATATTTTGTATTCCGGCGCAGCCAGCTCTATGCTGTGGCTTATGCGGCAAACGACGTTATTCTTGTGGTGCTCTGGCTGATGGCTGCGGCTGACGATATTAAGTATATTTCGATGGCGGTGTGCTTTATGGCGTTCCTTGTCAACGACATTTACGGGTTCATCAATTGGCGCAAAATGGCGAAGGCTCAGGCTGAAAGGCAGGCAGGTTCCTGTTGAATATTTGTGTGGCTGTATTTTACAGCCACTTTTTATTCAATCCCGCCTTTGGCGGCCAGTTAAGATGGACCGAGTACGAACTTGTCGCGTTTTTGGAGATTATAAACTATAATTTAGCGGTGTAGAGTGCTTCCGAAACAGTCCACCGGACTGTTTCGGAGGATAGTCATGACTAGATTTTATATATTGCTTGTGGGGGAAAACTCTTGTTTTCCCCCACACCCCTTTAGCGCTTTTGAACGTTTTGACTGCGCGCCGGCGCGCAGAGTACCGCACTTCGTGCGGAGTGTTTCGCCTGACGGCGACGAGGGCTCTGCCCTCGACTCGCAAGGGGGACGCGTCCCCCTTGACTCCCGATTTGGGGTTGCAGTAAGCGGAACACTCGCCGCTAAATTATAGTTTTCTCTCACAAGCAGCGTTTCGCCTACAAACACCAATTTATCTAACAATACATCGCCCGAATTTCTACTCACTCGAATTACTCAAAAATTCACAACATCATAGAATAAACCACAAAGCACGGTGCAAACTACCCATGAAAAGGAGTGATCACCATGCCGATCAAAATTGAAGAACTCTGCCGCTACTTCCGTGTGGGCGACAGCACTGTAAGGGCGCTGGACGGCGTATCCCTTAACATAGACGACGGAGAATACGTCACCATCTGCGGAGCCAGTGGCAGCGGCAAATCTACACTGATGAACATACTCGGCTGTCTCGACGTCCCCACCTCCGGAAGGTATCTTCTCGACGGAGAGAACGTCACCTCGCTTGCCGACGACAAGCTCAGCCATATCCGCGGCAGCAAGATAGGCTTTGTGTTCCAGAGTTTTAACCTGATACCCTACCTGACCGCTCAGGAAAACGTCGAGCTTCCGCTTATGTACCGCGGAATCCCGCGCAGACAGCGCCGCGAAGCAGCCCGGGAAGCTCTAGAACAGGTCGGGCTTCTTAACCGCGCGGATCACCGTCCCTGTGAAATGAGCGGAGGTCAGCAGCAGCGCACAGCGATTGCCCGGGCAATAGCGGCGCGTCCGTCGATGATACTTGCCGACGAACCCTGCGGAAATCTCGACAGCCGTTCCGGACGTGTGGTCTGCGAGATACTGGAAGCGCTCCACATGTGCGGCAAAACCATCGTCATGATAACCCACGACGAAAACACCGCCAAGCATGCGGAACGCCTTATCCGCATAGCCGATGGTAAAATAGCCTGCGGCTGATTCTCAGATTAATAACATCAACAGACCTCCGCCGAACCCCGCCGCTATCAGCAGGCTTACCGGAAGTCCCACAAGCGAGGTTATAAGCGCGTTTCTGTCAAACACCCGGTGTGCCCTCCTTGCGAGCCTTACCGTAACTTCCCGGTCGGAACGGTACAGCTTTCCCCGCATTACGAATTCAGCGGGAAACACATTGCCGTATTCCGAGCCGTCTATAAGATACACCGCGGTTTCGAACCGTTGTCCGCTTTCAAATCTCACAAACCGCGCGGATTTCTTCTCAGAGCGCAGCAGCATTACCCAGCACACCGCAAAGAAGATCGCTGTAAACAGCGCCGCAAGCGCTACCAGACCGGCAATCCCCATTATGATCCAGCCGATGTCAAGGCCGGTCAGCAGCAGTATCAATATTACAAAAACGATCCCGATGATGATTTCCATGCACTCACCCCTGTTAAGTATAGCATATCGAAAATATTTTGTAAATCCCTGCAACTTTTTGCCGCCGAATGCTGTTTTATATGTGTAAGGACATTTTCCTTCAATGCGTTTCTCCTTTTTTGCTGCGCCTTCCCCGGCGCAGCTTCTTTTTTGTTAAAAGCACTTGATTTTTAGGCGAAGATGTGATATAATACTTTAGATAAGACTGCATGCAGTCTTCGGGACTTCATTATATGACCGCGGGGCTGGAAACAGCCATGAGGAAAGTCCGAGCATCACAGAGCAGGGTAACTGATAACATCAGCCGAGGGCGACCTTAGGGCAAGTGCAACAGAGATATACCGCAGCGAAAGCTGTAAGGGTGGAAAGGCGAGGTAAGAGCTCACCGGGGTGCAGGAGACTGTACCGCCATGTAAACCCTACCCGATGCAACACCGATTGGTGCGGAGGATAACGCGTCTGCTCGGCGCGCTTCGTTAAAAGGTGGCTTGAGCGTAATGGCAACATTGCGCCTAGATAGATGGTCATACACGACAGAACTCGGCTTACCGATGGAGTCCCAGTTATGAAAAATCGCGGAGTTATCCGCTGAATACCAGCGATCCCGGAAGTTTTTTCCGGGATTTGCGGTATAATAAACAGATACAGTTTTATTCCATAAAAAGCAATGTCAGGAAGGAGCGCAAATGGATATTCCATCTTACCACCTCAATTTTGTCAACGAGGAATACGACGAAAACGGAATACTGAAAAAGTTCAGCATCAAATATCCGGATAATTTTAACTTCGCTTACGACATCATCGACAAGTACGGTGAAATAGAGCCAGACCGCCGCGCCCTCATGTGGGTGGATCTCCAGGGCAACGAGAAGCTGCTGACCTACGGCGACCTTTCAAAGCTCTCCAACCGCGCGGCTAATATGTTCCGCGGCTGGGGCATAAAGAAAGGCGACAAGGTGATGCTGGTGCTGAAGCGCAACTATCAGTACTGGTACGCGATAATCGGACTGATGAAGATTGGCGCTATAGCGATCCCTGCTACCCATATGCTCACAACAAAGGATTTCCATTATCGCTTCCAGGCGGCCGACGTATCCGGCGTGATCGCCACCGCTCACGCCAAAGTCGCCCACTACATTGATGAAGCAGACGAACTTCTCGGCGACCGCAGACTGCGCGTAAAAGCGATAGTGAACGGCACGCACGAGGGCTGGCATGAATTCGACAGCGAGATCGAACAATATCCGGACGTTCTTGAGCGTATCCCCACAAAAGCAAACGATCTGCATCTGCTTTATTTCACGTCCGGAACGACCGGTTATCCCAAGATGGTCGTGCACGATCACACCTATGCTCTCGCGCATATCCAGACCGCAAAGCACTGGCAGAACGTTGACCCGGACGGTCTTCACCTTACCATAAGCGACACCGGATGGGGCAAGGCTGCATGGGGAAAGCTCTACGGGCAGATGACGATGGGTACCTGCGTGTTCGTATATGATTTTGATAAGTTTATCCCTGAAAATATGCTGAAAATAATGGAGAAGTACAAAATAACGACATTCTGCGCTCCTCCCACGATGTTCCGCTTCTTCATCAAGGAAGGACTCGAAAAGTACGACCTCTCCAGCCTGAAGTACTGCACCATAGCCGGCGAAGCGCTCAACCCAGAGGTGTTCAACAAGTGGTATGAGTACACTGGCATAAAGCTGATGGAAGCATTCGGTCAGACTGAATCCACAGCGATACTTGCCAACATCACAGGCATGACGCCAAAGCCCGGAAGTATGGGCAGACCCTCACCGCTGTACGATGTCGATCTTGTGGACGCAGACGGAAGTCCGGTTGCAGTCGGCGAAGTCGGGGAAATAGTCGTGCGCGGCGAATACTGCAGCACCCCCGGACTTTTCCGCGGATACTACAACAGCAAGGAGCTGACTGACGAAGCGTGGCACGACGGAATGTACCACACCGGCGACACCGCGTACCGCGACGAGGACGGCTATTACTGGTACGTCAGCCGCAACGACGACGTTATCAAGTCCAGCGGCTACCGCGTAGGGCCGTTCGAGGTAGAGAGCGTGCTGATGATGCACCCCAGCGTACTGGAGTGCGCCGTTACCGGAGTTCCCGATCCGATAAGAGGTCAGCTCGTAAAGGCAACGATAGTGCTTGCACGCGGCTATACAGCAAGCGACGAGCTTGCAGAGGAGCTCAAGGAGTTCGTAAAGCACAACACGGCTCCCTATAAATACCCGCGTTCCATCGAGTTCGTGGAGACGCTCCCCAAGACCATCAGCGGAAAAATCATGCGTGCAGAGATACGCCGCAGGGATCTTCAGAAGTACAAGAAATAGTAAATAGCCACCGGCGTAGCCGGTGGCTTTACAGATAACGCCTAAAAGGCTGTTTTCTAGCGCGCGTCTAAAGACGCAAGTACGGTCTGACACCTGCGAAAGATTGTTACTTACTACCTGTAAACAGGTCCTTCATCTCTCTGAGCGTCATTTGGTCGCTTATTTGGTCTTCTTTCAGCTGGTTTTGTATGTACTCTGCTATTCGCTTTGCATTCTTTCCAACTGTATCCACATAGTAGCCTCTTCACCAAAACGACCTGTTTCCGTATTTGAACTTTAGATTTCCATGCCTTTCGTGGAATATTACGCTGCTTTTCCCTTCTAGATACCCCATGAAGCTTGATACGCTCATTTTTGGCGGTATCTCTACAAACATGTGCACATGGTCGGGGCAGATTTCTGCCCTCGATTCCCTTAGTATCTTTCCCATTTCCACACGATACTCTTGCAGTAATATTTTTCTCCTATACTTCGGTGCAAACACTATATGGTACTTGCAATTCCACGTCGTATGTGCTAAACTATTATTGTCATTCATTTGACATTCCTCCTATTGGTTTTTGTTTGCAGTTGCCAGACCGCATTTTCATTATACCAGTTGGAGGAATTTTTTCTGCTCATCGCTAAAGCTTTTTTGAACCCCCGGCATTGCCGGGGGTTTTCGATATACAAAAATACTGGGGCTGTTTTTCAACAGCCCCAGCATTTTTATACTAGTTTTTCATCGAACTGCCGCAGAAGCTCGTCAAGCGTAATGACCTTAACCTGAGCCGCTCCGGCTCCCCTGCCGGAAACACCAACGAGGTACTCCCCGCAGCACAGCGCTTCGGTATCCTGCATGAGCGTGGTATCCGCACCGCGCAGGTCGTCCGCAATTCCAGTGCCCAACCGCTTCAGGAACGCTTCCTTCTGAACCCACAGCCGCAGCAGATCCTCCGTGGAGCTTACCAGCAGCTTTTCGTTCTCGCTTAGTATGCGTTCGCGTATACGCTCGCTTACGCGCCTGTCGCGCCGCTCAATATCCACGCCGACCTCGCCGGATTCCCCGTCGGAGAACACCGCGCAGACCGCTCCCTTCGTATGCGAAAGCGAAAATTGCAGCGTGCTTCCATCAAGATACGGCTTCCCGAATGCCCCGTGAACGTACCGGATACTTCCGCGCGGAATTCCGGTGCGGCGGGTAACTTCAAGGGATATCAGCAGCCCGGCAGTCAGCGACAGCAGCTTGTCTGAGCCGCTGCGCTTCCTGGCGATGCGGTCCCGCCGGAGCGCCGAAACATACGGCAGATACTCCGCCGCGTCCTCGAAGCCGGCTCCGCCGGTCAGCACCGTTATGACTTCCATCAGCCTGCGATGTACCAGTTTCCACCGGCGTTAACTACTGTGATCTCGCCGAGGTCGTCGGTATTGTATCCGCTTGTATCAGCGCCCGGCTTGAAGGTCACATCGCTCTTGATCTTAGCGATATATGCCTTTGCGATATCGCCGCAGTTTGCATACATCTGCTTCTGATCCGCTGTGAGCTTGCTCTTGCAGTCGGACAGGTCAGCTACGCTTATCTTTATGGACTGAACGGAGTTGGTGATGCTTTTGATCTGCGCAGATAACAGAGCGTCAATAAACTGCTCAAATGTCATGCCATAAGCTTCGTCAGAGGGGTCAAGAGTCTTGGTGTATGCACTGAACTCATCTTCTGTCTGCTTGAAATAATCAGCCGGAACAGCCATCTTTATTGCACTGTATGCGCTGCCATCCTTGACAACGGAGTTTGCAACATTGTTGAGGAAGGTCTCAACTTCCTTCTTATCCTGCGCAAGAGCGTCCTTTGTGGAATCAGCGGCAGTGCTGAGGAGCGCAGCCAGCTTCTTGCAGGAGTTGGTTCCGGTAATCGCTGCGGAGCCGGTCTTTGCGAGCTTTATGCTCTTAGGAGCGCCGGTGACCTTACCAGTCTTGGAAACGGTCAGCTTGCCGCCGAGAGTTACCTTCGCGGTCTTTGCAAACTTGATAGTTCCGGCGTCGGTGAGCTTGCTGCCCTTTGCAGTCGTCAGGGTGCCACTTACAGCCAGCGTAGCGCCGGACTTAACAGACAGCGTGCCCTTTACGGTCAGCGCGCCCTTTGAGCCGATGGTGAGCTTTGCGCCCTTTTTTACGGTCAGGGTAGTTCCCTTAGGGAGCGTTACCTTGCCGGAAACAGTGACGTTCTTCTTGATAACGTACTTCTGACCCGCCTTGAGCGCTGCCTTGCCGTCCCAGGTCTTGGCTGCGGAAGCCGCATACTCCTGCTCTACAACTACGGTCTGAACCGGAGCCTCTGCAAACGCTGAAACAGAAGAACCAGCCATGATAACTGCGCTCAGAATGATCGCTGCGGTTGTTTTCTTAAACATGTTCATTACCTCCATACAGTATGTTTGTTGAAATTATATTCAGGCTGTGCGCCTTAATATCCCATTATCCCTATGATCCGAAGCTGTTGCCTGCGTCGGATTTTCTCGCCGCCTTGAACTGCGTACTTTTCTTTGTGACCATGCGCTCCTCAGCGCCGCCGGGAGTGCACAGCTTCAGCGTGATGCGGCCGCTGTCTATCCTCGGGTGGCGGAGAACCCTCGCCGCACATGGCGAGACCTCCTCCCGGGAAGCCGCCAGGAAGCAGAATTTCTCGTCCTCATACGGAACATCGCCGCCCTTGAGCTGCTTGTGGAGCCTGCTGCGTGCGACCCTCACTGTGAAGTGGCACCAGTCGCCGGGGTCAGCGCCGACGGTAAGCGGACAGGCGTTCTCGTGCGGGCAGGGAGCCGCGATATGCGCTCCAAGACCGATAAGCTGCTGCCGCGCGGAAAGTATCCGTGAATAGCCGTCCGGAGTACCCGGCTCCACTATGAGAAGCAGCCGCTGAGTGCTGCTCCAGAGCTGCTCCACCGCTTTTCTGCGGACGGTTTCGGTAAGCTCGTTAAGGCAGTAGGAGCACATTACAAGCTCCGCGCTGTCGTCAATGCCGGAAGTGATGTCGCCCTGCTTCCACACGGCGGGAACTCCGCAGAACTCCGTAAGCTGCCTGCCTACGGATATCATCTCAGGCTCGCGCTCTATGCAGGTGAACTCCCCGCAGTCAGCCGCGAGATACGCCGCGTGCGTGGCAGAGCCCGTACCCGCGCCGATATCCAGCACTGTCCGGAACTCACCGCCCCGTGGGAGACACTCCAGAGCCAGCTCCAGCGAACGGCTCACAGCCCCGAACGTCGCGGGCATTCTCACTGCGGAATACGCCAGTATGTCCCGCCGGGAGCTGACCAGCCGCTTTCCGCTGCCGTCGTTCCCGCGGTAGCGCGCGGATATTCCCTCCGCCGCCTTTGCGAGCTTGTCAGTATTTTCTTCAGATAGCAGCCGCTCGACCTCGCCGCGCAGCTCTGCCGGAAACTCCATATGTATCCTCTTTAAAAATAGTTATTGCGTATCTCCTTGGAAGCAAACGCGCCCTCGAGGGTCTGACCCTCAACGTCCGGGTGAAGTCCGTCCTTGAGATACTTGCCCCTGCCGCCGATGACCTCGAACTTCTCGCAGATACCGCAGTTGCTGTATGCGTCGATAAGCTGCACTGAAAGCCCTCTGCATATCGTGGTAAGGCAGTCTATCGTCTTTTCGATCTTCTTGTTATGAGCAGGCGTTGCGGTCTGGATAGGGGTCATAACGAACACCCGTGCCTCCGGGAAATTCTCCTGAATGGTCTGAATGCACCATCTTGCCGCACCCGCCTCGGTGAACAGGTCAATGCTGTCATTGCCGGAAAGCTCCTTGCCGAGCAGCGCCTTGTCGGCGTCGCCGATGAACTCTGTAAGGTCGTTGGTGCCCATCGCAAATGCGAATATGTCAGGCTTCGGGAAGTTGCCGCTCTTTACCTCCGCAAGGAAGCGCTGGATATGCACCACCGCGCAGTTGTTCGCGCGCTTCTGCATTTCTAACGGGTCGTCCGTAGGCTCCCAGCCGTCGCTTATTCCTGCGAAGTCAGCCGCGCCGTAGTCCTGCGTGGTAACAGTCTTTCCCGCAGCTTCGAATGTGCGCTTGTACCACACCGAGCTTCCCACAGCAACATTGCTGTGGGACTTCATGCCCAGGTTCTTATAAACGTGGAAGCTCCACTGTTCGCCGGCGGTGATGCTGTCGCCGTCTATTCCGAAATTCAGCTCAGAAAAATCAGTCATTTTCTCTGTTCTCCTATTTGTATTTTTTTCATACTAATACTTTACCACAAAAAAACGATTTTGTAAAGTAAAATTTCACAAAATGCGAAAATTAAATGCCGGAAAGGTCAAAATCCGGAGTGTATTCCTCCCTGGCGGAGCTGCGCTCCTGCATGAATCCCTCCAGCCCGGCTTCGTAAACAGCGTCCAGAGCCTTTCGGTACTCAAACGTAGTTATCCTGCGGTTGAGCTGCGGGATATCCTTCGCCTTCCAGAACGGCGTATACTGGCTCATCAGGCTGAACAGCACGTGCTTTCCGAACCGCTCCCCGACACGCTTTATGACCTCCACCGAATCCCGGTAGTGATACGGAAGCACCAGATGCCGCACAATAACGCCCTTTTTCAGCATATCCCCGGAAAAAGCGGGACTGCCGGTCTGCCTTACCATTTCTGCAACGGCGTTCATCGCCGTTTCAAAGTAATGCGGAGCCTGCGAAAGCTCCACGGCAAGCTCATCGGAATAGTACTTGACGTCCGGCAGGTAGATATCGACATATCCCTCCAGCGCCCGGAGCGTTTCCACACGCTCGTAGCCGCCGGTGTTGTACACCACCGGGATAGTCAGCCGTGGCTTTGCGATGTCCAGTGCGCGTATTATCTGCGGAACGAACGGCGTGGGACTTACAAGGTTGATGTTATACGCGCCGCGCTGCTGGAGCTCAAGGAATATTTCAGTGAGCCGCTCTACAGTGACGTCCTTCCCGAATCCGCCCGCGCTGACATCGTGGTTCTGACAGAACACGCACCTCATCACGCAGCCGGAAAAAAACACAGTTCCGCTGCCGGTCTGCCCGGAATCGTCCGGGTCGCCGCTTATGCACGGCTCCTCCCACTGGTGGAGCGCAGCCCTTGCAAGCCGGGGAGCCTCGCCCATGCCGCAGAAACCCCGGAAAGCGCTGCGGTCAACGCCGCATTCCCTTGGGCAGAGTCTGCAAATCATTATATCACCTCTGAAAAATCCGGAGAGCAGAACTCTCCGGACATAATCTTTTATTAATGCGGATTTACTGCTGCGCGTCTGCCGTAACGGTTTTCATAAGCTCGTAGGAAGCCGCAAGCTTGCCGTTATTATCGTAGGAAAGATCCATCTTCACCGCAAGTGAATCATTCGATATCTGCGTAAAATCAAGCGGATTTACCGCGTTCACATTGTAGACGTAAACGAAGGTTATCGACGGCATTTGTGTGAAATCACTGCTGTTAACGATAACGCGGAAGCTGTCGCAGTCCTGGAAAGCAAACGCCGCCTCGGACTCCGCGCCGGTAACTATCGGGTCGATAACGCGCTGGCGCTCTGTGAATACAACGTCCTGGATATCCTGCGCCTCGACAGTGCCGTCGTCGTAGACGTTCTGCGCGGCGATTATCCTGCCGTTGGTGACAACCGTATTGAGCTGCATTTTGGAGTGGCGGTAATCCGGAGACGCCGGGTCGCCGTTCTCGTCAAGGCCATTAAGCACCTGACCGTCGATAATGTAAGTGGAGGAGTCCGCCTGGGTCACGCTTATGGTGAACACCGGGGCGTAGATTATATTCTGATACTGCGCCAGCACCTCGGTTATGTCGGATTTCTGCACCGACTCCGTGTCGGATTCGTTCATCTTCACAATTATCTCGGAGAGAGTCTCGTTTGCGTTGAGGTCGGTGGTGTAAACGCGGGTTATCTGCGCGTTGGTGCCGTTCTCATTCTTGAGGTCGCCGCAGAATATCATCTCCCGGGCGTTCAGCATTAGTATCATATACGCGATGAGTCCCAGTATCACCAGCGATATCAGAACTATTCCAATTACTACTTTCATTGTTTACCTCAAATGCAATATAAATTTGTGTCCCAATCCGGAATATACGAGTGATGTCTCATGTAGAACTTGTATTTCCGGTTCAGCTCCGCTATCTGGAGCGGTATCGCGAACATGTCCTCGTTGCGGTGGTACAGCGCGACCGAGAGCTTCGGACGATGTGCTGTGATCGTCTTTTTCGCACCGTCTATCGCCTGCTTCTCGCTGCCCTCTACGTCGTACTTTATGAACGTCGCCGCGTCACCCTGGAGCATGTGATCCACGCTCATCATGCTGACCTCGCGGAATCTCGCGGGATTCGCCAGCTTTTTCGGGTCAGCCGCGTCAACATGGGAGCTTCTCCCCGCCCGCAGGCTGAACATCATCGTGGTCTCAGTGTCCCAGGCGCCGCAGTTGTACGCCTCAAGTAATCCGAAGCCTATCATATACAGCCGGCGCTTGAGCTTGATGTAATTGCGGTGATCCGGCTCCATGGCGTATATCTTGCGGAACTGCATTCCGGTCTCGTTCAGGAACTTCACGATAGTGTCGCCGTTGTACGCGCCGAGGTCTACATATGTCTCCTGCGCGCCTATACGCAGCAGGTCGTACATCTCCTCCTCGGGGGACTCGCACTCCTTCAGGAGGTCTATCCTGCCGCTCAGCTTGTAGCGTATCACGTTCTCAAACACGCGCCTCGACTGTTCGTCCGCGAGCATACCGTAGACCTTCTCCAGCTCCGCGCTGTGCTCTCTGGCGTAATCCAGCGTGAAAAGACCTCCGCCGGTCACGGGAACGTTCGGAGCGTAAAGCTCGTGCTTCTCCGCTATGCTGTAGATGTGCTCCATGACCTCCGGTATCTGGCTGCCAAAGCAGACCAGTATCAGGAAATCATCGCCGTAAAGCTCCTCTATCTCAGAGAGCTTCTTTACGCGGTATCCGAGGAAGCTGTGTCCTCGCACGAACTCGTCGCTCGCCATGATATCCGCCACCGGCACGCCTGCCTCGTCCAGCACGGACTTTATCTTCTCCGCGCCGTCGCCCATGCCGTAAAGCACTATCTTCTTTTCCGTCTGCCGCAGGTAATCCCACAGGCAGCTGTCTATCTCATCAAGGAAAAATGCCATTATAATCCCCCGGGTCACATCGTACGGATACGCTCCGATTCCTTCACGCACTTAACGAACGCTTCCGAAACAGCGGAGCTGTCCAGATGATATTTTTCAACATATTTATCGACTGTCGCCCAGTCGCCCTTTTCGTAACTGTACGCAAGGTCGAACACGTCGCTGTAAACGCCGCCCCTGCCCATCAGTCCGTCCTTTATCTCCTGGGTCAGCGGGAACTCCTCCAGAGCCTGGGCCAGCGCCCTCTCGCCGCCGTATGTCACCATCGACAGCAAACCCATCAGGTAGAACGCGTCAGAATCATTCCTTGCCTCCGGTATCATCAGCGCAAGCTGCTTGCAGAACTTCGCCAACAGGCAGGAGATACGCATTATTTCAACGTTATCGCTGCGTGTTATGCGCTGCATTCCCATGAGGTATATCCACTCGCGCAGGTAGTCAAGCCCAAGTATCACCAGTGCCTGTCCGATGGAGCTTACGCGGTTCCTTACCCCAAAATAGACGGAGTTGATAAGCCGCAGCAGCCGCTGGCACATCGCGGTATCGCAGGAAATAACGTCCACGATATCGCTGAACTCCGGCTCCGGCTGTGAAATGAGCTGCATAACACGCATAAAATTCACAGGAAGCGGCGTCAGGCTGTTTTTGGACATTATCATAGGCTTCGCAAAGAAGTATCCCTGCATGAAGCTGCACCCGAGCCTCTTCGCCCATTCGAATTCCTCGCGGGTCTCTATCTTCTCTGCCAGCATAACTTTGTTGGAATAGCGGCAGATGTACGCCGTCTCCTCGATGGATTTCTGCGGCGTGCGGAAGTCTATCTTAACGATGTCGCCAAGCTCGAAAAGCTGACTGTAGCTGCTGTCGTACTCGAAATCGTCGAGCGCAAGGGTATAGCCGCGCTCCTTCAGCTCCTGACAGGCGGCGAGGAGTTTTTCGTCCATCATCAGGTTTTCAAGAACCTCGACCACCACAAGCTCCGGAGATATCATCTTCGGGACTCCGCGTTTCAGCAGATTTCCAGTGAAATTAATGAATGCCTTGCTGTTTCCGATGATGTCCCTTATATCCAGGCCGAAAAACGCATTGGTAATTACGTCCGCAGTGGAAGCGTCGCCATCTACGCCGTTATATTGGTTCTGGACGCCGTTGCTGCGATAGAGCAGCTCATAGCCATAGACGTGATTCTCGGTATCAAATATCGGCTGACGCGCCATGTAAACGTTCATCTGTGATCACCCTTCTGTGTGAAATCGCAATATACCCAGTACAATTATACAGTATTTTTGTGAATTTTGCAAGCACCGAAAAAAAGAAATAAGTAATTTAGCAATTTTGCACAATGCTGGATAGTTATATTTGGAAGCAGAGGACACCCGTCAGGCGACGTCAAAAAAGAAACAGGGCTGCCGAAAAACGACAGCCCCTGATATTACAGGTTCTTATTGAGCGACTGACCCGTCGCGCGATTAACGACCGCGCTGTTGTAATAGCCGATCTTCTGGCGAGTCTGCTTGAGCTGCTCAAGCTCCCGGCGGGAATCAACATGCTGATTCTTGAACTGCCCGGAGATGACCTTATCCTTATCGACGATACGCTGCTTCATAACAGTGATATTCCGCTGCATGAGCTGTATCTCCTTATGCTGGTCGTCCAGCGGAGCGTTCACGTAGCTTCCGTGAACCAGCGTTTGCAGAAGCACCCTTTCCTCCGGCTGCTCTACCTCTATGACGCTTTCAAGCTGCTGCTTGAGTTCTTCCAGCTTCTCAATAAGCGCATTTCTTGCCAGCAGCGACTGCTGAAGCACCTCAAGCTCGGCATTGATCATGGCATCAGTCTGCTGGTCATATTCCTGAAGCACCTCGTAAATCTGCTTTAGCAGCGCGAGTACGCCCTCACACCCCGTTAACTCTGCCATAACAACACCTCCTCTGGATCACTTCTTATGTCCCTTTGCCTGCGCTTCGATCTCTTCCTTAGTCATCTGGCTTATCTGCGTGAACGCGTCACGGAGATCCGCTATCATCGGAATTATCTTCTTCAGCTCCTCGGCATGCTCAGCGTCCTTATTGAGGTTCGCATTTGCCGCCGACCTCTGGAAGAAGTCGTAGAGCTGATCCAGATTATTCGATATCGGGATATCCATATCCAGCGAACCACGCAGCGCTCCCAACAGTTCCTGTGCCTTCATCAGCGACTCATGCGCCTTCTTGATATCCTTTGATTCGATAGCGCTGACGCCAATAGCAAGCTGACGCTCAGTCTCACTGTACAGCTTGATCACGACCTCAACCGGGGTCATGGTAGATACGGACTGCTTCTTATATGCGGAATAGGGATTTGACATAATGAATGCCCTCTGTTCTTTTTATTTTACTGGTAGTTTGATGTGCCGGTTCCAAGATAAGAGGAGATGTAGCTGGTCTGGCTGTTGAGGTCAGACATTGCGGTCTCCATGTTTGTGAACACCTTCCACCAGTATTCTTCCTTGTCGTCGTAACGGTTCTGGAGTTCCTTCAGACGATCCTGCATCTTCACCATCTCCTTGTAGATGGTGCTGTCCGTAGTAACGGAACTGTCAGCCTTGCCTGCCTTGCGTATAAGCGAACCTCTGCTCTCTGCCGCACCGCTGCTCTTTACAGCGCCGTCAAGCACCTTGTTAAGCTTTGTCATCATGCCGTTAGTGGAATCCGTAAACAGCTTGACGATAGCGTCGGGATCCTTTTCAAAAGCGTTATTTAATGCGTCCTCGTCTATCTTTAGCTTACCATGATCGTTCCACTCGCTGGAGGTCTTGATACCCATTCCATAGATACCGAACTTTGTGCCGTCGTCGAGTGTAACGCTGCTGTAAAGCACGGATCTCATCTTGCTCATGATATTGGATACGGTGGAGTCGTTATACAAGATACCCTGCTTTGCCTTCTCCTCCCACTTGGTGATCTCGTCCTCGCTCATCTCTTCCTTCTCGGCGGCAGTCAGCGGATCGTACTTGTTGCCGTCATCATCCGTTGCGGGAGTCTTGCCGATGTATCCATACACATCGTCGATGAGCTGGTTGTAGGATTCAACAAACTTCTTGATCGTTTCCTTAGCAGCACTGGTATCCTTGGTAACGTTCACATTATAGGTCTCGCCGATGGTCATGTTCTCATTGAACGTGAAAGTGTTTCCGTCAAGGGTGTAGGTGTTATCGTTAAGATAAACCTCCTGACCGTTGATCTCGAATATCGCATTCTGACCCCCGGATACTCCTACGGTGCCGTTATCATCGACCAGACCCAGACTTCTGCCAAGTTTGGTATCGCCCACTTCGACCTTTCCGCCGCTGCCAAGCTCGTTAGCCTCAAGCGTAAAGCTGCCGGTAAGCGAAGAGTACGTCATGGTAACGCCGGCGTTGGACTTATTTACCGCGCTTATCATTGAAGACACTGTAGCGTCCTTGTCAAGGTATATCTCCTTGCCATTTATGCTAAGCATGTATCTGCCGTCAGGCTCAGTCTTGAAACCGAGGTCAGAAAGAGCAGCGCTGGAAGCATATTTATTGGAAGCGGACGCCTTCGTCAGACCCAGCGTACCGCCTTCGATGGAGGTCAGTGAGAACTCGGCAGTCTTTCCGCTACTATCCTTCGCAGTGAGATAAGAGCCGTCCAGCGTAAATGTGTAACCCTCCACACCCTTGAGAGCCTCCTCGATAGCCGCAGTATTCTTGTCCTTTGCAGCCTGCTCACTGGTATAGACGAAATTTTTAAGTTGAGTATCGGTCACAGCCGCGCCGTCAGAGAGCTTGTTTGCCTTACGATATGCAGCCGCCTTCAGGTTATTATATTCAGCAAGGATATCGGAGTTGCCGGAAAGATCTCTGCTGTCGTAATATGTGGAAGAAACGCCGTTGAATGATACGGACCGGGACTTTCCGCCTATCTCGATCTGGAAGGTGTTATTTCCGGTGACAACGCTGCCGGCAGAGATAGCCACCTTCTCGCGGGGCTGAGCAAGACCAAAGTTGCCCTTATTCTCGGTAACGGTAACAGTAGAATTACCGCCTACCTGGAACTCAGCCTTTCCATCTGAACCAAGCTGAACCTGAAGGAACCACTCCTTACCGCCTGCGTCGGTTGCGCCGGCAGCATTGGAGGTCTTGCCGGAATAGCCAAAGCCTTCCTGAAGTTTTTTATTGAGCGCGTCGACGATGCTGGATTTCAGGGCGTCCCTGTCTGCGATATTGCCGTCAGCGTCAAGCGCTGCGTCAGCAGTAAAGTCGATGGTCTTTTTTACGCTGCCGACCTGGAGATCCAGTGAAAAATCCATAGTCCACGTTTTGCTGCCATCGTCGTTCTTCTTGATATTTCCGCTTGCGGAATCTATGGCCTTATCAAGATCGAGCTGGAAATTACCTGCGGAAACCGTCTTACCAGCAGCGGAAGCAGCCTTTGCAAGCTGGCTCAGCTTTACCTTATAATTACCTGCGGCAGACGCAGAGGTCGTGCTTACGGTAAGACCGTCCACGTTAGCGTTAGAGGACGCCGTAACGTCACCTTTGAACTTATTGAAGGTAGACGGACTCATGAGGTATGTGTCACGCTTTAGGATATCAAAATAGGTGTTCTTGAACTCGGTGATCTTCTTGGTGATATCCTGATAAGCCGTCTGCTGCCAGGACAGCTTGGTGAGCTTTTTGCTCTGGTTATCTATTCTTGTCTGGTAAGAGGACAGAAGCTGTGTTACCATAGATTCGGTGTCGAATCCTGATGTAATGCCCCCCAGACGTAAATTACTTACTGCCATGTTATTTTTCCTCCTGTTTATGCTGATTCAGAAGCCCGGCTATAGCGCTGCCGGAAATATGCGCGGACTGCTCGTTTGTCTGGCGCGCGTCCTTCAGCTCGCTTCTGATGACCTTAACCTCTTTTGGAGCGTTTATGCCTATCTTGACCTTATCCTTGCCTATCTCCAACACGGTTATCTCGATATTGTCGGAGATTATCAGGCTCTCATCAAGCTTTCTTGTAACTACGAGCATGGTCAGACCTCCTCGTAGACCGGAGCCTTGAAATCATAGTGCTCCGTCAGAATGATCTGTGCAGCCATGCGCTCCTTTGTGTTTACCACGATAGGACAGCGAAGGTTGATCGTAGTCTTTTTATAATCCTCGGGTACTATAGCCACTGCAAGACAGCGGTACGGCGAGTCCTCGGTGATGTTGAGCAGTTTCTGCTCCTCGTCGGATATTACGAAGCGATAGTCGCTGTATATCACCATCGGGTCGTATACCACGAAGCATGGCTCCTTAGAATCAACGGCCTGCAGCCACATCGGGAACACTCCGTCGCCGAGCGGGCTGAGCAGCGCGTATCTCTTGACGTTCTCAAAACCGATGATGCCTTCGGGGAATATGATGATCTTATCTTCCTCAATCTCCTGCTCGCCGAAATCTCTTGTGATTATCTTCATAGGCAAATCCGGCGTACTCCGCCGCTCCTTTCGAAAACTCAGCCCTTTATATCAAGCACCGGAGGCTTGTAGTTAGGGTTAGCGCTTGCCGGGAAATAGATGGGCTCGCCAAGATACTCTATCTCAACGCGGGGTCTGTCCCGTACGATGAGTTCCACACTGCCGGGAACGAATTCCATAGGCAGTTCGTTTACGGTATCCCAGTCGATCTCCTGCTCTCCCATATCGTAGTCTATGCTGAGCGTGCCGCCGTCAAAAGTGATATCTGCACCCTCCTTCGGCAGGAACTCCATGATCGTTTCCACAGTTGCGCCGGCTCTCGCGTTCTGTATCGCTATCTCCGACGCGGACATTCCTCTTGCGAGCATATTACCCTCAGACGCGACTCTTGCCGTGCCCTGGAACGCAAGTGAAAATCCATCCTGCGCTTTTTTGCTCATCATGTCCCCGTCCGTCATATGACCGTAGCCAAGGCTCTTTCTCGCCTCATAGGTATCGATGTTCACCTTTATCGGGTCGGCCTTCATTACATATCCGCCCTGCGTATTTGTGATGTTCACCTTGGGCTGTCTGTCTTTCCCCTCGGGGTACTGATACTTCGCGTTAGTCACCTTGATCTCAATGGATATCGGGATCGTTGTGATCTGTAACAAATTGCTGTTCACTTCCAACACCTCCTGAGTTGTCCTGTGCCTGCATATAAACCAATGCGTCGGCTTCCATGCCTTCGCCGCGCCCTGCCGGACGCTGCTGCGCATTATGACCAATCTACCAAATTGTTATTTTATGTAATTAAATATGCTGTTCGGAATTATGGAACTTGACATCTGAAGAGCCGCATTGTAGATCGCCTCGTAGGTTTTCATCAGCGTGATCTCAGACTCCAGATCCGTAGCCTCAAGCGTTTTCTGGCGGTCCTTGAGATTAAGCTCTCTTGTTTCAAAGCGGCTTGTGTTGAACTCGATATATTCCTCGGCGTTACCTAGGTCTGCGATCTCGACAAGAAGGTTTTCAGAGGATGTAACGATTCTGTCGATGCAGGCGTTTGCGTATCCTATATCGCCTCTGCGCAGCGCAGCCGCCGCGTCAAGCGTTACCTGTATGTAGTTGTTTGAATAGGTGTCGCCGTTCTTGAATTCAGGCGCCGACCCGGAATCGCTTTCCGCTATGTAAAGCTGCTCGTCTTTTCCTGCAGCGTTCTTGCATGTGAGAGTGCCGTCCGCTGCGATGGAGGGCTTCACCTTTTCCTTCTTGAATTCCTCGTCCATCTTCGCCTGGATATTCGCCATGCTTTCCGCAGAGTCCGCACCCGCAACGAAGTTTATCGTTTTCTTAGCGCCGTTTGTGTAGATATCGAAGGAATATGCCTTTCCATCAACAAGGTTTTCAAGATTGATATAAGGATCCTCGGAAACATAAGCGATGGTGTTGTCCTTCATTGTAAGCCCGCCCTTTTCGCCGACAGTCGGAATCTTATCAGCAGCAACGCCTGCGGCGGTAAGCTTATCTGTGATCGCTTTCTGGATATCCTCGACTTTGTTGCCCTTAAAGCTGATGGTATACGTATTTCCGTCTACATTCAGCCTTAAAGTATTATTCTGATCGACTCCATATTTAAGGCTCTTCAGATTAATACTGGTCTGCTTTTCATCGGAGCTTTCATAGCCGCAGCCGGTAACGTCAGTTCCGATAAAGGATATCTTGAGCGCCGACTGCGGGTCTATCTCCTGATTATCGTTTATTACCATACCGATACCAATATCTATATAGACATCTTTGGAATACGGATAGCCTGAAGCGTCGGACATCGCATTGACCGGAACTCCGTGATACAGCACCGTTGTAGCGTGTCCGTCCTCGTCATACTGAATGGTAAACGGCTCGGCGCTGTTGCTCTCGCCGCCGAATATAGCGCGCTCTGCACTGTCGGTGTTGAATACAGACACCATTTCCTTAGCCTTTGTTTCAAGCTGCTCGGCAAGAATATTTAAATCAACGCTTTCATCTTTTGTAGAGTTGCAGGCGTAGATTATCGTTTCGCGGACATTCGCAAGCGAGTCAGATATCTGGAGCAGGGAAGTCTCAGCCTCGGTGTAGAACTTATCGGCGACATTGAGGTTCTCCTTGTACTGCTCGGTGTGCCAGAGCTGCTTCCTTACGGTGAGCGCCTTCGCCGCCTTCAGCGGGGACTGGCTCGCGCGGGTGTACTGTCTGCCGGAGTATATCTTGTTTTCAGAAGAGTACTTCGCAGCGGAAATACGCTTGAGGTTCCTGTCGTAATTTCTCAGGAGCGTGGAATTAGTTATTCTCATCTATGTCCTCCTTACAGACCTACACGCCCGGTGCCGTTTATCAGCTTGTCAAGGGCGTCGTCAAGGGTGGTCAGCATACGCGAGGAAGCGCTGTACCACTTCTGGTAATTCAGCATGTTGATGCCTTCCTCGTCCATCTGTACGCCGGAAACCTCGTCGCGGGCGTCAAGCAGCGTATCCACAGTGGATTTCGCGGTTTCGTTGCGGCTGGTCTCGTAGCTTATCTTTTCAGCGAGTCTGTCGCTTATGAATGAAATGTACTGGTAAATGTCGCCCTTGAAGTCGTTCTCGTTGCCGAACTTTACTCCTTTCTCGAACTTAGAAAGCAGGAACAGCACGTTCGTGTTCTGAAGCGTTACGTTTCCATTAGAATCTACCTTTTCATCATAGCCGTAGCGCTGTTCGCCGGTAGCGGGGTCGATGGACTTTACCATACCGATCATCGTGGGGTTCTCTCTCCACACGGTGGAAACGTGGATATTGCCCGCGGTGATGAGCACCTCGGAATAGCCGCCGTCAAGCACGCCGTCCTTGTTCTCGTCGGCTGTCGGGTCCTTGCCGCCGGAGGGATATCCTACGAACATCTGGCGCGCGGGGTCGTCGTCCGCGCCGTTAGCGGCGTTGAACGTATCCGCAAGGGTTCTCGCAAAGACATCTATTGCCGACTTATAATAAGCGATTCCGTGTTCGCCGTTCTGGCGGCCGGTAGCGTAAACGCCGTTGCCGTTGAGCGAATCTATGTAAGCCTTGAGCACGCCGGAGTGGAGGTTGACCTCCTCGCCGCTCTCAAAATTGAGGACTACCTGACCATTAGCGTAGTAATCCTGCATTACAAGACTGTTCGTCTTGAATTCCTCAGCATTCAGGACGTTCACGCCAGCCATGTCCACCGAAATAGTTCCGTTGGAGTGCTTGGTGACCGAGATATCGCCGTAATTCGCAAGCTCGTCGATGTACATATTGAGCTGGTCGTACAGCTCGTTGGGGCCGTACTCGTCGGGGTAGCACATCTTCTCCTTCGCAATGCGCTTGTTGAGCTGATTCATCTCGCTGAGCAGGTTGTTTACATATGTCACGGTGTTCTTGGTTTCGCTGACGTATGTGTCCTCGACTTCGCTGAGCTTCGTGCTGTAATCGTTGAGAATACGGCAGAGATTCGTTGCCGAATTCACCGCTATGGTAGCGACTTCGGCGGCGTCCGGGCGCTCTACCGAGTAATCCTGTAACGCCTTGAAGTACTGCTCGGTATAATACTGAAGTCCGTCGGTGTCGATATTATCAAGCACGTCCTCAACGTCCGAGAGGATATTCACCTTTTTCTCAGTCTCAGCTTCTACTGCGGTGTTTTCGCGGTAGCGCTTGTCGATGTACTGATCTCTCGTCTGGCTCACGCCGTAAGCGTTGACGCCCTGACCTGTAAGCGAAAGATTATTCGTATTGCTGCACCATCTGAGGCTCCTGTTTCCGCTGACGTACATTGCGTAGAGGTCTACCCTCTGGCGGGTGTAGCCTACGGTGTTGATATTCGAAATGTTGTTGCCCGCGATATCAAGGTTCTTCTGAGCGACCTGAATGGTACGCTTCTGTGTCTCAAATCCTAAAAAAGTAGGACGCATATAATTTCCTCCTAAATCTCTCTGAAAGCCTTCGCGGAGCTTCCTCCGGTGACCTTTGAAGCATTCTTTGTGTAAGTTTCGGGCTTGTTGAATATCCCGGCGCGCTTTACGAATTCCGTCTGATTATCGAGCTTGCGCTTTACTATCTCGTTGGTCTGTTCGTTTATTTCCCTTATGCCGTCGACAAGGTCTGCGATCTGGTTGGAAAGCTGTTTCAGCTTCGCCTGATACTCCTTCGGAGCCTCCCCGATCATCTCGGACAGCTTCCTGCCTGAGATACCCAGCCCGTCGAAAAGCGCTTGGCGCTTGGTCTCCAGCGACTGGCTCTTCATCACGTAAGCCTGCTCGGTATTAAGCGAGTTCGTGAGCCACTCGAGATCGTCGTCAAGTATCTTTGTGTGCTTTTTCATCAGGAACACGTGAAGCTCCCTGTAGAAATCACAGTCTATTTCAAGACATTTTATTACTGCCTGCGCGGTTCTTTCGTCCATTTTATCACCCGAAGAGAATATAAGACGCGAGGTCGTTCGCCTCAACGCCGCTGTCGAGAGCCTGCTGTGCCTGTGCCAGCTCCTGCGGAGCCGCGTCTGCCTTTACCGCCGCCGCAATGCCGTTCTTCGCGGCCTGCAGTGCGGTCTCGAACCCGAATTCGACCCTGTCTGTATTTCTCACCGAGGAAGCAGTTTCAGTTTTGGGCGCCGCGCTTTTCTTTACGGTCTGGTATGCGGAAAGCACCCCGTTTATTCTTTTTATTTCCATATACATCTGCCTCCTTTGCAATTTTCGTTATGATCCCGGGCGTTTTCATATTTGCATAGTACGCCCGCATCCTTTTAGCTACTTATATTATCGGCAGTTACCTTCACAACTTTAGCTTTTCTGCATTATTTTTTGCATTTTTCTCAAAAAAATCCCCCAGAAAGGGCAAAAACCGCCCCGGTCTGACCGGAGCGGTTCAAATTTAATGTCAAGCGGACAGATAGCCAGTGTACGAAGCCGGAATTCCAAATGCGTATTCTCCGGTTGCGGGAGTCTGGATACCGTCTGTATTGGGGTCGATATCCGTGCATACGCCGATAACGCTGCCCATGTTAGGAAGCTTCATTCCTACGCCGAACATATACTTATCGCGGAACGCCGACAGCTCCTCGCCCTTGAATTCGGGCAGTCTGTCCTGGCAGTAATGCGCGTAGGTCACGGTGAAATTCTTGTCGCACATTGCGTAGAAGTAGCCTTCGGCGCTCTCAGCGATATACTCGCTGAGATTTGTGGAAAGGTTCTGCTCAAGCGCGGTCATCGCGTCGGATTCGCCGCGCGCCATCAGCTTGTTAAGGTAGTTATCAACGTGGAGCCAGTCAATGCCGCTCTCCTTGAAATGCGCCTCAATGAACAGATACGTGCCGTTCAGCTCGTTGAATCCGTCCTTGTATTCGATGAACTTAGTCTCTCCCGACGGATAGTCAACGATCTGGCGCTCGGTGAGGTGCGCGCGGGTGAGCGTTATCTGGCTTGCCGTGAAGAACGTCTGCGCGTTGGAGTTCGCCTTGAGTATCTTCTCGGTATCTCCGCCAAGCATGTTCACCATAATTATCGCAGTCAGCACAACTATGATTCCGACAACGACCGCAAGCTCGACAAGCGTGAAGCCCTTTTTGTGCTTTAGTCTCTGAAGGTATTGTATCATGTGATATTCCGCCTTTCGTTGATTTCGGGAGCGCCATTATTCAAACGTTCATCTGATGTTGGATAAACGCTTGAATAATAACACTAATTCCCCGACGGCTTGCGCCGCCGAGGAACATTGTGTCATTCAGAGCTGGAAAACTAAGTTTTCCACGACAGATTAAGTGGTAGAAGACTTCTGGAGCTTAGGAGAAGTGGTAGAAGACTTCTGGAGCTTAGGAGCAGTACCAACGATGTACTGGTTATTGTCGATACCAGCCTTAGAACCGCCCCAGCCAAATGTGCCAGCGGTGTAGTCGCTTGCAGCAGGCTTAGATCCAGTATAAGTGGTATAGCCATCAACATACATGCAGCCTACTACCTTACCAGCATCAAACTGCATCTGAATGTAAGCATTCTTGATATCGCCGAGAACGTCCTTCATGTACAGGCAGTAGTCGAAATTCTTATCAGAACCGCCAGACCAAGATGCACCAGTACCCCAGCTGCTATCAGCAATACCAGTAGTTGACCATGTACCAGAGGAAACAGTTACTTCAAGTGTGCCAGAACCGCCAGTCAGGGACTTCTTAGCAGCGTCCATCTGAGTGAGGAAGTTTGTGGTCTGGTTCTTGATCTGTGCAGCAGCGTTATCAGCAGAAGTGATTCTGGAATCCTGAACTACGCCGAGCATTGTAGGAACGAGGATAGCAGCAAGTACGCCGATGATAGCGATTACTACTACGAGCTCTACGAGTGTAAAGCCCTTCTTGGCCTTGAGAGCCTGAAGCTTCTTTATCATTGTAAAGACCTCCTGTAAAGAAAAAAATTTGTTTATGTATAACCCCAGCGGAGTTATATCCATTTTTATGAGCGCCGGAACTTAATTTAGGTTCGTTCCTTCGCTGTAATCCCATTATAGCCTATCGGCATGAAAATTGCAAGAGTTTTTTCAAAACAATTGCATTGCAAGGGTAAATTCGTTTAAAATATTCTATTTCGAATGCCGCTTTTTGTGCAATTTATGTGAAATCCTTGTGTAAATTCTGCGTATCGATTACACAATTCACTCATCAGTTGTCATCGACAACTAATGAAAGTATCGGCGCAGTGCCTATTACTGTGCCGTCCTGCATTCTTCCGGCGCGGTCGCCGCCCCCGTAGCCGAAGGTGCGGTCAGCGAAATCCTGCGCGGCGGGCATAGTACCCGCAGGCGCGGAAGCTCCTTCTATCACCGAAACCCCGACAACATGAGCGTACTCAACATACATCTCAATATACGCCGTGCCGATACTCTGCGCGGAAACCGCAAGGCTCGAGAGAAGCTCCGTATTCTGCCGGGGATCATTGCCGGGATTTGACACGCCCGGCAGGGTATTCCAGTGATTCACGCCGTCCACCCAGTCTGCGGCGGAGCCTCCGGTCATGCTCCACGTGCCGTTATCGACCGTTATCACGACCTTCTGAACCTCGCCGACATGGGTGTGCATCTGCGTATCCATCTTCGTGAAGAACTCCGCGCTCCTGTCGCGTATGACCTTGGCGGTCTGCTGCGCGGAGGCTATGCGGGAATTCGTCACGGCGTCGAACATGGTTGGCACAAGGAGCCCCGCCAGCACGCCGATTATCGCCACGACCACAACAAGCTCAATAAGGGTGAACCCCTTTTTTGACGCCGCCTTTGCCGTTCTTTTCATATCATCACCATCAAACAACTGCAAGGTATCTTCTGTACTCGTTCGGATCCTGGCACTTGGTGAGTGCAACTTCGTTGGTGATCTTGCCCATGTTGACAAATCTTGCAAGATCCTGGTCGAGGGTGAACATGCCGTTCTTCTTGCCGGTAGCGATAGCCGTCGGTATCTGGAATATCTTGCCCTCGCGGATCATAGAGCGGATAGCGTCGGTAGCCGCGAGTATCTCCAGAGCCGCGCAGCGTCCCTTCCCGTCGGCGGTTGGCACGAGGGTCTGCGAGATGATGCCTACAACGGAGTTCGCAAGCTGCGAGCGTATCTGACCCTGGGAGTGCGGGGGATATACGTCGATGATACGGTCGATGGTCTCTGCGGCGCCGGTGGTATGCAGGGTCGAGAATACCAGGTGACCGGTTTCTGCGGCGGTTACGGCTGCATTGATGGTCTCGAAGTCACGCATTTCTCCGACCAGGATAACGTCCGGGTCCTCACGGAGAGCCGCTCTCAGGGAGCCTGCGAAGCTGTCTACGTCCTGCCCGATCTCACGCTGGTTTACCATGGACTGCTTGTGGGTGTGCAGATACTCGATAGGGTCCTCGACTGTGATGATGTGGCAGTTCTTGGAACGGTTGATGTGGTCTATCATCGCCGCAAGCGTGGTAGACTTACCGGAACCTGTAGGGCCGGTTACCAGCACCAGACCGCGCGGCGCCATGGCGAACTCGCCGAGGGTAGCCGGCAGGGAAAGGTCGGCAAGGGTAGGGATATCGTTTCGCAGAAGTCGGATAGCCACGGCGTGGTAGCCTCTCTGGCGGTATACGTTGACTCTGTGACGGAATCCCGCAGTGGACACATACGAGAAGTCGGTGTCCAGACCCTTGGATATCTGGGATTTATGCTTGATAGAGGTTATCTGGTTGATGATGTTTACGATGATAGGCTCGGTGCAGTCAGGATATCCGGAGAGCTTTCTGATGGAGCCGTGCAGACGTACCACCGGCGGCAGACCCGCCGTGAAGTGCAAGTCCGAGCAGCCGAGGTTGCGCGCCTCGTCCAGAATTCTGTTGATATCCATTATATTGGTGTTCATACCTTCCACGTTTATTACGCTCCTTTGTAATTAGTATTCCGGCTGGGTCTGGAATATTCCCTGCGGAGCTGTTTGCTCCCTCACGCGCGGCTTTCCGCTGTCCGCATGCCGTGTGGGAGGTCTTTTCCGCCGGAGTATATCCGCGCCCAAATCAAACGGTATAAGTTGCCTTTACCAGTTCGTCCATTGTCGTTCTTCCGGCAAGAACCATCTGCGTTACGTTGTCGCGCAGCAGCAGCGTGCCGTTTTCTGTAGCCTTTGCGCCTATCTCCTCGGCGGTAGCGCCCTTCGAGATAAGTTCCTTTATATCGTTTGACGTAACGATTATCTCATGGATAGCGGTACGTCCGGAATAACCTGTTCCTCTGCACTTCTTGCAGCCGCCCTTATGAGCCTGGCATATCTGCACCGGCTTATCCCTGCTTACAAGGCGGAGGTCTGCGGGGTCAGAGAGCGTGATAGTTTCCTTGCACTCATTGCACAGGAGCTTTACGAGTCGCTGTGCGATGATACCAACCAGCGAGGAAGCTACCATGTACGGCGCAACGCCCATGTCCACAAGGCGGACGATAGTGGAAGCCGCGTCGTTGGTATGAAGCGTTGAAAGCACGAAGTGACCGGTGATAGCGGCTCTGATCGCGATATCTGCGGTCTCGCCGTCACGTATCTCACCGACCATTATGATGTCGGGGTCCTGACGGAGGATAGATCTCAGCGCAGCCGCGAAGGTCATACCTGCCTTGGCGTTGATCTGACACTGGTTTACACCGTCGATCTTTTTCTCGACAGGGTCCTCAACTGTTACAATGTTTACGTTAGGCTTTGAAAGCTCGCCGAGGGTAGCGTACAGTGTAGTAGATTTACCGGAACCTGTAGGGCCTGTAACCAGCATAACTCCGTTCGGGCAGCGGATTATCTGCTTGAACATCTCGTAGTTATAATCCGTCATACCGAGGTCGGTGATCTTTCTGGTCTTTTCATCTGCGGTGGAGAGCAGTCGGATAACGCACTTCTCGCCGTAAACGCAGGGGATAGTAGATACACGGACGTCCAGGTTGATACCGTCGATCTTCATACCGAATCGGCCGTCCAGCGGGATACGCTTCTCAGCGATGTTCATACCGCCGAGGATCTTGATACGCGTGATAAGGGAGTTATGCAGCGCGATGGAAACCTTCATAGCCTCCTGCTCGACAAGCTCGCCGTCTATTCTGAAACGGATACGCGTGCGGGTCTTGAAAGGCTCGATGTGAATATCCGACGCGTTTATTCTGAACGCGGTCTCTACCATCGTGTTTACCAGCCGAACGATAGGCGCGTTGTCGATACGCTCGCCGGACTGTGTATCCACCTGGTTCTGCTGGGCTGCGGCCGCCGCCTCGTCGTCCAGCTCGTTCATAACCTTGTTAACGGTCTGCTGCGAGTAGAACCTGCCGATAGCCTCCTCGATCTGGGTCTTGGTGGATATCTGCGGGATTATCTCCATGCCGGTCTGAACCTTCAGCTCCTCGAATATGTAGAAGTTGATAGGGTCGTTGGAAGCCACCATAAGGCGGTTGTTGTGCATATCGAACGCTATGACCGTCTTTTCCCGGGCTGTAGCCTCCGGGATTTTCATTACCGCGTCCTTGTTTATCTGCACTGACGCAAGGTCGACGAACGGCACCTTCAGTCTGATAGACAGCGCCTGCGCAAGCTGAGTTTCAGACACCAGCCCCATCTCAAGCATAACGTCGCCGAGCATTTTGCCGCCGCTCTGCTTCTGCTTGTCGAGAGCCTCCTGAAGCTGCTTTTCATTGATGAATCCGTTCTCCACCAGTATCTGACCGATGGGAAGGTTTCTGATAGGTCCAGCCATTATGAATGATCTTCCTTTCTGGTATTAGCGGGAGCCCCGCCGTAAAACCGCCCCTGCGGATATTTCTTTATAGAGTATTGCTGAATTAAGCTAAGTTCTGCCTGCCGTTATTTTTCAAAACTCCTTGCAAAAACCATTTGTTTATGGTACAATGAAATCAGTTTTCAGAAAGGAGTCATGATAATGACAACAGCTATTTACATCGTGACCTGTGTTTTCGTATTCGTGTTTGGCTCTGTTATCGGAAGCTTCCTCAACGTGGTGATATACCGCACGCCGCTGAAGCAGTCGATAATCACCGAGCCGTCGCACTGCTTTTCCTGCGGAAACCGCCTGAAGTGGTACGATATGTTCCCGATCTTCAGTTGGATCATTCTGCGCGGAAAGTGCCGGTTCTGCGGTTCAAAGATCTCTCCCCGCTACATGATCATGGAAGCAGTCTGTGCAGTCTCCTACCTCGGAGCCTACCTGGTATACGGCTTCTCATGGGAATTCGCCGTAGCGTGCGTCCTGTTCGCCGTACTTATAGTACTCAGCGGCATAGACATCGACCACTTCGAAATACCCTACTGGTGCAGCATAACCGTCGGCGTGCTCGGCATCGCATCGTTCTTCATTCCGTGGGGACCTGAAATGCTCGCACCGTGGTATGAGCGCCTTATTTCCCTCGGCGTTGTAGCTGTGATGTTCTTCATTCTGGTACTCGTCGGCGGAATGGGCGGAGGAGACCTCCAGCTCATGCTCGGAGCCTCGCTGCTCCTCGGCTACCGCGTATTCCCGGCGCTGTTCGTTGGTATCGTGCTCGGCGCGATCTACGGTATCGTCAAGAAGTTCCGTGATAAAAAGGCGGAGCAGGAAGTAACAGAGAAGATCCGCCAGATCGTGACCGACTGGTATCAGCAGCAGCTCGACAGCGACGTAGGATACGTCAAGGAAGGTTGCAGCGACGTTATCGTCGGCAGCATCTCAGGCGGAACCACCGACATTGAGTGGGAGTTCCTGGACGAAGACGCATGGAAGGGTCTGCCGGATAAATCTGCGCTCAGCCGCGCAGTACGCGAGCAGATAACCACCGAAAGGGAAGGCACGTTCCGCATTCGTATCAAGGAGGATCTTATCGAAAAGGTGAAGTACTCCCGCCGAATGGTATTCGGACCGTTCCTGGCAATAGGAATCGCATACGCATTCCTGTTCGGAAGCCAGGTCATCAACTGGTACGTCAGCCTGATGTTCCCGGGCTGATAATGTACCATAATATATTCCGCACCGCACATTTAAGGCGGTGCGGAATTTTTTATTATGGCGTTGTGGGTATAACGGCGAGGGTACGCTTGATATAATAGATGTAGATATCGCGCGGATCTCCGTCTGCCATTGAATCAAAGGATACCGGGCTCGCCGGGGAAACTGTGATATTGTAATCCTCAGCCTTTCCGCCATGCTTGAGCATTCCCTTGATGTTCCTCATCTCAGAAATGCCCTCTCCGTAATAGATCATGGTTTGACGTGCGGAGTCCCTGTAAGCATTGATCGTAAACTTGAGTGCGTCATTCCTTAACAGGGGCGCGTTCTCGATCTTGCCATAGTCGCCGTTTTCAGGCTGAACTATCTCGAACGTCATGTACAGATCGTTGTAGAAGCAGTCGCTGAACACCTTCCTGGGTTTCTTGGAAGCGTCCACGCCTGGTTTATCCTCGTAAATCTTGCCGTTGGACGTGCTGTCAACCTTTTCCTCATACAGATAATACATGCTGGTTGCAGCGTCGTACTTCAGACTGAGGCACTTTAGCTGATACGCCTGGTTAGAGCTGTTGGCAGAATTGCAGTAATCGTTCATCGACTTGATTCTGTCGAGATTTGCCGAGTTACTCATCAGCGTAGCATAGTCTGTGTTGGAAAACACAGCGACCTGGGTCGCATAGCGAATACTGTGAACAATATAATCGTTGATGCAGGCCGCAACACTCTGTGCCGACTGATCCTTCTGGTTATCATTGAAGTTCCTTACTATGGGCGCAATGAACATCATCATGCCGCCCATAAGTATAGCCAGAAGCGCCACCGATACAACAACCTCAACGAGAGTAAATCCGCCTTTGTTTCGCTTCTTCAGAAGCCGGATCATAGATTTCATGTCAATCCTCCTCATGCTTCCGAAGTTGATGTATCGCCAGAAGGTGTTTCCGGTGCTTTCTCCTCCTTCGGGAATGCACCGAAAATATTTACGTGCTTGATCGTGCCTGGATCGTCATGCGGTCCTTCTTTACCGATCTCTACCGTCTCAATATACGGTGTGAAAACGAAATAGTTGCCGTCCTTGGTGCTGGTCTGATCGGTTTTGCTGGTGCCGAAGATCTTGTTCAGATCGTTTACGTCGATTTCAGATTCAAGCGTTACCCACATTTTCTTTTGCGTATTATCAGAAAACAGCGAGTAACTGCACTTCATTCTGCTGCCAACGCACAGCACCTTGGAATTAGGCGTACAGATGTCAAATTTGTAATAATTCTGATCTGAACCTTCGCTCTTGGGAATAGGATTTGTTCCATTATGCTGGATATATCCGTAGTCAAGTATCTTGCATGGAAACAGCATCTTAAACTGAGCGAGATACTCGTTCTGTGTTCCCACCAGTGTGCTGGAGTAGGTCAGAATATCAAACTCGTACCTGTATCCGCCGCTTTCGACCGGGCCAAGATCCGTAGCCTTTATATCGATCTCCGAAATTCCGTTTGCACCATAGATGCGTGAATCCAGACGTTCCATAACGCTGCCAGAGGTTTTATCGCCCTTTTTGCCATTATCATCGACAGCATTGTAATTGACGTTGCCGATATAATAGTCAAGCTCGATATTGTTATCGTCAGTATCAGCGTTGGGATTTCCTACTGAATAGTCAACGGAGACATTACCAGCGCCATCTGTAAAATTAAGCTGGATCGTACCGTCCTTAGCAGTGTAGTCAGTTTTCTGAGTGTTCAGATAATACTTTTCCTTCTGCTCGGCGATCTCATTTTCAAGGTCGATATTGCCTTGTCTCGTTCTCATGGTAGTATTAAGGATCATTGCGATCATCGCCGCCATAATTGAGAAAATGACGAAAGCCACCAGTACCTCAACGATGGTGAATCCCCGACGGGATAAGATTTTTTTAAACATAAGTCACTCCCCCAAGGATCAATATCCATGAACACGCCATACTCTGCTTCCGCTAGGCTGGAGACTATCCATATCCTCTCCGCTTATCTGAGAGATGGTACGCTCTGGCTGAGCAAAAACGTAATTATACGGACCACTCAGTGCGATATCGGATACTATAATACCGCCTACGTTCTTGACGCCGCCGCCACCGGAACCTACGCAGACATAGGTCATGTACGGTGCATAAACATAACCGCAGAATACGTTCTGCATGATCTCGTCTTTTGTCATCTTATCAACACCGAGCTGGATATCGGCATTTTCAAGAACTGATATAACAAACGCATTAACATTCGGATAATAGCAATCTGATGAGTAACCGCTGCTGCCGTTCAGCGATTCGCCAAAGCAGCTCGTGTAGTATTCTACAATATTACTCTTTATGCTGGAATGTGACGCATAGAATGCGTCGACTTTACTTCTGAGGATTCTTCCTCTGCAAAGGGAGTCCTTCTTGCCTTCATTTACCTTTTCTACATTATGTGCTTCATATGAGCCGCCATGCGAAGAACAGGTATAAACAGCGTCATCTCCTGTACCCACCTTGGTGTAGCTGCAGGTACCGTCAGGGGTTTTCAGAATGAAATCACCACTCTGAATACTCTCATTCAGTTTTATATAAAGGTCATCAGGCTTTTCAAAATAAGGCACGCCGCTATCCGTGTATTTTATCGATCCTCCGCCCATCATGAACCACGCAATGTGTCCGAAGAATTCACGGTCGGTCGCCTGGTAAGTAACGCCGTCAGGCACGTCGATAACAACGGAGCCGCGACCGACAATAACCACAGAAATACGTCTGGACGAATCTGTGTCAGGGAACCACATAAATGTTTCATATTTTCCGTCGCCATCGTTATCAACGTTTCCGCTTAATCCAATGGTGAGAACATTATTAGGGTCATCTCCCGTATCAAGGATAATGGTGAAGTTTGTCGGAGAGTCGCTTCCATCGCCCACGTCTCTGACAGTTCCAATAGTGCAGTCATCTTTTATATAATGAATATACTTAGCGTCTGCGGTACCGCATTTTCTAAATGTGATGGGGTTTTCTGTCAGTCCCGATGTCTTTGCCTGCCACTTGGGGAATACAGAGGCGCCGATTCTATTATCGAGTATCTTGGTCGATTCGGTGATCGCATCATTGAAAACCTCTTTATTCGTGGTCATATCGTGAATTACAAGTTCTCCGGTATTTACCTTTCCACCAGGAATTGCACTCTTCATCGTGCCGTTCAGGTACAAACTGCTGAATTGGTGCCAGTTACTGTCCTTAACGATGATATCGCCCTTTACATACAGATTGCCCTTGAAGCTGATAGAATTGCCCTCTATATATAAGTCGCCGAAAACATATACATCTGTATATTCGCCGAAATCACGGCCGCCGGACGCTGACGCGATCATATCGCCGCCAACGATGATCTTGCCTCTTTCTGAAGAGGATTTTCCAAGCTCAAACGTAGACGCATCGCACTCCTTGCCTATCGTAAGATTGTTGCCGAATACCCATGTCAGCGGCTCATCAAACGGCTTAAATGTCGATTGATCATTAAATAATGCACCGCCAGCGCAGATGATATCCATATTAAGCATTATGTTGCCACTGCCGGCAGCGTTCTTATCCTTGGCAAATACGGTATACTCATTGTCGCAGTAAACCGTAGAATCTGACGTGATCGAGGAGATCCACACATCGTTAGGAAGGTATCCTGTACTGGTAAAGAATCTGTCGATAGGCTCCATCTGCGTGGGTTCGCCATTCTTGGAACGAACCAGCGAATGCGTGGTCTCCGCGACACCGTTCTTCTGAACCGTTACTGCGATGTCGTAAACATTCCAGTCCACGCCGGATATTGTCTCATTGTTCAGACGCTTGATATCAACCGTGTATGCACCAATGGCAGAGTCTTCCTTCGTTCCGCCGAAAGCGGCAAAGTCGTTGCCGTTTGTGGTTATAGTCTGACCTGCTTTCATTGTGCTGATCTTCTTCATTATCGTAGTGCTTGCATTTTTGCTGTCAGATATATATGCAGTAAAAATATCAGCCACTGACGTAGAAGTAACATACGCCTGCTCCTGATCAAACGTTGCATACTGCACCTGTCTGGACGATAGCACAGACATGTACATCGCAGTCACAAGAACGGTAAGCGCAGCCATGGTGCTTACTACCATGAACAATGCGCTTCCGCACGGTGACAGATACTTTCTCAATGCGTGTTTCATTTTTGATTACCTCCAATGCATCTCACGCAGTGCCTTCCTGCGCCGCCGGTATTCCCATGCTGAGCGGCGCAGGAGAACGATTCATTATAGTCCCTTGCTCCAAAAAGTGTTACTTCCTAAGGACGATTACTGATTGTTCTGTGAAGAGAGCTGATCGGTAGGATCCTGCATGCGCTCAATGCTGTACATGGTCAGAGTAACGTCGACCTGGCATACGTTCTCCTCAAACGTGGTGGTCTTGTCTTCGTTCTTGTTATTGGTGTTCGCGGTCTCCCCGTCGCCGTCGTCAGCAGCGTTGTTATTGTTGGCGTTCTGATCCTGCTTGCCTACTGTCTTGCCGGTGTCCTTTTCAAGGCGGCTCTTACCGTCCTTCTCTGCCTTTGCAGTCAGGTCGTCAACATAGTCTGCGTACTTCTTCTCAACGTCGGTGTCGGTAATGGACAGACCATTTGAAAGGCGGATTGCCTTTCTCATCATGCCGCCGTCCTCCTGCTTGTAGTAGTCATTGATGATATCAATGAACTTCAGCATATCATCGGAATTGAGAGTGGTAACTGTGAAGCTTACGTCAATGGAGCCCACAGCCTGTGTGCTTGCAAGCGCAGCCTGCATGATCGCCTCTCTGTTCAGAGCCTCGAGTTCCTCTGCGGAAGGCTCCTGACCCTGTGTAGCATATGTCTTGAGGTCATACTCTACAACCGGCTCGGTAGAGAAGCTTACGCCCAGAGTTGAAACGGTAGGCGCGCCGATGGACAGGGAATCAACAGCGATGTTCACGCCGTTGTCCTTGCAGTACTGAATGAACTCTCTGATCTCATTGTCTGCCTCGTAAGGCTTCATTTCTTCAAAGAACATATCCGCGATATTGCGGCCGTCGTTGTATGCGTTGATTACGTCCTCGCCGAGCTTTTCCTTTGTTGCGGCGCGGTCGATGTCAGTCTGAAGCTCTGCCTGCTTATTGAGGAGCGAAGCGGACGATGTGCCGATCGCCTCAAACTTAGGAACGATGAAAAGGAATATGCCAAGTCCGAGTAAAATAACTACAGCGATCACTAAAACCGCAATTCTTTCCTGCTTACTGAGTTTCATTATTCAGTTACCTCCACATTTTCTTCAGGCTGAGGATTAAGGTCGATAGAAGTTGCATGATCCTCATCGGAGCCGGGTCTGACATTCATGTTCACAGTGAACGTGAATACAGTATCATACTTGGACTCACCGGTAGAAAGGTCAAGGTATGTATTCTCGATGGAAGAATTGGACTTTGAGAAGCCGGAATAGTTGACATTCTGGAAATACGGATCGCCGTACTTGGTCTTTACTTCATTGGTGAGCTTGTCAACGTACTGTGAAGGGATCGGCGTAGGATCGCCGTTGCTGCGTCCCATGAACGTTACGGTAACGCTGTAGTCGCTGATGTTGATGTTGAGGATATCAAGCTCAACGTCGTTGTTCACGATAGACTCGATAGGCTCGGAAACCTTATTGATGATGTAGGTCTGCACCTTCGGCATGTAGTTGAATAGCTGGGAAGTTGAGCCTACATTGTCGTTATAGCTCTGGAAGCCTGCGAGCATGTTCTCACGGTTGGTAACTATGGAAAGATCGTTTTGCAGGGTAGGATTATCTATCTGAGTCTGAATCTCGGAGATCTGTCCCTGAATTGAGCTGTCAATAGCGCTCAGGCCGATAACGATAGCGCCGACCAGGGCAACCGTGCCAACACACGCTCCGGCAAGAGCCATCAGGTATCCGTTCATGCCCTTGGACTCCTTCGCGGAGGTAGCTTCCAGCAGGTTTATGTGCTCGAGATCCTTGTTTCTGCGGTAGATAGCGCCGATCGCGTTAGCATACTTTGTGAAGTCGATCTCAGCCATGGAGATGACTGTGGAAGGCGCCGCCAGAACGTGAACCGGAACGTTGAACGAGGAGATAGCGTTGGAAAGCTCGATGAAGTTTCCGGTATCGCCGTAGAACATGATCTCCTTCAGGGGCTTTGCGCCCTTGCGGCTCTTGATGAACTGGATCATTCTGAACAGGTTATCAGAAAGCGCACGGATAACATAGTCAGGCGCGTTGTCGTAATCTGAAGGATCGATGTTGAAGTAACGGGAGAATACGATCTGGTTATCCTCGTAAAGGTTCATGTTAAGGAATCCCTTATCTATCTGGATAAGCAGCATAGGCATTCTGTCCGCCATCTTAGGAGTGTTGATGATAAGACGCGTTACGGAGTTGTTCGCGATGTTTACGCCCTTGAGAGACAGACCTATGTGTGAGAACAGTCTTACATAGCCGTCAACCAGGCGCTGCGGGCAGGCAGTCGCAATGATCTTGATGAGCTTGTTCTTCTCTTCGTCCTCGGTCTCGCCGGCGATGGTGAAGGAGATGTTGAACTCCTTGGAAACGCCCATGTTCGCCTGTATCATCGCCTCGATAGCAGCGGTGTTCTTAAGGCTCTTGGGCTTGGGGAGCAGCATTTCCTTGTAAACGATGGAGCTGGAAGTAATGGACACGATAGCGTCCTTCTCCGTGATGCCCTTTGTCTTGATGATATCGTTAAGCTCGGCTGCTACCATCGGGACATCGGTGATGTAACCGTTGGAGACCATACCGAGGGTCAGCTCACGCATATCAGCGTCCTGAACTCTGATCTTGTTACCGCTGTGTACGCCTCTGACCAGCTTTATTTGTCTGTCAGTAATATCAATTGAAAGCATATTTTCACCTCAAAATAATCTGTAGTTGTTGATTATGACGCACTGGTCATACCGCCGTAGAGCATCGGGAATATAGCCGCCAGAACCAGACCGATAGCCACGCCCATGATAATGATCATGACAGGCTCGAGCATTCCGACCAGCTTGGTGACTGCGGTGTCGCCCTCTTCCTCGTAGTAGTCAGCCGCTTTTGAAAGGATGGTATCCAGCGTACCGGATTCCTCGCCGACGTAGATTATCGAGGTGAACATGCCCTCGAATATCTCAGTCTTTTCGACCGCCTTCGACATGCTTTCACCGAGCTTGATGTTGTCGACAACTTCCTCGAAGCGTTTTGTTACATAGGTATTACCAAGTACGGATACGGACTTCTCAATACAGTCTACCATTTGCAGACCCGCTGCGTAAAGGTTGGACATGTTGCGCGCGAAACGTCCGGTATAGATAGTGGAAATAAGCTTTCCGACCTTAGGTATCCTGAGGACAAGTTCGTCCATTCTGAGCTTTATTGCGGGAGTTCTTCTGCATATCCAGAACAGAACCACGATAGCCGCGATGACGATAAGATAAACGTACCAGTAGTTGATAAGCGAATCAGAGAACGCGATCATGCCCTTTGAAAGCGGAGTCATATCCTCCGGATCCATCATGCTGGTGAAGGTCGGCAGGATCATCGTGAACATCAGTACGATGACCGCCAGAGCCAGGACAAGCAGAATGATAGGATAAACCATCGCACTCTTGATCTTGTTGTTCGTCTTGTTTGCGTTCGCGAAGTGGTCAGATACTCTTACGAGGATCTGGTCGAGCGTACCGGAGGATTCGCCGGCTGCGACCATGCTCACGAACAGATCCGGGAAAACGCCCGGCTTGGATTCCAGAACTTCCGAGAAGGATTTACCTTTCTGTACCTCCTCATAGATATCCAGAAGCACTCGCTTCGCCTTCTTGTTTGTCTGCTGCTCCTGAAGTATGTAGAGCGCCCTGACAAGCGAAAGACCTGCGGAAGTCATCGACGCCAGCTGACGGCTGATGAACGATACTTCCTTGGTTTTGAACTTGTACTTCACGTCCACCGCGTCGTTTGCGCCGAGATCGCGGTAGCGCGTGATATACAGATTCCGTTCCTTCAGCTTTTGCTGAAGATCCTGATAATCCTCCGCCATCTCCTGTCCACGGATAATTTTTCCGTTGATGTCGGTGGCCTGATATGAGAATTTTTTCACCGGATTACCTCCATTCCCCCTGCGGCTTTACTATGTGCCGCATATGATCATGGAAACAGGGCATACTCCACCCCATACTCCACTATAGTATATTAGATTATACCATATTTTTGCGCTATTTTCAAGCATTCACAGGCCGTTTTGGGCTGATTTCGCGCCAAAAACGAGGATTCCCAATGTAGAAAATGAATTCCGCATTATGTGCATTTTGACCAATTCTAATTCACTTCGTACCATTTTTCACCAAATTCACAACACTATGTGAAATCCAAGTGAAAAAATACCGCCTGTCAACAGTCATGGGCTGCCAGCCGCGGGAGCAGCGACGTAGTCATTTATATAGTATGCAGCTATGTCCCGGATATTGAGGTTGAAATTTCCATGAAATTATGCTATAATCAGAATGTCCATAATATCCGCGCAGGCGGCTGAAAAAGGAGACACCTATGATCGACAAGAATTTACTGAAAAAGGATTTTGACGAATACCTCGCTGAGCTGACAGACGGCGAAAAGCCCACCGCGCCGCAGCTCCACGACGCACTAGCGCGCTCCATAATGAAGCAGGCGGCTCCGGTGATGGCGAAGTCAGCCCCGAAGGGACGCTCCGCAAGCTACTTCTCCGCTGAGTTCCTCGTTGGACGCGCGGTCTACAACAACCTGATGTGCCTAGGGCTTCTCGACGACGCAGAAGCGCTGCTGAACTCCGCCGGAGCGTCCCTGTGCAGCCTCGAGGAGATCGAGGACGCAGCGCTCGGCAACGGCGGTCTCGGAAGGCTCGCAGCGTGCTTCCTGGACAGCGCGGCTTCCATGAAGCTCCCGCTGACCGGCTACGGAATACGCTACAAGTACGGACTGTTCAAGCAGTCCATCGTCGACGGCTTCCAGAAGGAGGACGCGGACGACTGGACAAAGTTCGGCGACCCGTGGAGCAAACGAGTTGAGAAAGACGCCGTAAAGGTGCACTTCTCCACCGGAGACGTCATGGCAATCCCCTACGATATGCCGATATTCGGCTACAAGAACGGCTTTGCTGGCACACTGCGCCTGTGGCAGGCTGAGCCGGTCAAAGAGTTCGACTTCGACGCTTTCAACCGCCAGGATTATATGGAAGCATGCCGCGCCCAGATAGAAGCAGAGAACATCTCCCGCACCCTCTACCCGAACGACGACGCACGTCCCGGCAAGCTGCTGCGACTGAAACAGCAGTATTTCTTCTGCGCCGCCTCCCTCCACGACCTGCTCAAGAAGCACCTCAAGGCAGGCAGAAAAATTGAGGATTTCGCGGAGTACAACTCGATTCAGCTCAACGACACTCACCCGACTATCTCCATACCGGAGCTTATCCGCCTGCTTATGACAGAATACGGCGTAAGTTTCGAGAAATCCCTTGAGATCGCGCAGAAGACTTTCAACTACACCAACCACACCATCATGCCGGAGGCTCTTGAAAAGTGGGGCACAGACCTCATGGAGGAACTGCTGCCGCAGGTTTATTCCGTGATACTCCGGATAAACGAGGCGTTCATCGCGGATATGTACCGCCGTAATATGCCCCGCGAACAGATCGACCAGATGAAGATGGTTTCCGGCGGAGTTGTACACATGGCTAAAATGGCCATCTACTGCTCAAGCTGCACCAACGGAGTTGCGCGTATCCACACCGAGATACTCAAGCACAATGCGCTTCCCGAGTGGTATGAGCTGTATCCGGAACGCTTCCAGAACAAGACGAACGGTATCACGCCGCGCCGCTGGATAGCGCTCTGCAACCCGGAGCTTTCCGCGCAGATCACCGACCTCCTCGGCGACGAAGGCTGGATAACCGACCTCTCCCGCCTGAAAGAACTTGAGAAATACGCCGGCGACCCCGCTCAGCTTGACCGGTTCAGCCGCATAAAGTCCGCGAAGAAAGCCACACTCGCCGAGTACATCGCAGAGCACGATCGCACAGCTGTCGACGCCGACAGCATTTTCGATATCCAGATAAAGCGCCTGCACGAATACAAGCGCCAGCTTCTGAACGCGTTCTCTATAATGTACATCTACTTCGGGATAAAGGACGGCAGCATCAAGGATTTCTACCCGACAACGTTCATCTTCGGCGCGAAGTCCGCACCCGGATACGCCCGCGCCAAGGCCATCATCAAGTACATCAATGAAATTGCCGCGCTCGTAAATTCCGACCCGGCCGTGAAGGGTCTTATCAACGTTGTATTCGTTCAGAACTACAACGTTTCCTACGCTGAAAAGCTGGTTACAGCCGCAGATATTTCCGAGCAGATTTCCACCGCGGGCACCGAGGCGTCCGGCACCGGAAACATGAAGTTCATGCTCAACGGCACCGTAACGCTCGGAACCTACGACGGCGCAAACGTTGAAATAGCCGAGGAAGCCGGAATAGAAAACAACTACATCTTCGGCGCAAGGGTAGAGGAGCTTGAAAAGATCATGCCTTCCTACGACCCGCGCAAAATCTACGCTTCCGACCCGCAGATCGCCCGGGTACTGGACACCCTCATCGACGGCACGTTCTCCGACGGCGGAAGCGGAGCCTTCCGTGAGCTGTACTATGCGCTTCTGGACGGCGCAAGCTGGCATGTTCCGGATCATTACTACCTGCTCGGCGACCTGCACAGCTACGTTGAAGCGAAGCTGAAGGCAAACGCCGATTACCGCGACAACCGCGCGGGATTCCTCCGTAAGTGCTGGATAAACATGTCCAATGCAGGGAAGTTCAGCTCCGACCGCACTATCGCCGACTACGCTAAGGAGATCTGGAGGATAACTCCCGATAAGTAAGGCGTTTTCCTGAAAAATTCAGAAAAAGTTCCCCTATGGCACTTGACAAGGGGGAACTTTTCTGATATAATAGTGTAGTTAAGACTGAAAAGTCTTACCCCTTTCTCGTGCAATTCCGCACGGGATATATATCCATAAGGAGGTGCTATATAAATGGCAAAGTTATCTGAGAAGTATGAGGCTATCATCGTTTTCTCCCTGAAGAAGACTGAGGACGAGATCAAGGCGCTCACCGCAAAGTTCGCTGACCTCATCAAGGCAAACGGTACCCTTACCAACATCGACGAGTGGGGCAAGAGAAAGCTCGCTTACGAGATCAACTACGAGGGCGAAGGCTACTATGTACTCTACAACTTCGAGTCCAAGCCTGACTTCCCCATGGAGCTTGAGCGTGTCATCAACATCACTGACGGCGTTCTCCGTTCCATCGTTGTACTCGCACAGGGTCAGCAGCAGTAATTTCCGCAGGTAAAGCCGCGATTATTTTCAGGAGGTGTCGTTATGTACAATAAGGTAATTCTTATGGGCAGAATAACCCATGACTTAGAGTTGAAGACCACTCCCTCAGGTGCAAATGTCTGCTCGTTCAGCATTGCTGTAGACAGAAGGTTTCAGCAGAAAGGCGAAGAAAAGAAATCTGATTTCTTTAATATCGTCGCATGGCGTCAGCAGGCTGATTTCGTTACCCGTTATTTCGGAAAAGGCAGAATGATACTCGTCGAAGGCGAGCTTCAGACTCGTTCCTATACCGATAAGAATGGAATGAACGTCAGAGTCACCGAAGTAATCGCAGACAGGCTTTGCTTCACCGGTGAAAAGGCTCAGAACGGCTCCTACGGCGATTATGCCGCTTCCGTTCCGAACGCTGCACCCGCAGCGCCGGCAAACGCTCCGCAGCAGTCCGCGCCCGCACAGGCGCCAGCGGCTGATTTCAGCGGTGCCTCCGGCGATCCCTATCCGTTCTAAAAATCCGTTTACTTGAACAATAAAGGAGGTTCAGTATCATGGCTGAAAAGTTTGATAGACCGGCTCACGCAGTTAAGCGCCCCAGAAAAAAGGTTTGCCAGTTCTGCGTTGATCGTTCTGAATTCATTGATTACAAGGACGTTGCTAAGCTCAGAAAGTACATGACCGAGCGTGCTAAGATCCTTCCCAGACGCGTAACAGGCTGCTGCGCTTATCACCAGAGAGAGCTCACAACAGCTATCAAGAGAGCTAGACAGATCGCTCTCATTCCCTACACCGCTGAATAATTTCGCGGTTAAGCCGGTATCCGGCTGACAAGATTTCAACTTTTTTCAGTAACACAATTTTCCCCCCGGAGCTTTCCGAGGGGACTTTTGTTTAATTCGGAATTCTGAATGCGGAATTCGGAATTATGGTGCGCGCTGCGCGCGGGATTTTGATTTGCTGAAAGCGGATAGGGCGCTAAATTATATTTTCCAAATCAGACCTTCAGGCAAACAAAAGCGGAGCTTTTCAGCTCCGCTTTGTATTATGCATAAGTGCTGAACATCGCGCCGATGTTGTAGGTATAGCTCGGTGTGACAGTGTTCGAATATGAGAACAGCCCGCCGGAGCTTCCCTGCAAACGCTTGATCTGCTCCGCTTTCTGAGTTACCTTAGAAGCAAATCCGCCGCGTCCGAACGTAGACTTGAATTCGTAAGCCTTGATGTCGGTCAGCTTATCCTTGTCGAAACTGAGCTTGTTGTCGCTGCCTACCGTGACGCCCGCGCGCTTGAGCGCTCTGCTGTACACCTTAGCGGTGTTCACCATGATAACACCCTTCTGGAGCACCGACTGATTCTCGGACTCGCTGAGCGCGCCGATCATGTCGTTGTAGTCGTCAACAAAACTCTGGATCTTCTTGGAAGCTGCCTCGGTATCGACCTTGTCGTCAAAACCTAAACCGTTGGCGTAGTCCGCGAGTGCGTCAGCCGAAGCCGCCGCGCTGTTCGCCGCAGACTTTACGGTAACGGTCTTGTCAGCCTTTTCCGTATCCTCGCTGTCGGGGAATATGGAATTGTACAGCTTCTTATACTGTGCCTTAAAGTAGTCGTTCTTGCCTTTCAGGATATTTTCCATCGCGTCGCTGGACGACACCGTAGACTTTCCTGATGAGAAAGTGCTCTTTGAAAACAGACTGCCTGTGCTTACGCCTGTTTTCGCGGAAGCCTGTGCCATCTTAAGCTGAACCATTGCCATACTGCCTACTGTTGCCATAAAAACACCCCCTAAAGAATTTGATTATTAAAGTGTAGTAACCTTATCAGGAAACTTTTCTCACGATCGCGATAGGCGTCTGCTGAGAGCACTGGTCAAGGGGATTATCCTTGAACGCCTGTATCGGGAACTCATCGGGCATGTCCTTGCGGGGTTTGCCGAGTACGTTCGCGCCGATATCGTTCGCGTCGATGATAACAACGTCCACCCCGAGGTACTTTGTGAGCCTTTCGGCAACCTCGTCGGGCTTATCCGGAGCCATCTTCGCATAGTGGTTGTAAGGCGGCAGCGTATATTCGCACGGACCGTCGATAGCGCGCGCCTTCATTCCGCAGATGTTGTAGAATACGCCGTGCTTGCCGAACAGCTTGCCGATAGCAGCGCAGAACGCCGCCCATAGCACCTTGACTCTGCCGACCTCGCGGATACACAGCTCCATCGTCTCGGGCATTCCAAGACCAATGCCGTAGTTCGTCTTAACAACGAAGTGCGACAGGATCTTTGCCAGCCTGGAGACCTTGATCTCCTCGATCGGGAACGCACGTCCCTGGGAGATCGCAACGATCTTCTCCGACATGATTATTGTATCGCCGGGCTGGATATACTCCCTGACATACTTGTCGAGGACGTCCTCCAGCACGTCGTCCTTTGTGATAACATGGGTTTTTACGGGATATCTTGCATACCTGCCGTAATCCGTATCTATCTCAAGATTCTTGCCCTCGTTGGGCTGAAAAGGCATTTCCATTTCGTTTTCCCCTATTTCCCCGGATATTACAGGCAGTTATCAGCCTACTCCGTATACCTTTCTGTATTCTTTCATCTTCTCAACGTACTCCTTGCCCGGGATAACGTCGTTCTCCAGAGCGTCAATGATATCGTTGATGGTGACGATGGAGTATACCTTAACGCCGAACTCGTCGTAAACTTCCTGCACAGCGGACTTGTCAGAGGTAAGACCCTTCTCCATGCGGTCAACGGTGATGATCATGCCCTCAATATTGATCTTTGCGGCGCTCTGGAGCTTCGGCAGAACCTCGCGCAGAGCCTTGCCGGAGGTCATAACGTCCTCGATGATAACGACCTTCTCGCCGTCCTCAAGGGTCTTGCCTACGAACATTCCGCCCTCGCCGTGATCCTTGACTTCCTTGCGGTCAAAGCAGTAGTTCACGTCAACGCCGTGCTTGTTGTAGAGCGCTGTGCACGCGGAAACGGAAAGCGGGATTCCCTTGTAAGCCGGACCGAAAAGGGTCTGCGGCTTCAGACCGTTCTCCATAATGCACTCAGCGTAGAACTCGCCGAGCTTTGCGAGCTGCGCACCGGTCTTGTAGTTGCCGGCGTTGATGAAGTAGGGAGCAAGTCTGCCGCTCTTGAGGGTGAACTCGCCGAATTTCAGCACGCCGCTGTCTACCATGAACTTGATAAAGCTCTCTTTATATGTCATCTGTTTTTCCTCCAATGCCCGCGGGCATAATATTTCATTGTTTATATTATATCACAGTAATAGTATAATTGCAAGGGTCTGAGCAATTTTTTTACTGCACAGCACGGGTTATCGTCACGCGTAGAAAAAACTCCAAAAAAACTGCGGGTTTATTGTGCAATTGCGACATACGGCATACATAAAAGCGCCGTTTTATCCATGCAAAGCGACATCGTGTAACAGGTTTTACGTTTTCAACATGTGCATTTTGGTAAAAATCAAGTGGTTTTTCCCTTGACATTTTCGTTATTTTGTAGTAAAATAACTATGGGCTTTTCTGCATGGGGCTACCCGGCAGGAGCAGCTTACGTTTTTTAATATCTATTGTATAGATGTATGATAGACGTAGTGGCGGTCTAATATATAATAAAAGGAACCCGTTACCTATGCGGCTTCCGCGGCTCCGGGGGGAACTGCGGCGGTCAGTCTGCCATGATTTTTCAGTGCCAGCACTGTTTCAAAAGATTAACGCAGCATAGCACTGCGATGAAAAAACCGTTCCGTATGGGCGGCAGATTCATTCCAACAATTGTATATTATTCCCGCCGATCATTAAGAAGGAGGGAAACGAAAAAGATGGATCCAATAATAGCGGTAATAATCGCAGTTGCGGCATTCATCGTCGGCGCAGCCGCAGCAGGATTTATCTGCTTCAAAATGGGCGTGAAGCACCGCATTAAGACTGCGGAAGCTCAGTTTGAATCCGCAGAGAAGGAATCGGCGCGCATTATCGAAGAAGCAAACGTAAAAGCCGAAGACCGCAAGAAAGCAGCTCTCGTTGAAGCAAAGGACGAGATCTACAAGATGCGCTCAGACGCCGAAAAGGAGATCAGCCGCTTAAAGGGCGAAACCGACCGCGAGCTGAAGGAACGCCGCGGGGAGCTCTCCCGTTCAGAGCGCCGTCTCCAGCAGAAAGAGGAAAACCTCGACAAGAAAACCGACAAAATGGAGCGCTATGAAGAACAGCTCCACCAGAAGCACAAGAAAGCGGACGAGAAGATCGCAGAAGCCGAGCAGCTCAAGACCGAGCAGGTCGAAACCCTCGAGCGCATTTCCGGCTTTACCACCGATCAGGCAAAGGAACACCTGCTGTCACTGTTAGACAGCGAGCTGACTCACGAAAAGGCTGTAAAGATCACCGCCTACGAGCAGAAGCTCAAGGACGAGGAGGACGAGATCGCGAGAAAGCACATCTCCCTTGCCATCTCCAGACTTGCAGCAGACACCGTGTCTGAATCCGCAGTATCCGTCGTTGCTATTCCGAACGACGAAATGAAGGGCCGTATCATCGGCCGCGAGGGACGCAATATCCGCGCCCTTGAAACGCTCACCGGCGTTGACCTTATCATCGACGACACCCCCGAGGCGATCACCCTGTCGAGCTTCGACCAGGTTCGCCGCGAGATCGCGCGTATCTCCCTTGAAAGGCTCATTCAGGACGGCCGCATCCACCCCGCCCGCATTGAGGAGACCGTCGAAAAGGCACGCAAGGAAGTCGAGCAGCGTATCCGCCAGGAAGGCGAGCGCGCAGTTATGGAGACCAACGTCAACGGCCTCAACCACGAGCTTGTCCGCCTGATAGGCAGACTGAAGTACAGAACTTCCTACCGCCAGAACGTACTCAGCCACTCCATCGAGGTAGCCCACCTCGCCGGAATCATGGCAAGCGAGCTTGGCGTTGACGCAGCCCTTGCAAGACGCGCAGGTCTGCTCCATGATATCGGTAAGGCTCTTGACCACGAGATCGAAGGTTCGCACGTACAGATCGGCGTTGACGTATGCCGCAAGTACAAAGAAAACCCCGAGGTCATTCACGCTATCGAGGCTCACCACGGCGACGTTGAGTGCCGCACGGTAATCGCAGCGCTCGTACAGGCAGCCGACGCGATCAGCGCAGCCCGCCCCGCAGCAAGAAGCGAGAACTACGAGAACTACATAAAGCGTCTCGAAAAGCTCGAGGAGATCTGCTGCTCCTACAACGGGGTCGAGAAATCCTACGCTATTCAGGCAGGCCGCGAGGTTCGTATCATGATCAAGCCGGAGACTATCACCGACGACGGCATGAAGGTTCTTGCCCACGACATCGCCAAGCGCATAGAAAATGAAATGGAATACCCTGGTCAGATAAAGATCAATCTTATCCGGGAAAGCCGCGCAGTAGATTACGCGAAATAAAAACCGGCGCTCCCTGCGGCATACCTGCGGGAGCGCTTTTTTTATCCTATAATCAGAGGAGTATATACTTATGATACTATTTGACGCGAATAAATGCGTTTCCTGCAACTCCTGCATACGCGCCTGTCCGACGCCCGAGGCTAACAAGGCGGTGCAGACCGAGGACGGAAGAACCGTCTACAATATCGATCCCGACAAATGTATCCGCTGCGGCGCCTGCGTCAAGGACTGCTCCCACGGCGCGCGTACATACGAAGACGACACCGCCGGCTTCTGGAACGACGTCAAAGGCGGAAAGCAGGTCGTACTGCTGGTCGCGCCGTCAATCAAGGTGGCGTTCGACGGCTGCTGGCGCAACGTGCTGGAATTCCTGCGCAGCAACGGCGTAAAGGACATCTACGATGTCTCCTTCGGCGCGGATATCTGCACATGGGCGCATATCAGGTATCTCCAGAAGAATCCCGGAAAGAAGCTCATCTCGCAGCCCTGCCCGGCTATCGTTAATTATATGCTCAAATACTGCAAGGAGGCTCTTCCTAACCTCTCGCCGGTGCAGTCTCCGATACTCTGCGCGGCAATATACCTCAGGAAGTACCTCGGCATCAACGCAAAGCTCGCTGCCCTGACCCCCTGTATCGCAAAGCAGGACGAATTCCGCATGACCGGCATCGTTGACTACAACGTCACATTCCAGCACCTCGGGCAGCTTCTCGAGGAAAAGGGCTTCCACCTCGCCGACCAGAAGGGAAAGCGCTCCGCGTTCGAATTCAGCGGCCCGCAGGGTATCATGGGCGCTATCTACCCCAGACCGGGCGGACTCAAGGCGTGCCTGGAGCTTGAGGCTCCATCGCTGAACGTCATCTCCTCCGAAGGCACCGGACATATCTATCAGGAACTCGCACAGTACCCCACCGTGGGCGCCCGCGACCTTCCGGACGTATTCGACGTGCTCTCCTGCGGGCGGGGCTGCGGAAGCGGACCAGCCATCGGAACTCCGCTTTCCGTCTACCGAATGAGCGGTATCCTGAACGGTATCGAAAAGTACAACCGCAATAACCGCGTTAAAATGGACAGAAAAGGCCGCGACAAGCAGTTTCTCGCCTTTGACAAGAAGCTCGACCCTGCGGACTTCCTGCGGAGCTACACCGCGCACAGCGTAGAGCAGCGCTCCTACACCGACGAGCAGATAGACGAAGTCCTGCACAGCCTCGGCAAGCACACCGACACCGAGATGAACTACAACTGCCATGCATGCGGATTCCGAACCTGCCGCGAACTGGCGAAGGCTATCCTGGACGGCACCAGCCTGCCAAGCTCCTGTTCGCAGTTCACGCTTCATGAAGCGGACCGCCGCCGAGAGCAGATCGCCCAGACAAACGACAGCATAAGCGCTATAACCACGCAGCTCAGCGAGGTCGTTTCAAGGCTGACAGACAGCATTTCCGGAGTTACCTCGGCTACGTCCGGCATTACCGAACTGAACGGTCAGAACAGCCAGCAGGCGGCTGCCCTCGGCGATGTTGTCAAGGAACTCCACACACTCACCGACAACATCGCTGAATCAATGGCGGCAATCGACGAAAGCGTTACCGGCTTCTCAAAAATGACCCGCAATATCAGCGATATCGCCCGCCAGATAAATATACTCGCCATCAACGCAAGCATTGAAGCCGCACGCGCCGGCGAGTACGGAAAGGGATTCTCGGTCGTCGCGGAGGAAGTGCGTTCCCTCGCGGAGCATTCCCAGACCGCAGTTACCGAAGCGGAAACCTCCAACAAACTGGTGTTCAGCAATATCAGCGACGTAAACGGCATAGTAACCACCATTAACGACAGAATGTCCGATATCCTGACGATGATGAACAGCATGCAGAGCAACATCGCCGCTACCCTTGAAAAGGGCAGCACCATAAGCACGGAGATGTCCGGCGTATCCGAAATAGCCTCCACCGTAGACAATCTTGTAAATCAGGCTGAGGACGTTCTCCACACCGCCGACTGACAGGAGGATAAATGTCAAATCCCACCGATCTGAGGGTCATAAAGACCCGCCAAGCCATACGCATCGCGCTGATATCCCTGTTATCCGAAAAGGAGCTTTCCGACATCACGATATCGGAGCTATCCGCCCGGGCGCAGGTCAACCGCAAGACGTTCTACCGACACTACCGCTCGATTTCCGACGTTGTGACCGAATTCGAAAACGAGCTGCTGTCGGATTTCTCAGATATACTGAAAACCAGCAACACGAGCATATTCAACATCGGCTCGGTGCTTGGAGAGATAAGCGCGCTGATAAGCAGCAATCAGGAATATTTCGTGAAGCTGCTGAAGCTCAACCCGGAGCTTTTCAGCACCGGGCGCGTCAAGGCTATGCTCCGGCGCGCTATCGAAATAGCCCTGCGCGACGTATGCATCGTGAACGACGAGCAGACACTGCACGCGCTGTCGGAATTCACGGTCAGCGGCGTTCTGTCGCTGTATTCGGGGTGGTTTGACAGCGGCTGCACCGGCTCGCTGGACGTTATAACCGACATTGCACGGAGAATGACCACCGACGGGCTGCGCGGGTTCGTTCCTGCGGAAAAGCTGCATGAAATACTCAAATAAAGGAGCTGAACAGGTGCGTTTCGCAGTTTTATCCGATATCCACTCGAATTACGCCGCTCTGAGGGCGGTCATAGCCGACGCTGAGTCCAGACAGCCGGATTACTGGCTGTTTCTCGGGGATTACGTCACCGACTGCCCCTACCCGCACCGCACGGTGGAGTTCCTGCGGGATTTCTCGCAAACTCACGCCTGTCTTATGATACGCGGCAACCGCGAGGATTACATGATAAATCAGCGGAAAGCACCGCAGGCGTGGGAATACGGCTCAAAATGCGGAGCGCTCCGTTACTGCTACGAGAATCTCACCGGCAGAGACCTCGACTGGCTGGCTTCGCAGCCGTTCACGCTGCGCCCGGAGCTTCCCGGCTGCGAGCCGTTCATAATGTGCCACGGTTCACCGGACAGCATAAACTACCTGTTCCACACCAATACCCGGGAAGCGGAGATCATGATCTCCAGGCTCGGGGAGTACGGCTGCCGTCTGATGCTGTGCGGCCATTCGCATATTCCGTTTATTTTTAAGCGGGAGGGGAGAATGCTGGTCAATCCCGGCGCGCTGGGAATGCCGGTAAACGAACAGACCAAAGCACAGTATGCGTTCCTGACCTACAACGGCGAATGGAATCCGGAAATTATTTCGGTGGATTACGACATCGAGCGCACCGCCGAGGAATTCAGCTCCTCCGGGCTTCTGGAAAAAAGCGCAGTATGGGGCAGGGGGCTTCTCGGAACCATTCGAACCGGAATTAACTACACCGTGCTCGCCGTGCGGCTGGTGGAAAAGTACTCGCAGGAGACCGGGCTTCCGGTAACCGACGAGTCCCTGTGGGAACGCGCCGCCAAAGAGCTTCAAATACCGTAGGTCACCTCTAAAAACCTTGTTTGAGTGAAAATGTGTATAGCACACCGCCTGCTTCTTCAAACCTCCTCGTAAGGCATACAGCCTTACTTCGTCGGCTTTCATCGCATTCGGCGCACTCTACCCATTTTCCCTTTTCAAACCGGTTTTTAGAGGTTCCCCGTAATAAAACAAACAGGGCGGATACTCTCCGCCCTGTAATTTTATTCAGTTATGCGGTCAATCAGCCATGATGGTGCAGAGCTTGTTCGTGAACTCTACCGGATCCTCGATCGGCATACCCTCGATGAGCAGCGCCTGAGAATACAGGATATCCGCGTACTCGGCAACGGTATCCTTCTTGTCCTCGGCGTAGAGCTTCTTGAGCTTCTCGAATATCGGATGGGAAGCGTTGATCTCCAGTATCTTCGCAGCCTTTGCGGTGTGAGCCTGCTCGTCCGGCATTGCGGAGAGCACCTTCTCCATCTCAACCGACAGAGCGCCCTCGCTGGTAACGCATACCGGGTGGGTCTTTAAGCGCTGGGACAGCTTTACCGCCTTTACCTTGCCGCCGAGCTTCTCGGTCATGAAGTCGAACAGAGCCTTATTATCCTCCTCCGCCTTCTTGATTTCTTCCTTCTCAGCCTCGGTCTCAAGACCCAGGTCGTCGGCGGATACGGACTTGAACTCCTTGCCATTGTAGTCGTGCATCATCTGCATGGTGAATTCGTCTACATGATCGGTGAAGTAGAGTATCTCGTAACCCTTGTCGCGGACCATCTCGGTCTGCGGGAGCGCCTCGATACGTGCAATGCTGCTGCCGCTTGCAAAGTAGATGTACTTCTGATCTTCCTTCATTCTGGAGACATACTCCTCCAGAGTGGTGTACTCCTTGCTGAAGCTGCTCTTGAACATCAGCAGGTCCTGAAGGTTCTCCTTGTTCGCGCCGAAACTCTCGTAAATGCCGTATTTGAGCTGTGTTCCAAATGCGTCGAAAAATTTGCCGTACTTCTCGCGGTCGTTCTTCTGGAGCTTTTTCAGCTCGTTTCTGATGGACTTCTCAAGACTCTTGGCGATGAGCTTTAACTGGCGGTCATGCTGGAGCATTTCACGGGAAATGTTCAGCGACAGATCCTCGCTGTCTACCAGACCTCTTACGAAGCTGAAATAGTCAGGCAGGAGGTCTGCGCACTTCTCCATTATCATAACGCCGTTGGAATAGAGCTGAAGCCCCTTCTCAAAGTTCTTGGAATAGTAATCAAACGGAGCCTTTGACGGAATATACAGCAGAGCGGTATATGTTGCGGTGCCCTCGGTGCTGGTGTGGATATGCGCAAGAGGCGCGTCGTAATCGTAGAACTTATCCTTATAGAACTGGTCGTAGTCCTCGTCCTTCAGCTCGCTCTTGGACTTCTTCCAGATAGGCGTCATGCTGTTGAGGGTCTCGGTGACGATCTCCTTTTCGTACTCGTCCTTGCTGCCTTCCTTGAGCTTCTCATGCTCAACATCCATCTTGATGGGGTAGCGGATATAGTCGGAATACTTGCGCACAAGCTGCTTTATCTTGTACGGAGTGAGGAACTCGTCGTAATTCTCCTCCTCGGCGTTGTCCTTGATGTCGAGGATTATCTGCGTGCCGTGGCCGTCCTTCTGGGCTTCGGAGATCGTGTAGCCGTCAACGCCTTCGCTCTCCCACATGTAGGCGCTGTCCGCGCCGTATGCCTTTGAAATAACGGTAACTTTCTTTGCAACCATGAATGCGGAATAGAATCCGACGCCGAACTGACCGATTATGTTGACGTCCTCGGTCTTTTCGTTCTCGTTCTTGAACGCCAGCGAACCGGACTTAGCGATAGTACCGAGGTTGTTTTCCAGCTCGTCCTTGGTCATGCCGATACCGTTATCGGTGATTATCAGCTTCCTGTCGTCCTTGTTTGCCTCGATGGTTATAGCCATGTCGGAACGTGTGATGCCCGTATTCTCGCTCATGGACTTGAAATAGAGCTTATCCATGGCGTCGCTCGCGTTGGATATCAGCTCACGCAGGAATATCTCCTTGTGAGTGTAAATGGAGTTGATCATCATTTCAAGCAGGCGCTTGGATTCAGCCTTAAATTCTTTTGTTTCTGCCATTGTAAACATCTCCTTATATTTCTCGGTGTCATGCCGTTTTTTACTGTTTAGCACTCTATTGTTCCGAGTGCTAAATCTATTATACACCTTTTTCAGAAAAAATCAAGGGGTAATTCACAAATTTTTGAAAATTCGAGGCAAATCTTTTTATGACTTTCATCTGAGTTTGTAAATTTATTCTTGTACAAAATAGCCATAATTCCATATTAAAATTTGTGCTGAATTAGGATTGCAAAGGACGCTCAAAAATGATATAATTATATCGTAAATAAATTACGCAAGACAGTATTGTAAGCTTATTTGGCTACCATACTTCTTAATATATTTTCCCCAATTATTTCAGCCGAGTAAAAAGCGCTTTTCCCCAAGCGTTCGGCTATTTTATTTGAGTTTGCCGCAGACACCCCCTTGTCTGCGGAATTTTTTTGCCCAAAAATAAAATCGGGACTGATCTTCTCAGCCCCGATAATTATTCTGAAATCCGTGCGGCGCTTTGGCGCTTTACTTTTTGCTCCCCGCGCGGAACGATCTTACCGGCTTATCCTTGCTCGGACAGACGTTCCGCAGAACGCACGCCTCGCATTTCGGCGCCCTTGCGTCGCAGACGTCCCGCCCGTGGTGCACCAGCCGATGGCATAACATCAGACCTTCCTCCGGGGGAACTATCTCACGGAGCTGTTTCTCAACTACTCCGGCGTCGGTGGAGTCCGCCAGACCCAGCCTGTTGGACAGCCTTATTACATGCGTGTCGCACACCATTGCGGGCTTTCCGTAAAGGTCGCCAACGATAAGGTTGGCGGTCTTTCGCCCTACTCCCGGGAGCTTCGTCAGCTCCTCTATGCTGTCGGGAACCTTCCCGCCGTAGATATCCCGGAGCATTACGCACATATTTACGATATCCTGCGCTTTCGTCTTGTAAAGCCCGCAGGTGCGTATATACTCCTCCACCTCGCCGACCTCCGCCTCAGCAAACGCGTCGATGCTCGGAAACCGCTCAAACAGCGCCGGCGTCACCATATTCACCCGCTTATCCGTACACTGCGCGGAAAGCCGTGTTGCTATCAGCAGCTCATGCGGTTTTTCATATATCAGCGCGCACTTTACGTCCGGATACTCGCCCCGGAGAAGCTCTATAACCTCTGCCGCGCGTTTTTTCTTCGCCTGTGATACTCGTGCCATCAGTCTTTGTCCTCTGCCGGTGTAAGCTCTGGCTCGGCGGTCTGCGGGACCCTGGAAGCATGAACCTTTAATATGCACCTGTCCTCGACCTGAATTACCACAAGCTTCACGCCCTCGTACTCCACGCTCGGTGGATTCAGCTCGTCGCCCTCTGGAATATACCCCAGCTTGTCAGTGATGAAGCCCGCTATGGTTTCGTAGTCGTGCTCCTCGGGAAGCTCCACGCCGAACAGCCGGAACACCTCGTCCGGGTCTGCTTCACCGTCAATATCATATTCATCCTCGCCGACCTTGACTATCTCGGAGCGCTCGTCGTCATACTCGTCCTGAATATTGCCCATGACCGCTTCAATGATGTCCTCAAGCGTCACGATGCCCGCAGTGCCTCCGTACTCGTCCGCAACGACCGCCATGCCGGATTTAAGGCTCGTCATCGACTTGAACACCTCGGAGCAGGGACATGACTCCGGCACGAAATTCACGCTGCGCACAAAATCGTGGATATCAAACCCGTCAAGGTCAGCCCGACTTTTCCCGACCAGGCACAGCAGATCCTTCACGATGATTATGCCGACTATCCTGTCGATACTCCCCTCGTAGACCGGTATTCTTGAAAATCCCATGTCAAGCGCAAGGTAGATGATGTCGTCAAGGCTGACCGACATGTCCACACCGACTATATTCGTGCGGTGCGTCATGACGTCCCCGGCGGTGAGATCCTTGAACTCAAAGATGTTGTTTATCATCTGCGCGGAGCTTTCCTCTATGACGTTCTCTCCGTCGCCGTCGTCGTCAGGGGTCTGCGCCAACGCATTAACCATGTCGAGGACTTCGTCCTCCGTCACCGCGATGTAATCCGGGCCGAGCGCCTTCTTCAGCAGCTTTGTGATACCCTTGTTGAGCGCCACCAGCCACCCGAGTAAAAACCTCGCCGCTTTGTGTCCGTCCTGCTTTTCGCCGTCGTTCTGCGTGTTACTTCGATTGCCGTCTGCGTCCATGTGTCCTCCGATAGAATCAGTTTAAAACAAGCTCCATGTGTTCCTCAGAACCACGGAAGCCCAGTGTCTCATAAAGGGGTCTGCCGCTGTCCGTCGCGTCCAGGGTTATGCTGGTCGCGCCGCGTTTCGCCGCTTCCTCAAGAAGGAAACCCACCATTTCACGCGCCGCTCCCATTCTGCGGAACTCCCTGCGGGTATATACGTTCATGATGTGCGCCCTTTTCCCCGATGGGTGTGAGTATGTCGGCATTACATTAAGCCAGCATATCGTAGCGCAACCTGCGAGTTTTTCCCCGCAGTACGCAAGCACCGTTGTCTGGCTGCCGTTTCTGAAATACTCCTCAGAAAGCCGCATTATTTCATCAGAAATGCCGCTCTCCGGAACTCCGTTTACTATCGCGAGCATTTCCCGGCGTATCTCAAGAAGCTCCGGCATATCGCCGGGATCGGCCTTTATTACTGTGATACCGCTCATATTCTGAACAGCCTCTCTCCGTTCTCACGGCATATCTCGATCATTTTCTCCGTGGAAACTCCCTTTAACTCCGCCATTTTTGCGGCGGTGTATTTTATCATGCCGCTGTGGGACTTCTCCCCCCGGTGCGGCGCCGGAGCCATATACGGGCAGTCGGTCTCCAGCAGGAGCCTGTCGATAGGCACTGCTTCGCACGCCGCCCACGCCTTCTTTGAATTCTTGAACGTGAGCACTCCGGTAAATCCGACATACATGCCGAGCCTTACGACCTCCTCGGCGATTTCCGGGCTGTAGGAGAAGCAGTGCATTACTCCGGCAGGCTTGTACTTCCGGAGGAGCTCCATCGTATCCTCGCAGGCGTCGCGGCTGTGAATTATCACAGGCACATCTAACGTCTTCGCGAGCTGCAGCTGCCGCTCGAATACCTCCGCCTGCAAAACCTTGTCGCAGCCCTCGTAATGGCGGTCGAGACCTATCTCCCCGAGCGCCTTAACGCGCGGAGAGCTCAGCATTCCTGCCAACTGACCGAGCCAGTCGGCGGGAAGTCCCTCGCAGTTCTCCGGGTGTACCCCGACAGCCGCCCATACGAACGGATACTGCTCCGCAAGCTGCATTTCCTCCATTGAGGAATCAAGGTCGTAGCCTACCGCCATTATCTTTTCCACGCCAGCCTCTGACATACTGGAAAGCAGCGGGTGCAGAGCCTCGCCGAAATCGTTTTTTACATAGTGCGCGTGAGTATCAAATATTGCCATTATCCACCTGTATGCTGAACGTTGAAATAGTTATCCATAACGAGCTGGCGCGTTTCATAGCTCTCAAGCGGGAGCCTTCCGCGCCCTCCGAAAAGCTGCTCCGTTTCGTTGAACGCTCCGCGGAAGCTTCTGTCGAGAAGCTCCTGCTTGTCGCCCTCGATGGAGACGCAGTTGAAAAACAGCACCATACGGTCTGCCGTGTTTTCCGCCGTCCAGTAGTCCGGGGAATTCTCGTCTGCGGCAGAGTTGCCGTAGAGCTGCCGTATCTGCCCGAGAAGCTCCTCGGCGTAGAGCTTGGCGCCTACGCTCGGGACGTTCCCGGTGAGCACCTCGCCCTGCTTTACCAGCATTGCGCGGATTATATGCTGAACGCCCTGGGTCAGGAGCTCCGCGCGGCCTTCTCCATCGTTCTGCTTTACCGCGCCTACTTTGTCCTCGCTGTTTTCGCGCTGGGTGAGATTATTGTCGCTCGGCTGCTTTTGGGCTGATCTCTTGGTATACGCCGGCGTGAACGCCGCTTCGGATTTTATGAACGCGTCGGTATGATCCGCCGCCAGCGTCGAGGATTTCTCCTGCGTGCGGTGTTCCGCGGAATGCGTCAGCGTAGTACGGCTTATCGACGAAATATCCGCCATTCTCGAAATATCCAAAAAACCACCCCCAAACAAATTAATTCGGAATTATAATTACGAATTTATCTTATCGTGCTTCCGTTCGGTACGTCCTTGTCTAGGAACAGTACTCTTACATCGTTGTCGCCTGCGTCGCATGCGAGTATCATGCCTTCGCTGAGTTCGCCGCAGAGCTTCGCGGGAGCAAGGTTAGCCACGAATACTATCTTCCTGCCGATCAGATCCTCCGGCTGGTACCAGTTTGCAATGCCGGAAACTATCTGTCTGCCGTTTCTGCCGTCGTCAACGGTGAGCTTCAGCAGCTTCTTTGCCTTCTTTATCTTCTCGCAGGCGGTGATCTCGCCGCTGCGGAGCTTCACCTCCGCGAACTGGTCGATGGTGATAACGTTCGCCTTGTCGAGATCCTCGTCCTCACGGATAGTCTTTGCAGGAGTCAGCAGGCTGTTCAGCTCGTCGATCTCCTTCTCCATGTCGATTCTCGGGAACATCACCTCGCCCTTGTGAACAGTCACATTCTGCGGAAGAACGCCGAATGTGCCCAGTGTATCGTATGCGGTCATGCTCTCGTCCGCGCCTATCTGCTCCCATACCTTCGGCATGGTCTTGGGCATGAACGGGAACAGAAGACCGGAGCATATACGAATGCTTTCAAGCAGGTTGTAAAGCACAGCCGCAAGTCTTGGCATATTCTCCTCGCTCTTTGCGAGAACCCACGGAGCTGTTTCATCGATATACTTATTTGCACGGGAAACTACCTTAAATATCTCCTCCAGCGCCTTGGAAAGCTGCGCTTCCTCGATGAGCTTTGAAACCGGCTCGACCAGCGCCGCAGCCATCGTGCGGAGTTCGTCGTCGATGGGCTCTGCCTTCTTTTCCTCGGGGAGAGTTCCGCCGAAGTACTTGTCAGCCATCGCAACGGTTCTGGAAACCAGGTTGCCCAGGTCGTTTGCGAGGTCGGTGTTGATACGGCCTATCATTATCTCGTTGGAGAAGTTGCAGTCGGAGCCGTAGGGCATGTCGCGGAGTATCTGGTAGCGCACCGCGTCAGAGCCATAGCGCTCTGCGAGCACGAACGGGTCGATAACGTTGCCCAGGGACTTGGACATCTTCTGTCCGTTGAAGTTTATCCAGCCGTGGCCGTACAGGTGCTTCGGAAGCGGCAGGTCGAGCATCATCAGAATGATCGGCCATACTATGGAGTGGAAGCGTACTATCTCCTTTGCGGTCATGTGCAGGTCAGCCGGCCAGTACTTGCTGAAATCGTCGTACTTGTCGTTGTCGTAGCCCAGCGCAGTGATATAGTTGGAGAGCGCGTCTACCCACACGTAAACAACGTGTCCGGGGTCGAAATCCACAGGGACTCCCCATTTGAAGCTGGTTCTGGAAACGCACAGATCCTCAAGTCCGGGCTTGATGAAGTTGTTTACCATCTCGTTAACGCGGCTCTTCGGCTGGAGGTAGTCGGTCTCGGTGAGGAACTTCTCAACTTTGTCTGCATAATCGGACAGGCGCAGGAAGTAAGCCTCCTCGTGGGCGTCGATGACATCTCTGCCGCAGTCGGGACACTTGCCGTTCACAAGCTGGCTCTCGGTCCAGAAGCTCTCGCAGGGGGTGCAGTACTTGCCGGTGTACTCGCCCTTGTAGATATAGCCCTTGTCGTAGAGGGTCTTGAATATCTTCTGCACCGCGGAAACATGATAGTCGTCAGTGGTGCGGATAAATCTGTCGTAGCTTATCCCCATGGTTTCCCAGAGGCGCTTGAAGTTCGCAACGATCTCGTCAACGTACTCCTTCGGGGTTACGCCCTTTTCCTCTGCCTTCAGCTCTATCTTCTGGCCGTGCTCGTCGGTTCCTGTCAGGAACATTACGTCATAGCCCTGCATTCTCTTGAACCTTGCGATGGTATCACACGCTACGGTCGTATAGCAGTGACCGATATGCGGATTTCCCGACGGATAGTAGATCGGGGTGGTGATGTAATATTTTCCCTTACTGCAATTACACATTGTTATTATTACCTCTTTTTCTACTTATAGTGATAATCAACAGGAAACTATGTTCATTGAAGATTATTAT
>ENA-UAYF01000029-UAYF01000029.1-human-gut-metagenome-genome-assembly--contig:-NODE-29-length-71837-cov-9.682107_pt1 | contig 71837 bp, 53 predicted proteins | sample MGYA00244017_ERZ654600 | MGnify/ENA primary metagenome ERZ654600 (study PRJEB26926, sample SAMN06164490) | human gut metagenome | biome: ENVO:00009003; feature: ENVO:2100002; material: ENVO:00002003... | reverse complement strand
TTGCGCGGCTGTGCGGGGGCTTTCCCCTCACGCGCGGGCTGCTGCGCCTGCGGGGCGCTGCCATTGCCAGCAGGGCGACGGCGGCGGCGACGGTGCGGTGCACCGTTCGGGGTTTGTGCAGCTTTTTCCATAATTCACCTGAATCCTGTTATACGCCGATGACACGGCATTCATTGTAATATCGTTTTTCCTCGGCATGACCCATGCTGAAGGTCTTGCGGGGCAGCACGCCGCCCAGCACAACGCCCTTGAACAGGTCAGCCTTCGCAAAGTCGGGCAGCAGAATGGCCGTGGCTGGTTTGGCCGGGTCGGAGGCCAGCGCCAGCGCCGTGCTTTCGCCGTGGATGTAGTCCACGGTCACGCCGGGATGGGCGGGCAGGAAGTCCGCCAGAAATGCCTCCACACTGCCGACGGTCAGCGGCGCGGGCGGGTTGGCCAGCGCGACGGCACTCTCGCCGTGGGCATCGGCCAGGCGCAGACGCTGGTCGGACATCGTCGTACTGCTCCCCTGCTGCTGGTCCCAGGCGTCAAGCGCGGCATACAGCTCCTTGGCACCGACGCCGAACACGACGCGGTGGATCGGCTCGATCTCAATGGCGGGGCTGTGGACGTTGCAGACCTCAGCCAGGCACCAGCGCGCCGGATGGGTCCTGCGCTGCTCCTCGCTCAGGGTGGGCTTCAGCTCCTCCCAGTAGGCTTTGGCGGTGGCCAGGCTGTGATTGCCGTCACCGACGGCCAGTACCATCGGCTGCTGCCCTTTGGCAGCGGGCCAGCGGCGGGCAAAGGCGGCGGGGTCGGCCAGCGCCGCCAGCGCGGAATCAATTTGGGCAATGAGCGCGGGGTCCTCGACGGCCCAGCCGCGCAGATGCCCGCCGCCCAGCATCAGCTCACCGTCGTAGAGCGGCGGCAGCTGGTTCTTCATCAGTCCGATGGGCTCGATCAGCGTGCAGTCGGCATCGTCGGCCAGCATCATGACGTGGGGCGTTTCCAGCGTCGCCCCGCGGCGGACCTTGAGGCGCGGCGGGATGCGCTCCACGACGGTGCTTTCGCTCGGGCGGATAGCGGGCTTGGAGCCCTTCGCGTAGTCGTAGGCATCAAGATCGACAGCGCCGACAAGGCCCTGCCGGACCGTGCCGTCCATCTGGGTACGCTCAACATAAACGTAGCCATGTACTTTCCGGGTCAGAACGGACTTGCGGTACTCCTCCATCGTGCGGCGGATGCTCTCTAAGCGCTCGGCCTCCTGCGGGGTGCCTAAGTATGCCTCCGGCAGAACGATGTGCAGGGTGCTGGGCTTGCCGTCGGCCAGGTGCTCGGTGCGCTGCCAGTACTCCGGCTGGGAGGTAAACTGGTCAACGGCGATGCAGGCCCACGGGTCCAGCGGGACCCCGGCGGCGGGCAGTAAAATATCGGCTGCGGTAAAGCAGGCTTCGGACATAACAACGACCCCCTAACAGTTACAGAACAACGGTGTGGCCAACCAGAGCGTAGATCGCCAGCGACAGCACGCCGACGTAGATCATCGAGCTGGGCAGACCCTGGAAGATCGAGGAGATGGCCTTGCTGCGCAGACGGCGGCGGCCCTCCCGAACGATAAAGACGGCAAAGACATAGCCCAGCCCGCTGCCCAGAGCGAACGCGACGCTTTGCAAAATCGTATAGTTCTGGTTCGCGCAGATGAGCATCGTGCCCAGCACGGCGGTGCTGCAGGTGGCAAGGCTGAGTTGGCTGCGGCAGCTGGCGCGCAGCTTGCGGGGCAGCACGCCCAGCAGCAGCCAGGCCACGGCCATGGCCGCGATGCCGCAGGTCAGGTAGACGATGGGCCGCAGGGCCGAGATGGGCAGCCATGCGGGCAGATAATCACGCAGCCACGGGAAAAACAGGTCGTGTGCGGCCCAGCCGGCAGGTGCGGACAGCGTGATGACCAGCAGTAGCGGCAGGCAGAAATCCCAGACCTGCGCGCGGTGGTCGGGCACGAGCTTCATCAGGCGGGTGACGCCCAGCGCACGGGCCAGGATGACATTCTCCGCAAAGACGGCCAGCACCATATAGCTGATAAACTGCACAATACCGTTTAAAATCGGCTGCAGCTCAGTGCTTACGGTCAGCATACAGGCGGCGCACCTCCTCATGTTTATAATCGGTGTACAGGTTGGCAGCGGCGCACCAAATGGCGGCCAGGATACCCACGATGACAAAGCCGCCCGCGGGCAGTGCAGCCAGCGGCAGCAGCGCATTGTGCAGGATGACGTTGCTAAAGACCGCGCCCGTGGCCAGCAGCTCACGCAGGCAGCCCACGATGAGCAGCACAACACACATGCCGAGCGCGTTGTTGAAGCCGTGGCGGAACGCATCCCTCACGGGTTCAAGGTCGGAGAACTCCATGCGCTTGACGATGGCGGGCTCCACGACCATGATCGGCAGGTAGATGCCCAGCAGCGTCAGGTCAGAGCCGAACAGTGCGTAGAGCAAAACATACGTAGGGATGTAGAGAAGCGCCGCAGAGTAGCAGTACACCACGGGGCGGAAGCGGTTCTTTGTCAGATGGCAGATGGCCACGGCCAGCACACGGGTGAAGGTGACCAAAATCAGCGAGGCGATACAGAGCATGAGCGCCCGCCGACCGTCCAGCGCGGCACCGATGACCGGGGCCATGCCGAGGCCGCGCACAAGCACGGGGTTGGACAGCCAGATATGGTCGGCGCGGATGCGCTCGTTCAGGGCAGCCTCCGCCGCGGCGTAGGAGCGCGAGGCGCTGGCTTTTTTGGACTTCGGCGCAGGGGCCGGCTCCGGGTGGGCGGTGTGCTCTGCCGGGGCGGGCGCAGCCGGTGCCGCAGGGGCCGCCTTTTGTACCGGCGGCATGACCTGCGTGGGCTGCTGGGCGGGCTGTGCCGCGGGTGCAGGGGGCTGCACGGCATGGGCGGCAGGCTCGGCAGTTCTGCGCTTCGGGATCGAGATCGTGCGGGTCTCGTCAGCTGCTGCGGGCGTCTGGTCGCTGCGGGCAGCGGGAGTGGGCTGGGGTGCTGCGGACGGTGTGACCGCGGGGCTCCTGCCGTACTCCCGGTCCCGGTAGCTGCGGAACCGATCCTCCTCGGCCTGGGCTTCCGCCTGGCGGGCGGCCTCACGCTCAGCCTGGCGGCGCTGGACCTCCTCCAACATGGCGCGGCGCTCTGCGGCGGTATACCGCGGGCGGCTCGTCGGGATGATGCCGCCGCTGCGGGCGGCATCACTGCACCCGGGCGCGGGCTGCTGCGGTGCGCCGGGCTGCTTTTCCGGTGCAGGGGCCGCCGGGGCGGCGGGCGCCTTGCCGGTCTGCATGGCGGCAAGGGCGGCCTCGATCTCGGCGCGGGAGGCACCCTTCTCCGCCATGGCGCGGGCGACCTCGAGCATCTCCCTGGTGATGTGCGGGATAATTAAGGTCTCGGAGCGCTCCTCGCCCCGGCGCTTATTCGGGTTTTGTTGAATTGGCAAGGCGCTGCTCCTCCTCTCTCATAAAGCGGATGCGTTCGGTGCGGTGGCTGATGAGGTCGAGCCATTCGGGGATGGAGCTGACGATCAGCAGCGCACAGCAGGCCGCGCACTCATACGGGCTGAACACGCGGAACACATAGGTCATGATGCCCAGCGCCGCGCCGTAGATGATGCGGCTCATGCGGCGGTCCGGCATCGTGACCGGCTCACAGACCAGGAACAGGCCGGTGAACAGTGCCGTGCCGGACAGGACGACATATTTTTCCAGATAGAAGCGCTGGCGGATATATTCCCACGGCAGGCTGAAGGTCGGCAGCTCGTTCAGATTCGGGAAGAACCACGGCAGGCCGATGACAAAGATAAAGAACGGAATAACGACAGAAAGCTTGATGTGCCCGCGCACAAGCAGGAACAGCCCGCAGGCCATCACGACCAGCGCTGCGCTGGTGCCCATGGCGGCGGAGACGTTGCCGGTCAGCAGGTTCATTGTGCTGGCACTGGGCAGACCGCCATCCCGCAGAGTGGCGTTCATGCCCTCGACGAGAGTGGTGTTCACGCTGCCGAACAGCGGCAGCTGCGTGCCGGGAATGGGGTACGAAAAGACGTCCTGCGGCCACGAGATACCGGCCACGACGACGCCGACGGCGGCGGGATGGAACGGATAGTGGCCCTCGCCGCCGAACGCCTCCTTGACGAGCACGGCGACGATGACGGCGGAAATGACGATGGGATACGAGATGCTGGCAGGCATCAGCAGCGCGATGAGCGCGGCAAAGCACTCACTGGACGGCTCATGGGACTGGTAGCCCGTGCCGTGCAGCGGGGCCAGGGCACAGTCGCACAGGTAGGCGGTCAGCAGTGCGGCCAGCAGCAAAAGCACCGGGCGCGCACCGTAGTAATACCACGACATGCCGATCAGCGGGACTGTGCACCACAGCAGGTCACTGTAGTAGCTGTAGTTCGCGCTGCGTTCAACTTTTTTACGATTGGGCATAGGGAAAAAGCTCCTTTACTTGCTGTGCAGGACGTTTACCACAGCGGCAGGATCCATGGCATGGAACAGCGAGCTTCCGGCCACGAGCCAGTCAACCCCGGCAGCGATGCACAGGGGGCCGGTCTCGGTGTTGATGCCGCCGTCCACCTCGATCAGGGTATCACAGCCGCGGCGGGTGCGCTCGGCACAGATGGCGGCAATGCGCGTGGGGGTGGTGGGGAGGAACTTCTGCCCGCCGAAACCGGGCTCCACGCTCATGACCAGGATCAGATCGACAACGCCCAGATACGGGAAAACAGCTTCCACCGGCGTGCCGGGGCGGATGCTGATGCCGACCTGGCAGCCCGCAGCGCGGATAGCGGCGATGACCTCCTCTGCCGTGTCCGGCACAGCTTCGAGGTGGAAGGTGATGAGGCTGGCCCCTGCCCTGGCAAAGTCGGCGGCATAGCGGGCCGGGTCACTGATCATCAGGTGGACGTCGTAGTAGACGTCGGGCATAGCGGCATGCAGGCATTTCAGCACCGGCGCGCCGTAGCTGATATTGGGTACAAAGTGCCCGTCCATCACGTCAAAGTGCATCAGGTCGACACCGGCCTCCAACAGGCGGGTGCAGTCATGTTTCAGGTTGGCAAAATCAGCCGACAGGATCGATGCGGCAATTTTCGTCATAATGTATATACTCCCTTGTTAGTCCCTCTTTGTTGTACGTAGTATGTGCAGTGTGCACATATAAAACTATTATAGCCCATTGCGCCCCAAAAAGCAAGAAGCCCGCAGACCGGGTGTCCCGGTTTGCGGGCTGGGAGCGTCTTGCCTCCCTCTGCGAGGGAGGTGGCCCGTAGGGCCGGAGGGAGAGAACCTTGCCATGGCCCGAAATATTTCGGACAGCGGCAAAGTTCTCTCCCCCACCGCCTGCGGGCGGAGCCCCCTCGCAGAGGGGGCCAAGGAGTTTTGTGACAAACGGGGGATCCTCCCCGAGGGGGAAGGCTTATTTCTTTTCACTGTGCCAATGATGAACGGTCTGCAGCTGGAACTCAAAGTCGCGGGCATCCTTGGCAAGCTGGCTCGAGAGGATGATACCCGAGATAAACAGCAGCAGCGCCGCCACCAGCACAAAGCAGCAGACGATCAAAGTCGGGAAGCGCGGCACAAGGCCGGTCCGGAAATACTCGCCCAGCACCGGGATCATAAAGCCGATGCCGAACACGGCCAGGATCGCGGCCAGAATGCCGAAAAAGCTGAACGGGCGGTAGTTCTTGAACAGCCGCGCAATCGTGCCCAATACCTTAAAGCCGTCGGAGTAGGTGTTCAGCTTGCTCTCCGACCCTTCCGGACGGTCACGGTAGTCAATGACCACGTTCTCGACCTGCATGTTGCGCTGCAGGGCGTGGATCGTCATCTCGGTCTCGATCTCAAACCCGCGGGACAGCACGGGATAGGTTTTGACGAACTGGTAGCTGAACGCGCGGTAGCCGGTCATAATATCCTTGATCTTGCCGCCAAACAAATGATTTGTGCAGAACCGCACCAGATCGTTGCCGAAGTTGTGGAACGGGCGCTTGTTCTGGGTGTAGTAGGTGCTGGACAGGCGGTCACCGACGACCATGTCGGCCTGGCGCTCGGTCACGGCAGCGACCATCTCGGGCGCGGCCTCCGCAGGGTAGGTGTCGTCGCCGTCCACAAGAATGTACGCCTCTGCGTCGATCTCGCGGAACATGCGGCGCATGACATTGCCCTTGCCCTGCTGGTATTCGTGGCGGACAACGGCCCCAGCTCTGGCGGCCAGCTCGGCAGTGCCGTCGGTGGAATTGTTGTCGTAGACGTAGACGGTGGCGTCGGGCAGGACGCGGCGGAAATCCGAGACGACCTTCTCGACAGTCTTGGACTCGTTGTAGCAGGGGATCAGAACGGCGATTTTATCCATAATAACAGGACCTCCGGGCGGATTTTACATCCAGAATTGAACAAGGCGGCTGACGGTGTAGTAAAGGGAAGGATTCATGCCCTGCAGCCAGGGCTCCATGGCAAAGAGCGTGCAGAAGCGGTAGACGGCGGTGTACGCCGCGGCGGCGGCCATGACGGTGCGCAGCACGGGCAGTGCCGCGGCAGCGGTGCCCTCCCCCAGAGCTGCGCGGCGGGAGAGTGCGCCCTCGGCGCAGAACCAGCACAGCGCCGCACCAAGCAGCAGCACGGGGCTGTAATCCATTAGATAACGGTAGAGCACCCCGGCCATCTCGCAGTCAACGACGGTCATGACGACCATGGCGGCCAGGCTGCCGTAGACCACACAGGCGGTGACACGGCGGCGGTGCAGACAGTGGCGGAACGCGGGAAGCAGCGGCAGCACCAGCACCCACAGGTACGGTGTGGCGGCCAGAATGCCGCCCGTGAACTTCTCGCTGATCGTGCGGATGACGGCGTTCGTCTGGACGTCGGTCTCCCGCAGGAACGGGAAAACACCCTGCCAGCTGGGCAGCTCGAACAGACTCGTGAACACAGCCGGGCCGATGCGCACGGCGTTGAAGCCGCGCTGGGTCATATCGTTGCCGGTCAGGTTGTAGTTGGCGCCAAAGTCAAAGGGCGAGCCGAACCGCGCAGCATTGTACCACATGAGCCCGGCAGCGACCAGCACCACCGGCAGCAGGAACGCGGCGGCCTCCCCTGCCCCGGCGCGGCTGCGCAGCCGCTTCTGCCCGATGTACCGCGGCCAGAAGATGGGCACGGCCAAAAACGCAAACAGCTCCATCTGGGGGCGGCACCCGGCGACGAGCGCCACGCAGAGGCTGCCGAAGACGAGCTTGACGACCAGCGCACCGCGCTTTTCCACCGGCGTGCTGGCGGCGGAGAGCCAGAGCCAAAGCCCCAGCATCAGCAGCGCCGCACCGCAGAGGATGGCATATTCATAAATGTAGGGGCGCAGCAACAGATAGTAGAACTGACTGCCCAGCGCTACGGCGGCCACGGCCAGCAGGTACGCTGCGGTGGACGCCTGCGGGAACCACCGGCGCACGGCTTGCCCGACGACGCCGAAGCAGGCGGCGAGGAAGATCAGCCCCAGCAGGACCATGCAGGGCGCATAGGCCAGGTTCTGGATGCCGGTCAGTGCCTCAAACGGCAGCTGGAACAAAAGACACGGTACAATGCCAAAATAGACGTAGTAGCGCCCATTGTAAAAGGCGTGGTCCCAGTGGATGTCGTTGATTTGCGCGGCGTCGCGCGCCCCGGCATCGTAGGGGTTGTCCAGCGCCAGCAGCTCGGCGGGCGGGTCGGCCTCCAGGTCAAGGCGCCCGTTCAGCAGGCTGTGCGCCAGCGCGCCGTACTGCTGGTAGACGAAGCTGACCGTGCTCTCCCCGTCCCAGAACGCGGTGTTGTAATCTTTTGTGGCAAGGCCGGTGTTGCTCGGCTCCCAGAACGGGATGACCACGACGAAGGCAGCCAGCACAAGGCCCAGCACGGCGGCTGCGGCGCGGTCACAGACGTTGCCCGCCAGCCAGCGGCGGTGCCACAGCCCGCTGGCCGGGCGCAGACCGTAGACGGCCAGCAGCGCCAGAAATATCGCGCAGAAGCGCAAAATCGAGAAATCCAGCGCGCGCGGCGCGTTGGCCGTGATGCCGCGGAAGGTCAGTGCCACCGGGAACTGCGCGTAGGTGGAGCTGTACCCGGCAGCGGTCAGCGTCAGCATCCCGACGGAGCCGGTCAGGTCCAGGCTGATGACCTGGGTACGCGGGGCCTGCAGCCCCACCTGCCAGCTGCCGAAGCGGGTCAGCTCGGTGTTGGCGGCGTCGGTGCCCTCAATGGTGAAGATCACGGCGCTGTCGGCGTGGAGCGGCTCGGTGTCGTCGCTGACCAGACCGTCAAACCGCAGGTTGTAGATGGGCTGGTCAATGTCGAGGAACCGCAGATAGGTGCGGCCCTCGTCGAGCGAGATCGTGCCGACGCCGCGCCCGACGTTGATGTTGTCGTCAAGGTAATCGACGAGCTGAAACGGCGTGTAGCTGTGGGTGTTGAAGTAGGTCACATTGCCGACGAACACCTCCAGCCCCAGCGCCGTGACGGCCAGCAGCGGGACGACGGCCTTTAACCCTTTGCGCCCGAGGCTGCGCAGCCCGGCGGTGACAAGCCCCGCCCAGCCGGTCATGGCGGTGAGGGCGACAAGCCGGAACGCGTGGAAGCCGACGGTCAGCCCGGGGCGGTGGTAGGCGCACAGAGCGAACACCCAGACGGCCAGCCAGAGCCCGGCAGCCCAGGCAGCGTCGCGGCGGGAAACCCTGCGGCGGGATACTACCGCAGGAACCGCACCGAAGATGCCGGAGACGAGCACGGTGAGGAGCAGGGTGATTATAATAAACATAAGAATAATGCTCCTCCTTTTGTGGGATAGGTGATGTGGCAGCGGGAAATGGCCGGAGCCCTTCCGGTCATCGCTGGCGCTCGACCACCTCCCCTGAAAAGGGAGGCTTTTTTCGGGCGTATGCCCGTGAAAGGCGCCCCACAGGGTGGGGAGCTGGCCGAGCTTGCGAGGCCTGAGGGGCCTTACCCTGCGGGAGCTGCCGCTTCACTGCTTTGCATACTTCTCCATCTCGTGCAGCCAGAACTCGGCGGTCTTGTCCCAGCTGTACTTTTTCAGGACCTCGTCGGGCGCGGCCACGGGCTGGGCGGCCAGCGCGTCAAGATCCACATCATAATCATACGGGTCAAAATACCGCGCCGTATCGCCATACAGTTCGGGCAGGCAGGTGGCGTTGGCCAGCGCGACCGGCGCGCCCAGGGCCAGCGCCTCCAGCGGCGGGATGCCAAAGCCCTCGAACACGGCGGGGTGCAAAAACAGCTTGCAGTGCTTCATCAGCGCGGCGTTCTCGGCATCGGACACATAGCCCGGGTAGAACACATTGTGGGTGTCCTTCGCCTCGGCGTCGTCGCCAAAGGCACGCAGGTCCTTGCCGCCCGCGACGACAAACGTCTTGTCGGGGCTGCGGCGGGCGACCTCTCGGATCCACTTGAAGTTTTTATGCTTTGCCAAACTGCCGAGGGCGTAGAAGTACTCCCCTTTTTTGACGCCGGGCATCTTGTCAAAAATGCTCTCGTCGGGGGTGACGTTCTTCATGTGCTCCCAGCCGTTGTAGGTGATGCCGATCTTGTCCAGCGGGATGCCGAGCTTCTCGCTGATGAGGTGCCGCTGGTTGTCGCTGACTGTGAACACCCGCTGGGCGAACCATTTGGTGGACAGGCAGTGTACCCAGAACTTGAAGCGGAAAAAGCCCTTGTCGGTATCCATGACCAGCGGGCGGATGTCGTGCAGCACCACGACGCTGCGGCGGGTCAGCAGCATATCGCTGGCAAGGCCCACGTAAAACGCATGGGTGCGGCGCAGGTAGGCGGGCAGCACGACCAGATTGTAAAAATACGGGATGGACTTGAGCGGCACCAGCCGGATGTTTTTCAGCTCCGGCAGATGGATGGGCCGCCCGTCGTCGCGGTAGGCAATGCGGACGTCCAGGCCGGTGCCCTCGATCAGCTTGTCCAGCCGGACGACATTCTCATAGACATAGCGCGGGATGCCGGTGATATTGTCACACAGTACCGTGCCGTTGATGACGATAGGGTTCAATCCAGTTCCTCCTTCTCCCAGTGGGAGCAGTCGAGCAGCTCCTGCTGCCAGTCGGCCATGCGGCGCAGGCAGTATTCCTTCAGCTCACGCTCAAAGCGTTCCTCGCTGAAGGAGCGGCTGTGCTCACGGATTTCCTCTTTGGAACAGGCCACGCCGTCGCGCTCAAACCGTTCGATGCAGTCGGCCAGGCTCTCGACGGTCTGCTCTTTAAACCAGTAGCCAGTCCTGCCGGGCAGCACGCTCTCGCACGCGCCGCCGCGGCCATAGGCCAGCACCGGCGTGCCCGCGCTCTGGGCCTCGACGGGGGTGATGCCAAAATCCTCTTCACCCGGGAAAAGGAAGCCCTTCGCGCGCAGGTAGTAGCTGCGCACTTCTTCGTCGGACAGACCGCCGCCCTTGAACTCGATGGTCGGCCCGGCCATGGCCCTGAGCTTGTCCAGCTCTCCCCCGCCGCCGATGACGACGAGGCGCTTGTTAAGGCGCGTGCAGGCCTGCACGGCCAGATCCACGCGCTTGTACCAGGTCAGACGGCCCACGGTCAGGTAGAAGTCCTCCTTCTCGACAAAAGGCGACTCGTTGATGTGGCAGCAGGGGTAAATGACATCGCTGTCACGCCGGTAATATTTTTTGATGCGCTGGGCGATATAATGCGAGTTGGCGATGAAATAATCCACGCGGTCCGCGGCACACTTGTCCCAGATGCGCATTTTGTGCATCTGGCCGGGCATGACGAGCTTCGCCAGCCAGTTGGCGTTGGCGCGGTAGGTGTAGTAAAAATCCCACACATAACGGATCGGCGTGTGGCAGTAGCAGATGTGTACGGCATCCGGGCGGGTGATGACGCCTTTGGAACAGGAGGAGGACGACGACAGCACCAGATCGTACTCGGTCAGGTCGAACGCCTCAAACGCGCGGGGCATCAGCGGCAGCATGGCCTTGTACAGCCTGTTGGAGAAGGGCACCTTCTGGAACCAGCTCGTGCGGATGTCATAGCTTTTAAAGTGCTCGGGCATGTTTTTGGGGTCGTACACAAGGGTGTAGATGACGGCATCGGGGAAAACGCGCTTCATGGCGTCCACAACGCGGTCCCCGCCGGCGTAGCCGACAAGCCAGTCGTGAACGATGGCGACCTTGGGCTCCTTTTTGCTCATTACAGACACTCCCGTCCGGTAACGCACAGGGCGTTATTGTAGTTTTTCGTCGTTGACCATCTTGCCGCCGAACACGGTGCGGAAGATGATCTTGATGTCCAGCGCCACGGTCCAGTTTTCGATGTACCAGATGTCGTAGCGGATGCGCTCGGCAATGTCGGTGTCGCCGCGCAGGCCGTGGATCTGCGCCCAGCCCGTGCAGCCGGGGCGGACCTGCTGGCGCACAAGGTAGCGCGGGATCTCCTCTTTAAAATGCTCCACATGGTAGGGCACCTCGGGCCGCGGCCCGACGAGGGACATATCCCCTTTCAGCACGTTGAAGAACTGGGGCAGCTCGTCCAAGCTGAACTTGCGGATAAAGCTGCCGAAGTGGGTCTTGCGCGGGTCGCAGTCGGTGGACCAGCCGGTCTCCTGCTGCACATTGACCCGCATCGAGCGGAACTTGTACATCATGAAGGGCTTTTTGTTCAGGCCGATGCGCTCCTGCCTGAAGATGACCGGCCCGGGGCTGGACAGCTTGACGCCGATGGCCGTGACCAGCATGACCGGACTGGTCAGAATGATCAGGATCAGGCTGCCGATAATATCAAGCCCGCGCTTGACAGCGGCGTTGAGCAGATTGTCAAACGGCGTCTGCCGCACATTGATGAGCTTGCACTCGTCCAGCACGTCAATGGTGGGCCGGGCGGGCAGATAGTCGCTGTAGAACGGTACCATCGTGATGCGCACGCCGTTTTTGTCGCAGGCGGCAAAAACATGGGGCAGCAATTCGATCTCGTCAGCCTCCAGCGCTACGACGACCTCATCGACGGCAATCTCGTCGAGCCGGGCGGACAGCGCATCATAGCTGCCCATGTAGCGCACACCAAGACCCGGTTCTTCGATTCCGGCCAGATAGCCGTCCACGACAAAGCCGTAGTAGGGGTTGTGCTCGAGCGCGCGCAGATAGAGCGCGGCGGATTTACCGCCGCCCACCAGCAGGATATGACGCAGACCCAGCCCCTTGCGGCGGCGGGCGCGGTCTACCCAGCGCAGGATCATACGCTCGATCACGACGCCTGCCGTGCCGAGGATGTAGAACAGCGCCAGTACGATACGGGAGTAGTCGTCCAGGTGCATCAGATACAAAGCACCAATGAAGATCAGCAGTCCCGCCGCGTTGATGACGGCAATCTTGGTGCAGCGCTCGGCCAGGCCGCGCAGCCGCGTGGTGCTGTAGATACCGGCGACCCAGTAGATGAGCACAAGCACCAGCGACGTGGCCAGCCCGGCAATGATGTTGCGCGGGTCCCGGGCCACGGCCAGCGCAGGCCCTGCGCCGCCCGGCTCAAAGTAGCGGACGTAATTGAAACGGATATAGTTGGCAAGCAAAAAGCCGATGAAAAGCAGTGCCGCGTCCGCCAGCACATACAAAAGGCTTTTGAAGCGTTGGTTCTTTTCCAGCAAGAGGTGATGCCCTCCCTACGGTGATAGATTTAAACAATCTATTCAGTATGCCAAAAAACATCTACTTTGCCTTGTGGAGAATGCAGGGGCGAACATTGTTCGCCCGCCAACTTGGCGCAGCAACGCTTTTTTTGGAAGGCTTCTCACAAGGCGAACGGGCACGGGCGAGCAATGCTCGCCCCTACAATACGCTTTTTTGACAGTCTGGATAGATTTAAACAATCTATTTTACCATATTTACGCCGGTATTGCAAATCAGCGGTAAAGCTCCTGCAGCTGATCCAGCGTTTTCTTCATTTCGGCGCGGACCTCCGGCGGGCCGGAGACGACGACGCCGGTGCCGAACCCGGCCACCCAGCCGAAGAACTGCGGGCTGACCTGAATCTCGGCGGTCATCGTAAAGTGCTCGCCGTCGGCGCAGGGCGTCAGGATCGGCGCGGTGCCGAACCGGTCGATCATCGCCCCGGCAAAGCGGTTCTCGCATTGCAGCGTTACCCGCTTGAGCGGGCCGTTAAACATGCCGAACATCTGCTGCATATACGTATTGACGTCGAAATTGGCGTATTCCCCGGCACCCTCGCGGGTCGTGTCGGGCAGCTGGTGAACGTTCTGCATCTTGTCGACGCGGTAGTGCTTGAGCCGCCCCTCGGTGTAGGCGATCAGATAATAGTTGCCGTTCTCCCACACGAGCACCCACGGGCTGACGCGGTAGAGCTGGCCGTCGTGGCGCGGGACCATCCGCTTTTGCAGGTTCCAGTCGCAGTATTTGAAGGTGACCTGCTCCCCTGCCGTGATGGCGGCGTGCAGCGCATCGACGGTGTACAGAATCTTCTCGTCGGTGCTCTTGATACGCCCGCTGACCAGTACCTTACGGTCCAGCTCCTCCTGCCGGTATGTGGAGGTGAACTGGCCGAGCTTGTCGATCAGGATTTTGGATTTGCGCGCCGTGATGAATTTGCTGGCGTAGACGGCATCGACGAGCAGCTTGAGCTCGGCAAGTTCAAACGGAGCCTCGGTCATATAGTAGCCGCCGCCGCGCCCGCGCTGCTGCACGATCTCATATTTGGTGTCGGGCAGGTTGTTTAAGGTGTTCAGGTCATCGTAGACGCTTTTGCGCTCGGCGACGACGCCGTGCTCCTGCAATTTTTCCACCAGCTGGGGAACACTCAAGGGGTGCTTCTCGTCGGTTTCCCGGGCGAGGATCTCCAAAAGAACAAGCAGTTTGCGTTTCTGGCCTTCTTTGCGCGACATAACAGCGGCTCCTTTCCTGAGTCTGGCAGATATAGTCCTATTATACACCCTATAGGGGCGGGTGGCAAGACCGGGAACGGCTGCCACCCGGGAGGTGGTTCTTTCTTTTGGCAGCAAAAGAAAGAACCAAAGAAAACTGCCGCTGTTTCGACGCGGTGCGGGGTTGTGCGCGTGGGGCCACAGTTGAGCACAGCGAAACTGGGGAGCGCACAATGATTGCCCCCGCGGGGCAATCAACCGCAAGAGCGGGTTTGCGCAGCAAACTGGCGGCGCTCGTTGTGCGCCGCCAAGCGGGACCCGCGACCAAGGGGCTACACGCCCCTTGGATTCCCAAAGAGGAGGTCGCAGAGGGCGCGGGCTACGCGAACGCAGTATTACTGTTCGCGCTTAACGCCCGCGCCCTCTGCTCCGTTTCGTAATTCGGGAGTTCCCCCGAACCCCCGCAGGGGGGAGAGGGAGGCCCCCTTGTCAAAGGGGGCTGGCTGCGTTAGCGGCCTGGGGGATTCCGACGGGCTTTGCGTGGCCGCCCATTCCCGGGCAATCTCCGTCCAATGCAAAGGGGCGGGCTGCCGCCCTCCCTTGCCCCTCTCGTTCGCAACCCATTCACAGCAGTCCGTAGGGGCCGGGCATGCCCGGCCCTCCACCTTGCCATTACCGCCCATGTATCTTTTGCCCCGTAGGGAGGGGTCTTGACCCCTCCGCGGGGCGTCGGGGACGCCGCCCCCTACAACATTCACCGCAAACCTTCCATAACAACCATCCTACCCCCACCGCAAGGAGCCACCCATGCAAGATCTGCGCAAAATCTTCCGTTATGCCCGCCCGTACCGGCGCGATCTGTTCGCGGCGGTGGGGCTGATCTTTATTGAATGTATCTTTGAAATGGTCATCCCCGTCCTGATGTCCACCCTCGTGGATGACGGCGTGCCCACCCATAACATGGCCGTCATCTTCCGGCAGGGCGGGCTGATGATTTTGTGCGCGGTGCTTGCGCTCATCACGGGGCTGCTGTATGCGCGGTACGCGGCGCGGTTCGCAAACGGGTTCGCGGCAGAGCTGCGCATGGCGGAGTATGCCGCCGTGCAGAAATTCGACTTCGCCAACCTCGACCGCTTCTCCGATGCGTCCCTCGTCACCCGTATGACCACCGACGTCACGGTCATGCTCAACGCCGTCAACGCCGGTCTGCGTCCGCTGGTGCGCAGCCCGGTCATGCTCTGCATGGGGCTGGCGATGGCCTGCGTGCTCAGCCCGCGGCTGACGATTGTGTTCCTCGTCACAACGCCGATCCTGGCCGCCGTCCTCGCCTGGATCGTCACAAAGGTCGGCCCGCTCTATGGCCGCCAGCAGAGCGCCGTGGATCACCTGAATGGCCGCATCCAGGAGTCCCTGACCGCCATCCGCGCCATCAAGGCGTTCGTCCGCGGCGACTACGAGAACGCCCAGTTTGACACCGTCAACACGGAATTGAGCGATGCTTCGACGGAAACCTTCCGCTATGCCGTCCTTAACCTGCCTGCGTTCCAGACCGTCATGTATACGGCCATCGTCTGCATCCTTTGGTTCGGCGGCAATTATATCCTCGTCGGCACGATGTCCGTCGGCCAGCTGACGGCGTTTTTGAGCTATGTTTTGCAGGTGCTCAACTCGGTCATGATGTTCTCCGGCGTCTTTCTGCAGATGTCCCGCTCGCTGGCCAGCGCCCGCCGCATCCGTGAGGTCCTGACCGAGACGCCCGACCTTGCGAATGCCGCCGCGCCGGTGGACACCATCCCCGACGGCCAAATCGACTTTGACCACGTCAGCTTCAAATACAACGCCAAAGCGGAGAAAAATGCCCTCTCCGACATCACGCTCCACATCCCGGCAGGTGCGACGGTGGGCATCATCGGCGGCACGGGCGCGGCCAAAACGACGCTCGTCCAGCTCATTCCGCGCCTGTACGACGCCACCGAGGGCACGGTCCGGGTCGGCGGGCGCGACGTCCGCGGCTACGACGTGAACGCCCTGCGGGACGCCGTCGGCATCGTGCTGCAAAAGAACCTGCTGTTCTCCGGCACGATCCGCGACAACCTGAAATGGGGCGATCCCGACGCGACGGACGACGACCTCTGGGCCGCCTGCCGCGCCGCCCGTGCGGACGAATTTTTGTCCCGGATGCCCGATGGCCTTGACACAGACCTGGGCCAGGGCGGGTGCAACGTCTCGGGCGGGCAGAAGCAGCGCCTCTGCATCGCGCGGACGCTGCTCAAGCACCCGAAGGTGCTGATTTTTGACGACTCCACCAGCGCCGTGGACACGGCGACGGAGTCGGACATCCGCCATGCGCTGGCCGGACTGGGCAGCGTGACCAAGCTCATCATTGCCCAGCGCATCACGTCGGTGCAGAGCGCCGATCTCATCGTCATTCTGGACGACGGGCGGCTGCATGCCGTGGGCACGCATGACGAGCTGCTGGCAAAAGATACGATCTATCAGGAAATTTACCATTCCCAGATGAAAGGGGGCGACGCAGATGGCGAAGCCATTCGGCGGTAAGCGCCCGCAGAACCTGCGGCACACGCTGCGCCGCTTCATGGACTATCTGGGCCGCCACAAAATCATGCTCGGCGTCGTCGGCCTGCTGGCGGCGGTCAGTGCGCTGGCCGCGCTGCTGGGCACCTACATGATCCGCCCCATCGTCAACGGCGTGCTGGAAAACGGCAGCGCCGCCTATCTGGCCGGCGTCGTGGCGCTGACCGCGGGCATCTACATCATCGGCGCACTGTCTACCTTGGGCTACACCCAGCTCATGGTCCGTGCCGCGCAGAAGATTTTGCAGGACATCCGCCGCGACCTGTTCGCACATCTGCAGACGCTGCCGCTGCACTACTTTGACACGAACCGCAAGGGCGATCTGATGAGCCTGTTCACGAACGACGTGGACACGATCTCGGACGCGCTGAACAACAGCTTTGCGGTGGTCATCCAGACCTTTATTCAGGTCGCAGGCACGCTGCTTTTGCTGTTCATCCTCAACTGGCGGCTTTCGCTGCTGGTGGTCGTTGGCTATATTGCCATGTTCTGGTATATCAACTTCTCGACACAGCGCAGCCGCGCCTTTTATGCGCGCCAGCAGGCCAGCCTCGGTGAGCTGGACGCCTACATGGAGGAGATGATCGCCGGGCAGAAGGTCGTCAAGGTGTTCAACCACCAGCAGGCCGACATGGCCGCCTTTGCCGCCCGCAACGAAAAGCTGCGCGAGGCCGGCACCGGCGCGCAGAGCTACGCCGCCACGATGATTCCCGCCGTCGTCAGCATCGGCTACCTGAACTACGCGGTCATTGCGGTGGTCGGCGGCCTCATGGTCATGTGGGGCTGGTCCGACCTCGGCAGCCTGGCCAGCTATCTGGTCTTTGTGCGCCAGACGACGCTGCCCATCAACCAACTGACCCAGCAGGGCAACTTCCTGCTGGCGGCGCTGGCGGGCGCGGAGCGTATCTTCACGGTCATGGAGGAAAAGCCGGAGATCGACGAAGGCACGGTGGAGCTGGTCAGCGTGCGGGAAAACAGCGACGGTACGCTGACCGAGTGTGCCGGGAACACGGGCCGCTGGGCCTGGTGTGACCGCCGCCGTCCCGACGTCCCGCTCGAGCCGCTGCACGGTGACGTGCGGTTCCACGACGTCAGCTTTGGCTATACGCCGGACCGGATGATTCTGCAGAACCTCTCGCTCTACGCCAAGCCGGGGCAAAAAATTGCCTTTGTCGGCTCCACGGGCGCGGGCAAGACCACGATTACCAACCTCATCAACCGCTTTTATGAGGTGTCGGGCGGGTCCATCACCTACGACGGCATGGATGTGCGGCTCATCAAGAAAAACGACCTGCGCCGCTCACTGGGCGTCGTCTTGCAGGACACCCACCTGTTCACCGGCACGGTGGCGGACAACATCCGCTTCGGCAAGCTGGACGCGACGCAGGCGGAAATTGAAAAGGCGGCCAAAATTGCGAACGCCGACTCCTTCATCCGCCGCCTGCCGCAGGGCTACAACACGATGGTGACGAGCGACGGCGCAAACCTGAGCCAGGGACAGCGCCAGCTGCTGGCCATCGCCCGCGCCGCCGTCGCCGACCCGCCGGTGCTGATTCTGGACGAGGCCACGTCGAGCATCGACACCCGCACCGAGGCACTGATCCAGAAGGGCATGGACGGCCTGATGGAGGGCCGCACGGTGTTTGTCATCGCGCACCGGCTTTCCACGGTGCGCAACGCGGACGCCATCATCGTGCTGGAGCATGGCCATATCATCGAGCGCGGCACCCACGACGAGCTGCTGGCCAAAAAGGGCGAGTATTACCAGCTGTATCACGGGATGTTTGAGCTGGCGTAAAGATTCATGCCTCCCTCTGCGAGGGAGGTGCCCCGAAGGGGCGGAGGGAGAGAACCTTGCAATAGCCCGAAATGCTTCGGATTGCCGCAAGGTTCTCTCCCCCCACCGCCTGCGGGCGGAGCCCCCTCGCAGAGGGGGCCAAGAGAAAAAACTCCCCCGGAGAGATCCGTGAAAGGTAAACCTTGCGAAAGGAGCATTTACAAATGGAAAAGATCAGGAAAAATTTCGGCTTCGGCTGTATGCGCCTGCCCATGATCGGCGAGGACGTCGATATAGAGCAGACGAAACAGATGGTGGACTGCTTTTTGGAGCAGGGCTTCAATTATTTTGACACGGCCCACGGCTACCTTCAGGGCAAGAGCGAGCTGGCCCTGAAGGAGTGCCTGACCAGCCGTTACCCGCGGGAGGACTATGTCCTGACCAACAAGCTGAGCGGGTCCTATTTTAAAAAGGAAGAGGACATCCGCCCGTTCTTTGAGAGTCAGCTTGCAGCCTGCGGCGTGGATTACTTTGACTTTTATTTAATGCACTCCCAGAGCACGACAAACTACCAGCACTACAGGGATTGCCGCGCCTATGAGACGGCCTTCGCCCTCAAGGCCGAGGGCAAGGTCCGCCATGTGGGCATCTCGTTCCATGACCGCGCCGCCGTGCTGGAGCAGATTCTGACCGACTATCCGGCCATCGAGGTCGTGCAGATCCAGTTCAATTATCTGGACTATGACGACGTGGCCGTCCAGAGCCGCAAGTGCTATGAGGTCTGCCGCAGGCATGGCAAGCCCGTGCTGGTCATGGAGCCGGTCAAGGGCGGCAGCCTTGTCAACCTGCCCGACGACGCAAAAGCCGTGCTGGACGCCCTGCACGGCGGCAGCCCCGCCAGCTATGCCATCCGGTTTGCCGCGGGCTTCCCCGGTATGCTGATGGTGCTGTCCGGCATGAGCAGCATGGAGCAGATGCAGGACAACCTGAGCTACATGAAGGACTTTACGCCGCTGAACAATGCCGAGCGTACCGCCGTTTCCAAGGTGGTGGAGATCTTCCGCAAGCAGGATCTGATCCCCTGCACGTCCTGCCGCTACTGCACCGACGGCTGCCCGAAGCATATCTCCATCCCCGACCTGTTTGCCATCATGAACACGAAGCACACCCACCACGACTGGAACGCGGACTACTACTATGAGGATGTCCACACCGGCCCCGGCTCCCGCGCCTCGGACTGCATCCGCTGCGGCCAGTGCGAGCGCGTCTGCCCCCAGCACCTGCCCATCAGACAGCTGCTGCAGGATGTGGCGAAGGAGTTTGAGAAGGGGTAAAATAGCATATCAGAAACAACGCCGCCTTCATTCGGAATTCTCCCGAATGAAGACGGCGTTTGTTAATATGGCAAATGTATGTTGCACAACAGTATCATAAGACTGCAACATATAAACAGACAAGGTCACTTGCAATCGCAAGTGACCTTGTCTCTATGTTACAAAAAAGATACCCTATAAAAAGGCTTAGACAAGGCCGCTGTTTTATAAAACATTGATTTGATGACCGAAAATTTTGTATTAGAATACCGCCTCTAAAGACTGCCTATGGCAAGGGAAGATATTGGTATTCTTCCGGTAGGGTAAGAGCCGTCCAATCAATTTTTTTGGCTGTGTATACGATTTCTGTATAGAGCGCGTCTCCGCGCTGCTTTCGATATGTAATGACGATTCTATCTGCGCTGCCTTTAACCATGCTTCGGATATCGCCTTCCAATACGGTGTTGGGAACAAAACGCCCCTTGCCGCCATTGCGGACAAAGCCCATACAAGCACCAACTGATCCGGCGAGCTTGTCAGTGTATAATTTCGGCTGGGATAAATTGTAATCACCGACCATCTTAGCAGAAAGATGTTTCTGCACCAATCCGGGAAGAACGCGCATTTTCATTTCGGTCGTGCCGTCTGCTGCAAACTCAAAATCTGACTCAGACAAGCGCTTGTCGCAGCACATACTAAAGAAGTTGTTTGCACTGATTTCCTTCTTGTTCAGCTTAAAGCCTGTCATGTGCAGAAAATTGCTGCCGTCAAATGAAACTTCCAGACACCGAACGGTCTTATGCTTGTCAGTCGTAACAAATAAAAGGCTTCTTCCCGCTAGGTTTTCCTTATAGGAAGCTGCGCAGGAGAAAACGATTTGCAAGGCTTCTTTTTTCGTCATGATAAACTACCTGTTGCATTCTATATTTTACAAAAAGAAAGGGACACCTACAACACCGCAGTGCTGTCCGATGTCCCTTGTGGCTAGTTTTATCGTTGTCCGCCAACCGACAGGTCCTTACGCCCTGCATCGCTTTCGGGTTTTATCGTTGCCCGCCAACCACAGGTTCTTACGTCCTGCATCAGATCGGATTTTAGGTGCTAGCCCACCAGCAGAATGTCGTCTGCTTTCCTACTTATAGTATACACAAGACGAACGAAAATAGCAACAGATCTAGCAATCAATTTTATGAATTTTTTGCAAATAAACGCACAAAAACAAAAATGAGATTAACTACCCCAAAAACCGACCAACCGCCGTGAGGCAATTAGCGATTTCGGCAAAGCATACATTGAAAATCGACCACTGATTTTGCCAATTTTGTGCGATACAAGAAAGTGGCCTATATTTAATTTATTGGAGTTGCCACTCTAAAAATCACCACACTGACAATTTGGATTTAAATATCTTACTGTGTAATGCTTTAGCTTCTGAACTACCAGCGTTTTTTGTGCTGGCGTCGCTCGTCTTCCAAAACCAAGGCTTGCAAATTTTTTAGGTAGTCATTCTCCGCACGCAGTCGCTGCACTTCGGCCAACAGATCTTCTTCTACCTCTTTTGGCAGCTTCTTTGACCGACCAGTGCTGCTGCGGCCCCGTCGCTCAACCGACAAGCCTTCCGGCCCTTCTTCCAAATAAATGCGTTCCCAACGCTCTATAATTTTATGGTCGTTAATTCCAAATTCCTGCATCGCTGCATGGATACTCAGATGTTCTTTTTTCATGGTTTCTACAACCATTCTCTTGAACTCCGGCGTATATCGTTTGTTTGGTACTCCTTTTGGCATAGCAAAACACCCCACTTGTTAGATAGTATATCATACTGTCTAACAAATGGGGTGCTGTTCAGGAAATTGGCTACGGGGGAATTGAAAAGATTCTGAAAACAGCAGAAAAAAGTTGGAATTTTTGCTGAAAAACTGCAAAAGCGGGCGGCAGGGGAGGGGAAAGCTGTCCCAAACTGCCCAACAAAAAAGCCCAACCGCTTTAAAACGGTTGGACATCTCTATAAAACGCACTTTGAAAATCGGTCATCGACTTTGCTGATTTTGTGCGATGCAACAAAGAAAAGAGCCTGTGACATTCTTTATGTCACAGGCTCTTGGTGCGCCGGAAGGGACTCGAACCCCCGACCTTCTGATTCGTAGTCAGACAGGTCATTTGCATTTGAACACATTGCCCTATAAAATTTAATGTTGACACCCGTTTGTCGATATTAAATTTTATAAGGAGATGGTAAAATGCAAACCTGTAAGAAGTGCTTTAGAGAGATTGGAGAGTATCCATTCTGCCCCTACTGCGGGGCTTCTCAAGGCAGCAATCTTCTGACGCTGGAACAAATTTATAGCGAATGGAGTACGCTGTACTTCAGAAAAGTAGGAAGAAAATCTCGCGAAGGATATGAAAACGCCTGGCGGACGCTCCACTTTTTGGGGCAATACGCAATGTCGGATATCAAGATCAGCGACTATCAACTGGCTATGGATACTCTGCAAAACAAAAGCAAGTCTCTCCAGAACAAGTTACTGCTGCTGATCGGACAGCTTTGCAAATACGCCGTGGCCGTCCACCGCCTAGACGTGATCAATCCATCGCCCTATCTCATACTTGATGGAGTGCAAGCTAAAAGCCGTGAAATTTTTTCTGACGAAGAAATCTCACGGCTTTTTTTGTATGCTCAAGCGAACGAGCGTTTTTCTTGTACTGCAAGAGAAGTTCTTATTCTTATCTTCACCGGCTTACGACCAGAAGAACTTTTTGGAGTTGAGAAAAACGATGTCAGCTTACAATACCATTTCCTTTTTACCTGGGGTAGTAAAACCGATGCAGGTAAAGAGCGAATCATTCCTCTTATCCCCCAAATCATGCCGTATGTGTTTTCCTTTTACTTTGCACGAGGCCAAGAGAACTACTTGATCACCAGTCCGCGCGGGTATCGGGTTCGCATTGACAACTGGAGAAATCGTCAATTCTACCCATTGATGAAAGAATTGGGAATCAACTGTGCAGACACTCCCCGCCGCATGGTGCCCTACTGTTGCCGCCACACATACGCCTCTCTGGCCGACCGAGCGGGGGTAGATAAAGATACCATCATTAAAATTGTGGGCCACACAAGTTACAAATTCACGAAGCGAATTTACATACACGAAAAGCTGCCACAGCTTCAGGCTGAAACCAATAAAATTGATCGCCTGGTAAAACAAGAAATCACAAACAATAAAGAAAGAGAAGGAGATGTAAATGGTTGTCGTAGTGGGAAAACCGGAAACCGCCGAGAGCGTCCGGGAATTGAACTTTCGTGGCGAATTTGAAGTCTGCGAAATCGTGGAACGCAGCATTCCAGCAATCCAACGCCAGTTGGAGCAGAACGGTGAACAAATATCCCACCTGGTCTATGATGTGCGAATCATCGGCAACATAGATCAATCCCTTGGTTTGTTGGAGCGAATCTGCGTCACTGTTCCCGGCATTAAAATAATCGTGGTGACCGAGGGGTTATCCACAGACAGCGCTTTCATGCGGGACATCCTGACGCTGGTTCCTGCGGAGCAGATTGTCTCTGATCACGGCGCGGAGTTGAAACGTGTACTGAACACGATGCTCTGCGACGCCGGATTGATCAGCGAAGATACCGTCCAAAACGACACTCCTTCCCTGGAAGAACCGACGCCCCCAGGAGAAACCGCCCAGGCACCTCCGGCCACCAGCGAGGTAGTCACTCCGCCCTCGCAGATTGACCGCGAGACTGCCCGGTCGCACCTGGTTCTACCGAAACCACGGCTGCGCGGGCGAAACGCCACCACTATCGCAGTCTGTGGAGCCGGACACCGCATCGGCACCACAACACAGGCCATGCAGTTATGCCTGTATGTCAAGGCCATGGGCTATAAAGCTGCCGTCATCGAGATGTCCGTAAGCAGTCTGACCCCCTACACGCAAATCAGCGATGAAGTGGTGCTGTTTGATGAAAAGCACTTCCGCATTGAGGGGGCCGACATCTACAACGATAAAACCTGTATCCTTGCCACCAAAACCAAATATGATTATCTGATTCTGGACTATGGTGCTTTTGGAGAACTGAGTGAAGTAGCCGACTACCTGCGAAACGATATTCTGGTGGCCGTCTGTGGTGCCAAGCCCTCGGAGGTCGATCTGGTGAGTGACATTCTCCGGGTTGACAACGGCACAATCCACTATGTTTTTTCTTTTGTACCGCAAAGAGACCGCGACGATATCCTCAAATCCATGTCTCCCTTTGATGTGCGCACCTACTTTGCAGGGTGGACGCCTGATTACTTCCTGTATTCCGGCAACGATGAACTGTACGGGTACATCACCGGGCAGCTCAAGGCCAAAGAAACAGTACAGAAAAAAGGCGGCCTCAAATGGCCATTTGGGAGGAAAAGAAAATGAAAAAGAAAACCGTCCCTACCAGACATGCCATCCTGATGGCGGGCATCCAGGAAGAAAAGCGTCAGGCACAGCTTAAAGAAGCATACGGCATCACGGAAGAAGTAACGGTCGTGGAGAAAAAATCACGCACCGCCCAGCTGCTCCGGGTATTGGTCAATGCCATATTTGTGATGATGCGCTGCGTCGCTCTGGTCGTGCTGATTGTCCTGGCGATCATCGGTGTGGCCACGCTGATCTATCCCAATATGAGAGCCGCTGGTCTGGAAACCTGGCTGGAAATCGAAACCCAGCTGGCCGAATATCTTTGCAAATAGAGCGCCAAAAAGAATCGGCATATCGCAGTAAATCGGTTGTGCCTAACAGGCACAACTGCAAAATAAGACAAAGAAATGCGAGGTAAAAGATTATGACTATCCCCATGCCCAAAAAAGAGTACATCTCCATCCAAATGACCCCCGAGCACCGCAATCGGTACAACATTCTCACCGGCGCACTGCTGGAGCGCCAGCAGTCTGATCGAAGCTATCTGGCTGCATGCTATCTTTTGTCCGCTGACGAAGATATCTTCGATATCTCTAAACCGTATGTGTCGTTTGATGGTATCGACTTTGCGGCCATTCGTATGCGCGTCAAAAAGCGCTTTGGTACTTACAACGAATACACCGCCATTGAAGTAGGTTATAGTCTTTTCACCTGGTGTAACTGCAAAGTGAATCCACACGAGATGGCACAGAGTGGGCCGTTCTGGCTCCCGTTGATCTGCAACGCTCTGCTCATTCAGGGCAATGCCGCCAATGTTGGGGAGTGAGCGCCATGAAAAACTTGTACTTCTCCCTTTTGCCTGATGCCGAAAAGGCAAAGTGCAAGACAGAAAAACAATGGTTTAAGTTGGGCTTTGTTCCCGTATCTCAGGATGCGGGAACCATCATGTATTCCAATCGTTTCTGTACTGGAAAATACAGATACTTGACCTCCGAAGAAGTTCGCAAGGCTACCAACGAGGAAATGACCCCCTACCACGAGGAGCAGCGGCGCAAGCGCCGCTCCCGCTATCTTCAATCGAAGAAAGAACGGGAGCAAGCAATCCGCTACGGAGAGCTGCTGTCCCTGTGTGACCAGCAGCGGCAACTTGATGAAGAAAACTACCGAGGGACCATCCCTACCCTTACGGTGTCCATTGACATTGAAACAACGGGCCTGGATTTTAACCAGGATGAAATACTTCAAGTTTCAATTCTGGATATTGACACCGGGGAAGTTTTGCTGGACAGCTATGTGAAACCGTACTTCACAGAAGATTGGCCAGAAGCGCGGCGAGTAAACCACATCACAAAAGAAATGGTTTGCAATGCTCCCTATATTTACGAGCTTTTGCCCCGATTAAATCAGGTGTTGGCGCAGGTAAAAACCATTGTCGGCTACAACTTCACAGGGTTTGACAATGGTTTCTTGACCCGCTACGGAGCCAGTTTCAACGATGAAACCATCGTTGAGGATCTGAGCAATATCTTCGCCGCCATCTACGGGGAGTTCTCACCGAAGCATGGCGATTTCAAGTTCAAAAACCTTTCGACCTGCGCCGACTATTTCGGATACGATTGGGGCGAAGAAACTGCCCACAACAGTCTGGCAGATTGTCGAGCCACAGCGTTTTGCTATCAAATGGCGCTGGAAGAAAAGTACCAGGAACTTTATCAAGAGAACATACACAAGCGCGACTGCGGATTTTTCGACGAGAGCTATGATGCGTGTGGTGATTACAATGGCTGAGTTTTGCCTGGATTGTTTTAACAGAATGAACGGCACCCACTACAAAGAAAAACAAGTCTGGCTGGAAGAATACCTTTGTGAAGGTTGCGCCGAATGGAAACCCTGCGTAATGCAGCTGTACCCCAAACCGATCATTTGTAGAATCGTGGATTTTGCAAGAAACAACACAAAAAGAGACGGAAAGTGAGGAAAAACAAAATGAACATTATTGCTGTAGCAAACCAAAAGGGTGGCGTGGGCAAAACCACCACCGTCGTGAACCTTGGCGCGGCTCTGGCCCGCAAAGGTAAATCTGTTCTCTGTATTGACTTTGACCCCCAGGCGAATCTCACCAACTATGTGGCCGGGTGCGAACCCAGGGAAAACTCCATCGCCAGCGTGATGCGTGCAGCAGTATTGTTCCAACCTGCTGACATCCGCGAAACCATTTATCATTCCGAGAGATTCGGGTTCGACTTCATCCCCTCGGACCTGCGGCTCAGCGAAGCGGACATCTACCTTGCTACGGCAATGAGCCGCGAAACCGTGCTGCGGCGCGTGCTGGAGCCGGTGCGTCAGGCGTATGACTACATCCTGATCGACTGCAACCCCAGCCTGGGGCTGCTGCTCACCAATGTGCTGGTTGCCAGCAACCAGGTCATCATCCCGGTGCAGACACAATACTTTGCCACCCAGGGGTTGTCATCGTTGGAGGGCGTCATCGGCAATGTGCGCATGACGCTGAACGCTGACCTGACTACCGTGAACATCCTGCTCACATTCAAGGACAAAACCAGCGTGGCCACCGCTGTAACCGAGACGCTGCGCGAGCAGTACCCGCAGTCCGTTTTTTCCATTGAAATCACCAGAAAGCAGGAAGCCGTCAACAGTTCCATGATGGGCAAACCTGCCGGTGGTGACACGGGGGCAGAATACCGCGCCCTGGCTGACGAACTGATTGCGAGAGAGGGGTAAGTACCATGAGCAAGAACTTTGATTTTAAGGGTCGTTTGGCCGGAAACAATTTCGGGCAGCAAATGAACACCCAGGCAGCCTCCGTTGTCAGCACGCTGGCGGGCCGGACCGCCAAAGATTCCGGCTGGACAAAGAAATTCCAGGTATTGGATATTCCCCTCACCAAACTGCATGAGTACCCGGAGCAAAAAGTATTCAGCATGGACGAAGCCGAACTGGAACAACTGACCGAAAATGTGCGGTCCTCCGGCATCCTCCAGCCCCTGATCGTCAGGGTACACCCGACAATTCCGGGCGATTTTGAAATCATCGCCGGTCACCGGCGCAGAGAGGCCGCACGGCGGGCCGGGATGGAAACCGTACCGTGCCAGGTGTACATGGGCATGACCGACACCGAGGCCAAAACCGTCTTTTATGCCACCAACATGGGACAGCGCAGCGAGTTGCTGCCCTCTGAGCGGGCTGCCGGGTACAAGGCGCTGGCCGAAGTGCTGCGCCTGGAAGGCAACGGCGCGGTCAACGAAGTTGCCAAGATCGGCTCCGAAGGCAAACGGACAGTCTATCGCTATATGCGCCTTGTAAATCTGGAAAAGCCGCTATTGGATAAGGTGGATAAAAAGGAAATCTCCGTGTATGCGGGGGCTGCTTTGGCAGACTTGACGCCGACCGCCCAAATGAACCTGCTGGCCGTGCTGGAACAGCACGACCAGGACGGCATCACAGAAAAGGCCGCCAAGGAGGTAGCCGCTCTCCAGCGCCATGATGTTGAAGCGATTGAACGCTGTCTTTTCCCCGTCCGGGAAAAGAAGGCCGCCCCGGCCCCCAAGGCAGGTAAATTGAAGCTGAACCCCAAGCGTTTTGACCACTATTTTGTGGGTCTGGATACCGAGGAGGAAAAACTGGACTATCTGGAGGCCGCTTTGATCGCCTATAGCACAGCCCAAAAGAAAGGTGATGGCCAATGTTGACTTGCAAGATAACAGATTTTTCGCGGCCCACTCAGACTATAAAATCATCCTGTCGGGCGCGGTTTTCCGTAACCCTTTATGTGGATGAACAGCCCTTAGTGGAGATCCATAATTGTGTGCTGCTGTACAACCAAAAGCTACAGGCATACTATGTTGGGTATCCTGGATATAAACGCGGCAATAGATACGACAACATTGCTTCTGTCGTGTCGCCAGAAACGAATGCCGAAATCATTGCTGCCGCAGTCCATATTTTGGGACAGAACCAGTGATAAAATGAATATGGAAGGAGAAAACAATGAGATTTTCCAGACTACACGGCAGCGTTCTTGCCGGGGCATTCTTTTTGGCCAGTTCTCGCGCTCACCTGAGAATCCCGGCAATCCTGTCTGGCACGGTAATGGTAGTGCTGGCATTGTCGGGGTGTACTGCAGCTGGCTCTTCTTCCGTCCCAGAAGCTGCTTCCACACCAACACCGCCCCCAGCAGCAACAGCAGAATCAGCTTTGCACGAGAGTACAAACCCTGATACGGTTGCCTGGCTCACGATTCCCGGCACCAATATCGACGGGCCGGTGCAGCAGGGGCCGGATAACGACTACTATCTGCGCCGGGACAGCGACGGCAATGAAGATTACCGTGGCTGTTACTTTGCTGATGCCGACGCTATCGTTTCTCTGGCCAATCTCAGCCGCAATGTGGTCATCTACGGGCACACCTTCACTGACGGCTGGGAGGGCGGCTTTGAACAGCTGGACAAGTACTTAGACACTTCCTGGGCACAGAATCACAAAGCACTCCAACTGGAGATCAACGGCACCGTGCTGGAGTACGAAGTATGTAGTGTGGGCTTCTGCGATGTTGAGGAAACCAGCCTTCCCATTTACTGTAACCTAGAGGATGAGGCATTTCGCTATCTGATCGAAGATGCAAATGCCCGAAATCAGGTAGACGGTTTGGAACAGCTTTCTGCCGGTGACCAGATTTTAACACTGGCTACCTGTACAGAAAAAGAAACCGAGCGTTTGGTTATTGTAGCAAAGCAAATTTATGATACAATGATTGCAACAGAGGAGGACGCGCACTCATGAAAAATCAAATCAAATTGTTCTGTATTGCCCTCGCCGGTGCTTTCATGCTTACGGCCTGCGGCGGGCCGAAGCTAATTGGCGTGACGCTGCCGGAAACGCCGCTGGTGCTGGCCACCGGCGAAACGGCTACGGCAGAAACCTCGTATACCTATGACGGCGAAACGCCAGAGAACGCCCAGCCGGAAGTGGTCTATACCAGCGGCGATGCGGCTATCGCCACGGTGGACGAGAACGGTGTTATCACTGGCGTGGCCGAGGGCGAAACCACCATCACGGCCACCGTGGGCGAACTGAGCGCCAGCCGCACGGTATCGGTCATCATCCCGGTGGATTCGCTGACCGCCGAGGATATTTCCCTACACCTGGCCGATGGCGCAGCCCCGCTGACTTATGTGGTGACGCCGGAGCATTTCACCGGCAATTTGACCTTTGCCAGCGCCGATGAGAGCATCGCTACTGTAGATGCAGCCGGACAGGTCACGCCTGTGGCCGTGGGCGATACCACCGTCACCGTGACCGCCCCCAACGGGCTGACGGCCACCGCCGCCGTGCATGTGTGGGACGGCCCCAAGGCCCTGACGCTGACGCCGGGCAAGACCGAGATCACCACGGGCGGCGGTACGCAGATCGCCGTGGCGGATGAAGCTGGCAACGAAGTAGCCGCCGAGAGCCTGACCTGGACATCCAGCGACGAGAGCATCGCCACTGTGACCGAGGGCTGGGTAGACGTGACCGGCACCGGCGCGGTGACGATCACGGCCAGCACCGAATATGGCGTTTCTACTTCCGTAGAGCTGACCGGCGTCGCACCCGCTGCGCGACCGGCAGCCAGCGCAGGGGCCGCCTCTGGTGCTGCCGCTGGCTCTGCCAGTTCCGGCGGCTCTGGAGCCGGTGGCAGTTCTGCTCCAGCAGCCGGTGCCGGACATGGCTATTGGACCGTGTACGGTGACGGCGGTGCACTGGATTTGATCAATGGCATTCGTGCCTCCGTAGGTTTAGGTGCACTGACCTGGGACGATGGCTTGGGCGATATTGCCGCCGCCCGGTGCCGCCAGCTGATGGACGATTTTAGCCACAACGGAATGACTGCCCCGGAGATTTGCGCCATGGGTGCGCCCGACGCCTCCTCTGTAGTTTCTTCCTGGCAGGCCAGCAGCGCCCATTATGCACAAATGGTCTATGAGGGCTACACCCGTTGCGCAGTCGCTCACTGCTATGATGGCGATGGCTGTCATTATTGGTGCGCCACGTTTGGTTGATAAGTAAATATAGCCGCAAAGAGGTACGACAATATCGTACCTCTTTTTTCTTTCTGTATTGTATTGGAAGGAGGATTGAATTGGAACAATTATCAAAGAGCGAAAAGCAAATCATGAACTCTTTCTGGAATAGCACTTCTCCGCTGACCGCAAATGACCTGCTTTCCGTATGTATCGGTCGCACCTGGAAAACGCGGTCTGTATTCCCTCTGGTAAAGAAACTTCTTGAAAAAGGTTTTTTATCTGAGGTTGGCTTCGTGCGCTGCGGAAAGACTTATGCGCGAACTTTTAGACCTGCAATTTCACGAGTTGAATATTGGGCAGAAGTTATACGACAAGAGAATTTGACGAGAGCCCAAGTTTCAGAATTGAAACGGCTTCTCAGTGTGCACTATAAAGCATCATAATGTCAATACCTAAAAGTCCCCCATAAGCCCACAACAACAGCCACCACATATTTACAATTGCAATCATCATTTTAGTTACCATTCGAGGAAACCGTTTATTTGCACTAAGCAACGGAAGAATCGAAGCAAACAACTGCTGCATGATAAGGATGGCACTTACAAGCAAAATCCCCGCTTCAAATACAATCATTTCCAAGTCCGCCAAACGACTTCCCCAGATAACATCTCTAAAAATGCTGTTAGCTGTGTACTCGCTCAAAAAATAGAGTATCAAGGTTAATGCGGGTAACATACTCCACAGAGCAAACATTTTTCTAGATGCCGGAAAATAGATTTCGTGTTTTCCGCATTTCATGTTTACTGCGAAAGCGACACTTGACATCACCACAACGGCAAGAACCAAATAAAAATATTGGTGGACAAAGGAAGCCACTGCCAGTAAAGCACACAGGAACAATAACCCGGCACAGCTATTGTAGGTTGAGTTTCCTACATTACCGTATGTAATATTCTGGACAATAATCGTGCGGTTATTGTTCAATACCACACCTTTTTCGAGCCTAACGCTTTCGCATGATGACGGTTTAATTGCCGACCACACAGTGGCAATAGTGGAAATAATTGTAAGAATCATCATTACTAAATCGACCATTTTATTCTCCTTTCTTACTGTTGGAAGGGTATTAGTGTGATGGTTAATCACATCAGCTATCATATTTACTTTTGTTAGATTTTCAAGGCAAATTTTCGACTTTTTTCTTTTTTCTATAAAAATAATTACTTTGCAGCATTTGTCAAGCATATCGGTATTCGTTTTTGAGGTGTACCATGCCAAAAAGAAAGAATCGCGTTTGGGACAGCAGCTAAAGCCCCACATTTATCCATTCATCCTTTGAATTTTTAATGATAAAGAAAGAGGTAAAACAGAATGAATAAACCCAGATTGCGCCAGTTTCTGGCGCTTTTTTTAGTGTTGTGTATGCTGTGCAGCACAACACTACCGATTTATGCCGAAGTTCCTACTGGGGAAGTAACGCCGGTAGAGACTTCTGTATCTGTGTCCACGCCCGAAAACGCGGCTAGTGACGCCGGTACAGAAAAAAGTTCCGATGACGCATCTTCTCTTTCTTCGGCCACCCCTGAAACAGCCCTGAGCGAAGCTGCCCAGGCATTTGTGGACGCCGTTGCCGCGCTGGACCGGGAAGGTATCTTGACCGCGATCAACGCCTGGGGCCTGGCAAGCCAGGCTTGGCAGGCCGATCAATCGAATGCCGAACTGACCGCAGCGTTGGAGGCCGCCACGGAAGCCTCGGATGCGGCGGCGGCTCCCGTCTATGCCGCGGAAGATCTCTATATGGCTCTTTCCGATGAGGAGCGCGAGATCGACGCCGTCAAGGCCGCTTACAGTTCTCTGACCGCGCTGTTCATTTCCATGCAGTTGGCCATGCAAAACCCGGTCGTCCCTGGTGGCGGTGGTGATGAACCTGATCTTGAGGAAATCGCCACTGTACTCTACGGCGATTTGCCGGATGCGCCGACCGGCAGCTATATTGGCGAATATGGGCTGCCGGTTGCCACTGGCGACACCAAAATCAGCATTTCGGCCTGGAAGCACGACTTGCTGGACGCCAGCAGCAAAGGCCGTCTGGACGCAGACGCACTGAATGAAACCAACGCTGTAATGACGGTAGCAAAGCAGGATGGCACAGATTATGCTATCGTTCCCATCGCCGTCCAGGTCGAGTACCCTGCCAACGGTGCTACCACAACAGTTACCCTGCCGGACAGCGTGGAACTTCTGAGCTATACATCTACCGCTGAAAATCTGGTCGTTGCCAGTGAAAAGGAACGAGCCCAAATTTTGAATGCCAGTTACAAGGATTCGTCGGCTTCTGCCTCCGGCTTTTATGTGAAGGCAACCGAAGATTTTTCTGTCACATTCACCTATTCGGCCCCCGACGGCACAACCATCAGCAAAAAGCTCGATGTTTCCATCAACGGCAGTGCGGAATCTGCCGTCCTCCCCGCGTCTAATAGCAATGGTGTCAGTACCTACGCCAACACCCCGACGCCGCCGTTTCCGACCGGCAGAATCACGAAGATCGAGTATGTGGTAAGTACCTGGCTGGTCTGGTTTAATGGCATTGAAGCCTATTGCTGTGATAACGGGCTGTATGCTGCGCCCGATGGCTGCCCGACCTATTCATTTGCATACGTTTCCAAGTTGGAACCTGGACAGTACACCCCCGGAAACCATTATGCCAACCAGGTAAACATTTGGGGTGGCCTCAATCAGCTTTCTATGGGGCTTTTGTCCAAGAGCCACGATGCAAATGATTTTGCTGGCAGCAGCTTTGCCGCCAGCGCAGCAACCACCTACTCCACCACCGGCAACGAAGTTCTGAAAACCGCCTACGAGTATTACAACGACACCCAGCTTTGGATTATCGAACACTATCCGAACAGTGTGGCGGCACAAACCTACATGAAGGCCGCTGCCGCTCTGGAAAACAATGGTCTGGATGTTCGCCCCTATTTAGGAAATGGTGGATATTACACTTTCGCGTATTTTCCCCCTGCCGGTTATAACTGGCAGCGCATTGTCGTTATCGGCCCGGAGATCGACGAAGATGACGATACAAGCGAATTGCCCGAAACGCCGGAAATGCAATACTATTCCGCAGACTGGACGGCCCCGCCGCAGTCTGCCAGCGGCAGCTTCGATCTGACCTATACCGTACACATTGACAAGTCTGCCAACATCACCCATGAGAAGTTGGATGATGCCATCTTCAAGCTGACCCCCAATCCTTCCAGCGGCACGATCAGCGGCGGCACCTGGACCATTGGCGACCCGCAGATTGTGACCACAGTGGACGGCGCCGCCTCTGCCACCTGGACGCTTCATTACGAAGTAACAAAAACCAGCACCACCACATTGAGCGGCAAAGAAGGACCGTACAACACACAGGAGGAGGCCAACGCTGCCGCCGAGGCCGCCAAGAACAACGCGATTGCACAGCTGCAAACTGAAGCCCAGGCCATGGTTGATGCAGCCATTGCTGAAGCAAAAGCTCAGCTGGCAAAAATCACGATTGACTACGAGGAAACGACTGTCCCGCACGGTTTCGACCCCACGGACAGCAGTTCTGGTTCTGTTTCTGTACCGTCTAACGGCTCCACTACTGCTGTTGTGGCAAATCAGCCCTGGCAGGCGCATGTAACCTGGGAAAAGCGCGACGCCCTCACCGGCGGACGCATCACAGAAGATGCGGAGTATGTTTTCTATGAATGGAATGTGGACGCCAACGAATACGAGATCAGCAGCAACTACCGCGTCACGCGCCTGGAAAACGGCCTGTACACTGTGACCGTGACCAACCCGGTCTACACCGATTGGACCGAGGGGTATGTGTATTACACTCAGGACAACCTGGGCAAATTCCGTATCGAAGAAGTCACCGCACCCGCAGGGTATACCGATGCCGCCCTGCAGGGGACCGATTGGGTCGAACACTGGAGCCAGGAATTTGAAATCACTGCCAGCGATCAGACCTACAGCTATACCGGCGACGATGCAGACTACAACCGCCCGCAGGGGAACAAAGTCATCATCAAAAAAATCGAAGCCCATACCGGCGAGATCATCGTGGACGATGCTGTATTCACGCTCTACCAGTGGAACGAGGAACGCGGCCTGTACGAAAAAAGCAAAGACTATGCCTTTGTTCGGGACACCGAGGGCCTGTACACCATCACCTGCCTGCATGATGACTGGTCACAGTATGAAGAAGGCAACCTGTACTACGAGGATACTCTGTGCGATGTCCGAGAAGATACTGTGAACAGCGACGGCACCACAACTGAACACCCGCAGTATTATACCGACTATGAGCCGATTGACTTCTTCATCGACGAGCGTGCAGTCACCACTGACGGCCAGTTTGTCGTGGTGGAATCTAAGTCCCCGTATGGATACTACGGCGACTGGACCGGCTCACGCGAGACACCCAATTTTGAGGTTGAGGATGCTGGGAAGCATGCCTATTATATTCGGCTGACCGACGATGGCTCCACAATCACCCTCACGGATAGCGAATACAATGCCCACGTCCTGACGGAAAATAAGGGCGGGACCCTGATCGAGCTGGGCGACGGCAGCGTGGTGACACTCGACGTTTTCAGTCCGGCGCTGGAAGAATACGACGAAAACAACCTGTTCCGCAACAATCCCTGGTACAGCACCGTTGTTTGGGAAATTCTTTTCATTCTGTCCCGCAAGAGAAAGGAAAAGAAACGCACAACGGAAAAGGTGTAACTTCACCTTGATGGAGGTGAACTATGTCCAGCGATTTAAGGACGGCAATCATTGAAAATATAACCATTGCCGATTTTCTACGCTCTGAGGGTTATGAAGTAATACCACGAGGGCGAAAGCTCACCGTGAAAGGGCATGATAGCCTGGTCATAACACCAGACAAAAATGTATTCACCTGGAACAGTCGCGGTTTTGGCGGTTCTGTGATTGACCTCTACATGGGATTGCACAGCTGCGACGCCCGCACAGCCATGATCGAACTGCGGAAGCAGCTGCCGGAGTACAAAAAGGAACGGCCGAAGCCAAACCAGCCACACCCAGCAAAACCTCCTGCACCAAAAGACAAAGAATCAGTCCCCCTAATTCTTCCCACCGAGGACAAAAACAAATGGCGACGGGTTTACGCCTACTTAATCAGTACAAGAAAAATCACGCCGACCATTGTGAAGTGGTTGGTGCAGGAAAAAACCATTTATCCCGACGAACGAGGCAATCTTTGTTATCTCGGACGAGATGGCAAAGGAGGAATCAATTACTGTGCAAGAAAAGGCACCTTGACGCCCCGCGACGGCCAAAAGGGATACCGCAACGTGGTCGAAGGGAGCGACTATCAAAAGCGCTGTGTGATGAACCATAGCCCCAGTCACACCAAATTGGTGGTCACCGAAGCGGCGGTGGACGCATGGAGCTTCGCTTCGATGCTGGAGATCCACGGCCTCGACCACAAGGCATATACTTACCTTTCCCTGGAAACAACCTACGAGGGGCCGTTGGGAATTTTTCTTGACGAAAATCCCCAAATCAGAACAATCTATCTCGCCCAGGATGCGGACGAAGGCGGCCTAAAGAGCCGGACAAACTGCCGCAAGCTCTTAGAAGAAAAGGGGTTTACTGGCAGAGTGATTGACAAGCTGCCCAACGCCAACGCCCCCGGCGCGAAAGACTGGAACGACGCGCTGATTCTGAAACGCGCAGAAATGGAAAGAGAGCCTGTCGAACAAGCGCCGACCCACACCGATGAACCGACGGTGCAACCGTCGATTGGTTTAGAGCTTACACCATAAGACCAGTTCTTTCATTAGAAAACACACAAAGGAGAATACGATATGATTGATGTAAATACTTTCACTTCTGAAGTGAAAAACCAAATTCTTGGATGGCTCTCTGCTATCGGCACCAACCTGGTCTGCCCCTTAATCACCGCCGCCGCTATTATTTACTGCATTTTCCAGTTGCCGCAGCTGTTCAAGGCTCACCGGGATGGCATGTCGGATGTTTTCTGGGAGTTTATGTGGAAGGAGATTATCGGTCTGGTGGTAGCGGTCGGCACCGGCGTCCTTTGGGGACTTTTGGCTGCCGGCGTGTTCGGAACCACTGTTTAATCCGCTGTGTACAAAAACCTGCTGCCCAGGATGTTCACCCCCTGGGCAGCAGCTTATTTTTTCATCGGGGATTGAAAAATGGAAGTAATCGGAAAATTTATCCTAAACCTCATAGCAGACAGTATCGCCTCTTTGATACATGACATTTTCGTGGCTCTTTTGACAGTCATTATGGATTTTGTCAGTAAAATGATCGTGTCTCTTTGGGATGATTCCGTGGTAAGTGCTATCGTGTCCTGCTCTAGTTGGATAGCTATGGGGGTATTTGCTGTCGGCTGTATACTGATGCTCTATGACATTTTAGAGGCCCGCTCAGAGGAAAAAGCTGTGTATATGTCCGCTGTTACAAAAAATTTTGTCTCTGGATTGGCTTTTGCTCTTTTCGGTCCCAAGCTGGTGCATGTGATGACAAAAGCCATATTAAGTTTGATTCAGCTTCTGAAATTGAGCGATTCAGTTACAAATTTCGAGGGAACAGAGTATGCAAACTCGTTGACCAACTTGTGGTTGTCTCCTGATCTTGTTGTCGGCAGCAGCCTCCTGGAATCTGTGATCTGCTTCTTTATTGTCGTAATTGGCAGCGGAGTTTTTATCTATAAAATCACGTTGCGCTTTGTACAATTCATCACTTTAATTGCCATGGTTCCGCTATACGAAACCAGTGTCTTGCGAGGCGATCAAACAGCCTTCTCAGGCTGGTTTCGCCAGGCTATGGCCGTGGGCTTGACTTTTTTCTTTGAGTACTTTTTTTATGCCCTGGCTATCACTTTACTGATGAGTACCGGCATCGCCAATACGTTTTTGGGGATGGGCTGCCTGCTCGGTATGGGTGGTGTGAGCCGCACGCTGGACAAATATGGTTTATCCAGCGCTGGGCCGCATATCAACCCAACGGGCGTCGCATATTTCGCAGGGGCTGTCAAAGGACTATTAAAGTAGCCACCGCGTATGCAAAAGCAAAAAGAAAAACAATCGAACCATCGAAAAAAACAAGCTGTGCCTAATAGGCACAAACCCACCCAAAAGGAGGAAAAATGACTACGCAAAAGTACCTCTGTCCACCACGGCTGCAAAAGAAATTTCTTTTGTGGTGGTGGACAGTCCCGGAATTGATTCTGATTGCCACTTTGGTGGTAGCAACATTTTACCTTACTTCTTTGGAACTGATGGCTCTGACGCTATTTATTGCCATTGGTGCGGCACGGGTGGATTTTGAACACAATCTATTCGGTGCATTGCGTACAAGAACCCTTTACCAGCTTTTCACAAAAACCTTTACCGCCAATGAAAAGCTCACAGCAAAAGAAGAAAAGCGCCAGCGCAAACGCCTGACGAAACAAATGCGTTCTCGCTTGCCTATCCAGGATTTAATTCAGTTCCGTTTTGCCGACAACGGCATCTATGGCGGCAAGGACGGCAAGGAGTTATTCCGCTTCTACCGCTACTATCCGCCGAACACCGACGTAATGACAGATGAAGAAATCGCGCAGGAAATCGAACAGCTGTGCCGGTTGTTCGATTCCCTGCGCTGCCCCTTCACCATGTTCGGTACAGATAAAATCGAGGACATGAGCGCCCTCAAGGAATACTACCGCAGCTTGCCACGCCGCTATGACCACATTCTGGCAGACGTAGTCAACGAGATCGAAAGCACCGAAACAAAATCCAGTGCCGTGCAGCGGGCGTATTATTTTATCTACAAAGCGCAGTCTGAGGAGGATGATATCTACACCCTGATCGTCGGCAAAGGATATAAAATTGACCGCGTAAAAAACGACGAAATGGCCGTCCTTCTGCGCAATTACCTGGTCCGTGAGTTCATCAATGTGGATATCTACACCATTGCCGAAGAAGTGAAAAACTACCCCACCATGGCAAAGGCCAAACCGGCGATCTACAACAAGGAAATTCAGCGCCGTCTTTGCCCCAACCGCATTGACTTCACCCGTGACCATGCCGAGCAATCCGGCCTGATGCGCCGAACCCTTATGATAAAGAACTTCCCGGCTCAGATTCCGCCGCGTGCCTTGTACACGGTAGCCAGCATGCGGGGCACTTCTTTCACCATGCGAATGACCCCGCTCCAGAAAGACAATGCGCGAAAGCTGATTGACGAGCAGATTCGTAATAAGGCCGTTATCGGCGGCAAAAGCCAGGCCACGGAACAAATGGACGCAGCCCAGGAGACTATGGACATCAAAAACTTCTATGCCGAAGTCACCCGTAACCAGAATACCATTTACAGCGTCAACGTGTATATCGAGATTTACGGCAAGACGCTGGAGGACCTGGCTAATCTGGAGCAGCAGGTAAAGATTGAGCTTGCAGGCGTCGGCATTACCTATGACCAGCTGAACTATGAACAGCGCAATGGTTTTTCCTCCGTGCAACCGCTGGGCAGCGACCACTTTATCCTGTGTTCCAACAATCTGCCCAGTAAAACCGTGGCAGCCCTGTATCCCTTCAGTTACTCCAGCCTGATTCATCCCCATGGCATGCCCCTTGGCCGTACCGACCGAGGCGGCCCGGTGTATGCCGACATCTTCCAGCGGGATGACCAAATCACCAACGGTGTGTTCTTCATTTCTGGCTCCGCTGGACAGGGTAAGAGTTACCTTCAGAAAAAAATTCTGACCTTTATGGTGACACGCGGGGTTCACTGCTACGTCATGGACCCCGAGAATGAATACAGCGATGTCACACGCGGCCTGGGCGGTGTCGTGATCGACTGCGCTTCCGGCAACCACAAAATCAACATCTTCGAGGTGCGCAGAATTAAATTGGAGGATGATGTAGAGGAAGGAGCCGAGCTGCCGGAGATTTCCAATGAATCGCCCATGTTTTTGCAGCATCTTTCCTGGCTCAAAGATGAGTTCCGCATTATGATGCCGGAGATGCCGGACAGCACTCTCCGTGCGCTGATGATTCTGGTCCAGGGAATGTATGCGTCGGTGGGCATCGATCAGCACACCGACTTTGACCGGCTGCGGCACGAGGACTACCCCACATTCAGCACGCTGTATGATTTCGTGCAAAAGCAGTTGGGCAAAAACAGCTACCCCATGCTCACCAAAGAAATGATTTCTGAGGTCCTGTTGTATATCAATGACCCGACTTACGGTGAGCTGTCCAACATCTTCAACGGAACGACCACCATTGACGTAAAGAACAATCCGCTGATCTGCTTCTCTATGGGCGCTCTGCTGGAGGGCAGCGAACAGCGCCTTCAGGCCGTGGAGAACAACCTGAACACCTACATCTGGTCCATCGTGCTACTCCGTGAGTTCCAAGTGCTTCTCAGCTTCGATGAGTTGTACATGTACCTGGAGCAGCCGCTGATGGCCAAATACATCAGCTATTTTGCCCGTCGCAGCCGCAAGTATAACGCCTGTATCGGTGTGGCCACACAGCAACTCCAGGACTGCCTGGATGAATCGGTGCGACGGTACAGCTCCCCGATCATCAACATGTCCTCTTTCAAATTCCTGTTTTACAGCGGACAGGTTGATCTCCAGGATATGAAAGAGGCATTGAAGCTGACGGATGGCGAAGCCGCTTGCATCAGTGTTTCCAACAAGCGTCACTGCCTGCTGAAAGCCGGTAACGGAAAATACTACATGGAAGTGGGGACGCTCCCCTTTGAAGCCGAGTTGTTTGGTGACAAAGGGGGCATCTGATGCCTGCCAAGATTGCGATTCTCATCGCGCAGAAACTGGCCGATGAGAGGACCCGCAAAATCATCATCACCATCGTGGCGGTGGTGCTTTCGATCATCTTTCTGCTGGTCGCCGGTCTGCAGGCGATCATTGCGCTGTTCACGATAACCCTCTCCACGTTTCTCACCGAGGACACATCCCTGGTCGGCCAGGCCGTAGCGCTTATGGACGAAGCCAGGGATGCCTATGTGGATGAGCAAATGGCCGAGTACCGGCAGCGGACTGACCGTAACGGTAATGAATACCGTAACGTCATCCTACAATGGGAAAACGGTTTTTCCAATAACGACAAGGAAGTTCTGACCATTGTTTCCTGCTATTATGAGCAGGATTGGGAAACGGATATGTCCCCGCTGGCCTGTTGGGTCGCATTGAAAAGTGTTTCCTTCTCCACCAGGGAGCGCGGGCCATATTCCTGCGGTGGCTGCATGAGCCGGAAGGTGTGCGACGGTCACCCCGATGGTAACGGGGGAACCTATCACCACAGCGATGACAGCGCCGATTGCGATAACTCCCACACAGAAAGTTATTGTCCCGGAGATCACTATGACTTGTATGTGACGGCTCGTTTACCTGGCTGCGAGAACTGGAACGGCGAAAGCGGTGCCACTGAACAGACCGTTGCTCAATGGGAAGAACTGTGCAGCCCCTCTTACACCGGCGAAAGCGAAGTCATGGAACAGTACCTGCAGGAGCTACAGGCGGCGACGCTGAATGACGATTGGGAAGGTTGGTCCGAAGTCAATATCGAATGGACCAAAGTGTTGTATCAGACCGACTGGGAGGACCTGTATGGTGTCACCGTCACCCAGGTCGGCATTACCAACACAGACAGCTTTACCCCGTCTGAAGATTACACCGGCGGGATCACCGGCAGCGGCAACGGAACTTTCATTATACCGCTGGCCAGCTACAGCTACATATCCTGTCACTTCGGAGAGCCGGATGGCTGGACAGGCGCACCGCACGGGGGAATGGACTTTGCCGCCGGTTACGGAACGCCGATCTATGCCGCCGCTGATGGCGTGGTCGTGAAAGCCGGTTATCATAACAGCTGGGGCAACTACGTCAAGATCTACCATGGCGTTGTGGACGGCAATCAAATCTACACTCTCTACGCGCACTGCTCCTCCCTGGGCGTTTCTGCCGGTCAGACCGTGACCCAGGGTCAGACAATCGCAGCGGTGGGCAGCACCGGCGACAGCACCGGCAACCACCTGCACTTTGAGGTGTATGTCAACAATACTCGCGTTGCGCCGGAGAATTGGTTGTAGTTGCCGTATACCCACAACTCAAAAAGCAACATAAAACCGTTGATTTTTCTGTACCGTTGTGCAATCTGACGGCAGATGCACGGCAAAAAACAAACGATAATATGTAAAATATGCAAAAGGTGACGGCAAGGAAATATTTAGAAAGAAAAAAAGCCGTACAAAAAGCCGTACAAAATATCCCTAAAAAACCGCGCTGCACTGCGGCGCGGTGTGTTGCTGTACGGCACTTGTGCCGTACAGCTTTATCCTGCATTTTCCCTACTGCTTTCAAATTTTCTCAAAACAAGGGAAAATCATCTCCAAGAAAGGAGCGGTAAGATGGACTTGTACAAAAAGACATACCGTGTTAGTGAGGAAACGAAAAAGACGGTGGAGGAAATTGCCGCACAAGAAGGCTGCACTGAAACCGCCGTGTTTGAGAACGCCATCCGCTACTACAAAGACTACCTGTATATGCAAACCGACGGGGCCTTCATCAATGAGAGCGTGAAGCGCACCTTCCTTGCCAGCGTCAACCTGATGGAAACACGACTGAACAACCGCACCAACAAGGTGCTGTCTGAACTGGCGATCCAACAGGCTATAATCTGCCAGGTTCTTGCGCACGAACTGGAAATCAACCCCCGCGCGCTGGACAATTACCGCCGCGCCGCCGTGGAATACTTGAAAATGAATGATCGTGTGTTCCGGCTGGAAGATATTTTGGAAGAATGAGCCTATTTCTCTTGCAAAAACGCCGGATAATTCCATCGAATTATCGAGAAAAACAGGTTGTGCCTATTAGGCACAACCTGTTTTTCTCCGTCCGAAAGTGAGGTGAGACAGTGAAAGTCAAAGCAATACTCAACTCCGGCTATTTTGCCAATACCCGCCATGCCACAAACTACATTGCGTATATCGACCGGCAAAGCCCCATCTTCGACCAGAACGGTACAGAAAAAAAGGTGCTGTCCGCACAGGTGGAAGTGGAAGCCCCTGGCAACAGCACTGTATGGCGTCATGTGTACTCGCTGAACGCCAGCGATTGTGAGCGGCTGGGGGTAGACCGCAATTACATGAAAAATCTGATCGCGCTGAAAGCCGATGAACTGGCGAAAGCATATAACATTTCCCCCAACAATCTGCGGATGGTATGCTCCTGGCATAACAAAGACTTTCACCCTCATCTGCATTTTTTGGTCTGGTCCACTGACAGCCGGGAAGCGTTCATACCTCATCGAGAGAAAGAGACTGACAAAAGCGCGGCGCTCAATGCTGCCACGCGTAAAGTAAAAAGCAGTTTCACCAATGAAATCTTTCGCGGCGATCTGGAATATCTGAAGGAAGAAAAAAGCAAGCGCCGCGACAAACTCAATGAGCAGCTGCGTAAGCTGGTCTCCAGCGAGTATCTGGTGGACCGTGAAATCACCGATGCCCTAAAGGATTTGGGGAAAGACCTGCGGGAAACGCCAGGCAAACGCACTTACAAATTCTTGCCGCCGCAACTCAAAGCCGAAGTGGATAGCGTATTGGAAAAAATCATGCAGCGGGACCCGATTTTGCGGCCCATGTATGAAGAATACCTGGACAGTCAAAAAGAACTGGCTCTGACATACGCCTCCTACGAAGAAACACTGGACAAAAAGTTTGCAGAGATCGAAAACAGCTTCTTTCACCCTTATTGCGATTTTGAAGAACGCCGCGCTGGCCGTGCCGAGGTAACCAGGCATAACATCATCATCCATGCCGCCGAGCGGTATGTGCGGCCAACAGTACAGAGAAAAACAGCTTCGCACGCACCTCAGAAAAAGTCAACCACGGCCATGACTTCGGCGGGAAATGCTGCTGTTCTTTCTCAGGCCGGCAAACCACCAAACGCGCCAGCAGTACAGGAAAAAACAGCTTCGCACAGTGAGCCAGAAAACGCAACCCCGGATGAAAAGGTGGATGGTTCCGATTATCAGGAAAAAAGCCCCACTTATGCAGTGCAGAACATGCTGTTTCGCCTAGCCAAAACACTGAACAGCGATCAGCAGCAGACACAAAGAATGAACCGGGCTGCCCACGTCGCCAACGGTCTGACCGGCGAAAAGCAAAATGTGCGAAAGTTGAAAACCGGGCTTTCCGATGAACGCAACCTATCTACCATTGATCTGTAATCACCGATTTGTGCCTAATAGGCACAGTCAATTATTCACGAAACACCGAAACATTTCTAGCTGCAATTTGCAAAAAACATTGCATATTTCGGGGTTAAACGCTCTGAGATGACTTTTCGTTGAAATACCCCTTGACAAAATCATGAGATTAAGCGAAATTGTGTGTAGGAGAATCACACGAAGCACGCGGAGGTACACTTATGAACATCAGCATGCAAGCCTTGGAGGCTATGACAGAACAAGAACGGCTCGACTGGTTTGAAGATATCCCGGAGCAAGAGCTGCTGGCGCAGCTTGATGCCATGGCGGAGCCGGAGCGCCTGACATTGCTTGAGAAAATCCCGGAAGAAATCCGTTGTGGCATGGGCTTCCTTTCCGATCAAGAAATTGCATATCAGGAAGCACGCACCCGCTATAACACAAGTTGGCCCACGGCTGCCGATTTTGGCGGCTTTAGCGGAAAATACGGGCAGCAGTACAAAGATTGGCTGGAAGCCTACTGCCCGGAGGAATTTTGGGAGCTGGTCTGCAAGGGCGAATTGGCAGCTCTCTGTAAAGAGAAAGATGTGGAAGTCGGAGACTTCATTGCCGATACGGTAAAATCTCTGCTTGTCAACAGCCCGGCCCCGGACCAGAACACCCAGCCTTTGGAGCATGTCGGCCACATGAACGCCTTGAAGGCTCAGGCAGAGGAACTGGCCGAACCGCTGATGTTTGGCGGTCACCAGAAAGGCGAACTGGGTGTTCCCAGAATGGCCCGGCCAGTCGCAACCCGTGGGCGGGCCAAAAACAGATTTTTCGATGGCACACAGGAGGATTGGGAAGCGCTGGACCGTGATGCAGACAGCGCTTCTGACCACGAGTTCGCTTTGATCGAGGATGGTGAAGCATCGCCCTTCTAAATATTGCAAATACGTCTACCATTGGGAGCAGGCTCTGTCCTGCTCCCTTTTTGTTTTGGGGAAACTTATGAAAGGGGTCAGCCGATGGAACACAAAACCAAATATAAGCAACTAACAGAGGCATATCTGCATGCTCTTGGTGTAATCACCGAAAGCACCGCCACCTGGGCAGCATTTCTCTGCTCGGCGGCGTATACCTATGAGGAGCGATTTCAAAGCCAGGTGCTTTTGCACCATCAACGACCAGGAATAAAGGCTGTCGCAACGCTGAATCAATGGGACCGTGAAAAAAACCGGCATATTATTCGTGGCTCGCACGGAATCCCTGTTTTTGATGCAAAACATCCAGAATGTCTTACGTATGTCTTTGACTATCAAGACACGGCGGGGCGCAGCACCCCCGGTCTCTTACCGTGGACCGTATACGAAAGCAAATCGGGGATTGCGAGGCACAACCTGCTTAGGCGTAGTGGAGAAAAAAGCCTGGACAGCTATGTGCATACTAAAGTTCAGCAAATTGTAGATACCGAAGTAAAGTCTGAAACATCTGCCGCGATGCGTGCCGAGTTGCAAAAATTCCTTGAACAAAGCGCAAAATATGTGGTCTATACTCGCCTCAATATGCCGGTGGATGATCTGGATACCAGCTCCTTTTCTTTCGCAACGCAATATCAAAACAGACCCAAAGTGCTTGAGCGGCTGGGGACGCTACTCAGCCATTCTCTGGTAGCGTGCCTGTCCCCTGTCCGCGATATAGCCCAAGCCATGCACATGACTATGCCCCCGCCGGAGGGCCTTGCCGTACAGAAAAAAGATACGAGAACCCGCAGCGTCCCGGAAACATCGGAAGTCACCGCTGAAGCATCGCCGGAAGCGCCCAGAGAATGGGGTTTTTATGTAATTCCCGATTTGAAAACCTGGGCCACAAATTCCTCGGAACGCACCCCCATTGAACATTACGAAACCTTTGAGGAAGCTAGGGACCGATTCGCCGCGCTGCGCGACCAACCCTATAACAAAACCAACGATCTGAACGATGACGGCCAGCCCTATGCCCATCTGACATTGGGCCTCGAAAGCAAAGACAAATTGAGTTCCGTTGACATCCTTCAGGTACGGGCGGGCCAGAATTATCTTGTGGAGGATTTTACCCGCATGCAACGGCTGCGGGCCGATTCTGTAGTGCTAGAAAATCTTTCCCGCGTGGCAAGGGAAATCGGCTTTGACCGGGTGCGGCCCTATGTGATGGAGAACGGCAGCTACAAAGCCTTGCCGGATATGCCTTTCTCCCAATGGGAAAACCCGTATTTCACCGTCGATCCCCCGGAGCAGGGCGATACCTTTACTATCTACCAGCTAAAAGGCGGGCCGGAAACACGGGACTATCGCTTTGAGCCTTACGAGAGTTTGCAGGAAGCGGGGCTGGCCATTGACCGGCAGAATTACGATCTGGTCTACACAGCCCCCCTGGATGGCAAAACCACGCTGGAGGACATCTTCCGCACATTCAACCTTGACCGTCCCCCTGACTTCACCGGCCATAGCCTTTCCGTTTCCGACATTGTTGTTCTGAATCGCGGTGGGGACACCAAAGCATATTACTGCGATAGTGCTGGATTTGTAGATGTTCCCTCCTTTCTGGAACAGAAAATGGAAACCGCTGTTGACCAGCCGATAATCAATGAGGATGAGATCAGACGCGCTCTTTGTGACGGAAGCAATTTTGAAAAGGGAAAAATGCGGATTCAATACTATTTTTCCCAGCCGGTATTGCCGCCGAGAGAAGAAATGGTTCGCTGGCTAAAAAAAGAATATGGGACAGGCGGCAGGTCGTGGGACTTTGCCAACGGCTCCCGCGGATGGCTTGATTACAGCAGCAGCGGCTTTGAAATCCAGTGTAATACCGATAATGGGCAGATAAGCCACACACTGACATGGCAGGAAGTTTCCAGCCGACTGCAAGAACTGGTGCAAAGTAACCGTTATCTCACAGACGCAGAATATCCCGAATATGAGGAATGGCTGTCAGCCCGTCAAGCAGAGCAAGATAAAAGGGCAGCCGACTTGGAACAGGCCAAAGAAATCATTCGGGAATACTGCACCGAGAATGGCTTCGACCCACCAGAATTTGAAGATCTCCGCCACATTGACCTGGCCTATTCCTCTACCGGCGAAGGTGACCATAGCATCAATGTCTATGCGGATCTCCTTCACCACAAAATAGTCTATAACGTCGATGGAGAAAGAATCCTTTCCGCGCAGTACGCTTCGACGGCAGAATTGGTTGAACATGAGTTGTCCGGGGTAACCTTTGATGAACTCATCGGAACAGCTGAGCAAGAGTACCAGGAAAGGAAACGTGAACAGGCTATCCGTTCTGCTCCCCAAAAGCGTCCCTGTATTCCTGGCGATATTGTCTATTTGGAAAACGATAAGGCTTTTATTGTCCAGGATATTGGCGAAGGGGAGATTCTTCTGCAAGACCAGGAACTTCCCTTATTCAGCCGCTCTGTGAGTAAGGAAGAATTTTCCCGGCTTCTGGAACGGAACGAGCGAAACAGCCGTCTACAGGCCCCAGCCACTCCCAGCATCGAAACCTCCGAAAAGACGAAAGAATCTACGGCCCCGGAGCAAGTTCAGCCTCAGCCCATCCCACAAAAGACCGCTGTAGAAATACCTATCAATGGAAAATGGACGAAATTCCAGACGGTAGCAGACGCCGAACAGGCCGCCTATGAGGAATATAAGGCAAATATCGCCCGTAACGCACAAAACTACAAAGCTCTGCCGGATGAGCAAACAGAGCCGGGCGGGCCAAAGGCCCGGTTCCAGGACAACATCAACGCCCTTCGTCTGCTCCAACACCTGGAGACAACCGGCATGCAGGCCACCCCGGAACAGCAGCAGCTTCTCGCCCGATATGTGGGCTGGGGCGGCCTGGCAGACGCCTTTGACGCACGAAAGGGCAACTGGCATAAAGAATATCAGGAACTGAAAGAGCTGCTTCCAGAGGCCGAATACGAGGCCGCCAGAGCGTCCACACTTACCTCCTATTACACGTCGCCGGAGATCGTTCGCGCAATGTACAGCACACTGGAGCGCTTTGGCCTGCAGGGCGGTAACATTTTGGAACCGAGCATGGGTGTGGGTGCGTTCTTCGCAAACAGACCGGCCAGCTTCGACGAAAGCGCACATCTGTTTGGCGTGGAGATTGACCCTGTAACTGGCCGCATTGCCAAGCAGCTGTACCCTAAAGCCAATATTCAGATTTGTGGTTATGAAAAAGCCACGTTGCCGGACAGCTACTTCGATGTAGTGATTGGTAACGTCCCCTTCGGTCAGTACAAAGTAAATGACCCAGCGTTTAACCGATATAACTTCCTGATACATGATTACTTCGCAGCCAAAAGCATTGACAAGCTGCGCGTAGGGGGTATCCAGGCCATAATCACGACCAGCGGCACGATGGATAAGCAAACAGAAGATGTGCGAAAGTATCTTGCAGCCCGTTGTGAGTTGATCGGTGCAGTGCGCCTGCCGAATACGGCCTTTAAAGCCCTGGCCGGTACGGAAGTGACAGCCGACATTCTGTTTCTTCAGAAACGGGAGCACATTTTTGACCAGGACGTATCCTGGTTGCACACAGGAACAAATGCGGATGGCATCCCCATGAACCAGTATTTCATCGACCACCCGGAGATGATTTGCGGAAAAATGGAGATGGTCAGCGGCCCCTATGGGATGCGCCCTACCTGTCAGCCTGATACCAGTACTACGCTGGAGGAGCAGCTGCAGGCTGCGATGGGAAGGTTGAATGCCACGTTGGTGAAGGCAGAGCCGGTTATTCTGGAGCAACAGCCAGAAGAGGCAGCTACCCTTCCTGCAGACACTGATGTACGGAATTATAGCTACTGTATCCGTGACGATAGGATTTTTTTCCGTACTGATTCGGTTATGCGGGAAGTCATCGTAAACGCCACCGCACAGGCACGAATCAAGGGCATGGTCTCTATCCTGGCCACCACACGGGAGTTGATTCAGGCCCAGCTGGACGATCTCCCGGATGAGACGATTGCACAGCTTCAGCGCCGGTTAAATCAAGAGTATGACGCTTATACGGAAAAGCATGGCAGGCTTAGCAGTCGCGCAAATGCCCTGGCCATGCGTGAGGACAGCGGATACAGCCTGCTTTGCTCTTTGGAGATTCACGACGACGATCGCAATTTCAAGGCGAAGTCGGATATGTTTACTAAAAGAACCATCCGGCCAAACCTGGTGATTGACCATGTAGAAACCGCCAGCGAGGCTCTCATGCTGTCTGTCCAGGAGCGTACCAGTGTAGATCTGTCCTATATGGAACAACTGACCGGCAAACCCCGTGATGAACTGCTGCAGGAACTGACCGGCGTGGTGTTTCGCGTTCCCGGCGAAACGACAGCTGCCGGTGAGCCATTGTATCAAACCGGCGAAGAATATCTCTCTGGTGATGTACGCAAAAAGCTGGCCACGGCTGAAATATTCGCTCAACAGGACCCCAGTTACCAGGTCAACGTGGACTCGCTGAGAGGTGTTCAACCGAAAGACCTGACGGCATCCGAAATTGAATTGCATCTCGGCACTACCTGGATTCCTCCAGAGGATATCAAACAATTCATTCTGGAAACGATGGAGCCTAATCGCTGGGTAGCGCAATCTATAAAAGTCAGCTATAACCGGCTCAACGCTACCTGGAACATCGAAGGGAGTTCCGTAGACAGCTACAGCTTGAAGGCTACAACCACTTTCGGTACAAAGAGAAAGAATTTTTATGAGATTTTACGTTGCAGTCTGAATTTGCAGGCGGTCAAGGTTGTCGATTATATCGAGGACGTAGACGGGAAGAAGAAGGCTGTACCAAACGTCAAAGAAACTCGCTTGGCCCAGGACAAGCAGCAACAGATTGAGACCGCCTTTAAGGATTGGATATACCGCGATCCCGTCCGACGGCGGCGACTGGTTGATTATTACAACACCCATTACAACAACCTTCGGCCACGCGAATATGATGGAAGTTTTCTGCGCTTTCCGGGCATGAACCCGGAAATATCGCTCAGACCTCATCAGCGTAACGCAGTAGCCAGAATTTTGTTTGGCGGCAACACCTTGGTAGCCCACTCGGTCGGCGCAGGTAAGACAATGGTTATGGGCGCTGCCGCGATGGAGAAAAAGCGCCTGGGGCTGTGCAATAAAACACTGATTATTGTCCCCAACCACCTGACCGAACAAATGGGGAGTGAGCTTCTTAGTCTCTATCCCAATGCTAATATACTTGTTGCCACAAAACGGGATTTCGAGAAGGATCGGCGCAAACTGTTTTGTTCTCGTATCGCTACCGGCAACTACGATATTGTGATTATGGGACACAGTCAATTCTCCAGGATTCCGCTGTCAACCGAAAGGCAACAAAAGTTCCTGCAGGACGAGATCGAACGGTACACGCAAGAAATTGCCAGCGCAAAAAAGGAAAAAAGCGGACAAGATCTGAGTGTCAAGCAAATGGAGGCCACCAAAAAACGCCTTCAGTCACATTTGGAAGAACTGATGGATTCTCCCAAAGATGATGTGGTAACATTCGAACAGTTGGGCGTCGATTCACTCATGGTTGATGAGGCCCACGAATTTAAGAATCTCGCAGTCACCACAAAAATGCAAAATGTTGCCGGTATATCGACCTCAGAAAGCCAGAAAGCAACTGATCTTCTGATGAAAACCCAGTATTTGGATGAAATCACTGGCGGGAGAGGGCTTGTTTTCTGTACTGGCACCCCAATCAGCAACTCACCCGTTGAGCTGTATACTATGATGCGGTATTTACAGGCCAGCACGTTGCGCGCCCATGACCTTTTGTCTTTTGACGCCTGGGCCGCCAACTTCGGACAAACCACAACCTCCATTGAACTAGCCCCGGAAGGTACTGGCTATCGGTCGAAAACTCGCTTTTCAAGATTTTTCAATCTCCCCGAACTGATCAGCATGTGGAAGTTGGCCACCGATGTACAGACCTCCGATATGCTGAACCTACAAGTTCCCGATCTGGAAGGCGGAAAAGCCACAGCTGTGATGTGCCCTCCCACGGAGCTACAGAAAGAAAGCATCCAGGCTCTTGGAGAGCGTGCCGAGAAAGTCCGTGCTGGCAATGTAGACCCACACACGGATAACATGCTCAAAATTACAACGGATGGCAGGAAACTGGCTCTCGATCAGCGGCTGCTCAACCCACTTCTCCCGGATGTTCCCGAAAACAAAGCCACGGCCTGCGCCAGCAAGGTATTTGAGATTTGGCAAAACACCATGGCCACACAATCGACGCAGCTGATCTTCTCCGATCTGGCCACCCCCAGCACTGGAGAATGGAACGTTTACGACGATATCCGTGACAAGCTGATTGCCAAAGGTATTCCGAAGGAACAGATTGCATTTATCCATGACGCTAATACCGACGCCAAAAAAGCCACTCTGTTTGCAAAAGTGCGTGCCGGAAAGGTGCGCATCCTGATGGGCAGTACACAAAAAATGGGAGTCGGAACCAACGTGCAAACCAAATTGATTGCACTCCACCATCTGGATGTGCCCTGGCGGCCCTCGGATATTGAGCAGCGCGAAGGTCGGATTCTGCGCCAGGGCAATGAAAACCCATCTGTGCAGATCTATCGGTATGCAACCGAAGGCAGCTTCGACGCCTACAGTTGGCAGCTGATCGAAAACAAGCAAAAATTCATATCGCAAATCATGACCAGCAAGTCGCCTGCTCGATCTTGTCAGGATTTGGACGAAGTTGCACTGTCCTACGCGGAAATCAAAGCCCTATGCGCCGGCAATCCCCTTATCAAAGAAAAGATGGAGCTGGACAATGAAGTGGCCCGACTAAGTACATTGCGGTCCTCCCATATGTCGCAGATATTCGAACTGCAGGACAAGATCGCTATCGGGTATCCTGCCTCCATACAAAAAGTCGAAGAATCTTTGGATGCGGTTTCCAAAGACATCGACGTTTACAGGGCCAATAGCCGTTTCAATCCAGACGGCAGTGAGAAATTTTCCGCTATTGTAATGGGAACAACCTATACGGAGCGTAAAGCTGCCGACGCTGCTCTGCGCGATGCTCTCCAGGGGGCCACAGCCGGTGACGTCATCATCGGTCAGTACAGAGGGTTCAATATCCATGCCTATTATGACGCCAAAGCGGTCAGCTTTATGGGATATCTCCAGGGCGAGCAGAAATACAACTTCGAGTTTAACCCGAAAGAAAACTTTTCCTCGTTCCGCCACCTATTAGAAAAGCTATCTGATACACAGGCGCTTGATCAGGAGCGGTTGACGATACTGAACAAAAACCTGGAGGATGCAAAAGAAGCTGTAAACCAACCTTTTGCGTATGAGAAAGAGTTTCAGACCAAGCTGGCCAGGTTGAACGAACTGAACACCATCCTTAACCAAGAAGGAGGAAAAACAGACGTGCATCCCGAAATACAAGAACTTCAAGCTAAAATTGATCAAACTTATGCCGCTATGGCTGCCGATCCGCAGAAGTATCTGGAATACTTGAATTTCCGCGGTCAGTGCGTTGGCATGGGTGTGGAAAACAGTGTGGCGGTGTTTGCTCAGAATCCAAAAGCCACCTACTGCCCCAGCCCGGAAGCTATCGGCTCCCCTAAAGTCAAACCTGGAGAGGAAGATCGTTCTATCTCTGTTTTGCGCACCGATGGGATAGAGCGCGTCTATGCTTTGGAGCAGTACGATCTGCCGGAAAGTGAATATCTGGATAAAGCCCCTCTACAATGGACAGAGGCCCAGCACAGCGACCTGATCCACCGCGTTGAAGATGCAGCGCAGTTGGCCGATATATCTGTTTTAAGCGATCTGCGGCATGGCACAGGATTTTTTGATGCGTCCCGAAACGTCATACATATTCGGGAAGGAAACAACAGTACAGAACAACTGAAAAGCCTGCTGGAAGGCTATTCCGAGGCTGTGATTACCCGGACAAGTACATCCGACAAGCCGGTGGCCGAACTGGAAAGCGCCGCCCTGACTGCGCTTCTGCAGGTGCGCTGCGGCGTGCCGATCGATGACCAGTTGGCCGAAAGAATCACCGCCGCCTTGGAAGACGCCGGAAATGTGGGCGGCTTTAGTATGCGGGACAGCGTAGCGCGGCTCCATAACGCGATGGAGTACTGCGTTCGGTATGCCGAGCTTGAACAGACCAGCGAACAGTACCAGGCTCAACAGATTGAGCCGGAGGAACTGACCCCGCAAAGCGAAGCCTTTATGGAAATGATGTAAGGCAGGTGATTTTTTGAAAAAACTGTTTCGCCCGTTGTTGGTGTTAGTCCTTGGTTATGCGCTGTTGACGGGGTTTCAAATGTTCCTGAAGGTGCCTATGGATGGCCGACTAATTCTCGCCAAGCTGCTGCTGGCCATGCTGGCCGTGGCAATCATAGAGCTACTTAACCGTCAGCCCCTGGCTGTCCGGGATGTAAAAGCCGGGCACGGCCAGCACGGCGACGCCCACTTCATGGAGCCGGAGGAAGTCAAGCGGGTTTATCACGAGGTACAGCAAGGAAATGAGACACAACCGGCCATGCTTGTGGGTGCCTCCAAAAGTACCTGGCTGGTCGATACAAGCGATCAATCTGTATTGATGGTCGCCCCGCCCGGTGCCGGTAAGTCCACCAGCCTGTATATCCCCACGATCACCTACAACGCCCGGGTAAATCTGCGCACGCATGACGCCCAGGGAATCGGCCAGGGGGCCAGCATGGTGCTGGTATCTGTCAAAGATGACCTGTATACGATTACCAGCGCCGAACTGAAAAAGTGCGGCTACCGCGTGCTGAAGCTCGATCTGCGAAACGTGTTTTGCTCCTGCCATTTTAATCTTTTGTACCGCGTCAACATCGAAATCGACGCATGGCGCAAGGAGCAAGACGCCAAGCAGCGGGCCGTGCATTATGCCACGGCAGAACGCTACGCCAAGGTCATTGCCAGCGCGATCATCGGTAATACCGGCTCCGTGAACAGTGGTGACAGCAGCGAGTATTTTAACGAGACTGCCCGTGGCCTGATAACCGGCCTGGTCCTGCTGGTGTCTCAGTATGGCCAGGACGGTGAGCGCCACATCGTCAGTGTTTTTAATCTGATTGTCGAGCTGGCAGGGGCAGACAACCCGGAGAAAGGGAACACCGTCCAGAAAAGCCGCCTGGCTGCCATGCTGGAGGGGGTTACCGACCGGCGAATTAAAGGCTATATCAGCACTACCACAAGCGCGGATATTCGAACCACCCTCAATATCGTTTCTTCGGTGCTGTCCAAGCTGCTGAAATTCGTGGATGCGGAGCTGGAACAGCTGATCTGCACACACGACAATGATCTGGACGCTGAACGATTCATCGAACGGCCCACAGCGATCTTCCTGATCGCGCCGGATGAAAACGAAACCAGGCACTTCCTGGCATCGCTGTTTGTCCGTTTCCTGACCGACGATCTGATTGCTCTGGCTGAGCGCCAGGGCGGGCATTGCCCTCGTCCCTTCTACTATTTTTTGGATGAGTTCGGCAACTTCCCGGCAATTCCCGGTGTCACCAGCCTGTTCTCCGCTATCCGCAGCCGAGGCGGGCGCATCCTGGTCGCAGTGCAAAGCTACAGCCAGTTTTTGCTCAAATACGATAAAAACGTCACCGAGATCATCAAAGACAACTGCCAGATTTTGCTCAACACGTTTGTATCGCCGTCGGCCCAGGACACCGCTACCAGCATATCCAAAATGCTGGGCGACGAAACCATTTTGACCGGCTCCTCCTCTCGATCTGACGGCAAGACCACCAGCAGCCATCAGCTGATGGGCCGTCCTCTGATGTCCCCTGCTCAGATGGTGCGCATCCAGCGTGACACATGGATTGTCGAAAAAGCCGGGTATGCCCCCATGAAAACCCATCTGGAAGGCTACTGGAAATACTTGTCTTTGGCTCCCCAGGAGCAGGATTCCACCGGCGAGAACGACTATCTGGAAATCAAACTACTCAGCACGGAATCTCTGCGACAGGCTCTAGGAAGTGCCCCGGCACGCCCTCACGCACCCTCGGCAGCTACCAGAGAACCGCGCCGCAAGCTGGGAGCTTCCCGGCGCGAAGCGGCAGCACTGTACCCCGGAAAATTCAATCCGTAAATAACAACAATGCCCCAGGCAATCCGTTTGCCTGGGGCTGCTTTTTTGGAAGGAAGAACACCATGTTTGTAAAAATTTATAACGGCTTATTTGATTATGGGCTAAAACCCAAGGAATTGATGGTATTTTTGTTTTTATCGTACTGCCAGAACTGCCTGGGCACAGCGACCGTCCGTAACGCCACCATACAGCAGCGGTGCGGTCTGAGCGAGAACACGATCCGCTCCGCCGTGGCCGGTCTGGAACAAAAGGGCCTGCTGGTAGTGTCTGCCCGGCAAGATCGGGATGGCCGCAGGATCTCCAATCAGTACAAGCTCCTGCAGCTGTCCGGCGCATGGGGCAAGCTACCGGTAGAAGCATTCAACCTGGATAAACGGGACTTTGCCGTGTACGCCTACCTCTGCCGTTGCTCCAATGGGCAGCGCAAGGCGTTTCCCTCGTTTTCACACATGGCCACCGTGCTGCACATGGCCATCGGCACAGTGCAAACGGCCATCAAGTCTCTGATGGCCGCTGGGAGGCTCCTCAAAGCCGCTTTCCGTGCCGGGAAGCACAATCTGTACATACTCGTCGAAACGGTCGCACAGGCGCTCCCAGGGGCCAATCCTGACGCACAAAAAGAAAACCGCCGTGCTGGAACACGGCGGCAAAAAGTCGAGATGCTGCTGGCAAGCATAGCAAGTCTCATTTCCAATTCCAAAATACTACACGAGATCGGTGCTTGTCAAGAGGTCTTACTCGTTTTTCTGAAAAGGGCATGTCAAAATTTGCGGAACAGTAATAAGACTAATCCCACTTACAGTACAAAAGAAAGATATTTTTCCCTCTCCAAATTAGCAATAAGGGGAGAAGTGCGCCTTTCGGAACTGCCTGAGCCAGCGGCAGAGGTAGGCGTACACGGCAAAGTCCCGTTTATCCAGGCTGAAGGGTTCCGCGTGTGCTCCGCTTTTCGTGCCCACGGCCTGCCTGATTGCTGCGCCCGATTATTTTTTTCTTTGTACTGTCTTTACAGTCGTTGTCACCAACGGAGATAGCAGGTATAATTTAAGCAACAGGGAGTGACTTTTGCATGAAGATGGTGTTCATCAAATTCAAGCCGGATGGCAAAGAATACGGGTTCGGCGTGCCGGAGGACTACAAAGGCAGCGCCGGGCTGAAGCCTGGCAGCTGGGTGCGGGTGCCCGTCCCGGGGTGTCGCAAAAAGATGCTGCGGGTGGTGGTGCGCGTTGCCGAGACTGAAACGCCGCCAGAAGGGTTGAAGATGATCGGCTACTCCGGGCGGCAGATTGCGCAGACTGCAAACAAAAAAGCCCGCCGCGCCGCACACCAGGGCGGTATCATCTACCTGGCAAAAAAGGCCAAAGCCGAAAAGCGGACCATGCTGGGCGGCAGGCCGATAGACCTGGCCTGGGAGGCCGAAAAAGCCGCCTGGATTGAGGACGATCTGGACATCGAGCCGTATCTGGCCAAGGGGTACAACACCGACGAGGGCCTGCCCAAACTCACCGAGCTGCGCCTGGGGATGCGCATGGGCTTTGATGAGAGCAGCTACGATGACCCGACCTTGCCGCTGCACATCATCAAGAAGCGCCGCGTCCATCAGCTGCGGGATTGGGCCAGAGAGCAGGGCTTGTTGCCGCCCATGTACTACGAGGACCCTGTTCACGGCATCGAAAAAAACCAGTTGCGGGAACTGCTGATCGGTATTGCCAACGGCATTATGCCGGACACCTACGGCCTAAAGCTCATCAAGCTGCACAAGTGCGGTCCCCGTGTCTTGCGTGAAATGCGCCTGTGCCGCGAAGCCGGTATGACCGGCAAAGAAATTCGCCCCTATTGGGCGCTGGGGGTCAAAAAACTGCAAGAGGTTCGCGCCGCATTCCTAGCAGAAAAGGAAACAGACGACGGCCAATGATACAGCCCGGGCTGGCGCTGTAAGGCGCTTTGTGCCTATTAGGCACAAAGCGTTTTAGTCGCCTTGCCGTTATTTTTTTCATCAAGATTTGCAGAGCTGTGTGTCGAACAATCACGCCCGAAAATATAGTGGAGCGAGCAGGAAGCGGGAAAAAATATGCAAGCATTGTAAATAAATATATTGACATCGTGCGCAATGTCTGGTATAATAGTTACAGAATCAAGGAAAGGAGATTGCACTGTATGGCGAACATCAACATCAATATCCGCATGGATTCCGACTTGAAGCAGCAGTTCGAGGCTTTTTGCAATGATGTTGGCATGACGATGACAACGGCATTTACCGTTTTTGCGAAAAAGGCGGTCCGGGAATATCGAATCCCCTTTGAGATTGGAGCCGAAGTTCCGAACGCCGAAACGAAAAAGGCAATTGAAGACGCCAGAAAAGGTATTGGAATGAGTAAGGCTTTTTCTTCCGTAGAAGAACTCATGGAGGATCTAAATGCTGACGATTAAGTATCAGGCCGCCTTCAAGAAAGACTACAAAAGAATTGTAAAGCGCGGCTATGATATGCGCCTGCTGGAAAAGGTGATCGAGCTGCTGGCCAACCAGAAACCGCTGCCAGAGAAGAACCGGGACCACCAACTTTCCGGGGACTATGCGGGATGCCGCGAGTGTCACATCACCCCGGATTGGTTGCTGATCTACGAAGTGGCCGATGAGGAATTGATTTTGTACCTCACCAGAACCGGCTCACACAGCGACCTTTTCTAAGCCCTATTATGCAGAAAAAAAGAAAGCCAAGCGGCTTTCGTCGCTTGACTTCCTTTTCGAATCTGCTTATAATAGTCCCGATAAGAACTCCACCCTGGAAGCCACCTTTCAAATCTGGCAACCAGTAACCACAAGGCTAAAAAACGAGCAGCGTTGTGGGGTAACGTGGTACTAAGCAATACAATCTGTGTTGCATATCTGTATGGTTATAAACCAATTTCCGTTTGGTTTATCGCCTAAACAGTGTACAATACAGTTTGACCTTTGTCAAGGTACACCAGACCCCCACCGTTGTGAAATGGTTGGGGGTTTTTATCGTTGTACCTTGAAAATCGAATATGTTGTTCCTGTAAGAAGTATTTACTTCTTTTGTACTGTGGTCGGCCTCAGAAGCCGCTGGGATGCAACAGACCCCGCCATCAAGTACAACCCTCATAGGCAGAAACCTCCCAGCCGGGATGCTGGGTCGGGGGAAAGCGGGAGAACACCCGCTGCCAGGAACACTATAGAAACACGCTTTTTTCTGATTTTCAAATCGGATTAACAGCGGTGACTGTATGGGTTGCCGCTGTTTGTGCGCTTTGAAAAAAGCGATACAAACAAAAAATGCACCGAGGCATCTCTGCCCCGGTGCGGTGCTTGGTGCGCCGGAAGAGACTCGAACTCCCGACCTTCTGATTCGTAGTCAGACACTCTATCCAGCTGAGCTACCGGCGCATATTCTCTTGGCGTTCTCGCCGGAGAACGTGTTTTATTATAGCGCCCGCCGCCCGGAAAGTCAAGCGTTTTTTTCAAAAAACTCAAAAAATTCTGCAAATGGGCATCTTTCACGAAAATCCGCAGCCTGCGGGGCGGGTTTTCAGCTCTTTGCCGTTGTCTGAAAACGAACATCGAATTGACAAATACTTTGCAACATTTTATAATATAGAGTAGATTTCGGATTACGAACGATGGCGTTTGCAATCGCAGCCGCCATCGGCTTTTTTATTCTCCTGTCTGTCCGCCTGTTGCGCACAAGCGTGTACGCACGGTACAGAGCGTTAAACGAATAAACCGAAATCGACCCCAATTTGTATTCCATTAAGAAACGGAGTGGCACAAAACCATGGCGAAGTACATCGTCAAGCGCGTGGCAATGGGCATTTTCAGCGTGTTCATCGTCGCGACCCTTACCTTTTTCATCATGAACCTGGTCCCCGGCGGCCCGTTCGTGGCGGAAAAGTCCATCAGCAAAGCAGCCCAGCAGGCCCTGGCCGAAAAATACGGCCTCGATAAGCCCCTCGGCGTGCAGTACCTTAATTATATGAACAGCCTGATCCATGGCGATATGGGCCTGAGCCTGAAACAGCGCGGCCGTACCGTCAACCAGATCATCTTCTCCAAGCTGCCGGTCTCGGCCCGCACCGCCGGTCTGGCTGTGGTCGTCGCGCTCTGCGTCGGCATTCCGCTGGGCTGTCTGTCCGCGTATAACCGAGGGAAGTGGGCCGATAATCTGATTATCGTGTTTGCCACCTGCGGCATCGCCATCCCGAGCTTTATCTCAAGCGTCGTGCTTTTGTATACCTTCGGCATGAACCTGAAGCTCCTGCCCACCGTCGGCCTGAATGAACCGGCGGCCTACATCATGCCCGTGACGGCGCTGGCGATTTATCCCACCGCCTACATCACCCGCCTGATGCGCTCCAGCCTGCTGGACGTCATGGGTCAGGACTACATGCGCACCGCCCGCGCCAAGGGTGTTTCCAGTGTGAAGATCCTCTTCAAGCACGCGCTGCGCAACGCGATCCTGCCTGTCATCACTTATGTCGGCCCCATGCTGGCAGGCCTGATGACCGGTTCCTTCGTCGTGGAGAAGATCTTCTCCATCCCGGGTCTGGGCCGCGACTTCGTGTCCGCCATCACGAACCGTGACTACATGATGATCATGGGCACCACGATCCTGCTGGCGACCCTCGTCATCGTTGCGAACGTCGTTGTTGACATCCTGTATAAGATCATCGACCCGCGCATCAAGCTGAAGTAAGGAGGAGCAGACACATGGAAAATCTGAAAAAGAATCCGTTGAGCCTGCAACTCAACGTTGAGGACTTTGCCCCCGCGTCCAACGACGAGAAGAAAAGCCTTGTCGTCATGCGCGAGAGCGTCAACTTCTGGAAGGACGGCATGCGCCGTCTGCGCAAAAACAAGATCGCCATGGTCAGCCTGGTCGTCATCCTGCTGATCGCCTTCATGGCCTATGTTCTGCCCAGCTTCTGGCCCTACAGCTATGAGCAGCAGATCAAGGGCAGCAACAACCTGGCTCCGTTTGAGTATTCTGCCGCCGAGCAGAAGCTCATCGACCAGGGCGAGAACGTATTCCCCCACATCCTCGGCACCGACCGTATGGGCCGTGACTTTGCCGTGCGTGTCATGATGGGCACCCGCGTCTCCCTGTCTGTCGGCCTGCTGGCCTCTGTGCTGGTCCTGCTCATTGGCGCGACCTACGGCGCCATCTCCGCATTTGCGGGCGGCTGGATCGATAACATCATGATGCGTATTACCGATATTCTCTACACCATCCCCGACATCCTGCTCATCATCCTGCTGGCCATGGCCATCAAGGAACCGCTGGAGGGCCTGGCCACCAAGCCCGGCTTCGGCTGGATGCAGAAGCTCGGCCCCAACATGGTGTCCATCTTCATCATCTTCGCCCTGCTGTACTGGGTCGGCATGGCGCGTATCGTCCGCTCCCAGGTCCTGACGCTGAAGGAGAGCGAGTACGTCACCGCTGCCCGCGCGCTGGGTGCCTCCGGCGGGCGCATCATCAAGAAGCACCTGCTGACGAACTGCATGGGCACCCTGATCGTCACCACCACCCTGCAGATCCCGTCCTCCATCTTCACCGAGAGCTATCTGAGCTTCCTCGGCCTCGGCGTTGCAGCCCCCATGCCGTCCCTCGGCTCGCTGGCGACTGACGCCGTCAAGGGCATGAACACCTACCCGGTGCTGCTGATCGCCCCCGCGCTGATGATCAGCATCATGATCCTGGTTTTCAACCTGTTCGGCGACGGTCTGCGCGATGCGTTTGACCCGAAGCTCAAGAGCTAAAGAGGGAAGGAGGAGCAACATGAGCGAAAAAATTCTTGAAATCAAGGACGAACGCCTGTCCTTCTTCACCCCCGCGGGCGAGGTCAAGGCGCTGAACGGCGTGTCCTTCAGCATGAACCAGGGCGACGTGCTGGGCATCGTCGGCGAGTCCGGCTCCGGCAAGTCTGTCACGGCCTACTCCATCATGGGCCTGACCGCCTACCCCGGACGTCTGGTCGGCGGCACGGTGTGGTTCAACGGCCACCAGATCGACAAAATGACCGAGAAGGAGTTCCGCAAAATTCGCGGCAACGAGGTCTCCATCATCTTCCAGGACCCCATGACGAGCCTGAACCCGGTGTACACCATCGGCAACCAGATTGTCGAGGTCATCCTGCTGCACACCAAAAAGACCAAGCAGGAAGCCTGGGCCCGCGCTAGGGAGCTGCTGGAGCTGGTCGGCATCAACGAGCCGGACCGCCGCCTGAAGCAGTACCCGCACGAGCTGTCCGGCGGTATGCGCCAGCGCGTCATGATCGCCATTGCGCTGGCCTGTGAGCCGAAGCTGCTGATCGCCGACGAGCCGACCACCGCGCTGGACGTGACGATCCAGGCACAGATCCTGGAGCTGATGAACGACCTGCGCCACAAGCTGGGCATGTCCATCATCATGATCACCCATGACCTGGGCGTTGTGGCCCAGATGTGCGAGAAGATCGCCGTCATGTACGCCGGTCACATCGTCGAGTACGGCACGACGGACGAAATTTTCTACAACCCCCAGCATGAGTACACGAAGGGCCTTATCAACTCCATCCCGAAGCTGAACGCCGAGGAGAAGGAGCGTCTGGTGCCCATCGAGGGTCAGCCCGTTGATCTGCTGAACCCGCCCGCAGGCTGCCCGTTTGCGCCGCGCTGCAAGAGCTGCATGAAGGTCTGCCTGAACAAGATGCCGCCCAGGACCGAATTGAGCGACACCCACTACACCTATTGCTGGCTGCGCCAGAAGGAAGAATTTGAGAAGGGGGGCAAAGCCTGATGAGCGAGAATCTCGTTGAAGTAAAGCATCTGCAGCAGTATTTCCCCGCCGGCGGCATGGGCAAGAACAAGCAGTACGTTCAGGCCGTGGACGACGTGAGCTTTGCCATCCGCAAGGGCGAGACGCTGGGCCTGGTCGGTGAGTCCGGCTGCGGCAAGACCACGACGGGCCGCACCCTGCTGCGCCTGTATGAGCCTACCGACGGCACCATCATCTACGACGGCAAGGTCCTGTTTGACAAAAAGGAAAAGATCGCCGTTGATATGCTGCCCTACCGCCGCCGTATGCAGATCGTGTTCCAGGACCCCTACGCGAGCCTGGACCCCCGTATGACCATCGGCGACATCGTCGGCGAGGGCATCGACATCCACCACCTGTGCGCCAACGCCAAGGAGCGCCATGACAAGATCATCTCCCTGCTCGAGCGCGTCGGCCTGAACAGTGAACACGCCAACCGCTACCCGCACGAGTTCTCCGGCGGTCAGCGCCAGCGCGTCGGCATCGCCCGCGCCCTGGCTGTGGACCCCGAGTTCATCGTCTGCGACGAGCCGGTCTCCGCGCTGGACGTTTCGATCCAGGCGCAGGTCGTCAACATGTTTGAGGACCTGCAGCAGGAGATGGGGCTGACCTACCTGTTCATCGCCCACGACCTGAGCGTTGTCAAGCACATCTCCAACCGCATCGGCGTTATGTATCTGGGCAAGCTGGTGGAGCTGGCCGACAGCTTTGAGCTGATCGCCCACAGCGTCCACCCCTACACCCGCAGCCTGATCTCGGCCATTCCCGTGGCGGACCCCGTCACGGCCCGCCAGAGCCACCGTATCGTGCTGCAGGGCGATGTGCCCAGCCCGCTGAATCCGCCGAGCGGCTGCCGTTTCCGCACCCGCTGCCCCTACGCCGACGAGCGCTGCGCCGCCGAGGTGCCGGAGTTCAAGGAGGTGAGCAGCGGCCACTGGGCAGCGTGCCACCATCTGGACAAAGTAAAGTAATGTAGGGGGGCGCTGCCGGGCGCGGCGGGCGCTGTTTGTCCGCCCCTCGACTCCACCCGACATATAAACTCATACTTATACAGGGCGGCTCACCGCAGCCGCCTTGTGCTTGACCCCAAAATGTGCGTGCAAGGCGAACATTCATCCACAGAACATAGAACTGTACGCAGTAGAAATACAAAAGGACTTTCTATCAAAACAGTTACAAAAGTTACAGACCACTTGAAATTTCGGATTCAGAGTGGTAAAGTATAAATATTCATTCCGTTGGGGGCTTGTCTCCCGGGGGGATTGGGTATAAAGTATATTACATTTGGAGGGAATATTCATGAAGATGAAGAACATTGCTGCCGTGGCTATGGCCGGCTGCATGGCTGCTTCTCTGGCTGCGTGCGGCGGCTCTGCAAGCTCCGCTGCCAGCAGCGCTGCATCCACTGAGGCTGCGACCAGCGAAGCCACCGAGGCTACCGGCACTTCCGCCAACGGTTTCACCGTCCAGCTCGGTTCCAACCCCGAGACCCTGGACCCCGCGCTGAACAGCGCAATCGACGGTGCCAACACGTTGATCACTGTCTTTGAGCCGCTGCTGCTCATCGATGAGAACAACGAGGTCATCCCCGGCCAGGCAGATCTGCCCGAGGTCTCTGAGGACGGCCTGACCTGGACCTTCACCATGAAGGACGGCCTGAAGTGGAGCGACGGCTCCGACCTGACTGCGAAGGACTTTGAGTACAGCTTCAAGCGTCTGGCCTGCCCCGACACCGCAGCCCCCTACGGCGAGACCGTTGTCGGCATGATCGACGGCTATCAGGATGCCATCGGCAACCCCGATGCAGACGGCAACACCACCACCGATCCCGACTGGGATGCCCTGAACGTCCACGCCAGCGAGGACGGCAAGACCCTGACCATCCAGCTGGCCTATCCCTGCTCCTACTTCGATAAGCTCTGCGCCTTCGCGGCTATGAGCCCCGTGCAGCAGGCCACTGTTGAGGCCAACGGCGATGCCTGGTGCACGCAGCCTGACACCTACGTCTGCAACGGCCCCTACATGATCACCGATTGGGTCCCCTCCGAGCGTATTGTTCTGTCCAAGAACCCGAACTACGTCGGCGGCTGGGATACCTCCAAGATCGTTTCCGACACCATCACCCTGCTCCTGCTCGAGGACTCCAGCGCTTCTTACGCCGCCTACAACAGCGGTGAGGCACAGCTCATCAAGGATGTCCCCACCGATGAGATCCCCAGCCTGACCAAGGCTGAGGACGGCGGCGACTTCTACGTTGACACCATCCTGGGCACCTACTACATCTCCCTGAACGACCAGAAGGAGCCGTTCACCGACCCCAATGTCCGCAAGGCTCTGAGCCTGGCCATTGACCGTGACTACGTTGCCAACACCATCATGCAGGGCACCTACACCCCCGCTTACAACCTGGTCGGCCCCGGCATCGTCGATGAGAACGGCATGTTCTACGACAACGCCAACGGCGGCAAGACCTACATCAGCGACGACTACGACGCCAACCTCGAGGAGGCCAAGCAGCTGCTGGCCGATGCCGGTTACCCGAACGGCGAGGGCTTCCCCACCATCGAGTACAGCACCAACGACGCCGGTTACCACACCCCCGTTGCTGAGTACGTCCAGCAGGCCTGGGGCGAGCTGGGCATCACCGTCAACATCAACAAGGTCGAGTGGGCCAGCTTCACCCCGATGCGCCGCGCCGGCGACTACGACGTCAGCCGTAACGGCTGGGTCATGGACTACAACGATCCTTCCAACATGATCGAGCTGTTCACCACCACCAACGGCAACAACGATGGTAAGTACAGCAACCCCGAGTTCGATGCCGCCGTCGAAGCCTCCAAGGTCGCCGATAAGAGCGTCCACTTCCAGAAGCTGCACGAGGCCGAGGACATCCTGATGGCCGACGCCGCCTGCATCCCCGTTGCGTATTACAACGACTTCTGGCTGCAGAGCCCCTCTCTGAAGGGCACCTGGCACAGCCCCTACGGCTACTGGTACCTGCAGTACGGTTATGTTGAGGAGTAATCCCTTATAACTGAATAAGCGCAAGGCACGACCTGTAAAAAGGCCGTGCCTTTTTTGGTTGTGCGGCTTCCCCCTGGGGGGAAGCTGTCAGCGGCCCCGCCCGCTGACTGATGAGGGGAAACCGTGCCGCCGCTGCGCGTAAGCGGGCAGCGGCGGCAGACTCGGCCCTCATCCGGCCCCGCGGGGGAAGGCCAATTCGTTACAAAACGGTAACATATCGTTGCCGAACTTGCAATCCTGTGTTGCGCGTACTATAATATTCGATGTTCGCCTGTCGCGGACAGGCAACGAGTGTAAGAAAGATCCATCAGGAGGATACAAGCAACATGAAGAACAAGAGAATCATCGCCGCGGCGATGGCTACCGGTATGGCAGTTTCTCTGGCTGCCTGCGGCGGTTCCGCAAGCACGACCGACACCACCGGTACTGCCGATGCTGCAACCACCGAGGCTGCTGACGCCGCCACCGGCGAGGGCACCGGCTTCACCGTCCAGCTCGGCCCCAACCCCGAGACCCTGGACCCGGCCCTGAACGCTGCCGTCGACGGCGGCAACACCCTCATCACCATCGAGGAGCCCCTGCTCATCATCGACGAGAACAACGAAATCCAGCCCGGTCAGGCCGAGAGCTACGAAGTCAGCGATGACGGCTTGGTCTGGACCTTCCATCTGCGCGACGGCCTGAAGTGGAGCGACGGTTCCGACCTGACTGCGAAGGACTTTGAGTACTCCTTCAAGCGTCTGGCCTGCCCCGACACCGCCGCCCCCTACGCCGAGACGGTTGTCGGCATGATCGACGGCTATCAGGATGCCATCGGCAACCCCGATGCGGACGGCAACACCACCACCGATCCCGACTGGGACGCCCTGAACGTCGTTGCCAGCGAGGACGGTAAGGACCTGACCATCACCCTGAGCTATCCCTGCTCCTACTTTGACAAGCTGGCCGCTTTCGTCGCTACTTCACCCGTGCAGCAGGCCACCGTGGAGGCCAACGGCGACGCCTGGTGCACCGAGCCCGACACCTACGTCTGCAACGGCCCCTACATGATCACCGATTGGACCCCCTCCGAGCGTATTGTTCTGTCCAAGAACCCGAACTACGTCGGCGGCTGGGATTCCTCCAAGATCGTTTCCGACACCATCACCCTGCTTCTGCTCGAGGATTCCAGCGCTGCCTACGCCGCCTACAACAGCGGTGAGGCACAGCTCGTCAAGGACGTCCCCACCGATGAGATCCCCAGCCTGACCAGGGCCGAGGACGGCGGCGACTTCTATCTCGATGAGATCATGGGCACCTACTACATTTCCCTGAACGATCAGAAGGAGCCGTTCACCGACCCCAATGTCCGCAAGGCTATGTCTCTGGCCATTGACCGCGACTACGTTGCCAACACCATCATGCAGGGCATCTACACCCCCGCCACTGCGCTGGTTGGCCCCGGCATCGTGGACAACGAGGGCTACTTCATGGACAATGCCAACGGCGGCAAGCCCTACATCAGCGACGACTACGAGGCCAACCTCGAGGAGGCCAAGCAGCTGATGGCCGATGCCGGCTACCCGGACGGCGAGGGCTTCCCGGTTATTGAGTACAGCGCCAACGACGCCGGCTACCACATCCCCGTTGCTGAGTACGTCCAGCAGGCCTGGGGCGAGCTGGGCATCACCGTCAACATCAACAAGGTCGAGTGGGCCAGCTTCCTGCCGATGCGCCGCGCCGGTGACTTTGACATCAGCCGCAACGGCTGGTCCATGGACTACAACGACCCCTCCAACATGCTGGAGCTGTTCACCACCAACAACGGCAACAACGACGGCAAGTACGCCAACCCCGCGTTTGACAAGCTCATCGAGGAGTCCCGCGTTGCCGACAAGGCTACCCACTTTGAGAAGCTGCACGAGGCCGAGGACATGCTGATGGCCGACGCCGCCTGCATCCCCGTTGCGTATTACAACGATTTCTGGCTGCAGAGCCCCTCTCTGAAGGGCACCTGGCACAGCCCCTACGGCTACTGGTACCTGCAGTATGGGTATATTGAGGAGTAATTTCCTTTATAAATGAAAAGGCACGTCCTACGTTGGACGTGCCTTTTTCTGTGTCTGGCTTCCCCCTTGGGGCTGCGCCCGCAGGCGCGTGTCGGAGCGCAACCGCCGTAGGCGGCTCTTAGCGCGGAGACTGAAGCTGTCAGCGGGCGGGGCCACCTTCCCCCACAGGGGAAGGCTTGGGACTCACGCCCCCAGCGTTGCCGCCATGACCGCCTTGATCGTGTGCATGCGGTTCTCGGCCTCCTGGAACACGATGGACTGCGGGCCGTTAAAGACCTCGTCGGTCACTTCCATGGCGTCGCGGTCAAACTTTTCGCCCATCTCCCTGCCGACGGCGGTCTTGTGGTCGTGGTAGGCGGGCAGGCAGTGCATGAACACGGCAGTGCCCTTGGCCTTCGCCATCAGCTCGGCGTTGACCTGATAGGGGGACAGGGCGTTGATGCGCTCCTCCCAGACCTCGACAGGCTCACCCATGCTGACCCAGACGTCGGTGTAGACGACATCCGCACCGGCCACGGCGTCGGTGTCCTCGCTCAGCGTGATGCTGCCGCCGCTGACGCGGGCGAACTCTTTGCACTTTTCCACCAGCGCGGGGTCCGGCCAGTAGGCTTTGGGGGCGCAGGCCACAAAATGCAGGCCCATCTTGGCGCAGCCGATCATCAGGCTGTTGCCCATGTTGTAGCGGGCGTCGCCCATGTAGGCGAATTTCAGCCCCTGCAGCTTGCCGAAATGCTCACGCAGCGTTAAAAAATCGGCCAGGATCTGGGTGGGATGGTACTCGTTCGTCAGGCCGTTCCAGACGGGCACGCTGGCGTATTTGGCCAGCTCCTCAACGATGGCCTGGCCGTAGCCGCGGTACTCGATGCCCTCAAACATGCCGGACAGCACCTGCGCGGTGTCGGCGATGGACTCTTTCTTGCCGATCTGGCTGCCCGTGGGGTCCAGATAGGTCGTGCCCATGCCAAGGTCGTGCGCAGCGACCTCGAACGAGCAGCGGGTGCGGGTGGAGGTTTTCTCAAAGATCAGCGCCACATTCTTGCCGCGCAGCGTGTCGTGCGGGATGCCCGCCCTTTTCTTGGCCTTCAGCTCGGCTGCCAGATCCAGCAGATAACCGATTTCCGCGGGGGTAAAGTCCAACAGCGTCAAAAAATCATGCCCTACGAGGTCCATAGTAAAGCTCCTTTTAAATATACGGTTTATTTGTATAAATATACATACATTATAGCACGTTTGGGGATGATATGCAAGTGCGGGTTTTTGTGGTATAATTAAAAAGGTATAATTAAAAAAATCCCCGGGGCTTGCCGCGATTGCCCATTTGCCGTTGAACGGCTTTGTGGGGGCCGGGCATGCCCGGCCCGGAGGTGCAGGGCGGGCGGTAGTCCATGGAAAAGCCACGGGCCGGACATGTCCGGCCCCTACAGGGCGGAAATCCCCGGCCGGGCATCCATGGCGGGCTTTGCCCTCATCCGGCCCTGCGGGGCCACCTCCCCCCCGAGGGGGAAGGCAAGGGCGGAAAGGAGGTCCCCATGCCCAAAATCTACTTCCATGTGGACGTCAACTCGGCGTTTTTGTCCTGGTCGGCGCTCAAGGCGCTGCAAGGCGGCAGCACTGTCGATCTGCGCACGATCCCCGCCGTCGTCGGCGGCGATGAGGCCAAGCGCCACGGCGTTGTGCTGGCAAAAAGCACCCCGGCGAAAAAATTCGGCATCCAGACGGGGGAGAGCCTCTTTGCCGCCCGCGTCAAGTGCCCGGGGCTGACCGTCGTGCCGCCGGACTTTGATTTTTATGTAAAAAACAGCAAGGCACTGATTCAAATTTTGAACGATTATTCCCCGGATGTTGAACAATACAGCATCGACGAGGCGTTTCTCGACATGACCGGCACCGAGGCACTGTTCGGCCCGCCGCTGACCGCCGCGCACACGATCCGCCGCCGCGTGCGCCGGGAGCTGGGCTTCACGGTCAACGTCGGCATTGCGCCCAACCGCCTGCTGGCCAAGATGGCCTCCGACTTTGAAAAGCCCGACAGGGTGCATACCTTATATAAATACGAGGTCGAGACTAAGATGTGGCCGCTGCCGGTGGGCGACCTGTTCGGCGTCGGCCCCAGCGCGGCCAAGCGCCTGAACAGCTGCGGCATCTACACCATAGGGGATTTGGCCCGGCTTGAGCGGGATACGGCGGTCAAGCTGTTCGGCAGCCGCGGCGATACGCTGTGGAACTACGCCAATGGCCGCGAGGCCGACTCCGTGACCAAGCAGCGCACCCGCGACAACAGCTACGGCAACAGCGTAACGATGCCCAGGGACCTGGCCCGCCCCGAGGACGCCGACGCCACGATGCTGGCACTCTGCGATTCCGTCGGGCGGCGTCTGCGCGCCGACGGCAAGACGGCCCGTGTCGTCACGGTACAGCTGGTGGACAACGCCTTCCGCCGCACGAGCCACCAGACGACGCTGCCCAACCCGACGAACTCCACGGACCGCCTCTACCATGTGGCAATCGAGCTGATGCGCCAGATGTGGCCGCAGCGCCCCGTGCGGCTGGTGGGTGTCAGCGCCGAAAAGACCGGCGAGGACAACTTTGAGCAGATGGACCTTTTCACCGATGCCGCCCGCATCGACAAGCAGGAGAAGCTGGACCGTGCCGCCGATGCCCTGCGGAAAAAGTTCGGCGGTGCGGCGGTGACACGGGCAACGCTGTTAAGCCCCGACACCCGCAAGCCCGAGGCGTTGAGCGCTGCGAAGGAACGGGAAAAAGATAAAAAATGACCCATGAGCGGTGGGATGCACCGTCCATGGGTCGTTGCTGTTTTATGGAAAGCTGCGGGGGAGGGAGCCTTATTGCAGCTTATATACTATCGCCGCACGGTAGGGGCCGGGCATGCCCGGCCCTTGGCCTTCCCGCAAAAGCGCATCTGCCCGTAAGGCTCCCGGGAGGGTCAAGACCCTCCCCTACAAATCCCTTTTTATCCTGCCTTGTAGGGAGGGGTCTTGACCCCTCCGCCGTTTAATTTGCTGCGAACTCATAATATACGCCGTCCATCTCCACGACGACAACGCCGTCCTCGGTCACCCAGTAGGAATACCCGGTACCAAAGTTCGAGCACCCGTCCGTCTCCGGGAAGGCGTCCTGGTCAACGCTTGTCTCAATGACCCCGTCAGCCCCGCGGTCCGGGGGGCAGTCCACTGCGCTGCCCGTATCAAAATACAGCACGCCGTCGATCTGTACGCACTGCGCCAGGCCCAGAGCAATGCCGGAAGCGGCGCTGTCCTTTTCGACAGCAGCTCCCTCGTCGGCGTCCGCTGCCTGGGGCGCGGCGGCATCCAGCATCGGCATGTCCGGCGCGGGGGCGGTCTCGGCAGCGGCCTCCGGGACGTCGGCGGCCATGGCGGCTTCACTGGCTATGCTGCTCTTGCGCAGTGCGCCGCTCCGCCACACGGCTGCGCCGCCCAAAACTATACAAGCGCACGCGGCCACAGACACGACCTGCTGCCAGTGCAGATGCACCACCCGGCGGCGCTTTTTCACCGGGGCGTCGGCAGCCAGGATCATGTCGTCGTCCACATGGCCGATGGCCTCAAATAATTCGCGTTCCGTCACAGTGCAGCACCCCTTTCCTGTAAGTAGGCGGCCAGCTTGCCGCGCGTGCGGTGCAGCGTCACCCGCACTTTGCTCTCGGTCAGGCCGTACCGCGCGGCAATGTCCGCCGTCGCGTCGCAGTACCAGTACCGGCGCAAAAATATGCTGCGCGTTTCCTCCGGCAGCGTGCGCAGAAACGCGCTGATGAGCCGCCCGGTCTCGGCAGCGTCAAAGCTATCCTCCACGCTGCCCGGCGCGGCGACGCATTCGGCCAGCTCGTCCAGCGGCGCACAGGTCTGCCCTCTGCCGCGCTTCTGCGCCGCCGCCCGGTCAAAGCGGTCCAGCGCGAGATTCCGCGTGATGCGCCCCAGATACGGAGCCAGCCGCGCAGGTCGGTTGGTGGGCATGCTGTTCCAAGCGGCCAGCCAGGTGTCGTTCTCGCATTCCTCGGCGTCGTGGGCGCTGTGCAGAATGTTGTCGGCGATCTTGCGGCAGTACGCGCCGAATTTCGCCGCCGTCTCGGCCAGCGCCTGCTCGTCCCGCGCCCAGTACAGGGCCACGATTGCGGCATCCTCCATGGTTTCAGCCTCCTTTATTATATAAGGTAGGAATTTTTTTGCGGATGTTACAGAAAAAGTCTGCCGACGGGGCAGACTTCATGTAGGGGCGGGCGTTGCTCGCCCGGTATAGCTCACAACATGTGCTTCTTGTGCAGCACCCACGCCGCAAACACACAGAGCGCCAGCGTCAGGCCCAGCACAATGGCGAACCCGGCGGTGGTGTTGGCAAAGGGCATACCGTCGGACTGCACGTTCATGCCGTACAGACCGCTGATGACGGTGGGCACGGCCATCAGCAGGGTGATGCTGGTCAGGTACTTCATAGCGTTGTTCAGGCGGTTGTCCAGAATCGAGCTGAACAGCTCCCGCGTGCCCTTTATATCGTCGCGGTAGATGCTGGTCATCTCGATGGCCTGACGGATCTCAACGATGACGTCGTCGAGCAGCTCGCGGTCATCGGGGTACTGCTCCAGCCGCTTATAGCGGGTCAGGCGGTCCAGCACCGTAGCGTTGGCGCGCAGACTCGTGGCAAAGTAGACCAGCGTCGATTCCAGGCCGTGCAGCTCCATCAGGTCGCTGTCCTTCAGCTCGCCGGCCAGATTTTTCTCAATGGCCTGGCGGCGGCGGTCGATCAGGCGCAGCTCCTGCTGGTACATCGTGGCCGCGCGGTAGAGCAGCTGGTAGACGAACCGCATTTTCTTGCGGGTCGAGAACCCCTTGACCCGGCAAGCGGCAAAATCCCCGATAACGGCGGTATCGGTGGAGCAGACCGTGACGATCAGCTCCTGCGTCAGCAGGATGCCCAGGGGGATAGTCGTGTAGATGCCCTCGCCGGCACCGTCCACCTTGACGGGGATGTCCACGATGATGACCGTATAGCCGTCCTCCAGACTGATACGCGCCGATTCCTCGGGGTCCGTCGCGGCCACGATGTCCGCGGGCTCGATGTCCAGTGTTGCCGCTACCCGGCGGACCTCGTCGTCGGTGGGGTTGGTCAGGCAGATCCAGGCCCCTTCGTTCATATCGTCAACGCGCGTCAGCTGCTTATCCTGTGTGCGGTAAATCTTCATCATGGCTATTCCACCTAATATACTATTATAATAGTAGTATACGGCTTTTGCAGAGGATACGCAAGGAGATTTTCTGCGTATGCGGCAACAAACGCAGCAATGTCCCGTCAACTCTCCGACTTCCCCCTCCACCAGCACCCGCTCACCCTTCCGCCACTCCGTAGGGGCCGGGCATGCCCGGCCCGCGCGCTTTCCATAACCACCCTCTAACCTTCCACATCGTAGGGAGGGGTCTTGACCCCTCCGCCTGCCCGTTCCCGGCCAGCACCCGCTCACCCTTCCACCACCCCGTAGGGGCCGGGCATGCCCGGCCCGCAACCTGTCTCTTATACACATCTCCGAGCCCACGAGACAC